>Ga0302324_100001007_pt1 | contig 69921 bp, 45 predicted proteins | sample Palsa_T0_1_FD_201949 | JGI IMG/M metagenome (GOLD analysis project Ga0302324, IMG submission 201949) | Peat permafrost microbial communities from Stordalen Mire near Abisko, Sweden - Palsa_T0_1 | ecosystem: Environmental > Terrestrial > Soil > Palsa > Peat permafrost | place: Sweden: Abisko...
AGCCCATCATTGCGCTCAGGACCGCAAGCGCACGATTGGCGGCAACGGGGGTAGTGTCCGCAAGCTCGTCCAGGAAGTCCTTTATTTCGTCGCGCGTGATGCTGTGGATCGAGCGGCCTTTCCACTTCGGGACGAGGCGTGCATTGACCGTGCGTTCGTACTCCGCACGGGTGCGCGGCTTCCATCCGGGGGCATTCTTTTTGAAGGCCCCATTCGTCGCGAGGTACGCTGCGGTGACGTTTTCAAACCGATGTTGCTCTTCGTCCTTGCGCTGTGCCACCTGCGACGCCTCTTCGGCCCGCTTCTCTTCGCGAGGGTCCACACCGAGCCGGCACAGGCCATCGGTCTTGATGGCCCACGCTCGCGCGGCGCCTAGGTTGCTGACATGGGCGCGCTCGGGGTAGGTGACGCGCACCGGCTGTTCCTGTCCCTTGATCCGAACCCGGACGGCAAAGCTGCGGTCGCCTGTGGCCGTGATCCTGAGCCAAAGGGGCGACAGGTCGTCCCGGCGCTCGACCCGGCCCGCCTTGGGTGCCTTCATTTCCAAGACAGCCGGGGTGAAGCGGACCCGCTTGGCCGGCGCTGTCCGCGCTTCCTGCGGCGGCTCACAGGTGGTCTGTGTCCCCAGGTCTTCCGACAATCTGTCCGACAATCTGTCCATTCTGGTACTCCTCCGGGCCGGGACACGGGCTACGCACGAAACGGGCCGCTCAACCTTGCGTGTCCCCGCTGCAAAATGTGTAACTGCGTTGAACGAAAAACAAGCGGGTGCGGGAGGTTAGATTGAATACATGCTTAATAATGTTGAGTGTTGTGAAGTATTGGAAAGCGTTCGAGTAGAACTGGGGGACTGGGGGTCGCGGGTTCAAATCCCGCCGCTCCGACCATCTTTTCAAGCACTTAGCGCGAATCTGAGAACACGAAAAAGGGAACGAAACGCCCCCAAAATGAGACTTTGGGAACGGAGAGTCCCGAAAAAGCCCCGAAATATCCCGAGAGGAATCCAGCGCGCATGTCGCGCCGGTTCGCGCGGCGTTCTCGGCGCCGGACATGCCCGCGTCGTCAATTGGAACTATGTTGAAATCTTCGGGCACAACGCGTATCTCGCGCGTGCGGGTAAAGCTTCGCCCTTCGGCTTTGAGCGCCCTTCTCCCCAAGGAGTCGGCTCATGCCGAAAGATCAATTCGCCCACGAAATGCCGTTGGTCGCGCACTTGCTAGACCGGCTGGGCATCAAGACTGACGTCCCCCTGACGAACCCGAACACAACCGGCGAAAGTGGTGCTGACGTGCTCGCGATAATCGCCGCACGACACATCGGGATTCAGGTGACGCAAATCGACAATGCTTACAGCTTGCCCGGTGTGACCCTTGCGCCGATACAAGGTCGCGGTGCGGAAAAGAAGCTCGCCGGGGCGCTGGGGAGCGCGCCGTATGGCGGCTTCGCCGAAAACGATCCGGCCAAGATCGTGGCCAACGTCAAGCGCGCGGTGCAGGTGAAGTCCCTGCACCGGGTGTCGGGCTTTGATGAATTGTGGCTCTTGGTCGCCGCTGGCGTTCCGGAAAACGGTGCGGTGCTTTCGACCTTCGCCATGACGCCTTTCGTCTCGACGGCTGCGCTGAGCGATGCAACCTCGGGACTTTTGGCCCAATCGAGCTATGACCGGGCATTTCTGTTGCCAGTGTTGGGCGTTGAGCGCGCCGCGTACCAATGGGCCAAACGATCCGGCTCTTGGACGAAGCACGTCGAGACGGAAGCCGCGCCTTCACTCACCTTTGACGAACTGATGGCGCGAGCGCGCGAAGCCGAACGCTCCGGCGACGTTGACGCTTGGACGGACAGGGAAGTGACGAAGATGCTCGTGGAAATGCGTAGCGCGCACGGTGAACGCTAGGGGCAAACATGATCAAAGTCTATCGCATTCCGATTCCAAAGAATCGTCTGCTCAAGCTTCCCAAAGACGAACGGGTCCTTCTGTTGCAACTCGGACAGATGGCAAACCAAGTTCTCATGTTCGAAAAGCTTCTGATATTTGCGACGAAGCTTGATCCGGATAACGAAGTCGAAACATACGCGAGTGGCTTGCAAACCCAGATGTTGGTTCGGCTCGCGGTCGGTACGGTCTTTGAGTCCCTTCTTCTTGTCGAGAGGCTATTTGTTTCGAGTAAGATCGGGAACGATTATAAAGACCGCCTCGACAAGAAGGGCAACGATGCGCTTGCCTGCCTTAAGAAGCTTTTGGGCAAATCGGCGCTTCTTGCCGCCGTCAGAAACAATTACGGCTTCCATTATCCGAAGGTCGATGAAACCGAAGCCGCATTTCAGGCCGCGATTGCTGACGCGGATTTTGACAATATGTGGAAGGTCTTTTTCTCCCAACATGGCTTCAATTCCTTGTTCCTGTTCTGTGACGTGATTTCCACCAAGGGCATCGCGGCGGAGGTAGGCGTGGAAGACCTCGCGGCTTTGCAACAGCAATTAATGACTGAACTGCGGGAAGCTGCTTTGAATCTTGTCGAATTCGCGCACTCATTTTTCGCGGCTTTGTGGGTAAAGCATTTCGGCGAAGTGATTGACGCTCAGGACATTGTCGAAATCAAGGGCGCGCCGAAATATGACGAGGTCTCAATTCCCTTTTTCGTGGAAGTGTGACGGATAGATTACCTATGAGCGCGGAAAATGAACGAAGGACCAATATAATCGCCAACGCGTCACGGTTGTTGAGCGATGCGAAGTACCTTTCAGACAACAAGCGTTTCGGAAGCGCATTCGCTCTTTCGGTGCTCGCGCTTGAAGAAATCGGCAAGGTGGTTTTAGACATATGGAGCGCGTCGGCTCCTCTAGCATCGCCGAAAGGGCTATCGGCCCACTTGCGGAAGCAAATGGCGATAGCTGCGCTATTACTCGCGGATCGAGCAGTTTCTGAAGTTGGCGATGCTGACATCGAAAATGCCCTCCCCGACGAACTAGTCGAACGCGTCGCAAAAGCGATGTATGAGAGTGACGCTGGAAAATTCAGTATGCATGTTAAAATTGGTGCCCTCGACAAAACAAAGCAGCTTGCGCTTTACCGAGATGACTGGTTCGAAGCGGCGGGTCTTTATTCTTCCTCATTCGGTGAGGCTGACGTAACCGGGATGTTTGATAGAGCAAAAAGTGCCATCGAAGCGGTAGGCGTTCCGAAGATCGTGCGCGCCGCGCGCGCAATCTACGAACGGTCCAGCACGATCTAGTGTGACCAAACCGGAGTGGTTCTCCGATTTCCAAAAAAAACAGAATACTCAGGACCTAATAAATCTCAGAAGCCGACTGGCGATCATCAATTCCTCTATCACTGGCTCCGGGTTATCGTTGCCGACGACTCGATGCGAATGAGGATTCTTGAACGTACCAATCGCTCCGGCAAAAGGATCGGCCATCCTCTCACGCTCAGCAATTGGAAGGCTCGTCTTGGTGAGCGGTCCATTGGTCGGGTTGAACGCCGCCCGCATGAGCCGGACGCCTATCTCCACCGCAATTCCTGAATCAACTTTCACTGTATTTTCCACTAGGACGAACGCATCCCGAACTGCGGTGTCATAGTGACCGCCAGTAAGATATGGGGTCGAAGTGGAAATTATGAGTAGATTGCGGCGACACGAGATAAAATTCCCGAAGGTTCGGAAATACGTCTGGTATTGTAGCTCCTGGCACCGAGACAATATCGATACGGAAGGAAGGCGCGAATATGCTCACGGTTCATCATCTGGGAATCTCGCAATCCGAACGCATCGTGTGGTTATGCGAGGAGCTGGGGCTCGACTACGAGCTCAAGCGCTACGACAGGCGGGCGGACAACCGCCTCGCGCCGGACGAGTACAAGGCGCTGCATCCGATGGGCATTGCGCCGGTGATCACGGACGGAGCCCTGGTGCTGGGCGAGAGCGGCGCGATCTGCGATTACATTTGCGCGCGCTACGGCGAGGGGCGGCTCATTCCCGGGCGCGAGGATCCGGATTTCGCCGAACACCTGTTCTGGTTCCACTGGTGCAATGGCACCTTCATGACCACGCTCATGATGCAGCTGGTGCTGGCCGGAGGCGGCGAGGGCAATCCGGCCGCGGTCTTCGTCGACGATCGTAGCCGGCGCGGTTGGGCGATGGTCGAGGCGCGACTGGGCCAGGCGCCGTTCTTCGGCGGCGCGAACCTGACCACCGCCGACATCATGATGGTCTACTGCCTGACGACCAGCCGGGCGTTTCGCGGGACCTCGATCGATCGCTATCCCAATCTCAGGGCCTACCTCGAGCGCATCGGTCGGCGGCCCGCCTACCAGCGCGCGATGGCCAAGGCTGAGCCGGGCATGGCGCCGATGCTGACCTGATCATAGCGCGGAAAGCCTGCTTGTGAGCAGCGGATAGCGGCTGCATTGAATATTTGATTGCGCGATCGGATCACTTGTTATCGGTGACCGCGCGAGGTTCGATGAGAAACCCCGCTCGAGGAAAAATGCCGGTCTCCTGAATCATGAGAATCGCGCCCCCAATCTGCTTGAAGGTTGCACCGTGCTCGTATTCAACGTCGATGTAGGAGTTAGGGTGCCGCTTTTTGATTTCGACCAGCTTCGAACGCAACGCGTCGACAGTGTCGAATCGAGCGCCTTCGATTTCGACGGAACCGTCGCGCATTGCGAGAGTATCGATGCGAAATTGACTTTGATCGGATTGGCCGCGCGCGGGGAGCGACACAAGAAGCACGAGGGTCGCGATCATGGACGCCACGAGACCGCGTGCGCGCGGGGTGACGTTGCCGCCAAATTTCATCCCGTTGCAACTCGAGTCTGGCGGTTCCGGCGAAAGCCGATTCGGAGTCTGTTGCGGCATCGCTTCGGTCCCCGTTTCCCAAACAATTGTAAGGTTTGCTCCACTGGCCTCCCCGAAATTCGGGTGGTAGTGTCCGAACCGATCCCTGACCGTCTGAAGGATGCCCGCGGACGTTGCCCGTCAAAGAAGGGGAAGACCATGGCCTTCTCGAGCACACGAAATTTTCTGGTGGTCTTGCTCGCGGGCACATGCTTCGGCGCCCTATCGGCGCAGGCGCAGGATGCCACTTGGGTCGGCAGCGCCAGCGGCGAGTGGACCCTTGCAAATAACTGGTCGCCCAATACCGCCGTTCCCAGCGGCACGGCAACGTTCACGGACAACAACGCGCTCTCTTCGCTCACGATCTCGAATTCGACGTCCATCGGCGAACTGGAATTCGACGCCGACGCGCCTGCCTACTCGTTCGAAGTCAACAATGCCGGATTGAATAATCCCGTATTCACGATCAACGGCGCGGGCATCGTCAACAATTCCGCATTCGCCCCCACGATCACCGTCGATTCCGGCGCCGGTCTCGAATTCATCAACGCCGCAGACGCGGGCGATGCGATCATCGTCAACAACGGCACCACCGGCTTCAACGGCACCAGCACCGCCGACAGCGCCACGATCACCAACAACGGCGAGATGATTTTCGCCGGCAACAGCACCGGCGGCACGGCCGTGATGATCATCGGCACCAACGGCGTCGTCGATTTCTCGACCGACACCGGCCCCAGCTCCAACAGCCAGACGGCGGTGGGCTCCATCCAGGGATCCGGAACGATCCTCTTGGGCTCGACGCAGCTGACCGTCGGCGCCAACAATTTCAGCACCGAATATAGCGGCGCCATCGACGACTGCACCGCGAGCGTCACCTGCGCCATCGGCACCATCGCGACCGGCGGCCAGTTGGTGAAGGTCGGCACCGGAACGCTCATTCTCGGCGGAACGGCCAGCACCTATAGCGGCGGCACGACCATCTCCGGCGGCGTCCTTCAGCTGGGCGACGGCATCAACAACGGCACGGCCGGCACGGGACCCATCGCGAACGATGCGAGCCTCGTGTTCGCGGAAGGAAACGCGATCACGCTTTCCAATGCCATTTCGGGCACGGGCACCGTCACCCAGAACGGGCCGGGGACCGTGACGCTCAACACCGTCAACACATATACCGGCGGCACCACCATCACCGCCGGCACGATTCAGCTGGGCGACGGCGTCAATAATGGCACGCTGGGCACGGGCGCCGTGACCGATAACGGCAGCCTCGTATTTGCGGAAGGTACGCCGGTCACGTTCGCCAATGTCGTCACCGGGACAGGCAGCATCACCCAAGACGGCCCCGGAACGCTCATCATCAACCAGGCAAATGGCTATAGCGGCGGCACCACGATCTCGGCGGGCACCCTTCAGCTGGGCGACGGCACGAACACCGGCACGCTGGGCACCGGTCCCGTCACCGACAACGGCGCGCTCGTGTTTGCGGAAGGCGGCAGCGTCACACTGACCAATGTTATCGGCGGCACCGGCACCGTGACGCAAAACGGTCCCGGAACGGTGACCCTCGACGCCGCCGAAACCTATACCGGGCTCACCGATGTGGAATCGGGCACGCTGATGATCGGCGATCTGAGCACGCCGACTGCATCCATCGCGGGCAGCGCGCAGGTCGAGCAAGGCGCCACATTGGGCGGCTACGGCACCATCGGCGGCGCGCTCACCAACAACGGCACCGTTCAGCCGGGGGGAGGGTCGGGCGGGCTGACCGTCGGCGGCAATTACACGCAAAGCGCAACTGGCAATCTGGTGATCGCGGTGACGCCGACGTCGGCCTCCGCTCTGAATGTCAACGGCAGTGCAACACTTGGCGGCACCGCCACCTTTGTATATGCGCCGGGCAGCTATACACCCGCCGCCTATAACATTGTGACGGCCGCGGACGGCGTGAGCGGCAAATTCGCAACCGTTGTCCAGCAGGGTGCGCCGGCAAGCCTCACAAGCACGCTCCTCTACACACCCGATGCCGCGACCTTTGCGCTGACTTCGTCGGCGATCGTGCAACCGCTCGATGATTCGCTGTTCAGCAGCCAGAATTCGATCCTGGCATTGGGCGCCCAGCGCACCGTCGACATGCTGGCGAACTGTCAGGCTTCCCTCCCATCGAGCGCCACAGCCTTTCGCCCGCAACCTTCCTGCGGCGACGGATTCTGGGTGCAGGGTGTGGGTTCGCTGCTGACGGCCGGCAACGAAGGTGCGACCCCCGGCTTCCACAGCGATACCAGCGGTGCTCTCGGAGGCTTCGACACCGCCATCACGCACAATGTCAGCATCAGCGCCGCGTTCGGCTACGATCAGTCTTCGCTGCACGACGGTCTGGGCGGCGAGGGCAGCGAAGACGTGTTACGGGCGGGGCTGTCCTCGATGCAGTCCGTTTATCACGTCGACTTCACGGAAGTCGCCGCCTATGGCCGCGACCACAGCTCGACGGAGCGCGAAACGGGCGTCGGCGTGGTTTCGGAATCCCATCTCGGCAACGAATTCGACGGCGGCTTCAACATGTCCGTTCCGTTCAGGCTCGCGCACATATTCATGACGCCGGAAGCGGGCGTGCGTGCGGGATCGTTCGACCAAGCGGGATTTTCCGAACAAGCCATGGGCGCGCTCGCGGCCTTCGCAGTGTCGGGCAGCCGCGCCAACTTCACCGCGATCGATCCGTACGCCGATCTCAACATGGGCGGCAGCTTCTGGGCCGATAGCGAGAACATGATCACGCCGTCCATGCGCATCGGCTACGACTACGAAACGGGAGACCGCAACCCCATCGTCGACCTCGTCGCGGCGGACTCGACGGCCTTTACGGCCGACCGTCTGCAATTCAGCCGGGGCAGCCTGGTCGTGGCCCCGGAGCTGCGGATCGACAACGCCGGGTACACGTTCTATTTCGACTATACCGCGAATCTTTCCGGCAACTGGAACATGCAAACGCTGGTGGCGGGATTGCGGATGACCTTGTAGCGATCGGCTCTTCCCCGTCCGGCTTTTTAGACGGAGATGCCCGCCGCGCCGAGGCGACTGCGTAGTAATCCTCATGCCCCGATCCATGGCCCGGTAACCGTTCGATCATCTGCCCGCTCCACAATCGCGGTCGCCTGCGATGCGGAGTTGCGCGTGACCGAGAGATGTCTTGTCGTGAATGGTCATCCCGATCCGGGTGCGCGACGGTATTGCGCGGCGCTCTGCGAAGCCTATATCGCGGGCGCCCGGTCCCGCGGATGGTCCGCCGAACGCCTCGATGTCGGTCGCATTACGACAGCGCAGGCGGTCGAACGCATCCGTGGCGCCGACCATCTTGCGATCGTCTTTCCGCTGTGGCTCGGTGCGGCGCCTCCCGCCTTGCAGGAACTCTTCGCAGCGGTTGCGAAAGAGGCGGAATGGCCCACGGCCCATCTCATCACGACGATGGATATGCCCGCCATTCTCTATCGCCCGCGCCACGACAGGCATAGCAGGCCGCTTGAACATCGCAACACGTTCTCGATGGCGGGGCTGCACGTCGGGGAAACCATTTTGATCGGCAGCGTGAACACCATTTCCCAGGACGAGCGCCGGCGCCGGTTAGCCGAAGTGCAGATGTCTGCCGCAATCGGGGTTTCTCGAGCCGCACATCGCGAGCGCCGATCGATTCTCGGCTGGCGCCTTCCAGCCGGCTTGTCGCGCAGAGTTGCGGCAGCGTAGTCGTTACGCGTCAAGCGCGTTCCCGGCGAAATCCCGCTTGCTTCGCCGCCGCCCGTATGGACTTGCGAATCCCGAGCGCGCATCATGGCGTCGGTGGCGTTGAACGGGGCACGAATCCCATGCATTCGAATCGAATTGTCACAATATTGCCTGCGGTCTTGATCGGCGCAGTGGTTTCCCTGCTCGCGTTCGGCGCGGCAACGGCCGCTCCCACGAACGTCAGCGTGACGACCTATCACAACGACAATTACCGCACCGGCTGGAACAATTCGGAGACCATTCTCACGCCGAAAAAGGTCGGCGGGGGGACGTTCAATCTCCTGCAGTCGGTCGCGCTCGACGACCAGGTCGACGCGCAGCCGCTGGTCGTGGAGAACCAAGCGATCTCGGGGCAGGGCACCCACAACGTCGTTTACGTGGCGACCGAAAGCAACAGCGTCTACGCCATCGATGCGACAAGCGGCGCCGTTCTGCTGGATGTCAATCTGGGATCGCCCGTGTTCTACCAGTCGCTTCCCGGCTGGTGCAACAACAACGGCCCCAATGTCGGCATCAATTCCACGCCCGTGATCGATCCCACGACGAGCACGATGTATGTCATCACCTACACGATGGAGAACGGCAATCAGACCTTTCGCATCCACGCGCTTGACCTATCGACGCTGACGGACAAGGTGCCGTCGGTCGTCATCACCGCCTCGGCGGCCCTCATGAAGGGACAGACCTACAGCTTCGATCCGACGTCGAGCCGTCAGCGCGCGGCTCTCCTCCTGTCCAACGGCAACGTCTATGCGGGCTTCGCGAGCTTCTGCGATTACAATGCGAACTCATCGCGGGGCTGGGTGCTGGGCTGGAAAACGAATACGCTCAAGCCGCTACCGGCCAATCACCTGAACAACAGGCTCAACAAATCGCCCGACAATTTCTTCCTCACCTCGATCTGGATGTCGGGATATGGGCTCGCGGCCAATCCCGCAGGCGACATTTTCTTCGCAACGGGCAACACAGACCCGAGCGCCACAACCTACAACCCGGTCACGAACCTGTCCGAGAGCGTGGTGGAACTTTCGTCCGATCTCGCCAAGGTCGAAAATCATTTCTCTCCGCCTCCGGGTTACAACGATGTTGAGGCGCTCGATGCCGAGGACGGCGATTTCGGGTCCGGCGGCGTGCTGCTGCTGCCGACGCAGACCGGTTCGATGCCGGACTTGGCGACAGCGCTCGGCAAGGCCGGAATTCTGTATCTGCTGGACGCGGACGATCTGGGCAAAAACCGGGACGGCGCAAACACCCAATATCCCGGCAGCTGCTGGTGCGGCGAATCCTATTTCCAGGACGATGCAGGACGATCCTATGTGATTTCCAGTGGCGGATGGGGAGGGGCCAGCATCGATCTTTACAGACTGGACACGCACGCCAAATCCAATCCATCGCTCGCACTGGAAGCGTCATCGACCAACACAGCCAGCCCTACGACCGTTCCTACCGGCCAGGATGCCGGCGTATTCACGTCGGTTTCGTCCAACGCCGGCAAGCCGGGCTCGATGGTGATCTGGGCGGTCAGCCGTCCGACGGACAATGACCCGGCCGACATCTATCTCTATGCGTTCGACGTGAACGGCAACAACCTCATTCCCGGAGGATCCGGTCTGTTGGCAGGTAGCTGGCCCAACACCGGCGGTAACGCGAACCTCGTGCCGACCGTGGCCAACGGCATGGTCTATGTCGCTGCCTATCAGACTTTGTCGATTTTCGGCCTCGGCGCGAGTTCCCCGGCGTCATTGCCGAAGGTCAAGACGGTGTCGATGCGCGTGCCGCTGGCGGCGGGAGAACATGAGGTTTTCGGCATGGTGAAAAGCATTGTCGGAAACACAGTCACGATTGCGCGTCGCGGCGGCGGCTTGCTCTCCATCGATTATACGCTGGCCGCGAAAAACTATCGTATGGCCCAGCCGTCGGTGGGCAAGGCACTCGTCGCTCGCGGCACGATCGATGCCACAGGCGTGATGCACGCGACGGCAATTCAGCACGCGCACCAGAGCTCGAAAATGTGGCTGCCGGATCGGTAGGCGAGTTTCGAACAAGGCCACGTTCCCCGGATGACATTGGGGCTGCAAGGGCGCGTGCTTCCCAATCGCCTGCGGCGGCTCTATTCTTCCGCAAACGTGGTCGGATCGACGTGCCATCTGGGGAATGTCGGTTTATCGCGCAACCTGTTTGAGTTCGGAGCGCGAATTGAAGATCACATCTGCTGTAATGCGCCTCGCCCTTCTCGCCTGCGCAATGATCATAGGCCTCGTCGTGCGCAGCGCTTCGGCGACCGCCGACGCTGCACATCTCCTCCCAGCGGCGGCGATCGACGCCATCTTTGCCGATGTTGATCGCGCCTCCCCTGGTTACGCTGTCGGCATCATCCGCAACGGCCAAATGGCCTTCGCCAGAGGCTACGGGCTTGCCAATCTCGAAGACCGGGTTCCGATCACACCGGAAACGGTCTTCCACCTTGCGTCGCTATCGAAGCAATTCACGGCGTCCGCGATTGCGTTGCTGATCCTCGATCACAAGCTTTCGCTCGACGATCCGGTGGCGCGCTACATACCCGAGACGGCGAAATACGGCCCCGACCTTCGTGTCAAACATCTGGTCTACATGACGAGCGGGTTGCACGAGTACTTCGATGTTCCGCGGCCCGGCGGGCTGCCCTGGTATTCGGCCTATCGCTTCACGCGCGACGATGCGCTCGCGGCGGCACTCAGCCCGCCATCCCTGGAGTTCGCGCCGGGGACAAAATGGGCCTATTCGAACACCAATTATATGCTGCTTACGAGGATCGTGGAAAAGATCAGCGGACAATCCTTTGCCCGTTTTATGCATGCTCGCGTCTTCGCTCCACTTGGCATGGACGCTACCCTGATTGACGACGACACGACGCTGGTCATTCCGCATCGCGCGATTGGCTACGCGCCACGCTCCGGCAAGGTTCTGGACGAACTGGCCAAGGTGAACATCCACGCGCAGAACGAACGAGGATTTATCCGGCTGGACCGCAATTCGCCGCATTTCGGCGGCAGCGGCGTGTTCAGCACGATCGACGATCTCGCGAAGTGGGACGCGAACTGGTACGCGCAGCGTCTCGCCGGACCGGGTTTCACGGCGCTCATGAACAAACGCATAAAATTTCAGCACGACAAGGACAATGACGCGTTTGGGCTCGTCTTCGGCAATTATGACGGTGAGCCGACGATCTGGTACGCCGGCGACGACATCGACTCGTCGACCTACATGATTCGGTTCCCTGCACAACGGTTGACCGTGATCGTCCTGTCGAACAATCCGCTGGGCGACGCGGAGGAGCGAACGATGAAAATATTGAAAGCTCTCCACGCGGCCGGGATTCTGAACTGACGGCTATCAGGATATACGCCGGACCGATGGATTGGCCCCGCCTGATGACCATTCACAGATACGGCACCAGCCAGTTGGCCCAGCGCTGATACACGTCCATCTGGCGGATGGGGTCGCCGGGGAAATGGCCGCCGACGGGGATCGCGTAGAACTCCGTCGTCACGTGATTGTCCTTGAGCGCGCGATAAAGGCCGAAGGATTGCACGATCGGCACGCGGAAATCGCCCGTGTCGGACATGATCAACGTAGGAGCGGTAATCTTCGCGATGGAAGAGCTGGGGGACTGCGCCCGGTACGCGGACATTCCGTCGCCGACCCAGGGTGAGCCGCCGACCTGCTCCGTGATCGTCACGTTGCCGTCGGACAGATCGTACATGTCGACCCAGTCGGTGACGGCGGCGCTGGCGACCGCCGCCTTCCAGACGGGATAATGTCCCGCGAGCCAGGTGGTCATGAATCCGCCATAGGACCAGCCCGTCACCGCCATGCGCGATGGATCGACAAACCCGCGGCTCTTGAGCCATTCGACTCCGGACATCACATCCTCGCCCGGGCCTTGTCCCGCGTCCTTGTAGATCGACGAATAGAACGCATTCCCCATGTTGTCGCTGCCGCGGTAATTCGGCTCGAATACGAACCAGTTGTGCGTGGCCAGCACCTGCGGCACGAGACTGAACCGCTCGCGTGACGAGGAATTCGGTCCTCCGTGAATGAGGAGCACCAGCGGATAGCGCGTGCCCGCCTGATAGTCCTTGGGATAGGTCAGAACGCCGTCGAGCGTGCGCCCATGCGGTCCTTGCCATGTGATCGTTTGGGATCGCGCCAGCGAGAGATCCTTGAGCGCCGCATTCTCCTGCGTCATCGCCACGGCCGCGCCGCCGCCGGAGGGCACGACATAGAGTTCGTCGGGATCGGTCGCAGTCTGGCCGACGAACGCGATGGCGCGCCCGTCGCGGCTGACGTCCACATCCATCCAATAGCCATTGGTCGGAACCACGCCGCCGAGATTGACTTGTGTGAAGCTGCCGTCGAGCGCGAGCCGCCACATTCCCACCGTGGTATCGACGTTGCCGCCCACCAGCAGCGATTTGCCGTCGGGCATCCACGCCGTCAGGAACACGTTCTTGTCGAGTTTCTGGCCGATGTCCCGCCCGACGCCGCCCGCGAACGGCGCCAACCACACATCCTGGAAATTCCACGGCTTCGCATCGCGGTTGCGCCAATAGGCGATGGTCGCGCCGTCGGGCGAGATTTCCGGATAGCCTTCCAGCGTCGTATCGCCGGTGACCGCGCGAATCTTCCCGGAAGCCACATCGAGCACCTCGATGCGGGTCAAAAATTGCTCGCCGGTCGAAGGCGTTTCCTGTCTGACGAAGACGATGGACTTGCCGTCTTTGGACCATTTGATCGGCGAGGACGGCGAACCCGGCGGTAGGCTCGACGGCAGCGACCACGTCCCGCTCGTCAGCCTCTTGCCGATCCCGCCGGCCGAAGAGATCAACCAAATATGCGTCGGCCGCACGGCTTCCGTCATCGTGTAGTCGTCGTCTCCGACCTTGAATGCCGTGCGGAACTTGTCTTCGCCCTTCAACTCCGGCTTCGGGTCGCTGACCGCATAGGCGATGGACTTGCCGTCCGGACTCCAGGCGAATTGCTCGACACCGTCCGCGCCCTTCGTCAACTGAAGCGCGTCGCCGCCGTTCATCGGCATGACGAAGACTTGGGTCACCTTCTTCGCGTCCGGAGCCAAAAACGCAATCGCGTCGCCTGCCGGCGACCACCGCGGCGAGGCAGCGTGCAGCCTTTCGCGTGTCAATGAACGCAACGCATGGCGGGCGACATCGACCAGCACGATCTCGGTGCGATACTGGTCGGAATCGAGATCGGCGCGGTTTTCGACGATGGCGATGGTTTTTCCGTCCGGCGAGAATTGCGGATCGGCCAGTCGAACCGTGCGCACCAGATCGCGCACCGACACGATCTGCGCCGCGAATCCCGATATCGGCAATAGAGCAAGAATGAGCGCGCCCGCGGCGCAAGGCTTCCAAGACATAGGTCCCCCCAGACTGACTGTAGGGCCAGCTTATGACAGATTCCCGCAAACGGGAACCGCGCCACGGGTAGCCGGACGGTCCAGGCAAGCGCCCGGGCATGAGCTGCCTGCTTCGGATAAAAGGGGTTTGCCTGATATTGTGACGAGTGACGGACAGGGCAGGAACATGACAACGCACGACAAGTTTTCACCGAGCGGACCGGCGAACTACCTCGACAATTCCGGGCGCGCCGACCGGCTGGAAGGCGGCGTGCGTCTCATCCCGATTGAGACTCCGCGGGGCAAGTACAAGGTCTGGACCAAGCGCGTCGGCAACAACCCGCGCATCAAACTCTTGCTCCTTCATGGCGGGCCGGGATGCACGCATGAATATTTCGAGGCGGCCGACTCGTATCTCCCTGCCGCCGGCATTGAATATTATTATTACGACCAGCTCGGCTCCTATTACAGCGATCAGCCGGAGCACGACGATCTGTGGGAGCTGCCGCGTTTCGTGGACGAAGTGGAGCAGGTGCGCATCGCGCTCGGGCTCGACGCGGAGAATTTCTTCCTGCTCGGTCATTCCTGGGGCGGCATTCTCGCGCTCGAATATGCACTCAGCTATCAGCGCCATATCAAGGGCCTCATCGTCTCCAACATGATGGCAAGCATTCCTGCGTATAACGCCTATGCCGAGCGTGTGCTGATGCCCGCGATGGATCAGGCCGCTCTCGCGGAGATCAAGCGGCTCGAAGCGGCAGGCGACACGCAGAACCCGCGCTACATGGAGCTGCTGATGCCGCATCATTATGAGCATCACGTGCTGCGCATGAAGGCCGATGAGTGGCCCGACCCCGTGTTGCGGACATTCAAGCATCTGAATGCGGCAGTGTATGTGCCGCTTCAGGGACCGAGTGAGCTGGGCGCGAGCGGCAAGCTTGCGCAATGGGATCGCATGGCGCGGCTGGGAGAGATCGCCGTGCCCACGCTCACCATCGGCGCCCGCCACGACACCATGGATCCCGCTTATATGCAGGCGATGGCGCGCGCGCTGAACCGCGGCCGCTATCTCGATTGCCCGGAGGGCAGCCACATGGCGATGTATGACGATCAGGCGCGCTATTTCGAAGGCCTGATCGCGTTCCTCAAGGACGTGGACGGCGGCACGATCTAGCGGGTGCCGACTTTATGACGAGTGCCGGCACGGTGTTCTCAAACAGGCGCACGTATGATAGCTGTCCGCTCACAGAGACCCGATGACATGGGGACTGAGGCATGAGCAAGACCGGCCACCTCGTCGATCCGCGGCTTCTGACGTTCCTGGAGTCCTACCATATTCAACAAGAGCTATCCGTGCACGGCCAAATTCATCGTTTAACGTCTGACTGCGCGCACGATTGATATCGGTCTTGCGCAAGGATTATGATAATTTTGTTGCTCGATTTGTCTCACGGAACGCCACGTGGCCATCGAAATCGAACACAAATATCTTGTCGATACCGCGCTGTGGCGGCCTGCCAGCGCGGGCACGCTTTATCGGCAGGGTTATCTATCGTCGGCGAAGGAGCGCATCGTGCGCGTGCGCGTTGCGGGCGAGCAGGCGTTTCTGACTGTCAAGGGGATCACCGAAGGCGTGAGTCGCCTGGAATTCGAATATCCGATTCCGCTTGGCGACGCCGTCACGATGCTCGAGCGGTTGTGCGAACAGCCGCTCATCGAAAAGACGCGCTATCGCGAGACATCCGCAGGCCGGGTCTGGGAGATTGACGTCTTCCACGGTGACAATGACGGTCTGGTCATCGCCGAAGTGGAAGTCGCAGACGCGGCAGACGAAATCGTGCGGCCGCGTTGGGCGAAGGAAGAAGTCTCTCTCGATCCGCGCTATTTCAACAACAATCTCGCGGTCAACCCCTTCAAAAATTGGAGATCGGATTCGGCGATGTGACAACCGCCACGCCTGAAGCTGCCGGGGGCCGAATGCCGGCAACTGTGGGTAGCTTTTCCGGGACCGCTGGAGGCGTTATCGTTGTGAATCGTCGGTCGGGTCGACAGGCACTTTTAGAAATGCCGGCTCCACCGCCTCAGGGGGATCAAAATGCAAGGCAGGATTTGGCTCGCAGTTGCGGCTGCGACATGTGTTTCGTTTGTGTCGCATTCGGCGTCGGCTTATGAGAAGCCGAAGGGAACAGCGATCGACAGTGGAATATTCACCACCTATTCGGCCGCGTCCGATGGAGCGTCCGTATCCTACGTCGTTTGCGGTTCCACCAAGGAGAGCGAGGGGTGTTTTGGCAACGGGTCACTGGGGCCGTTCGAACAGGCCTGCGCAGTGATGGAAGGAACCCCCACGATCGCGCGCAATGTCGTGACGCGTGCCATTTATGTGCTCGATAAGCGCGCGAAGAAAGGCCAACCCGTCCAGCTTTATGTCTACACGCGCACGGACAAGATTACCGCCGGCGACGATACCATAACAGTGACGCCGACCCAGCAAGTGTCGCTCGAAATCACCGGTGGCTTCGCTTCGAAATGCTCGATGGCGGCCAATAGCGCCTTCGTCTATGCGGGTACGACTGCAAGCTCCGGCGCGGCCGTGATCGACAAGACCGCGTTCACGGTCACCTATGGTGGTGCCGGCGGCAACCTGGTGTCCATCACGGCCGACGATCAGGGTTATGTTGCCCTCCACTTCGACAATGGTTTCTACGTCGTGGCCCCGGATGGCGGCACAGAGGAAGACGGCGGCGGCCCGGCGGATCTCGTCAACACAAGCAATGCCTGGTTGCCTATTTTGACGTCCCACTGACACCAAGGCTTCGCGCGGCAACGGGCCGACGCGAGCCTCTGCCCCGATGGAATTTTTTGGGTGATCGTTATATGGTTCCATGAGAGTTTCCTGCCGGAAAGTGGGGCAGACGTGAAAATCGCAATCGTGCCTCTTCTCGCGCTCATGCTTGCGGGCTGCGCTTGGTTTGGGCCGCAAGACGCGGAGCGCACGACTTTGCAGTTTCAGACTGGCGTCACGCGAGAAACCGAAGTCATCGCAAGGCTCGGTCAGCCGAATGTGACGACCTGGGGTCCCAAGGGAACCGTTGTCGACGTCTACAAATTCGTTCCGGCGTCGGCTTTGCCGCCGGGCGATGCCATGGCCGGATCGAACGACATTTCTTTAACCTTCGATTCGAACGGAATCCTGTTGTCCTATTCGCATACGGCGCCGTGAATTTTTCTTTCCTGGACGATCCGGCGGCGCGGCGCGGCCGGCTTTAAGCCGGCTCGGTCCTGCCGTCGCGTTTAAATCAATTCTAATTGTCTCGACTTCGATAAGGCTCTGCTATCGCGAGCCGGTCAATATGGCTCGGGTCAGCGAATTCTTCGCCGTGCGCGGGCACGATCGCCAATCCGGGCGCCGCGCGCCGTTCGGCAACAGGGAAAACCGGCGCAATGGCGCTACGTGCAACAGTCCGTGGCAAGATGCCGGCCACCAGAGACGCCATGGCGAAGTCCGTGACGGGCCCGCGCGCGGCGCCGTCGCGCACGATTCCGCTCCAGCTCGCTCCCTTGCTTCTGCCACATCGCAAGCAGGGCCGGTTGTCGCTTCGAGTGGAACGCATGCATCAACTCGCGCGCCTGTCGCGCGGCCGCAACAATGGCGACGGTTCCTGGTCGCTCGCGTCCGACGAGCTGGACGATCTGGAATATCTCATCCCGGAAGGCTTGAACGGAGCGCAAACGCTCTCGATCAGGATCATCGGCCTGGATCAGGACGGCTCGACGCTCGCCATCCTCGATGTCCCGATTTTGCCCGGCACCGAACAGGCGGGCCCGCGAGACGCGATGGGGAGAGACCAGGAAGCACTGCTTCAGCGTCAGCGCGACGAACTCAAATCGCTGAGGGCCAGTCTTGCCGAGCGCGAGGCCGAAATCGCAAACTTGCACCGTGCGGCCGAACAGGCGGAGGGCGAACTTTCCCGGCAGAACATCGCATCCGAGTTGGCATCGGCACGCGAGAGCTGGAAACGCGATACAGAGCAGCAACTGGCTGCCGCCGCGGCGCAATCCGCAACGCTTCTCGAACAAAGCCGCTCCGCCTGGCAGGCGGAGCGCAACGCTCTTCTAGCAGAGTCCGATAGTCGCGCAGCTGAGCGCTTTGCAGAAGGGCAGGAGCGCGGTCGGCGTGAGACGAAAGAGGCTCTGGCACAGGCCGAAGGCGCCTGGAAAGCGGCCGAAGCCGCGCGGCTGGTCAAGGCGGAAGCGGGATGGCGCGAGAAATCCGCCAAGGTGCAGGCGGAACTGATTGCCAGATGCGAGCGTGCCGAAGCGGCGGCGGCAAAGACGACGGTGAAGCCGGCGCGGGACGAGGGTGAAATTCGCCGGCTGCGCGACGATCTCGCGGCAGTTCGCAGCACTCTTGCAGATCGCGATGCGGCATTGGCCGAGGCGCGTTTCACGAGCGAGCAGGCGCGGGGACGTTGGCGTCAGGATTCGGACGCGGCGCTATCGACGGCAAAAGCCGAGTGGAAAGCCGAAGAGGCCGCGCGGTTGGCGAAGTCCGAGGCGTTGTGGCGCAAGCAATCGGCCGGCGCTCTCGCCGACGAAACCCGGAAGCGCGAACGCGCCGAAGCGGCACTGTCGGAAGCAAGTGCGCAGTTCGAAGCGGCCAAGAAGCCGGATCGGGACGACGGTGAAGCGCGCCGCCTGCGCGAGGAACTGGCCTCGTTCCGCGTCGCTCTTGCCGATCGCGACGCAGCCTTGGTGAAATTGCGCCTGGACTCAGAGGCCGCGTGCCAAACATTGCGACTGGATGGGCAGGCGGCGCTATTGCAGGCACGGGAGGATTGGAAGAGTACCGAGGCTGTGCTGCTCGCGGACGCCGAAACGCAATGGCGCCGGCAGTCGACAAGCGCGCTGGCGGAGGTAACGGCCCGATGCGAACGCGCCGAAGCAGGGCTATTGGAGGCGCGATCGCGGGCACACGCAGAAGCGAACGCGAAGTCCGCGCGCGACGAAGCCGAGATCCGCAATCTGCAGGAAGATATGGACACGCTACGCGACAGTCTCGCGGGTCGCGATGCCGCACTCGCGCAGTCGCGGCAGATGGCGGAGCAGGCAGAAACGCGTTGGCGGCAGGAGTTGGAGACGGCGCTGTCGAATGCAAAGGGAGCCTGGAAGAATGAAGAGGCTTCCCGGTTCGCTGCTGCCGAGGCGCAATGGCGTAACCGATCCGCAAACGCGCTGGCCGAAGCGACGGCACGATACAAGGAGGCCGAAACTGCGCTGGCGCAAATTCGCGTCAGGGCCGGCAGCGGACGCGACCGGCAGGACGGCGATACCGTCAATCGCCTGCGGGCGGAAATTGCGCTACTGCAATCGTCGCTCGCCGGCCGCGAGAGCGAAATGCCTAATGCACCGGCGCCGACCGTGACCCGCGAAATGCCGAACCAACGCATCGCGCTTCGCGAAAACCACGACTGGGACGGCGCCGACGACCGGAGCGCGGAACCGAAATCTCCCCGTCGCTTGTTCCGCGATATCGTCGTGGTTTCGCTCTTGGCCGCATCGACGATCGTGTTGTGGCCGCGGCTGGAGCCCTTCATTCCGGCAGGCTGGTGGCCGCATCTGAATGCCGTCTCGACCGGAAACGGCTCGGCGTCCGGCGCGTCCCCGGCCGGCGCTCCCGCGGCGGCAGCCCGTTCGGCTGTCCAACAGCAGATGGCTATCGTCGTTCATGGCGCGAATGTCCGAGCCGACCCCGAAAAAGCGGCCGCCATTGTTTCAACCTTGCAGCATGGCGCGGAAGTCGCCGTGCTGGAGCAGCGCAACAACTGGACGCTGGTTCGGCTTGCGACCAAGGATGCCAAAGCGCAGCAAGGTTGGGTCTACAGCTCGTTCCTCAAGATCGCCGCCGGCAGCGAGAAAAACTCGCGGGCAGCGACGCATATTAAAGCTGGCCCCTGAGTCTCCCGCGAGCCGGAGCTAATTCCCACCCGAGACAAGAGCGTCGATCAGCGCCTGGCCGTTTGGACTGCCCAGACCGGTCACCAGGTCGTATCCCGGAACGTCATTATAATTGCCGCTCCGCCCCTTCGTCTCGTCATGGAAAATCGTGGGATAGGTCGACAGGTGTGCCAGGCGATAGATCGTCGGGTTGAGAAATCCGATGACCGGCTTTCCGTTCGCAGCGGCTTGCTGGTTCGCGAGCGCGATGAATCCGGCCCAGATCGGCGACGCGAAGCTCGTACCGCCCCAACCGCCGTTACACTTTCCATTGTAGCAGATGTAATTGTCGGTATACGCGTCGCCGGCAATGTCGGGAACGTTGCGCAGCGTATAGGAGCCGCCGTTCGCGGGGTTGATGAAGGGAAGCTGATAGCTCTCGATCAATATTGTCGGATCGAGCGACGGTCCGCCGGCGCTCCCGGACCAGCCGGTTTCCCTTGCCCAGGGGCCGCCGCGGCCTTTGGTCCACAGATGTGTGCCGCCTACCGCCGTGAGATTGGCGTCCTCTTCGGGCCAGGGTCCGCTCGCCTGCAGGCTCGAATAGTCTCCGCTCGCGGTGAGGAAGGTCTGGCCTTGCACCGCCATCTCCTTGAACACGGGATCGTCGGTCGAAAAGTGCTCGTCCCAGCCCCAGGAGGTACTCAGCTGCTTGGAGATGTTGTCGCTGGCCATGCGATTGAGAACGCTGATGGCGGAGTTCGCCACATAGACTTGTACCTGGCTCAGCCCCGGCGCCATGGAGATCGCATATTCGACATCGAGCGCCTGCTCGCCGTCGTTCGTGCAGGTTCCGGTGCAGGTAATCGGCGCGCCGTCCGTTGATATGCCGTTGACGGGTACGGTGAGTGGCGGTCCGAACGAGGAGAAATAGAGATCGATATCGGAAATGTTGTAGCCCTGAAGCTCCATCAGGCCGACGGATTGGCCGGCGCCGGTCAGCGCCGAACCGCCGTAGTAGGCCTTACGGATGTCGCTACCGAGGAAATTGTGGTGGGGACCGGATCCGGAATCAGTCGTGTCGGACTGTTCGGCGGAATGAATGAATCGCGGGGAGGGCAGCGTGAAGTCGTCCAGTCCCGTCACGTGCAGCACGGGTACGGCCAGGTCGAATGTCGGCTCGCGGTCCGGCGCGATAAAGTTGCGGTCTTCGGTCGGATGCTTGTAGAGGCCCATCGTGACGTGAAAGACGCGTTCGATGTCGGCAACGCTCCCCACGACGTCGATCAGGTAACGATTGGCGCTGACACCCGTCACCTGAAGCCCCGCCGACGCAAAGTAGTGCACGGCGGTGGCATAGTCGGCTTCGGTCGGACCGAAGCGCGCGGTGAATTCGGCGACCGACAGATAGCGACGGTAGAGCGGACTGGCCGGGTCGTAGATCCGCTGCATCAGCGAATCGAGTTGCGCCTGATTGCGCATCGGAAGCGTGATCGCCAGATGCAGTCTCCGGGTCGAATCCGGCGTGCCGACTCGGGGCACGAGGTTGTAGGCGACGGCCGGAGGCACGTCCTTGGTCAGGGTGGAGTAAGACGCGGCGTCGGCCGCGCCGGCGCAGACAACGATGGCGGCCAATGCGAAAGATCGCCCTGTGAGTTTCGCGACACTATAAATCTTGCGCATCGAATTCCCTCCTGCATTCGTCCCTCGGTAGTATGCGACGAAAGCGGGGTGGATATCAAACGCGCCGACTAACGCGATAGGCGCGAATAAACTTGATGCTCGCACATAGTCGGGGCGAAATTATTTTTGCGTTCGACTCATTTTGGGTAGGAGACGCCGCAGTTCCGCCAAGGTTTCGCGTTTTTCTGATCGGGTGAAACGCGAACAGATTGAGGGCACCTTTTTCGCGTCGCGCGTTGAGCTCCACGACGAGCGGGTCTATGACACGGGCAGGGGCAGTAAGGGACGGTCGCTGGTCCGTCCCAGGGGACATTCATGGATCTCTTACGGTTTTTGATCTCGCTGCCCGCGCGTATGGCGCACGCGGTGAGCCACCTATTATATGTACTCGGTCTCATGCTGCAGCCGCTTGTTGGCCGGGTCGCGTGGCTGCGGCCGTCATGGATGCATTCTCTCGCCGCCGAAATACGGCGCCGACCGCTGGAGATCGCCGGCGGCACGCTTGCCGCTGTGGTCGTGGTTTTCGCGGGATGGTTCGGCTGGGAGTGGTACCTGCATCGGCCCCATCCGCCTGAGCCCAACCTGATCACGTTCGAATTCGTCGGTCCGGAGATCACCGACTATGAGCAGGCGGACGGCAGCCCCGGCATCACCATTCATCCGGTCGACGTAAAATTCTCGGCGTCCACCGCACCCATCGAGCTTGTCGGGAAGGCCGTCACGCGCGGGATCACGCTGGACCCTGCGCTCAAGGGCAGTTGGAATTGGGTCGATGACCGCACCTTGCGCTTCACGCCCGCGGCGGACTGGCCTATCGGCGCGCATGTTGCCGTGCAGTTCGATCCGGCCCAAGTCTTCGCGCCTCATGTGCAGGTGGCGGACGATCACGCCGCGTTCGACATCGTGCCGTTCAAGGCTGCGGCGGGAACAGCGGAGTTCTATCAGGACCCGCAAAACCCGACGGCGAAGAAAACCATCATGGCCGTGACGTTCGACTATCCCGTCGACGCGGCCGAATTCGAAAAACGCATCACGTTGTCGCTGATGGGTCGCGACGGCAAAGTGGCGGCCCCGCTCAAATTCACCGTGATGTATGACCGAAGCAAGCTCAAGGCGTGGATCCATTCGCAGCCGCTCGACCTGCCGCGCGACAACACGACAGTCGCGATGACCCTGGACAGTGGCGTGCGCAGTTCGCGTGGCGGCGACGGCACGCCGGCGCCGTTGACGATGTCCGCGAATGTGCCCGGACTTTACAGCCTCACCGTCGGCGACGTGTCGCCGACTCTCGTGAACAACGACAAATTCGAGCCGGAACAGGTGCTGGTGCTCACGACCAGCGACACGGTGCGCGGCAGCGATCTCGCCAATCTGACCCAGGCGTGGGTGCTGCCCAAGCGCAAGCCCGGCGTCAAGCAGAAGGCGGACGAGCCGCCTTATGACTGGAACGTCACCGAGGTCAGCGACGACGTGCTGCGGCATTCGCAAGCCTTGAAGCTCGAAGTTGTGCCGACCGAAAACGAATTCTCCGACGCCCAAAGCTTCAAATACCAGGCCGATCCGGGCCAGCACGTCTTCATCCGGTTTGCCGGCGGGCTGAAATCCTTCGGCGGTTATCTTCTAGGTGCGCCGAATTCCCAGACCTTCGAGGTGCCCGACTATCCCAAGCTGCTTCATTTCATGGCGAACGGGTCCCTGCTGTCGCTCAGCGGCGACAAGCACGTGTCGGTCGTGTCGCGCAACGAGCCGGGCATGAAGCTCGAGATCGGCCGTGTGTTGCCCGATCAGCTGCAGCACCTGGTCAGCTTCAACGAAGGCACCTTTGCCAACCCCAGCCTCAGCGGCGGGTTCAGCGAGGACCATATCGTCGAGCGGTTCGAGGAGGCGCGCGAGTTTCCCAAGGGCAAGCCGGGCGAGGCGCATTATGAAGGCGTTGATCTCGGCCAATATCTGAGCGCGGACAAGCACGGCATCTTCCTGCTGCACCTTTCACCCTACGATCCGGCCAAGGCGAAGAAGGCCGCCAACGATGACTCGTCCGCCGCGGACGATTCCTCCGGCGACGATTCCTCCAGCGATGACGATCAATCCGAGACGTCCGATACAAGGCTGATCGTGGTCACGGATCTCGGACTGCTGGCCAAGCGGGAGCTGGACGGCAGCCGGGATGTCTATGTGCAGTCGATCCATACCGGGCAGCCGGTGACCGGCGCCAGAGTCTCTATTCTCGCCGTCAACGGGCAATCGCTCTACTCCGAAACCAGCGGCGCCGACGGCGAAGTGCATTTCCCGACCCTGAAGGGACTCGCGCACGAGAAGCGTCCCGCGCTCTATCTTGTCGAGAAGGAAGGCGATTTGTCGTTCCTGCCCATGAAAAGCGAGGACCGGCAACTCGACTATTCGCGTTTCGATATCGGCGGCGAAGCGAATGCGACCGACGAAGGAGAATTGTCCGCCTATCTGTTTTCGGATCGCGGCATCTATCGCCCCGGCGACCAGTTTCACATCGGCATGATCGTGCGCACGGCCAGTTGGGCCCACAGTCCCGCTGGCGTTCCGCTGCAGGCCGAGATCGTCGATCCGCGTGGCGTCACCGTGAAGCGGCAACCATTCCAGGTGGACGCATCGGGTTTCGCCGAACTCGCCTATGCGCCAGCGGAAACCGCGCCGACCGGAACCTGGACGGTCAATCTCTACATCGTCGGCAAGGACGACAACGAAACGGCTATCGGCTCCACGACCGTGTCGGTGAAGGAGTTTTTGCCCGACACGATGAAAGTGGACGCGACGCTTTCCGCGCACGAGGCGGATGGCTGGGTGAAGCCTGACGGGTTGAAGGGCATCGTCGATGTGCACAATCTGTTCGGCACGCCGGCCGCGAACCGGCGCGTCGAGGCGTCGTTGACGCTCAATCCTACATTCCCTGCTTTCCGCAACTGGGCGGATTATCAGTTCTACGATCTGCGCCATGCCAAGGACGGCTATACGACCAAGCTGCAGGACGGCAGCACCAACGACCAGGGCCACGCCGAGTTCGATCTCGACCTGAAAAAATATGCAGACGCGACCTATCGGCTCGATTTCCTCGCCAAGGCTTATGAGGCCGAAGGCGGTCGCAATGTCGCCGCCAGCGCGGAGACTCTCGTTTCAAGCAATGCGTGGCTTGTCGGCTACAAGGCGGCCGACGATCTCACCTATGTCAAGCGCGGCAGCCCGCGTTCCGTCCATTTGATCGCCATCGATCCGCAAACCAAATCGATCGCATTGAAGGACTTGCAGGCGCAGCTGATCGAGCGGCGCTACGTCTCGGTGCTGACCAAGCAGGATTCCGGCGTCTACAAATATGAATCGCGGCTGAAGGAAGTGCCCGTCGGCACGACGCCGCTGACGATTCCGGTGGGTGGTATCGACTATCCATTGCCGACCGACAAACCGGGCGACTATGCGCTGCTGATCCGCTCCGGCAATGCGAGCGTGAACCGGATCGAATGGTCGGTGACGGGCGAGGCCAATCTCTCGCGCGCGCTCGACCGTAACGCCGAACTCGAGATCAAGCTCGATAAGCAGGACTATGCGCCGGGCGAGCAGATCGAGGTTTCGCTGCGCGCGCCTTATGAAGGCAGCGGCTTGATCACCATCGAGCGCGATAAAGTCTATGGCCACGCCTGGTTCCACGCCACAACGACCAATTCCGTGCAGCATATCGCGGTGCCCGCGGGCTTCGAGGGCAATGGCTATATCAATGTGCAATACATTCGCGATCCGGGATCGAACGAAGTGTTCATGAGCCCCCTGAGCTACGGTGTCGTGCCGTTCTCGGTGAATGTCGACGCGCGCCGTAACGCGCTCACGGTTGATGCGCCGGACTTGGTCAAGCCCGGCACGACCGCGACGTTCAAGTTGCACGCGGCCCACCCGACGAAAGCCGTGCTTTTCGCGGTGGACGAAGGCATTTTGCAGGTCGCGCACTACAAGCTCGGCGATCCGCTCAAATTCTTCTTCCGCAAGCGCATGCTCGAGGTGCAAACCTCGCAGATCCTCGATCTGATCCTGCCCGACTTCAAGAACATGATGTCGCTGGCCGCTCCGGGGGGAGACGGCGGCGATGCGATCGGCCGCCAGCTCAATCCTTTCAAGCGCAAACGCGACAAGCCGGTCGCCTATTGGTCGGGCATTGTCGATGTGAACGGCGAGAAGGATTTCCAATACGCGGTGCCGGATTATTTCCACGGCAAGCTGCATGTGATGGCCATGGCCGTGTCGCCCGAGATGATCGGCATCGTCGAAGGTGCGACCACCGTGCGTGGCGATTTCGTGCTGTCGCCCAACGCGCCGACCACGCTCGCACCTGGCGACGAAGCCGATGTGGGTGTCGGCGTCTCCAACAACATCGCAGGCGGCGGCACGGCAGCGATGCCGGTGACTGTCACGCTCAAGACGGGACCGCAATTGCAAGTGATCGGCAGCAACACGCAAAAGCTGTCGCTCGCGCCGATGCATGAAGGCGCGTTGACCTTCCGGGTCAAGGCAATGGCCGTGCTCGGTTCCGGCAGCCTCGAATTCGCTGCCAGTTCCGGAGGCAAATCAGCCGCGCAACGGATCGATGTGTCGGTGCGTCCGGCCGCTGCCTACCGCACCGAGGTGGAATTCGCGCGCATCGAGGCGAACAGCGGCGCGGTCGTCACCGATCTGCGCCGCATGTACGACGCTTATTCCGCGCGCAATGCAAGCATCTCCACCGTGCCTCTGGTGCTGTCGGAAGGTCTTACGAGCTGGCTGGTGAATTATGACAATTACTGCAGCGAGCAGGTCGTCAGCGCATCCATGCCGCGGCTGATTGCCTCGAAGTGGTCGGCGGTTCCCGTGTTCGCGCGGGCATTGCAGCCTGTCGCCGGCGCAAGCAACAATCTGGATGCACTTGCGGCGCAGATCGATGTGCTGCGCTCGCGCCAGAACGAGCAGGGCGGTTTCGGCGTGTGGTCGGCGACACCGGACTCCGAACCCTTCGTCACGGCTTACGCCATGCAGTTCCTTCTGGAAGCGCGCGACCGCGGCGTCGCGGTGCCGAAGGAAATGATCGAGTCCGGCAATAAGGCTCTCCAGCAGCTGGCGGACGACGACGGATTGAATGCGCTCGCGGACCTGCGGCAACGCGCCTATGCGGTCTATCTTCTGACGCGCCAGGGCAACGTCACGACCAACGATCTGGCTGCGGTGCAGAAGCGCCTGCAGGAGGCATATCCTCTCGAGTGGAAGAACGACTTGGCGGCGGCGTGGCTGGCGGCATCCTACAAATTGATGAAGCAGGACTCGGCGGCGAACAATCTGATGTCGGGGCCGGAGCGCGAACTCGAGCGCGCCTCCGACAATGGCGCCTACGACTACAACTATTACTACGATCCGCTGGTGCGGGACGCGACCGTGCTCTATCTGCTGGCGAAATATTTCCCGGATCAGGCGCGGATTCTGTCGCCCCATGTGATGGAAAATATCGCGCGGCCGCTGGAGAAGAACGAGTTCAATACACTTTCCGCCGCCATGACGATGCTGGCGCTGGACGCCTATGCCGGGTCGAATGCCACAGCCGTCGAGCAACTCGGGATCGACGAAGTCGACGTCAAAGGCCATCTGAAATCGATCGCTGCGATGCAGAACAAGCTGCTGCAGGCGGGCGTGTGGAGCGGGGCTGCCGCGAAATTGCGCTTCACGGACGGCAGCACGCTTCCCGCGTGGTTTGTGGTCGATCAATCGGGCTATGACCGCGATGTCGCCACGCAAGCGATCAAGAACGGACTTGAAATCATTCGCGACTACACCGACACAGACGGCCGCCCGCTCACGCAGATCGCGCTGGGGCAGGAAATCGACGTGCATGTGAAGATCCGCGCGACGGCGAGCAAAGGGGTCGGCGACACCGCGATTGTCGATCTGTTGCCGGGCGGGTTCGATCCGGTGCTGGAGTCACCGCCCGCGCCCAGCCAGCCTGCAAGCGACGACGGCACGACCCCGCCACCTGCGGCCCCGACAATCCGCGTGGGTGACTCGACCTGGAATCCCATTTACACCGATGTGCGCGAGGATCGCGTGGTGATCTACGGCACGGCCACGCCGGACGTGCAGGAATTCATCTATCGCATCAAGGCGTCGAGCACGGGAAAATTCATCGTGCCCGCCGCCTATGGCGAGTCGATGTATGACCGGCGCATCCAGGCCCGCGCGCCGGGCGGCGCGGTGTTAACCGTGGTGCAACCGCACTGACAACATCGGTTCGTGCGACGATGCTTGTATTCGAAAAGTGTGACTCGTTTTACCTCCATGTGTCATGGCCCGCGAAAGCGGGCCACCCAGGTGACGCGTCGCGAAATTCGAAGAAAAAGCACAGATTCGAGCTTCGCCCGATCACTCTATCGGTTTCACCTGGGCGGCCCGCTGTGGCGGGCCGTGACAACGTGAGGGGTAAAAAGGCGAGGCCTTGATGCAACTGACGAACCATTTCCGTTCAATGCTACGAGAAATCGGCCGCGCTTTGTGGCTCGCGCAAAACTGGCTGGTGGGCATCGCGCTCGTCGCCGCCATCCTGGTAGGCATTCGGCTGTGGCCGCATGCGTCGCTCGAAAGCTGGAAGCCGTCTTCCGTCGCTGTCACTGACGATCGGGGCAGATTGCTGCGCCTCACGCTTGCGAGCGACGACCGCTATCGCCTATGGGTTCCTCTCAAAGAAATGTCTCCGCAGCTCGTGAGCGCCGTGCTGCTGCGCGAAGACCGCTGGTATTACTGGCATCCCGGCTTCAATCCTTACGGCCTTGCGCGCGGTTTCTGGGTCACCTATGTGCGCCATAGTCATCCCCAAGGCGGCTCGACCATCACGATGCAGCTTGCGCGGCTTTTGTGGCCGCTCAACACGCGCACGCCGTGGGGCAAGCTCGAGCAGATCGGACGTGCGGCCGAGCTCGAACTGTTCTATTCGAAGCGCGACATCCTTGAGGCCTATCTGAACGACGCACCGTATGGCCGCAACGTGGAAGGGGCAGGTGCGGCAAGCCTGATCTATTTCGGCAAGCCCGTCGCCGCGCTCACTTTGCCCGAGGCACTGACGCTTGCGGTTGTTCCGCAGGATCCGACGAGCCGCTTGGCTGCTTCGCGCAATGCATCTGGGATTATCACCTTGCGGCTCACGGCCTCGCGCGATCGACTCTATGAGCGCTGGCTCGACACCCATCCCGAAGACGCTGCGCTCAAGCCTCTGTTTGCATTGCCGATGACGATACGGCCTTTGTCCGCTCTGCCGTTCGAGGCGCCGCATGCGGTCGAACAGGTGCTGGAAACGCAGCGTGTCGCGGGCGGCGCGAGCGAGCCGCGTCTGACCACCACGCTCGATCTAAATCTGCAGCACATCCTGGAGCGGCAGATCGGCTCCTATGTCACGCGCAACGGATCGAGCGGCATTCACAACGCGTCCGCAATTCTCATCGACACGCGCGATATGGGTGTCAAGGCGCTGGTCGGCTCGGCAAATTATTTCGATCGCGCGCTGTTGGGACAGGTGAACGGCACCCTGGCGCGCCGCTCGCCCGGCTCGACCTTGAAGCCGTTCATCTATGCGCTCGGCTTCGACCAGGGTATCCTGCATCCGCAGACCGTGTTGCGCGACGTGCCGACATCTTTCGGCCCCTACACGCCGGAGAATTTCGACGGACGATTCCTGGGTCCGATCACGGCCACCGATGCGCTCAATCGCAGCCGCAACATTCCGGCTGTGTGGATCGCCTCTAAGCTGCATGCACCGGATCTCTACCAGTTCCTGCAAGGCGCCGGCATCGGCCATCTCGCGAGCGAGCAGCATTACGGTCTCGCGCTCGTGCTGGGAGGCGGCGAGGTCAGCATGCAGGAGCTGGCTGGGCTCTATGCAATGCTTGCCAATCGCGGCGTGCTGAAAGCGTTGCGCTTTCGCGCCGACGATTTGCCAAGTGCGGGCACGCGCCTCCTAAGCGCAGAAGCGAGTTTCATGGTGATGGATATGCTGCGCCAGCATGTGCGTCCGGACGAATCCTCCGGCGCGCAGCCGCAGCAGACTCCCATCTATTGGAAGACCGGCACGTCCTGGGCATTTCGCGACGCGTGGACCGCCGGAAGTTTCGGTCCCTATGTGCTGGTGGTGTGGGTCGGCAATTTCGACGGCACGGGTAACCCGGCTTTTGTCGGGGTCGACGCGGCGGCTCCCTTGTTCTTCCAGATCGTGGACGGGATCGAAGCCGAGCGTCCCGGTCTCAACGAGCCCGCACGGCAACGTCCGGCCAATCTCGCGCGCGTGGAGATTTGTCTGGCGAGCGGCGAGCTTCCCAATCGCTGGTGTCCGCAACGCGGCATGACTTGGTTCATCCCAGGCAAATCTCCCATTCGTGTGAGCAACGTGCATCGTCCCGTGACGATGGACGACACGACCGGCCTGCCGGCTTGTCCGCCTTACGAAGGCAAGCGTGTTCACGAGGAGATCTTCGAGTTCTGGCCTTCCGACCTCGAGCAGGTTTTTGCCGAGGCCGGAATCCCGCGCCGCAAGCCGCCGCAGAATCCTGCCTGCACGAATGCCGGAACGGCGGAAGGCGACGCGCCGCGCATCACCTCGCCGCTGCGCGGCAGCGCCTATGCCATGCGGCTGACCGAACTCGACCGCAAGCGCATCGCCTTCAACGCCACGGCCGATGCCGATGCCCGCGCGGTTTACTGGTTTGTCGACGATGCCTATGTCGGCCGCAGCACGCCCGGCGAAGCGCTCTACTGGCAACCGTCTTCGGCCGGCAGTTACCGCGTGCGCGCCATCGACGATCGCGGCCGCAGCGACGAGCGACCGCTGGAAGTGACGCTCGTAGAGTAGCGCGGAGCCCGGAAAAATATAATGCAACCGGAAATAGAAACCCATATATTCGCTTCATCTATTCGTAGTTGCCGCCAGTCCGTCGAGCGGTTGGCGCAACGTCAGCGAGATTTCGTCTTCGAGAGATTCGGCGCGGACAGTTTGGAGAAAACACATGATCGAACAGCAAGTTTCGAAGGCGCCCACGCCATTGAATCTCGGCGAATCCGTCGACAGAAGCGCAGATGCCGCAAATCGCGAGCAGTCGCTGGTCAAAGATCTGGAACGACTTCTTCGCTTCGCGTCCACCGCCAAAGGCATTGAAGTGCCGAAAGAGGTTCTCGAAGAAGCGGCCAAAACCCTGCAGGCGGCAAATGCGCAAGTCGGCGAGAACAGGCCGTTGGATCCCGAAACTGCGCTCAGTCTGTTCCGGTCGATCGACAGCTTAAGCCCCAAAGTATATCCCGCCACGACGGCTTCGCTTGAAATCGGTGACATCATGGAAGTCGGCAATTCCGGCGGAACGGAGCGCGAGCAACAGATCAAGCGCCGGGTCGGCAATCTTATCCTTGTCTGGATACTGGCCGCGCTTGTTGCACTCATCGTGGTGTTCTTCCTGAGCGCAATCATCAGCGACGAAGACGCCAAGCTTCCGACCGGTCCGCATATTCTGCCGGGCTTGTGGCCCAAATTGTTGCCGATCGCAAATTTCGTCACACCGATCGTTCTCGGGTTTCTGGGCGCCTGTGCGTATATTTTGAGATCCATCCTGCAGGGGCTCGCGAACCAGACTTTTGTGCTGCGCGACGGCACCAGTTACATGTTGCGCGCGATTCTTGGAATGATCCTGGGTTTTATGATTCCGAATTTGTTTCTCGGCAAAGGCGATCATCTCGGGTTGAGCGCGATTGCCATCCCGTTTCTTGCCGGATATGCGGTCGAGCCGATGTTCGCGGCCCTGGACAATGTCGTATTGACGCTTCGCGATGCCGTCAGTCGAAACCCGGCTCCCGGCGGCGCGAAGGCCGCATAGCATTGCCAGTCTTTGCAGCCGGGTCTGATCTCCGAACATTGACGACATCACCGGCACTCAATCCAAGGTTGCGTTCTCCCCTTGACTTCGCTAGATTAACCAATATTGGGCAATGGGGTGATCTATGACAATCGACCGCAAATGGGTTGAACGAAATATCGGCTTCGATCCCATCGCCAATCCGCCGCCGGCAAAGACGTATGCATTTGCGCCGGCATCGAAAAAGACTGCAAAGCCGGAAGATATTCGACGCGAAATCATCGACTTCGATTCCGAGTCGCCGGCCGGCCTGCAATTTATGGCCTTCAGCACAGCAACGGGGCTCTCGCGGTTCACGAACATTCCCTGGCCCAAGGGGGCAGCGCCCAAAACGGGTCCCAAGCCGCGGGGCAACGGCAAGGGGCCGCTGCCCCGCGCGGACGTGCTCGTCGTCACCTGGACGATGGACGAAGGCCACGCGCTGAGCCGTGTGCTCACTCCCGGCAAGGATTCCCGGAACGATTACGTCTCCTACACCCACAACTATGCGACGATCTCCAAGAAAATGCGCAAAGGCTGTCCCGCAGTTGAAGCCAAGCGGCTTGGTGCGTTCTGGACGACGACCATCAAGGGTAAGTCCGTCGTCGTGTTCAAATCGGACTCGCATATGTCGCAGGACGGTCCCCAATTGCCGAACATCGACGTCTGGCGTCAGATTATCCAGGAAGTCCGGCCAAAGCTCGTCATCACGACGGGTACTTCCGGCGGTATCGGCAAGCAGTTTGAGGTCGGCGACGTGGTGGTGAGCCCTATCGTGCGTTTCGACTGCATCAAGAAGTTCAAGAACTTCAAATACAAGAACAAACCGATCGCGAAAGCGCACTATTCCAGTGTCGCGGCGAATGCGAAGTTTTTTGCGACGGCGAAAACACTCTTCAAAACGAATGCGGATCAGCTTCCCAAGGACAACGCGCGCCTTCCGAAGATTGTCAAGGTCGGGCCGAAAGGGCTGAGTTCCTCGGTCGTCACCACCGATTTCTTTGGCTTCGACACGTCGAACAATCACTACAATCTATGGAATCTCGGCGACGTTTCGGAAATGGGCGATGCGGTGCTTGGTCTGGTCGCTACGGACATGGGCGATAGTGCGCCGCTCTGGCTGGCCATCCGCAACGTGTCCGATCCGGAGATCAAGGCCGAAGGCACGATTCAACAACAAACGAAAACGGCCGGTCAGATCTACAAGGCTTTCGGGCGGTGGAGTTCAATCTGCAGCGCGATCACATGTTGGGCCAGCATCGCGGCATTGTAACGACCGCGATCCGCATCCTGTTGCTCCCATTCTCGGCGATGCTTATGTCGTGTGCGCGCCGAGGGTGATGGCCAGCCGCGGTGACGAACGCTCGCTCGAGGTGGCGCCTTTAGAGTGGCCGATGACGGCCCCAATTCATTACGCTTCGTAAATCTTCCCTAACTATCAATGGGTGCGCCTCGGCCGGTAATTGGGGGCTGGCCGGCTGCTGCCGAAGTGCCGGCGTTTGGGAGGACTTATGCTGATCCGCCATGCAATTCATTCGCGCGCCGTTTTGAAATCATCCTCCGCGATGCGCTGGACCGGAGCGATTGCTCCCGGCGTTCTGCTGGCGCTCGCGACCTTGCCGGTCATGGCAAACCCCGTCGGCGTCACGGTGACGACCGGTGCGGCCACGATCTCCTCGCCCAATTCCCACCAGACCGACATCGATCAGAGCAGCGAAAACGTCGTCATCGATTGGTCGAGCTTCAACATCGGAGCTGGACAAATCACGCAGTTCGTCCAGCCGAATGCACAGGCCATCGCCGTCAACCGAATCGGCGGCAGCAATGCCTCGCAAATCATGGGCACGCTCGACGCGAACGGCCGCGTCGTTTTGATCGACGGCAACGGCATCGTGTTCGGCAAGGGATCGCAGGTGGATGTCGGCTCGCTTGTGGCGACGTCAACCGACGGCTCGGATTCCGATCTGCTTGGGGACAACTTCGCGCTTGCAGGCCAGACAAATGCGTCTATCGTCAATCGCGGCACAATCGTTGCGAGTCCCGGCGGACTTGTTGCGCTTGTTGCACCCCATGTGAGCAACAGCGGAACGGTCAGCGCCAAACTCGGCACGGTCGCTCTTGGCGGCGCTACGCAATTCACCGTCGACTTTGCCGGCGACGGTCTTGTGTCTTTCGCGGCACAAGGTGCCGGACCGGCGAGCGTGACGAATACGGGCCGACTCTCCGGCGCGAATGTCTCGCTGACGGCGCGTGCGGCGGAAGGCTTGGCAACGGGCGTGATCGCAGCCGGCGGCACCATCATGGCGCAGGTTGCGCGCGACGAGGGTGGAACCATCGTTCTCGATGCGGGTGACGACGGCGACATCTCCGTATCGAATGCGCGCCTCGAGGCGTCCGGCGCCAATGGCGGCGGCAAAGTCGTCATCGGGGGATGGAATCAGGATGCCGTCACCGTCGACAAGGCGAGCATCATCGATGCTTCGGCCACGAATACCGGCAATGGCGGCACGATCTCGGTCATCGCGTCCGACACGAACTTCGAAGGCCGGGCGCTCGCGCAAGGCGGCGCGCGATCCGGCAATGGCGGCACGATCGAAACGTCGGGACACATGCTGACATTCGGCGGCTCGTCGGTCGATGCATCTGCTTCCCACGGCGCGGACGGAAATTGGCTTCTCGATCCCGTCAACCTCACGGTCGACAGTGCTGCCGCCACGACCATTGACGCTTCGCTCAACTCCGGCACCAGCGTCACGCTGCAAACGACGGCGACGGGTTCGAGCGGGCCGGGCGTGGTGGATCCGTCGGGCGAGGGCGACATCATCGTCGATTCCACGCTCTCCTGGCACACCACGGCCGATCTCACGCTCGATGCCTATCATTCGATCTATATCGACGCGCCGGTGAAGGTAACCGGAACCGGAAGCCTCACAATGCTGACCGACGATGGCGGCACGGGCGGGGACCTGTTCTTCAGCGGTGGCGTGGTGACGTTCGTCAACCTTTCCGCGGCCCTCGCGATCAACGGCGCGAATTACACGCTGGTCGACAATGTCGCGACACTTGCCGCGGACATCGCCTCCGATCCTTCGGGCGAATATGCGCTGGCGCGCAATGACAACGCGAAGAGCGATGGCATCTATTCATCGTCTCCGGTATCGACGGCGTTTTCGGGCGTCTTCGAGGGACTCGGCAATACGATCTCCAATCTCGACATCGACGATACGACCGACACCGATGTCGGCCTGTTCGCCGACACCGCGAGCGGCGGTGTCGTGCGCGACATCTCGCTCTCGCACGCCGTGGTCAAAGGTTATGCGAGCGATGCAAATGTCGGCGGATTGATCGGCGAGATGGCGGCGGGAAGTAGCGTCGAAAATTCATCCGTCGGCGGAACAATCTTTAGTGACTCGGTGACCTGCCGGAACTGCGATATCACCAACGACGTGGGCGGACTTGCCGGGAATTCCATGGGAAGCATCACCGGGAGTTCTTCGTCCGCCAGCGTTTGGGGAGAGGGGCAATATGCTTACACCGGTGGATTGGTCGGTTCCGATGGTGGAACCATTGCCAATTCCTACGCGACCGGGAAGGTGAGTGGCAACGACGACCCTCGCGCCGGCGGTCTCGTGGGAGAAGACGACGCCCAAACGATCGACAATTCCTATGCGACCGGCGACGTAAGCGGCGGTGGCACCAATGTATCCATCGGCGGGCTTGCGGGCCAGGCACAGGGTGTCATCGAAAATTCCTACGCGACCGGCCAGGTGATGGGCAGCCCAACCGCCGAAGCCGGCGGGTTGGTGGGAGTCGAGGGTGGAACCATTGAATCTTCCTATGCCATGGGTGACGCGCGCGGGGGCGAGGTCGGCGGTCTCGTCGGGCTCGAAGAAGGCGGCAAGATCATCAGCAATTCCTACGCGAGCGGCACCGCGACCGGAGGATACGATGCGATTGCCGGCGGTCTTGTGGCGATGAACTTCAATTGCGACATCTCCGGTTCCTATGCAATCGGAGCAGTGAGTATTGGAAACGCAGAATCGTCATCCGGCCCCATCGGCTCGGCAGGAGGGCTGGTCGGCCGCATCTATTCCGCCACAATTACAAACTCATACGCCACAGGTATCGTGAGCAGCGGCGCCTACACGTATGCGGGTGGTCTCGTCGGTGCGAACCTGGGAACGATAAGCAATTCCTACGCCACAGGCGCGGTGAGCGCCGGCAATTCCTCGATCGCGGGTGGATTGGCCGGAGAAGGCAGCATCATCAGCAATTCCTATGCGACCGGTTCTGTGAGCGGCGGTTCGGATTCGGATGTTGGTGGCCTGATCGGAGCTAGTCCTTACTCGGTCACGTATTCCTATGCGACGAGCGCAGTGAGCGGAAGGATCGGCTCAACGATTGGGGGGCTTGTTGGAGAAAGCGCCACAGACCAAGTGTTTACGGACGATTATTGGGATACGACGACGAGCGGGATCACTAATCTCAGTCAGGGTGTGGGAAACATCTCCAACCAGCCGCACATCGCCGGCCTGACGACCGCGCAATTCCAATCGGGATTGCCCACGGGTTTCGACCCCTCCATATGGGGCGAGGATCCGTCGATCAATGGCGGCTTGCCCTATCTGCTCGCGCAACCTCCGATGTAATCCCTGTGATTTCGCACCCGTAGTGTCGAGCACCGGCAGTTTTCAGTAGCCGATCCGGTTGACCGCGAATGCCCGCGCGTTGAGCTGGACGAATTGCGTGGTCTGACGCGCGCCGACATTGAAGCTCGACCAGTTGATGACGACGTCTTCGCTCGACTGATCGATCTGGGTTTTGTTCGAAGAGGAAGCGATCGACGCCGAACCCGTCGTCACACTGCCGATTGCGGGATTGGCGACGGCCGCTGTTGCCAGCAGCCATTGCGCGAAGCCTCCGCCAATCGCGGAACCGATCAGCGTGACGTGAAGAGTCTTGAGCATCGAATCTCCCAGCCCTGCGCGTGGCACGGCCTGTTGCACTCTTACGTCGGCGGCGGATTGGAAAGCAGATAGGGCAAGCCGCCATTGATGCTCGCGCTTTCGCCCCAGATCGCGGAGCTGAATCCCGTTGGTAATCCTGCCTGCAATTGCGTTGTGCTCAGCCCTGTTGCGCCGGCACAACTGGCGGTGTTTCCGCAGCCCTCGGTGACATCGGTGATGCCGCTGGTCGTGGTGTCCCAAAAGGAGTCCGAGATCGTGCCGTCATTGATGCCGACGAATCCGCCGACATCGGCTGCGCCGCCGCCAGTCACCGCGCCCGAGGAATAGGACGCTGTGACGGTTCCGTCCGTTTCGCCGATCAAGCCGCCGACATATTCCCCCGTGTTGCCGGTGACGGCACCCGAAGCATAGGTGTTCTCGATCGATCCGGAACTGAAGCCGGTCAATCCTCCGACATAGAGTCCGCCGGACACAGCTCCGGTAGCATAGGACTGTGAAATGGAGCCCGCATTGTTTTCGCCGGAAAGTCCACCGATATAATAGGCGCCGCTGCCCGTGACCGTTCCCGTTGCGAAGGACTGCGCGATCGCTCCGAGGTCGTTATCGCCGACAAGCCCGCCCGCGGCCGTCTCGCTGCCGCCGGTCACATTCCCTGTCGCGTAAGACAGCTCAATCGTGCCGATCGTTCCCGCGCTTTCGTCTTCGTCGTTCTGGCCCACGAGGCCGCCGACTGATGCGCCGGTTCCGCCGGACACCGATGCGCCGGAATTGCTCATTTGGATGAGACCTCCAACGTTCAATCCCACGAGCCCACCGACGTAAGATGATGCGCCGCCCGAAACGGCGCCACCCGTGACGTAGGATTGCGCGATCGTGCCGCCATTGTTGTAACCCACAAGGGCGCCGACCGTTTCGACGCCGGACGCGGCCGCAGCACCCGTGACGTTGGTGCCAACAAGGCCGATGTCGCGTATGGTTCCCGTGTCGGCGAGCATCGCAAACAGTCCGACATTGGAATTGTTCGCGGTATCGTCGATGGTGAGGTTTGAAATCGTGTTGCCGAGGCCTTCGAAGGTGCCGCCGAAGGCCGTTGCGATCGGCGAGGCGCCATAGGTTCCATCGCCCAACGCGTCGTAGCTGTCGGCCAGCGCAAAATTGCCGGTGGCATTCGCGGCGATATCCTCGGCCAACTGCTCGACGCTGTTGACCAGCGTGTAGGAGATGGTGTCGATCGTGAGTGCGCCCTGGGTGACGCCGGAAACGACCTTCGTGAAGGCGATATCGCCGCCGTCGAATTCGAGCGCGCCACCCGAACCGCCGGCGTTCGTCGTCAGATCAAGACTGCCGCCATGCTTGACGGTCAACGGCGCGGCAATCACGACGGAGTTTGCGGCATCCAACGTCAGTGTGCCGGCGCCCGACCAAGTGAGCGCCGAGTCCACATCGATATCGCCGTTTGTCGTCTGCAATGTCTCATTGTGCGTGCCGGCATTCACGGTTCCGGCAATGAGCGTCTCGCCGTCGGTCAAAGTGAAGTCGCCGTCTTTATTCCTGAACGTCCCGATGCCTGCGATTTCATTCGTGCCCGTGAGCAGCGTCGTGCCCGCCGCGCCTCCCTCCAGCGTGTCGGCCGAGATCGCGCCCACGGCGGTTTGCCCGATGCTGCCGGAGGATTTCAAGTCAATTGTGCCGTCCGCAATGAGCATTCCCTTGATCTCGATATTGCGGCCGGCGCCCTTCGTGGCGAGATCGAGATTGCCGGTCCCGGCATTCACGGCGCCGCCGACAGTCAGGGATTCGCGATCTGACAGCGAGATGCCGCCGGCGCCGGAATTCGCGAAGTTACCGAATGTGCCAACGAGATTGGCGCCGTCGAATTCCGCGCTGCCGACCGAGCTTCCGCTCAAATTGACGGCGTCGATCGAGCCGGATCCACTCTCCGCGATCGTGCCACCCGATGTCAGCGAAACCGTCCCGGACGTGTTGATCGTGTTGTCGATTTCGATGTTGCCCGTCGAGATAAGGCGAATCTTCGCCGAATTTGACAGGTTAACGGCATCGGCGACAGTGATGTCCGCAGCGTCGGCGGTCGTCTGTACATAGAGTCCCTCCGACAGATTCACCGACTCGTCGAACGTAAAGCCGCTGCCGTTTGCGATGTATCCATAATTTGAGAGGCCATCGACGACGGTCTGTGCCGAGACGTTTGAACCGATGGCCTGCGCGATCAGCACCGCATCCTGGCTCTGCAAGCTGGTGGCACTGGCCGCGGAATAGGTCGTGTCGCTTGTGGGAGCGATGAAGGTGTTTCCCCAGATGTTGAAGGCAGTGAGCGTGCCGGTCGCGCTTTCCAGGATCGCCGCGTTCGTTGCGCCGGTGGCCGAATTCTGTGCTGTATAGGCAAGCACGGCGGAGCCGCTGTTTGATATCGTGCCCGGCGCCAGGAGAAGATAGTAATAACCATTGGCGCCCGTGCTGATGGAGCCGAGGTTTTCGCCGTTCATCATCAACGAGACATAGGCGATGCCGGAAACCGTCGAAGCAAGCGATGTCACGCCGTCATCCTTGAAGGCGACGCCGGAGATCGCTTGCGGCGTTCCCGTCGGATATTGCCAGAGAAAATATGGAAACAATCCCATTGCCTGACCCCATCCATTTCCGGCGAAAAACGATCCGTCTTGCAATTCTGCAGTGGTCGCGCCGGTCACTTGAGCGCCGGAAATGGAGCCACTGCCGATGCCGCTTGCCTGACCGCTTGTTTGGACATCCCAGGCGCTCGACGATACAGCGTGGGAATAGTTATATCCGATGAAACCGCCGACATCGGTCTGGCCGATGACGGCGCCTGCCGAGTAGGTATCGATGATTTGGATGGCTGCCCACCCAACCAACCCTCCGACATATGTTCCCCCATTGACGGCTCCGGTGGCATATGCGTCATCGATTTCGGCCTTTTTGCCCTGCTCGTCCCATCCGACCAGCCCACCGACATATTGGCTCTGCGTGCCTCCACTCACCGCACCTGTCTCATAGCTGCTGAAGATCGAACCGTAATAAATTTGGTTGTAGAACTTTAAGTTCGTCATCACTCCAACCAACCCGCCGATTTGGTTGCCCCCGCTGACCGCACCCGTGGCGTAGCTATCGTAAATCGACGTGGCCCCGGCGGCTCCTATCAGACCGCCGACATATTCACCGCCGCTGACCGCTCCAGTGGCATAGACGTCGTTGACCGAGATGGCTTCGGAATTGTCTCGGTTTTGTCCGATGAGACCGCCAACGTAATCGCCGCCGCTGACCGCGCCTGTCGCGTAGCTGTCGTAGACCATCGCATTGTTTTGACCTATCAGACCGCCGAAATATTCACTGCTGGCGCTGCCGGAAACTGTGCCCGTAGCGTAGTCATTGGCGATTGCGCCGCCGTCGTAGTTGTATCCGACGAGCCCGCCCAGGGTGCCAATGCCGCTCACCGCGCCGGTGGCATGGCTGTTGGTGATGTTGGCATTTTCGGTATTCGATCCCACCAGTCCACCTGCGCTGCTGCCACTGACAGCGCCTGTCGCATAAGTATTGGCGATCGTGGAGTCGTCACTTTCGCCTACCAATCCACCTACACTGTCGTTGCCGCCTACAGTGCCCGTCGCGTAGGCATTGGTGATCGAGCCAAAAGTATTGCCGCCCACCAGACCGCCGACTTCGCCGACCCCGCTGACCGGGCCGGTTGCGTAAGCATATTCGACGATGCCACGACTGACATTGCCCACCAGGCCGCCAACTCCGTTATCGCCGCTGATCGAACCTCCCACCATCCCGATGTCGCGGATTGTGCCGGACGAATAGCCGAACAGGCCGACATAGCTGACCGATGGCAAATCGATCGTGAGGTTCGAAATTGTATTGCCCAATCCGGCGAACACGCCCGTAAAACCGTCTCCGGAATTGCCGACGGTGCCCGCGCCATTTGTGCCGATGGGAACCCAGCTCGAAGTGCCCGATGCGTCGAGCGAATTTGCCAGCGCATCGTCGCGAGCCAGTGTCGTGCTGCTGCCGTTGATGCCCTGCACATCACTCATGCCGTAGAGCAGCGTATAGGGCGATCCGTTGATCGCAAGGCTCGCACCCGACGACGAACCGCCGGTGAACGAAATGCTGTTGCCGCTTGCAATGATGTAGTCGCTGGCGATTCCCGTCCCAGTCGTCATCGCGAGAGCGCCGCCGCCTGAAACGGTGATGTCGGCATTGATGTCGATATTTCGATACGCGCTGAGCGACAGGGTCGCGATCGTGTTCCATGCGATCGCGCTGTCGATGATGATGTCGCCGTTGCCAGAAGGATTCGGGTTTCCGGGTCCGCTCGTGCCGGTGGCTGTCGTCTGCAGCGTGACGTTGGTGTTCGAAGCGAGCGACGAATCGATAGTCGCCGCAGCCGCGCTGTCTACCGTGAGATCATAGGGATCAAGCAGCCACGAACCGTCCCGGCCGTGCGTCGCGCCGGCATCGACAGTCGCGCCTGTGAAGTTCAGTTCGTGGCCGGATGTCTCGATCGTCCCACCATTGCCGCTTGAGATGCCGCCGCGCGCCAGCGCGCTGCCCTGAAAACTCGTGCTGCCGGAAATGACGGAGATGCTGCCGCCATTGCCGGTTTGTATGGCCGAGGCGTTGAGGACGCTTGCTTTGTCGACGGCGACAGAGGCCTCATTCCAGCCGCCGATTTGAATCGTGCCGCCGCCATTAGCCCCCGATGCGTCGAGCTTCGCCTGCGATACCGAGACGTTTCCACTGTCGCCGGCATCGAGCGTGATCGTGCCGCCAGTCTGATGGGCCGTCTGCGCCACGATGATGCCGCTCATGTTGACGACGCCGGTGGCCACACTTTCGGCGGCATGTGCCGTCAGCGAGACGTTGGCGCCGACAAGCGAACCGGTATTGGCGGCAGTCGCGTTGCCGTTCACATCGCCTTGCGCGGCGAAAGACACGAGACCGTCACCTGAAAAATCGACAGTGAACTTATTGGCCGCTCCCAAAGCGACTGTGCCGAACTTCGCATTGACCGTGCCGGAATTCGTCACGCTCGGTGCGACGAGAGCGACGAGGCCGCCTTGTGATGTCCTTATGCTACCCTGATTGACAACAGAAGCGTTCTGGTTGCCGGCATTGGTGAATTTGCCGGAAAGGACATCTGAATCCGAACCACCCGTTGACGTCGCGACCAGCGAGCCGACATTCACCTGCGAGCCCTGGCCGAACAGGATGCCATTGCCGTTGATCAGCACGATGCGGCCGTTCGCGTCGAGCGTTCCCAGAATCTGCGACGGCGCATTGCCGCCGATCCGGTTGACGGCTATCGCCTGCGCATTCGGCTGCACGAACTGCGTCGTTTGGCCCGCGCCGACATTGAAGCTCGACCAGTTAATGACGACGTCTTCGCTCGACTGATCGATCTGGGTTTTGTTCGAAGAGGAAGCGATCGACGCCGCGCCTGTCGAAACAGTGCCAATGCCCGGATTGGCGAATGCGGGAAACGCGCCAAGCGCCAGCAGCAGACCCGCTCCAACTCCGGACGCCACGCACCTCCAATCGAAAGAGGCGGAGCATTTCAGTGAACTGCGAAAATGGTTGGAAGTGCTGCCCATTGTGAAATTCCCCGCAGTGTCGAGTTTTGTCGCGGCGACCGGCAACAAGCCGATCGTTCAGACGGACGTATTTCCGCCGATCCCGATCATCGGAAGCGGAGTACCCTAACAGAGTTCTGCCGAGCCGGAAACGAATGGTTCCCTCAGTGTTCTTGCGGATTGGGCGGAATTTGAGCGCTCGACGGGCAGGCGGCTCGCGCCGCTCGCAGCGTCAGGGAACTATTCTCGGTTCGAGGCGTTTTGATCTACGCAAATCAGGGGAATAGCCGCCATGCCGCTAGTCAATCTTGTCCTCATTCTGGTCGCGGTCGGCGTCGTGCTCTGGCTGGTCAACACCTATGTCCCGATGGACGGGAAGATTAAAGGCATTCTCAACGCGGTGGTTGTTATCGGCGTTGTGATCTGGCTTTTGCAGGTCTTCGGTTTGATGTCGACTCTCACCAATATCCACATCGGGCATTCATAACAGCCCCGTCCAGTAACCTGAATCGTTTCCCCTCGAGAGGGCTAAGCGCGCGCTGTGGACGACAGCGTCATGGTGGGCCATCCTATGGCCACACAGCCGTTCGAAGGGGGCACCGTGAAAACGCGCATCACAGAAATGTTCGGCATCCGGCATCCGATCATCCAGGGCGGAATGCATTTTGTCGGCTTTGCCGAAATGGCAGCGGCCGTCTCGAATGCAGGCGGGCTGGGCATTATCACCGGCCTCACGCAGCGCACGCCCGAGTTGCTCGCGAAGGAAATCGCGCGTTGCCGGGAGATGACGGACAAGCCGTTCGGCGTGAATCTCACATTCCTGCCCTCGGTCTCGCCGCCCGATTATCCGGCCTATGTGCGCGCGATCGTGGAAGGGGGCGTGAAGATCGTCGAAACAGCGGGCAACAACCCGGCCAAATGGCTGCCGGGACTAAAGGAATACGGAATCAAGGTCATCCACAAATGCACCTCGGTGCGCCACTCGCTCAAAGCCGAAGCGATCGGCTGCGATGCGGTGAGCGTGGACGGCTTCGAATGCGGCGGTCATCCGGGCGAGGACGACATCCCGAACATGATCCTGCTGCCGCGCGCAGCGGACGAACTCAAGATTCCGTTTGTCGCCTCCGGCGGCATGGCGGATGGACGTTCGCTGGTGGCCGCGCTGGCCATGGGCGCGGACGGCATGAACATGGGCACGCGCTTCATGGCGACGAAGGAAGCGCCCATTCATGAGCATGTGAAGCAGGCGATCGTTGCCGCATCCGAACTCGATACGCGCCTGATCATGCGTTCATTGCGCAACACGGAACGCGTGCTCGACAATCCCGCCGTCGAAAGGCTGCTGGCAAAAGAGAAAACGCTGGGCGCCAATATCAAATTCGAAGACATCATTCCCGAAGTGGCGGGTGTCTATCCCAGGATCATGATAGAGGGCGACATGGCGGCGGGCGCGTGGTCCTGCGGCATGGTGGTGGGATTGATCAATGACGTGCCGACCTGCAAGGAACTGATCGACCGAATCATGGCGCAGGCGGAGAGCATTATCCGCGATAGGTTGGAGCGGTTCCTTTAGGTTGTGCGCGATCCCATATCTCTCCATGGCCGCCTTCCAAGGCGGCCAGCCAGTCAGCGAGCGTTCGCGAGCTGAATTATTCTTGAATGACATGACAGAGTCATTGGCCGCGTTGACACGCGGCCGCTGGGTGGCCGCCTCAAGGGCGGCCATGGCGAAATTAGGACGTCATCTCAATCCGTCCAAAATTTTTCCTTCGGTCGAGAGGTAATTGCGTTTGTAGTTGAAGCGGTCGGTGCCGGAGAAGAGCAGGTAGTAATACTTCATCTGCTCGGCCCACCAGTAGCCGGGGCACGCATCGCCTTGCCGCATGGGCTTTGCGGTGATGTCGTCGATGATTGTGTAGCCATAAGGCGCGCGGCTGGTCGCTTTCATATTCTCGTAGTGGATACGCGCGAGCTCTTGCCAGCGCTCGTCGCCGCTATGCACGAACAGCGCCAGACAGGAATCGACGAATTCGGGACGCAGCTCGTTGGTCGGCCGCGTTGCCTGGAAGGTGCCGTAATCGAACCCTTCCGGCAGCACGCCGAAACGCGCCTGCACGTCGGCCCAGGAATTGAGATAGGCGCGCGCGTGCTCCATGTCGCCCGCTTTCGCGAGCAGGCCCGCATAGAAGGCCGCGAGCTCGCTCTGATGGCGATCCATACGCGCGCCGGTTTCGAAATCAACCTGCGTGAACCAGAGCCGTCCGCCGAGGATCTCGATCTGATGCGCCGCGACGGCCTTCGCATGCACGTTGTACCAATGCTTGAAATCCCCATCGCCGAACAATCGCCAGCCGCCATAGAGATATTCGAAGTAGGAATCAGACGGCGGCCCGATGCTGGCGCGCCGACTCAACCACTTTCCGGTTTCGATATCGATATTGTCGGCCACGAGATCGATGGACGAACGCCGGTCGAAGCAGGCTTTTGCCGCTTTCTTCGCGGCGTCGTAATAGCGCGTGTCGTTCACCGCGCGCGACAGCGTGCCGAATTCGGAAATGTACGTGCCGATTTCGGCCGGAAAGCTTGCGTTGTCCCGCACCGCGCCGGTCCGCAGATTGACGAAGCGATAGGGCATCCCGGTGGGCGATTTCGCGAAGGCGGGCAGCAGGCGATTCGCCAGATCGCAGGCAAGCTCGAGCAGATGCCTGTTCTTCGTGGCCAGCCAGCCCGAGAGCAATCCGCCCACCATGCGGATATTCGTTTCGAACACCTGCACGTCGCCGTCGATATCGAAATGAAGATGGCCCTCGATCTAGCGCACACCTTCTTCGAGTTCGCCGTCGAGGCCCATCACATATAAAGTGTCGAGCGCTTCCACGATGGAAAGGCCAAGCCCAGGCCCACCGGGAATCAGGAACTCCTCGGCCGTTCCGCTCACGGGCTTGATCTGGTCGTGGCCGAATGCCCGCTCGACATAATTGCGCCAAGCCCAAGCCATCTCGCCGCGCACATCAAGCGCGAGCCTGTGCCAATCAAAACCAGTCCGAGGCCGCGATGCCACCAGGGCAGGCGGCAACGAAATCAGCGCAGCCGCGGTGCCGATTGCGCTTAGAAGAGTTCGGCGTGCGATACGCGATCGTCCCGCCGTGCGACCGCGCGACGTCACCTCGTTGCGATACATTTTGAAGTTCAACTCGCTCAAAGAAGTAAGTTCATTCAAAGTTTTATCAGGATGTTCTCACCCGGAAGATGAAGCTGCAGACATGCTGTGCCGGTCTCCGCCAACAGGCAATCCGCAAGCGGTTACGACCCCGCTGCGAATCGCGCCAACTCTTCCTTGAGCTCGTCCAGAAATTTCGTCTCTTCCGGACGGATCACTCCGTCGGCTTCGATCACGGCGCGGGCCGCCGCTAGAAGCGCCGCCATCTCGTCGTGGCTTCCACGCTCGAGGAGCATCAGTGCGGGATCGAGCTGCATCAGGCTCGGCCGGTAGCTCTCGATATATTCGACAAATTCGAGTGTGTCGGAGCCATCGAATTCCACACCCCGACTCTGCGCGAATGTCACGCAATGAGTGACAATCGCGTCGCGCTCTCTGGGATCGAAATCGCAGTCGGATCTCGCGATCAACACCAGCGGAATCAGGTGATGACCGATCGCCTCGCGCAGATGGTTGAGGCCGTCGGGAAAGGGTGGGACCGGCAGGGGGTCAGCCTGCGCTGTGTGCGTCTCGCGCACGAAATTGCCGAACCGACCAACCAGAAGCCCCAGAGACATGATCACCCGCATGGATTCGTATAAGGTGCCGACGCTAGGGAGCTAGGATGACAGATTCATGTCGGTTACGGTGCCCGGAGGCCGCATATCGGCGTCCAGTTTCAAGATTTATATAAAAATCATATAGTTAGGCCGTTCGGTTCCGGGGCCCGAAAGCGAAAGTTCCCGGGAATCCCAAGAATCTTCAACATATTCAATAGGAAGCCCCCAGCAATTCGCGTCCCGGCCGATTGCCTAGCTTTATATCGCGCTGATACGTTGCGGGCAGGTGTTGGCGGGTCCCTCCGCACAGACGACGCTTTCTGGGGAAGCTGGTGGCCACGGGTTCAACTCTTCGAGAGCGGACATTGGGCCGAAGCATCGGCCTCGCGCTCACGATTCTGAGCGCGTCTTGCCTAATGTCTCTGCGCGCGTTTGCCGGGCCGCCCCCGGTCGATCTGCCGGGCGCCGTTCAGCCGGGCCATGACCGCCCGATTCCTCAGCCGCAACCACCGCCCGATTTCGATTTCAGCGTTGAGGCGCCTCATCGCTCGCCGGTGCCGCGCGCGGTCGACGAGATCCGTTTCAAACTCGCCGATATCCGCGTGGTCGGCGCGACCACCTTGAGCCCGGACAGCTTCCGCCCGCTTTACGCGAGCCTGATCGGCAAGGATGTCTCGCTGGCGAATATCTACGATGTCGCCGATGCCATCGAGAATGCGTATCGCGCGGCCGGTTATCTTCTCGTGCGCGCCTATGTGCCGCCGCAGCATGTGAAGGACGGCATCTTCACCATTCGCGTGGTCGAAGGCTTCATCGAGGGTACTTCGGTGCAGGGCGGGGATGCGGCAACACAGGGCCAGATCAAAGCCTATCTGGCGCCGCTCGTGCGCGAGCATCCGTTGCGCCTCAAGTCGATCGAGCGTGCGCTGCTGCTGTCGAACGACATTCCCGGCGTGTCCGCCACCGGCGTGTTGCGGCCGTCGCCGAGTGTTGCGGGCGCGTCCGATCTCATCGTCACCGTCACGGTGCCTCCGCTGACAGGCGGGCTTTCATCGACCAATCGCGGTTCGCATTTCTCCGGCATCTGGACCGTGACCGGCACGGCTGCCTATGCCGGCCTTTTCGGCGGCGACGAACTCGATGCGACCGTCACGACGACACCCGGCAACCTGCGGCAACAGGATTCCGGCCAGCTGCGCTATCGCACTGAAATCGGCGACGACGGCCTGATGGGCACGCTCCTCGGCGCGGTCACCCATGGCGTGCCCGGAGGCTCGCTTGGCGCGGCCGATATTCTCACCGACAGCTGGGCGGTCGGGCCGCGTCTGACCTATCCGCTGATTCGCACGCGCGCTGACACGGTCACGCTCGACGGCGGCTTCACGGTTCAGGATGCGAATGTCGATATCCTCGGCGTGGGCATCAATCACGACCAGTGGCGCGTGCTCGACATGAGCGTCAGCTATGCGAGCAACGATTTGTTCTCCGGCGTATTCAGTTCCGCGTTCGATGTCGCCCAGGGCCTGCCGATTCTCGGCGCGACGCCGGACCATTCGCCGGAGCTTTCGTTGGACGGCCGCACCACCTTCACCAAGGCGACGGCGCTTGTCCATTACACAAACACATTCGCAGCACCGTTCAGCTTCGCGATCGCGGGGACCGGGCAATATGCGTTCGAGCCGATGATCACAGGCGAGCAGATTCTGTTCGGCGGCACGCAGATCGGGCGCGGTTACGATCCCGGCGCTATTACGGGCGACAGCGGTGCGGGCGGTTCATTCGAACTGCGCTATGACACGAAATATCCGGATTTCTGGATGCAGAACCTGCAACCCTATGCGTTCTTCGATTCTGCCAAGGTGTGGAACATGGCGCGGCCGCCGGCCGCCGGAATTCCGCTGGGCAATTTTTCGATCGCATCGACCGGCGCAGGTCTGCGATTCTGGTTTCCGTACAACATCTATCTCGACCTGGAAGGCGCGAGAACGTTGCGCGCCGTTCCTGGAAGCGACGGCGGCAAGGAAGCGACGAAGCTCCTGGTCGATGTCGCAATCACATTCTGAGGCGGGGGCCGAGGAAAAGGACTGAACGATGAGACCCACTGGTTCCGAGTTACTGCATACGATGCTGCTGGCGACGAGCGCGCTGGTCGCTTCGACGCTGATTGCATCGACCGCGGCGATGGCCGGAGGACCGACGGGCGGCAAGGTGGCAGTCGGCAGCGCCACGATCACGACGCCGAGCTCGACCCAGACCGTGGTCGACCAGACAAGCCAGAAAGCGCTGATCAACTGGAACAGTTTCTCGGTCCCGACCGGTTCCTCGATCACCTTCGAGCAGCCGAACGCGAGCTCTCTCACGGTCAATCGGGTGCTGGGCCCCGATGCGTCCACCATCGACGGGCAATTGCTCGCCAACGGCAATATCTGGCTGATCAATGCGAACGGCATTCTGTTCGGTCACGGTTCGCAGGTGAATGTCGGCGCGCTGCTGGCCACGACATCCGATCTCAGCGACGACGATTTCACCAATGGCCGCTATCGTTTCACCAAGGCCGGCAAGCCGGGTGCATCTGTCGTCAACCAGGGCGCGATCACGGCCGGGCAAGGCGGTTCGGTGGTGCTTTCCGGATCGCAGGTCTCCAACCAGGGCGTCATTCAGGCCAATCTCGGAACGGTCGTTCTCGGCGGCGCAAGCGAATTCACCGTCGATCTCAATGGCGACAATCTGCTTCGCTATCAAATCGTTGCGCCGGTCACGTCCGCGTCGAACGGCAACGCGGGTTCAGGCTCGGCGCTGGTCTCCAATTCCGGCACGATTGCGGCGGCGGGCGGTCGCATTCTCCTGACGGCGCGCGCCGCCCAAAATGTCCAGGACGACGTCATCAACAATACCGGCCAGATCGAAGCGACCAGTGTGTCGTCGCATGACGGCGAAATCGATTTCGACGCGGGTCCGGACGGAACCGTGAACGCGGGCGGCACGATCGACGCGTCGGGCCAAAGTGCGGGCCAAACCGGCGGCGCCATCAACGTGGCGGGCGGGACAGTGAACGTGACCAACGGCGCCACGATCAATGCGTCCGGCGATGCGGGCGGCGGAACGATCCAGATCGGCGGCGGATTGCACGGCAAGGGCACCATCGCCAATTCGAACGCGACCAATATCGGGAGCGCCACCATCAGCGCTAATGCGATCGTCAACGGGAATGGCGGCACGGTTGCGATCTGGTCGAACGGCACAACGAATTTCGCAGGCACCGTCAGCGCCACGGGCGGCGCACAAGGCGGCAATGGCGGCCTCGTCGAGACCTCGGGCGGCAATGTGCAAGTCGGCGCCGCCGGCAAGGTCATCACTTCGGCCGCCAAGGGCACGACGGGCGATTGGCTGCTCGACCCGACGAACATCGATATCGAAACCGACGGAACCGACGGCATTGGCGGATCGGATATCTCGCCGACCACGATCATCAACGCGCTCGGCTCGACCAATGTGACGCTCGAAGCGACGAACGACATCACCATCAGCAACGCCGTCGATTATTCGAGCTCGAACACCCTCAGCCTGCTTGCGAGCCAGGACATCATCGCCAATGCGAGCGTCCAGAACAGCGGCTCGGGCGCCATCAACCTGATCGCCGGCTGGGACGGCGTGACGACCAATCTTTCCCAGCTCACCAATCCCGGCGTTTACGGCAACAACAACGGCACGATCACAATCGGCGGCGAAAACGCGAACGGCGATGTCGCGATCGGTAGCGCAGGCGGCACGACGACGTTTGCGGCGGCCAATCTCACCGTCGTGTCCGATAGCGGCTATGCGCAGGCGGGTTATCACGGCGCAGGCGGTGGGGATATTGACGTCGACCTGACGGGAAATCTGACCATCAATGGCTATGGCGGTGACGGCAGTTACGCGATGGTCGGCAATGGTTCGCTTAATGGCGATGTGTCGGGCAGTATCACCGGAAATATCTCGATCAATGCCGCCGGCGCCACGGTCATCAATGTCGGTGAAGGCGGCGGCAGCGCGTGGATCGGCAATTTCGCGGGCGAAGGCTCGATCGAATCTGGCAACGTCCAGCTCATCACGGGCTATATGCAGGGTGATACCGGTCAGACCACGCTGGGGGACATGCTGGTTGCCGATCTCGGCACGACGTCGTCCGCAGGCAGCGGCGGCAATGTCACCTTCGGGCTGACGAATGCGCAGACGGATTTCATCAATACCTATCTCGGCGCTGAGCCCATCGAATATAACAGCCCGAACGCGCTGACGCTGCTGTCGACGGACAATCTCACGCTCCCCTATTCGATTCAGAATGACGGGACCGGAAACCTCACGATCCTTGCCGGGTGGAATGCGTCCGTAGCGCCTGCGAATGTTCTGACGACGCCGAATGCGTTCGGCCAAAACAACGAATTCGTCTGGATCGTCGGCGACACGGGCACTCTCGACGACTACAACCCGAATTCCGAAGGCGGCACATATGTCAACAGCGGCGCTGGTGTCGCGATCGGCAGCATGGGCGGCACGACGACGATCGGCGCGGCGCAGATCTATATCGAAGGTCTCTCGGGCTATGCGCAGATCGGCTATCACAACAGTGGCGGCACGGGCGCGATCGATGTCGTCGCCAACGGCGTGCCGGGCACCGGCCAACTGACGGGCATTAGTGCGTGCTTCGACGGCGACGCGAATATCTGCGTCATCGGCGGACGCGAAAACGCCAATAATGCCGATAACGTAACAACCTACGCGCAGATCGGCGATCTGGGCTTCGGCGTGACCGGAACCTCTTCCGCCGATATCAATGTTTCCGCCACGGGCAATATCGCGGTTGCCGGCGGCGGCATCTACAACAATTCTCCCGACGGAGGTTCCGATCCCGAAGTTCCCAACGCCTACGGCATGATCGGAAACGGCGACGGCGCGCAGACCGTCGCGCAGACGGTCGGCGGCGCGATCACCGTCAACGTCACCGGACAGATGAATTTCGCCAGCAGCGCCGGCACGGGGTCCGACGCATGGCTCGGCAACCGGACGGGAACGGGCGGACTTTCATCCGGGAACCTTACCTTGATCGCCGGCTCGGAAAGCGACACCGGTCCCGTCGATTTCAGCGCCATGGTCGAATATGCGCTCGGAACGACAAGCGTTGCGGGCAGCGGCGGCGATGTCACGATCGGCGAAACCGAAGGAAGCATCGATCTCAAAAACGACAACGGCTTCTTCTACAACAGTCCCAACAGCCTGACCTTGCTCAGCGCGGACAACGTCGATGTCGAGTCGTCCCTGATCAATTCCGGAACCGGCAATATCACCCTGGTCGCGGGTTGGAACCCGAGCGTTGCTCCAGCGAATATTTTCACCACATCGGGCTCCTATGGATTGAACAACGGGATTGTCGACGTCGGCGACAGCAGCGCCAACGGCAACGTTGCCGTGGGCAGCATGACGGGAACGACTACGGTCGCGGGTGCTGAAGTCGATGTTGCCGGTCTCCACGGTTACGCACAAATCGGATTTCCCGGCAACGGAGGGTCTGGCACGATCAATGTCTACGCCACGAGCAGCGCTGCGCCCGTTTACAATCAGGATTCCGCGCCGTGCCTGACCGGCTCCGGCAATGTCTGTATCGCCAGCGGATCGAGCTCCGGCTTCTACGCACAAATCGGCAATGGCGGCTACGGCATGTCGGGCACGTCGTCCGGCAACATCAACGTCGCCGCGACCGGCAACGTCGTATTGATCGGCGGCGGTACATCGGTCAGCGACGGCATACTCGTCGCAGGCAACACGGTCGGCTCCTATGCCATGATCGGCAATGGCGACGGCTCGCAGATCAATGCGGCGACGATCGGCGGCGACATCAGCATCACCGCCGGGGGCGAAACCTATCTCGACAGCGGCAGCGATCCGTCCTCGCCGGCTTGGCTCGGCAATCTCACCGCGGGCGAGGGCAGCGAGCACGGTGCACTCACGCTCATCACGGGCACCGAGAACGACCAGGGCAGTACCTCCTTCCGGCAGATGATCGAGAGCGATCTCGGTGCGGGAGACGGCACGGGCGGAGACGTCATCGTTGGGTTCACCGATCCCGACAATACGCTCAACATCGACAACAACGTGAGTTACGCGAGTTCCAATTCGCTGACGATCCTGTCCATGTCGAACATCGTGTTCGAAAACAGTTTCCAAAACAGCGGCACCGGCGACATCACAGTCGTGGCGGGCTGGAACGGGACCACGCTTGGAACGGCGTCGCAGCTCGAAAGCGCAAACGCCTATGGCCTGAACGGCGCGACGGTTACGGTCGGCGGCACCGGTGCTTCCGGCGATGCGGCGGTGGGAACGGCAGGCGGTACGATGTCGGTTCTGACCGACAATCTCGACGTCGAATCCGACAACGGCATCGCGCAGATTGGTTATTCGGGCGCCGGCACGGGCAATATTAACGTCGCGGCGCTCGGTAACGTCACGGTCGATGCGCTCAACGGTCCTTACGCGCAAATCGGCAACGGCGGGGGCAATGTATCGGGCAACGTCGGCGGCGCGATTTCCGTGTCTTCGGGCGGCACGATCCTGGTTGAAAGCGACGCGCAGCAGAGCGATGCAGCCATCGGCAATATCGGCGGCGCGACCTCGTCCGAAAGCGGCGGCATCACGATCGGCGCGACTGCGCTCGACATCAACGCTGTGGGCGCGGGTGCGAATGCGTTCGTCGGAAATGGCTCAATCCTCGCATCGACAGGCGGCGCCACGGGCGATATCGGCATTACGTCCGGCGATGTCAGCGTTGTCGCCAGCGGCGACGGCACGGATGCCGCTATCGGTGATGGCATACGCTTCAGTTCCGCCGGCACGACGGGCGGAAACATCGACGTCAATGCCGCGACGATCGAAATCGTCGCGAACGAGACCGACAGCGAAACGAGCGAGGCGCGGATCGCGAACCGCGGCTCGGGAACTGTCGAAGGCAGTTACGACATCGTCACGACCGGAAATATCGAACTGTCGGCACTGGACGGCAATCTTGCGGCAATCGGCAATGGCGTAGGCGGAACGGGCACAAGCACCGGCAATCTCACGGTTCAGTCCGGCGGATCCATCAGCCTCGCATCGATTGACGGCGGAGAAACGCGCATTGGCGACGGTGCGGCGGCCGACAGCACGATCGCGGTTACGGCGGCGGGCGACATCACGCTTTCGGTAACCGGCAATCCGGGCGAATACGGTTCCGGCACGGTGCTGATCGGCAATCTGGGCGGCGCCGTCGGCGGAAACGTGTCCGTCGCATCGACGGGCGGATCGATCGACCTCAATGCTTCGGAAGATGGTTCGGCAATCCAGATCGGCAACATCCAGAACGGCGTGACGGCCAATGTCTCCGGCAACATTCAGGTTTCGGCGCAGGACAATGTGACTCTCGATGTCACAGGCGCGAACACCGACGTGCAGATCGGCAATGGCGGTGCAGGCACTCAAGGCAATGACGCCGGAAATGTCGTCATCACCGCGACGACAGGAAATATCGTCGCCGATCTTGAGGGAACCGGCGCTTTCGTCCAGATCGGCAATGGGGGAAACGGTTCGACCGGAAGCGCGACCGGCGACACGAGTTTGACGGCAGGCAACGGCCTGCAATTGACGGTGGGCTCGGCCGCGGCCGATTCCGGCTCCTACATTCAGGTCGGTGACGGCGCGACATTCGGCGCCACCAGCGGCGGCGGCAACATCGTTGTGAGTTCGTCCGCAATGTCGACGACGAATTCGGTCGATTTCGTCGGCAATTCGCTCGACATCGCGTTGACCGGCGCGAACCAAAGCGTCGGCGCCAATAACGAGTTGTGGGTCGTCGCGAATAACCTCGCAATAACGACCGACAATGGGAGCGCCTTCGTGTATTCCCCGCAGGGCATTTCGCTCGGCGTTGGCGAAGACGGTATCAATCTCGGTACAGGCGAACTCGTTCTCGCGACGGCGGGTCCGGTGACGCAAACCCAGTCGATCGATGCAGCCGGTTTGGGCGTCTACACGTCGAGCGGCGCCATCACTCTCACGAACGGGCAAAATGCGGTTTCGAACTTGTCGCTGGGCACTTCGGGAAGCGACAGTGCTACGTTCTACGATGTCTCGGCGCTGACGATCACGGGCGCGCAAGTTGGCGGCGACCTTACGGTTCTGACAACGGGCAATCTGACGTTCACGGGTTCCGCAACAGGCGGCGGCGCGATCCTCGCGGTGGCAGGTTGGGACGGCACGACCACGAGCCCGTCGGCGCTCACTACAGGAACTGCTTACGGCAACAATGGCGGCAGCATCGTCATCGGCGGCGCCGGTCAGAATGGCAATGTTGACATCGGCAGCGCGACCGGCTCGATCACGCTGGCAGCCGACAACGTCAGCCTCACGGCGACAAACGGTTATGCGCAAGTCGGTTACAACGGTGCCGGCAGCGGCACGATCGATGTCGTCGCTTCCGGCAATGTCACGCTGACGGCCGGAACGCAAAACGACGAATTCGCACTGATCGGAAACGGTGGCTGGAACGTGTCCGGCAACGAGAGCGGTAACATCACGGTCGATGCGTCCGGCAACGTCGTGCTTGACGGTGGATCCGGGCAGGAGACTTTCGCCCAGATCGGCCATGGCGGCACCGGGACCAATTCGTTTTCGGAAGGCTACAGCGATACGGGCCTGATTACCGTCGATGGCGAGTCCGTCACGTTGGCGGCGGGTTCCTCGCAGGGCAGCTACGCCCAGATCGGCAGCGGCGGATATCAGTCCGGACAAGACATCTCAGGCACCGCCACGCTCGGCGGCGACATCAACGTCAATGCCGTGAGCGCCGTCTCGCTGACCGGCAACGGCCCGGACGCCTATGCGCAGATCGGTAATGGCGGAGATTACGTCAATACCGGCGCCGCCAACGGCGCGAGCGGAACCATCTCGGGCGATATCGTTGTCTCAGTGACGGACGCATCGAACCATACGTCGCCGGACCCCGTTACCGTGAAAGCGGGAAGCGGCGCGGATTCCTATGCGCAAATCGGCAATGGCGGCAATGGCGAGAACACGCCTGCCGATGGCGCGACGGTCAATTTCGCCATAAGCGGAAATGTAACGGTCAGCGACCTGACATTGATCGGCAGCGACACAGGCGCGAACGGCTACGCGCAGGTCGGCAACGGCGACGCCTCGAAGCAGGGCACGGGCGACATCAGCGGCGACATCACGATCGGACCGGGTATCGACGTGACGATCGACAACGGCACTGCGCCGGGCACGGATTCGATGATCGGCAACGACACGGGCTTCGGCACGATTACCGGAACGATCACCGGCTATACTGCTTCGTCGGGGAACCCTGTCACCACGCCTGGCGGTAACGGCGACGTGGCGACAACCACGCAAACGCAGATCACGCCGACCGATACTGACGTCAACGTCGTGACGGTGGTGCCGGAAGACAACGGACCCAATCCGCCCGACAACACACCGGCTCCGATCAATCAGCCGCCGGGACCTCTCGATCAACTGGCGGATATCGGCGGCGGCAATACCGAAGGAACCGACACCTCCGACGACCTCACGACGTCGCTGGGCCGGTCTCTCGATCCCGGATCGCACAACGCGCCGATCACGGTCGTGAAATCGATCATTCCCGGGGTGCTCACGGAAGTCGTCATGAAGGACGCGCACGGTCCGCACGGCGTGCCGCCTGCGGACGAGGATTACTCCAGCTGGGGCAATGAGGCCCTCTGGCAGTGGTGAAGCGATCGCACAGTCTCGTTGTCGCGCTGGCTCTCGCCGCAGCGACGTTCGTGTCGGGCGCCATCGCGGCCGATCTGGGCAAGAACCTCGCCGGCGAATCCTGCCGGAGCTCTGGCCCGCTCGCTCCGGATCAGCCCACAAAGATCAGCTGCGGTACCGATTCCGCTGCGGTCGGGCAGATATCTTATGTGCCCGCGCCGCAGGATCGGACGGCCCAGCGCACCGCGCTCACGCAATATGTTCAGTCGCAGGACCTCGATTGCGGCGATACGCAATGGATCGGCGCAAGCGCGCTGAAATTCTGCGCGCTCAAGAGCAATGGCTGGCCGCGCATCGTGCTCGGTGTGGCCGCAGGCGGAAAGCTTTATCGGGCGGAAGGCGCGCCGTCGTCCCTGCCGGCGCTGCAGGCCGCCATCGTGCAGGATTCGGCCGACTCCGCGGCTTCGACGGATGCGAGCGGCGTCCTCGCAGCTCTGCAGGCGAAATTCCCCGCCGGCGTTTTGGGCGCGTCGGCGACCGACACCGCGGCCTACGAACAGGCCATCGAGGCTGCGCGGCTGGCGGGTGCGGCCGACAACTACGACTCGGCCGAATCCAATTATCGCCAGGCAGTCGCCATCGAAGAGCGACTGTTCGGCGACAAGTCCATAATCGTCGGACAAACTCTGGTGGAACTTGCATTGCAGGTGAGCAATCAGGGCCGCTTCGACGAAGCCGCGGCTCTGTTCCGTCGCGCGAGTCCCATCGTCGAAGGATCGGGCGACAACGACGCGCGCGCGCGGCTCGATTCCTATCTGGCGCTCGACGCCGCCAACCAGCGCCACTATGTCGATGCCCTGAAATTCGCGCAGCAGGCAACTGCCGCGCGGCGCGCGGAAATCGCGGCCGCGACTGCAGCGAACGCCCAGTCGGGAGACACGACGAACACGGTGCCGGTCAGCCAGGGCGAACTCGCGCATGCTCTGCGCATCGAAGCCGAAATGTCGCTGCGGCTCGACGATCTGGCCGCCGCCAAGGCCGCGGCCGAGGAAGCGCTCTGGATTGTCACCGACGAACCGGGACTGCCCTTGTGGTGGCGCGCGGACACAATTGCGCTGGTGGGCGAAATCAATGAGCGCGCGGGCCGCGTCATCGCTGCCGAACACGATCTGATTGATGCACGCGACCTGAACCTCAAATTGTTCGGCGCGACGGCCCCGACCGCGCTGGCCGATCTCAGATTGGGTGCGTTCTATGCGCGACAGCAGGTCTATCCGGCATCGCTCGGGGCCTTCCGCGCGGCGTTCGCCATCGCAGCCGATGATCCCGTCGCGCGGCGCGAGATCGCGTCCGACGAAATCGTGGAATTCGCCACAGCCGAACTCGCAGCCGGCGATGCGGCCACGCGCGACGCAGAAATCTTCCGTGTGAGCCAGCTCGCCGCGACCGGCATCGCCGATCAGACCATCGCAAGAGTTGCGGCTCGCGAAGCGGCAGGCAACGGCGCATTGTCGGATCTCATTGCGCAGGAACAGGCGGCTGAACGCAATCGCGATTTCGCACAGATTCAGTTGGCGGCCGAATATGCGAAATCTGACCAGGAGCGCAGCGCGAGCCGCCAGCTATCGCTCGAAGCGAGCGCCAAGCTCGCATCCGCGAGTGCCGACGGCATGATGGTCAAGGTGCGCCAGAGTTTTCCGCAATATGCGAGCCTTGCCGATCCCGGCCCGGCCGATCTCGCGGCGGCCCAGGCGCAACTGGCTCCCGACGAGACGCTTGTCTCGTTTGTGTTCGGCCGCATATCGAGCGTCGCGCTGGTGGTGCGTCCGCACGGCTTCGAAGCCGTTCCGCTCGCCATCGGCGAGGATTCGTTGGCTGCCGATGTCAGCGATCTTCGGCGCGCCTTCGTGCCCGCGTTGGGCCGCCTGCCGGAATTCGATCTGAAGAATGCTCACGCGCTCTATCAATCGCTGATCGCGCCGCTGCATCTTGACGGCGTGTCCCATCTGATCGTGGTTCCGGGACCCGTGCTTTCGAGCCTGCCGTTGGCGCTGCTCGTGACCGACGAGCCCGCAGCGCGCGATTATCAACACGCCGCCTGGTTGATCCGGAAATATGCCCTGAGCGAAGTGCCTTCGGCGCGCGCGTTCGTTTCGCTGGCAAACGAGGCGGCGCATCGCGCGCCTGCGCCGAGGCCGTTCCTGGGACTGGGTGCGCCATCGTTTACCGGCGCGAATGGTCCGGCAGGCGCCAAGGCTTTGGCCGATCTGACGGCGTCGTGCCGAGCGGCCGGCCCCGTGCCGGCCGAATTGCTGCGTGCGTTGCCGCCGCTGCCCGGTTCGGCGCATGAGGTGCAGACGATCGGCGCACGGATCGGCGGAAGCGGCGCGGATATCCTGCTCGGCGCGCAGGCGACGGAAGCGAATTTCCGCGCCCAGCCGCTCGATCAGTTCGCAATCGTGTATTTCGCAACCCATGGCATCCTGCCCGGCGAACTTCATTGCGAAGGCGAGCCCGCGTTGGCTCTTTCGCCGCCGGCAAGTCCTGCCACCACAACGGCAACCGACGGCATGTTGCAGGCCAGCGAAATCGCTCAGCTCAAATTCAATGCCGATCTTGTCGTCCTATCCGCCTGCAACACGGCGGAATCCATGGACGGTCAGGGAGGCGGCGCATTGCAGGGCCTGTCCGATTCGTTCTTCGCCGCCGGTGCCCGCGCGGTTCTCGCGAGCCATTGGGAAGTACCGTCCGCTGCCACGGAGGCGCTGATGATAGGCGTGTTTTCGCCGGCCAATCGCGCGCAAGGGCTGGCCCAGGATCTGCGCCAATCGCAACTTGCATTGATCGACAAAACCGCGACCGCGCATCCGTTCTATTGGGCCGCATTCACGATCATCGGGAATGCCGAGGGAAGCTATGCGCGCAGCGCGCAATTGACGACGGCAGGGCACAAATGACGATGCGCCGGTTCGTTCTTGGATTGCTGGTTCTTTTGGCGCCGCTGTCGGCTGCGAATGCCGCGCAATATGTCGTCGTCGAGGCGCGCGGCGTCGCGATTGCCGTCGGCAGCATTATCGATCCCACAAAACCGCTGGTGCTCAAGCAGGGACAACATCTCACACTCGTTTCCGACAGCGGCCAGACGATCAAGCTCGACGGACCCTATCAAAAAGCGCCGGCCGCGGAGCAGGGCGTGCAGCTTGCGGCGGCGTTCACCGGTCTTGTGACAGAGCGCAACGCACGTATGGGGGAAATCGGAACCACGCGCGGCGCCGCGCCGAAAGCGCCGCTTCCGGATCCCTGGCTTATCGATGCCAGCAGTTCGGGGAGCGCCTGTCTGCTTCAGGGACAGATGCCGGTGCTGTGGCGTCCTACAACGGCGTCCCCGGTAGATGTCGTCATCGCGCCCTCCGATCGAAGCTGGCGCGCACAAACGAAATGGTTGTCGGGAGCAGATCGCCTCAAGCTCACAAGCGATCTCGGCGTGCATGGCGATGCGTCCTACTTCATTTCCCTGAACGGTTCCGAGGCTGCCATCACGATCTCGTCAGTTCCGTCGGTTCTGTCCACCGATCGGATGCGCGCGGCCTGGATGATCCACAAGGGATGCGACCGGCAAGCCCAGGCATTGCTCCGCGCCTCGAAATGAACGAGCCGCCCAAGTCTCGCGCGCGAAGCCTTCTGCGCGACCGGCGGTTTACATCGATACTCGCACTTGTGGCGATTGCGCTGCTCGCCGCCCTCATGGCGGTCGTTCTCGTTGACAATATTCTCATATTACAGAGCGTCGACAATTTCATTCAGGACCGCGAAATCACGTTACAATCCGAGCGCACGGGGACCGACCAGCGCGTGGTTATCGTGGCGCTCGACGAGAATACTCTGAGTGGTTTCCACTACAGATCGCCCATAGACAGGGAATTTCTTGCGAATTTGATCGCACGAATCGATTCTGCCCATCCGCAGGCGATCGGCGTTGACGTTCTTTTTGATCAGCCTACCGAGCCCCAAAAGGACGCACATCTCGCCCACGTGCTGAGCAGCGCAAAATCGCCGTTGGTCATCGCCTATACGGAAGAGCCGAACAACGTCACCGCAGACCAGTTGAAATATCTGCGCTCGTTCGTGCCGGATCGCTTTAGAGCGACTCCGGATTTGCCGCGCGATCAATATGGCACCGTGCGCACCATTCATCCCGGTATGCTGGAGGCGAGTGGACGGTATTTGTACAGCTTCGAGCGCGCGCTCGCCGACAAATGGGGGGTGCAAACGCCATCGCACGCGGTTCCGATCGTTTGGCATCGGCCGCCGAAAGACGAGAAGAACAATTACTACGAGACATCGGCCAAGGTCGTGGCAGGCTACCCGCCGGCAGTTTTTGCGCTTCTTGGCCAGCCATTGTTCAAAGGCAAGATTGTTCTTCTGGGTTCCGATCTCAGCATCGTCGACATTCACAGGACACCGTTTTCTTCGGTATCCGACGCGGGCAACATGCCAGGCGTGGTCATTCACGCATACGGACTCTCCACGCTTCTTGATGGCGCCGTATCGCCCTACGCGACATGGCGCGTCAACTTTTTCATTGCGCTCGCATTGGCCATGATCGGCGCAGTTCTCGGTATTCTGAATTTTCACCTTCTTCCTCGGTTGACGGCGCTTGTTCTGATCCTCGCGGCATATTTGGCGTGCAGCGTCTATCTGTTCCATTTTGGGCATTTCCTGGTCGGTCTACTCGCGCCCGGCCTTGCAATGATCGCCAGTTTCTCCGCCATGGATTCGCTCACCGGCCGCGATGCACGCAAGCAGCGGCAATTTATTCAAGGTGCGTTCTCTCGCTATGTCTCGCCCAAGGTGGTCGAGGCGTTGATCGCGGACCCTTCGCGCATGTCGCTGGAAGGCGAACGGCGCGAGATGACCTATCTGTTCACCGACATCGCTGATTTTACGACCATGTCGGAGAAACTCGACTCCAGGGATCTGGCCCGCATCCTCAACGCCTATTTCGAAGGCGCGACATCCATCGTGCAGAAGCATGACGGGATGATGGACAAATTCATCGGTGACGCCGTGTTCGCGATCTTCAATGCGCCCCTCGACCTGCCTGGCCATGCCGGTCACGCGGTGCGTTGCGCCATGGAGATCGACGAATTCTGCGAGAAATTCCGCAAAGAGCAGATCGCGGCCGGCATCGACATGGGGCATACGCGCATCGGTGTCCACACGGGCACGGCCGTCATCGGCAATTTCGGCTCCAGCTCGCGCGTCAACTACACGGCCCACGGTGATGCCGTGAATACAGCTGCGCGCCTCGAAGGGCTCAACAAGGAGTTCGGCACGCATATCTGCGTCAGCGGCGCCACCAAGCTCCTCTGCGACGGCATTGAATTCCGGCCCATCGGCTCGGTCGTCCTGAAGGGCAAGGTTCAGGCCGTCGATGTCTGGGAGCCGCTGCATATGGGCGCCATGTCCCCCGACCAGCTCGAGCGCTATCGCGAAGCGTTCTCGCGACTGCATGAACCCACGAGCGACGCGCTCGAACTTCTCGAGGTTCTGGCAGCAGAGTTGCCGAACGACCCGTGCATACGGCACCATGTGCGTCATTTGCGCAAAGGCCTCCGGGGCATGGACCTCGTGATGACGGAGAAATAATGATTGCCACTATTATCATCGCGCTGCTGCTGCTGGCGGCGCGGCTGTTCGGCGAGCCGTTCATCAAGTCTTATTCGCCGAGTCACGTTGATGCGGTCATGCACCTCTTGACGGTGGCGTTGATCATTTGCGCGGCGGTCATCCTCGACCGGCTGGGGCGGCGCTTCTATTGGCAAGGCCATGTGAAGAAACGGCGCGGGCGCGATACGCCCAGGCTGGTCATGGATCTGGTTACGGTCTTCATCGTGGCCATCGCGCTGGCGATCGGATTGTGGTGGCAGGAAGACTTAACGCTCACCGGCATTGCCGCCACCAGTATCGGCGTTGCTGCCGCCATCGGCGTTGCGTTGCAGGCCGACATCCAGGACGTGTTCTCCGGCCTCGCGATGAATTACGAAGACACCTGCGCCATCGGCGACTGGGTGACGGTCCATTCGCAGGACCTCAAGGAACCGGTTTTCGGACGCGTCAGCGGTCTCAGTTGGCGCAGCACTTTCGTGACCCTGGAGGACGGTTGCCGGGTCAGCATTCCCAATCATCTGTTCACGTCGAATCCGGTCGTCAATCACAGCCGGCCGCGCGGCGCGAAGATGCTGGACGTCGATATCAACCTCGACGCGCGCGTGCCGTCGGATCGCGTGATGGATATGTTGCTGGGCGAAGCGTTCAAGGCCGTGCGCAAGCCCGGTCTTGCGCGCAGGCCGGAGCCCGAAGTTTTCCTGAAGTCGCTGACCGACGATGCCGGCGTCTACTGCGTCCGTTTCTGGTACTACCCCGATCAGATAACCCAGGCACCGGCGAAATCCATCGTTCTACAGGCGTTGCAGGACGTGCTTCTGCAGAACCGGCTGCCGACGCCTGTCCAGCAGATCGAACTTACCCAGCCGCCCAATATGGAATTCACGCTCGGTTTGCGCGAAATCCACGACGGGCTCAGCCACGCTTCTCTATTTCACAACGCGCTTGACCAGGCGCAGCGGGAATCGCTTGCTGCCCTTTGCAAGGCACGGGAATTTCCCGGCGGCGGCGTGCTGATGAAGCAGGGCGAGCCCGCCGATGCGATGTATATTGTGCTGGAGGGTGCGATCAGCATCACGATCGGCACAGATCCCGCGGAGCCGCAGGAAGTGGCGATCAGCGCCACGGGCGATGTGGTGGGCGAAATGTCCCTGATGCTGGGCACGCCCCGCACGGCGACCGTGACGGCGCTGACGCGCGTGCGCGCGATCGAAATCACCAAAGAGGCGATCGGAGACCTTTTCAAGACCACGCCGGAGCTGCTGGAACGATTCAGCCGCGTGCTGGCGCAGCGGCAACTCGAGAACGAATCGCTGGCAGCCCGCAAATTGGACAAGGGCGCGGTCGAAGGAGATATTTTGGCGAAGATGCGGAACTTCTTCACGCGCGCCTTCGGGCTGAGCTGAAATCAGAACAGATAGACCACGGCGTAGGTCATTCCGATGTAGGTCAGCTGATGGACAAGCTGATCGCCACCGAAAATCGCCCAATAGAGGCTGTTCTGGTCGTTGAGCCGTAGGCGGCTGTCGAGCTGCGCTTTGGCCCAATCGGTATGGTAGTGAATCAGGAATTCCGCGACGAGCAGGACGGCGATCGTCACCGGCGCGCGCGTCAGGACAAGAAGGGCGAAGATGGATCCCACACTATGTAGGCCCGCGTGCAGGAGCCCGGCCGGATGGAGATATTTTCCCTTGAAGCGGATCTGATCGTAGGTCTGCAGAACGAAGTCGCAGATATAGTGCTTGATCTGGAAGACGAGCAGCGTCAGCAAGATCAAATAGGCTGGAACCACGGCGCTGCCACCCTCGTGTCTATGACCGCTTGCAGAGCGGACTGAAGCATTTCAATTCGATAGACGGAATTCAGGCGAATCTGCCCGGCCCAACCAAGCCGGCGCAATATACACCAGATGGCCATGAATAAAGGCTTGGCCGGGCTGCAATGCTGTTTCTGTGTGATCGACTTGTCGCGGCCATTCGCGCAAAAATATAGATGCCATATAGAAATATCGGGTTCGCCAGCCTCGACAGCCCATTTCTGCCGGGTTTGGAACGGCACGACGTTTTCATTCCACATCTTGAGAGAAAATGGATCGAATGTCCGGCCAGGGAGTTATTACGTCAGGTGGGCATGTCGGCGCCGCCCCCAAGCCGAAAATACGAGCCTTAACAGTCTGCGCCGGCTGTCGTCAGGAATGTGCACATGCAATCCGAATCATTGCTGATCTGGTTGGTTGTCGGCGGCGTTGCCGGTTGGTTGGCGAGCACGCTTGTCAAAGGCGGCGGGCTTGGCCTGATCGGCGATATCGTCGTGGGCATTCTGGGCGCATTCATCGGTGGTTGGCTCCTGCCTCGGCTAGGCATCCATCTGGGTGTCGGGATTGCGAGCGCCATCATCAGCGCTGCGATCGGCGCGATCGTGCTACTGCTGGTTCTGAGGCTCGTCAGACGCGCCTGATTCAACGTCGTGCGAAAGCAGGGGTTGAATTTCTTCGATTTCTGCTTATCTGAAGGAGGGGCCGTTTGTCGCAATAGCCGCAGCGGTCGCCAAATCTCGAACGAGCAACAAAGCGGAAATTCAGGCGACGTCGCTTAATTGCTCGCCGGCCTCACGACGCCTTCCGGACGCTCGACATTTCCGGATGAGTTACGAACCCGGCGCACGGATTGTGCGCCGACGATGATGCGGAAATGGAGATTTCTTCGTTACCGCCCATCCGTCCGCGGCCATTGCGGGGACCTGATCAGAGGTGAGTTCGTGCAGTCCCAAACTCTCGACAATATCGGCCAGCCGGCGGTGCGTTCTTCGCAGTCGGCGTCCCAATTCCAGCGCGAACTCGTTGCGCTGATCCCCCATCTGCGGGCGTTTTCCCGCGTGTTGTGCGGCAGGCGCGCCATCGCAGAAGATATGGCGCAGGAAGCGCTGGCGAAAGCGTGGCGGTCGCGCGAACGCTTCGAACTCGGAACCAATTTAAAGGCATGGCTCTTCACCATCCTTCGCAACGAATTCTACTCGCACACCAGGCGCGCATGGCGCGAAACGCATTGGGACGACGACATTGGCAACAATATTCCCGCGCCCGCACGCGAGCAGGAATGGGCACTGGAGCTTTCCGATGCGGCCCGTGCGTTGAACGCGCTGCCCGACTGCCAGCGCGAGCCCTTGATCCTCGTGGCCGCCGGCGGCCTGTCTTACGAGGAAGCCGCCGGCATTTGCGGCACGCCTGTGGGAACGACGAAAAGCCGGGTCGCCCGCGCCCGCGCAGCCATGGCGAAAAGCCTCGACGGTTCAAAGCCGTTGCCGTCGCGTTCCGAAATCCGGACGGTCGGCATTTCGGCGGATATTCTGGCGCAGTTGAGCGCGCTTACGCGGCGCGGTGCACACAGCGCCGGCGCCAATGCGTGATGCGGCCTGAACGCGCCGGGGTAGGGCGGCGATGAAGCAGCGATCTCTATCTGTCGCGGGTTTCGTTGCCGCCCGCCGAATCCGGCCCGGCTGCCGCAATAGGCGTAGGACATAGTTCATGGCAACGCGCACCAGCACCAAGCATGTCACATTCCGCCGGCCCTTTCTGCTGACGGGATTCGAAGCCGTGCAGGCTGCGGGCACTTACGCGGTCGACACGGATGAAGAGATGATCGAGGCGCTGTCCTATCCCGTGTGGCGGCGAACCGGCACCACGCTTCATCTACAGCGCGCAGGCGGGACGGAATTCGTGCCGATCGACCCGGAGGAATTGAGTCGCGCATTGCTCCGCGACGAAGCGCAACCCATTGTCGCCAATGCGCTTGAAGCGAAAGCCGCACGCCACAAAAGCAAGCGAAATGCACACGATATCGACCGGGCGCTGGGAAAGCGGAGCTAGGACCATGAGCATCACGATCTATCACAATCCGGCCTGCGGCACGTCGCGCAACGCGCTTGCCGCCATTCGCGCCGCGGGCCACGAACCGGTCGTCATCGAATATCTGAAGACGCCGTCGAGCCGCGACGAATTGAAAACGCTCATCGCACGCATGGGTGTTCCGGTGCGGACGGTGGTTCGCGTGAAAGAGACCCTCTTTCGCGAAATGAAACTCGATGAGATGGATGCGAGCGACGACGAACTGCTCGACGCGATGATCGCACATCCGATCTTGATCAACCGCCCGATCGTCGTCACGGATCACGGCGTTCGGTTGTGCCGTCCGAGCGAGACCGTAAAGGAACTGCTCGCACAAGGGGCGACGGCGCCATGAGCGACACCTCATTCCGCTTGAGTCGCCTCTATGCCGAGGGCTGGAACGTTGCAAACAAATTGTCGTCGGAAGAGAGCAGCGACTTCGATGTGAAGAAGATGGCGGCGCTCAACCCCTATCCAGTCGATCCCGAGCGCGCGAAATGGAGCGAAGGCTTTACCGCGTTCATGAAGAAAAACATGAGCGCGTAAAGCGGCGACTTGCCGACACCCGTGCGCCGCCGCGGATGCCTCGACTCCATTCGAGTCGCGCATCCGCATTGTGCAGATTCCCGCGGATTTGTTGGCAATTTCTATAACGGTTGCAATTTAAACTTTTCAAGACTATATGACACGCAGCGACGGCGTTCCGTCAGTTGAAGCGCACTGTTGTAAACCCGACTCGCATTGTGCGCGCCTGGACGAGACAGCCTAACTTCCTGAATTGATGGTTGAGTCCGCCTGCATGCGTTTGAACACTTGTTCAGGCGAAACCCGATGCAACTAGGAGCAATCATGGCTACGGGAACTGTTAAATTCTTCAATGCAACCAAGGGCTTTGGATTCATCTCGCCGGAAGGCGGCGGCAAGGACGTGTTTGTCCATGCGACTGCGGTCGAACAGGCCGGCATGCGCAGCCTTTCGGAAGGCCAACGCGTCACGTTCGACATTCAGCCGGACGCGCGTGGCTCGAAGGCCGTCAACTTGGCCGCAGCCTAATTTAACTATCGAACTGGCGGCAGCGGAGGCGTAAGCTCCCGCTGCCGGTCGGTTATCACAGCGGCTGAGTCTTCTTCGTCCGCCGCTCGCAATTTTCGCCGACGAACTGTCTCACAAAATGAGGCGCTCTGGATCCCATGATGTACGACGATCAATTCGAAAATCTTCTCCAGGAACGTGAGGCCGATTGCGCCTCCGAGAGATCGCGTTCCGACATCCCCTATCTGGTCGATCTGATCCGGGTTCTGCACACGCAGCCGGCGGGCCTTCGCCGCTGGTCGGTGATGCGCGCGATCCGCAAGAATCGGGAAATGAACAATCGCCCGATTCCGCAAAAATTCGAGGACGAGGTCGAGCGCGCCTTTCGCAAGTTTTGCGTCGACGCAGATCCTGCCCGCAATGGCGGACGTCCGCCGGAAACCGCCTTGTTCTTCAAGCCGAAGGAAAAGGCCGGCGAAGTGTGGGCGATTCTGCAGACCAACGCCGAAGCGTGGCTGAAGGGCGATCGCAACGATATGCATCAGCCGACACCCGCGAACGTCGATCAGCGCGATGCACCCGAAGCTCCTTCCAAATACGGAATGACCGGCTGAACCGGCGGTTCTTCGTAACCGCGGAAAGTTTCCATGGCAAACGACAGGCCGATGTCCGAACACGAAGGCGCGCTGTTCGATGCCGTGCGGGTGCTTGGCGCGACGATGCTCGAAATGGGCGCGGACGCGAGCGTCCTCAATATCCGCCTGACGGCGGCGATGGATTCCGCCGAAAAGCTCGGAAACAAGAGCGGCGCGTCGATGCTCGATTTCCTGATCCGCGCGCTTTTTCCGGGACCCGAACCGGCGCCCAAACCGTCGTTTCGGATTGTTTAACGCGCGTTACACCCGGACGGCCAGCTTGCCGCGGTTCTTGCCCTGGAACATTCCGGCTAGAGCCTTGGGCATGTTTTCGAAACCCTCGACGATATCGACGGGGGCCTTGAGCTTTCCTGCCGCGAGCCATTTTCCCAGTTCGGCTTCGGCGTGCTGGCGGCGATTGTAGAAATCCATCACCACGAAGCCTTCCATGCGAATGCGCTTGGTGACGAGGAAGCCGGGAACGCCGGCAGGACCCGCGGCCGGAGTTGTGGCATTGTATTGCGAGATGTTTCCGCAACAGACGACTCGTCCGAACAGATTCATCCGCGCGAGCGCGGCATCCAGAACATCGCCACCCGTATTGTCGAAGTAAACGTCGACGCCTTCGGGGCAAATCGATTTAAGCTGCCGGTAGATTCCGCCGGCCGAGTAATCGATCGCCGCATCGAATCCCAGCTCGCTCGTAAGCCACGCGCATTTGTCCGCGCCGCGCGTGGTGCCGACAACCTTGCAGCCCGCGAGCTTCGCGATCTGCCCCGCAATCGAACCAACGGCTCCTGCCGCACCCGACACCAACACCGTCTCGCCGGGACGTGGCTTTCCGACATCGAGCATTCCGAAATAGGCGGTCAGCCCGGTAATGCCGAGCACGCCCAGAATATGCTCTGGTCGGTGCGCCTTGTTCTCCTTGGTCAGCTTGTTGGCGGGCACGGCGATAAATTGCTGCCAACCGAATTCGCCGCTGACGAGATCTCCCGGCGCCACGCGATCGGAATTCGATTTGACGACTTCGCCCAATCCCCAGCCGGCCATGATCTCGCCTGGCTCGAGCTGCGCCCGGTAGGTACGTCCCGCCATCCAGGCGCGGCTCGCGGGATCGATGGAGAGGAGTGTCGTGCGCACCAGCGCCTCGCCGGCGCCCGGCTCGGGCATTGCCGCATCGTGCGGCTCGAAATGCTCGGGTCCCACTTCTCCGTTCGGTTTGCGCGCATAGATCCATTGCTTGTTGACCGTCATGGGGTTCTCCGCTTCGTGGGTTCGCGTTGCATCCAGGGAAACATCAGCCCGATGGGAATGGTCCAGAGCGTGCCCGCGAGCGCGTAATAGAGAAACGCGACGAAAACATTCGCATGCGGCAGCACATGGAATGCGACTCCCATCGCGACAAGCGCGTAGATCGGAAGCCAGATCAGGATGACGACGGTGCCGATCAGTTTCTTGATGCTGGGGCTCATGGATTCCCGGGTCGATGACTTTTCGTCAGTGCAATTCGAACATAGCTGGTCTGCGCGCGCCACAATAGAGCCCGAATTTGCGCGCAGCGTTGCCAGCATCGATCCGCGACCGCCCGAATCCGGGACTCGTGCATTGTCCCTCTTCGGCCCGCCGGCGGGTTTCATGTTCTCGGGGAGGAGAACCATGTCAACGACACAAGCGATGCGGCCGTCACGTGCGTCACGCCGGCCGAATTTCACGACCATGGCCATCGTCGGCGCGCTACACATCGTCGTGATCTACGGACTTTATCTGGGACTCACCAAAGGCTTCTCCACATTTGTTCCACGCGGCCCGATGACCTTCGTTCCCGTCGCTCCGCCGAAACCACCGCCGCCAAAACCAACAGCTACGCCACATGTGACGCTGATCAATCCGGTCGGGCAGGAGATCCCGATTCCGCGGATCGACATCGCCCCGGAACCAGGGACACAAACAATTACTTTGCCGCCGGGAAATCCACCAGTCGGCCTTGACCCACCGATCGTCGTGGCGGCGCACGGCATCGCCGACACGCACTCGACGCCGAATTATCCGCCGCTGTCCATCCGGCTTAATCAAACCGGCAATGTGATGCTCAAATTGTCCATCGACGAGCATGGCGCGGTCGTCGCGGCTTCCATCGAAAAATCGAGCGGTTACGATTCGCTCGACCATGCCGCGGTCGCGTGGGTGATCTCGCATTGGCGTTACGAGCCCGCCACGAAAGATGGAAAGCCTTTTGCGACGACGACGGACGCGCTGGTCACGTTCCGGCTGACCGGCCGCTAAAGGGCAAGAGGTCGCGGTCGCCCGGGCCATCGTGGACGCCGGCTTTTGCCGACGCTATGACGGCGCCTATGGCGACCGCCATCTCGTCCTTACGAAGTTACACGCCCGGCCGGCGCGCGGTCGGCCTGTGGCTGCTGGCCGTGGCGCTGCTCATCGCAGCGATGGTGACTGTGGGCGGCCTGACCCGGCTCACGGGCTCGGGCCTCTCGATCACCGAATGGCATCCCGTGACCGGGGTCGTGCCGCCGCTGAGCGATCAGACCTGGCAGGCGGAATTCGCGAAGTACCAGCGCATCCCGCAATACCAGCTGCAGAACCGCGGCATGAGCCTCGGCGATTTCAAAGCAATCTATTGGTGGGAATGGTCGCACCGGTTGCTCGGGCGGTTGCTGGGATTCGTATTCTTCGTGCCGTTCCTGTTCTTCGCATTCACCGGCGCGATACAGCGTAGCGGTCTGCCCCGCATGGTGGTGCTGTTCGCACTCGGCGGACTGCAGGGTTTCGTCGGCTGGTGGATGGTTGAAAGCGGACTCGAAACGCGGGTGTCTGTCAGCCAATACCGGCTCGCAATTCACCTCGGAGTCGCGTTCATCCTTCTCGGCGCAATTTTGTGGACGGCGTTTGAGTATCTGCGCACTCGATCCTCCTCCCCCACGAGTGCAGGGCTGTCCGGGGAAAGTGCTTCTGCAATGCAGACGAGTCTTTTCGCGCGGCATTGCAATCCAAGGTGGGTGCATTTGGCGCTCCCTCGACGGTCCGGCTCTTCCAATCCTCGTGTCGGGGAGA
>Ga0302324_100001008_pt1 | contig 69879 bp, 58 predicted proteins | sample Palsa_T0_1_FD_201949 | JGI IMG/M metagenome (GOLD analysis project Ga0302324, IMG submission 201949) | Peat permafrost microbial communities from Stordalen Mire near Abisko, Sweden - Palsa_T0_1 | ecosystem: Environmental > Terrestrial > Soil > Palsa > Peat permafrost | place: Sweden: Abisko...
CGACGGCTTGCGCAGTCACCACCGAAACCAAATTGCTCACCACGACGGCGTAGGTGCCGGTGTCAGACGCCTGCATGTTGCTGATGGTCAGAGTGCTGTTGGTTGCACCGTTAAGGTTGGTGCCATTGAATTGCCAGGCGTAGCTCATCGGCGCGCTGCCGCTGGCGCTGACGGCCAAAGTGACGTTAGTGCCCGGCCCGGCAATCTGGCTCTGCGGCGGGGACGAAATGAAGACAGGGTTGCCGAAAGACACGACCGCTTGTGCAGTCACTACCGAAACCAAATTGCTCACCACGACAGCGTAGGTGCCGGTGTCAGACGCCTGCATGTTGTTGATAGTCAGAGTGCTGTAGGTTGCACCGTTAAGGTTGGCGCCATTGAATTGCCAGGCGTAGCTGATCGGCGCGCTGCCGCTGGCGTTGACGACTAAAGTGACGTTGGTGCCCGGCCCGGCAATCTGGCTTTGCGGTGGGGACGAAATGAAGACGGGGTTGTCGAAGGACACGACCGCTTGTGCAGTCACCACCGAAACCAAATTGCTCACCACGACAGTGTAGGTGCCCGCCTCGAAAGCCTGCATGTTGTTGATGGTCAGAGTGGCGTTGGTCGCGCCGTCAAGGTTGTTGCCGTCGAATTGCCAGGCGTAACTGATCGGCGCGCTGCCGCTGGCGCTGACGGCCAAAGTGACGTTGGTGCCCGGCCCGGCAATCTGGCTTTGCGGTGGGGACGAAATGAAGACGGGGTTGTCGAAGGACACGACCGCTTGTGCAGTCACCACCGAAACCAAATTGCTCACCACGACGGTGTAGGTGCCGGTGTCAGACGCCTGCATGTTGGTAATGACCAGAGTGCTATTGGTTGCGCCATCGAGGAAAACGCCGTCGAATTGCCAGGCGTAATTGATCGGCGTGCCGCCGCTGGCGCTGACGGCCAAAGTGACGTTGGTTCCAGGTCCCGCAACCTGGCTTTGCGGCGCGGAGGAAATGGAAACGGGATTGGCGAAACCCACGACTGCCTGAGTGGTCACCACGGAAACCGAATTGCTCATCACGACGGTGTAGGTGCCGGCTGCAAAGGACTGCATGTTGCTGATAGTCAGAGTGCCGTTGGTTGCGCCGTTGATGTTGACGCCATTGAATTGCCAGGCGTAGCTGATCGGTGTGCCGCCACTGGCGCTAACGGCCAAAGTGACGTTAGTTCCCGGCCCTGCAACCTGGCTTTGCGGAGGGGACGAAATGGAGATAGGGTCGCCGAGGTAGATGTTCAGTTGCACCGCGCCACTGGCGCCATTTTCTCCCTCCACCATGATGTAGTTGGTCTGCCCTGTTGGAACATTGGGGATACAGACGGAAGGCTGGCCATCGAGCTGATAATTGGTCGTGTAGCCGCAGCCAATGTTGGTCAAGGTGCTGAAGCTGTTGCCAGGCCCGATGAAAACGCCCAGGATCGTGTTGAAACTGCTGCCCGCTGTGCTGATGAGAAGTGAACCGGAGGCAGGGGTGACATAACTGTACCAGGCCGGATGGCTGCCGTTTTGTTCGCAAACCACGGGTTCGCCGGGTTCGTCCGAGTTGTTGGCTGTGCTGAAGACTTGCGAGCAACTGTAACCGCCGGAGTCCCCGCCGCCACCCAACTTTCTGACGACAGTTTTCCCCGGGACTGGCTGAACAAAAGCGGCATTGGCCGAGTCCAGGTACTTAATCCAGGCCGTGGAATTGGTGGACGTGCTGCCGTCTTGCAAGGTGTTAATCTGCACCTCTGTCGGTTCCGCCGAAACGGCGATGCCGTCCGAGGTGGTGAAGCGCGCCACGTAGGAGCCGACAGTGGCTTGGCCCAGATTGGCTATGGTCAGAGCGCCGGCGTCGGTGGCGACCACTGCGCCATTAAATAGCCAATCGCAATTGTTCCCCAACCAGGGGCTGTTCAGAATGACGGTGGCGCCGTTGGATGCCGTGATGGATTGGGGCGCAGGGGTTGCATTTGGGAGCGTGGACGAGCCTGGGTTGAGCACCCAGCTCAACACCACATTGCCTTGCGCGCCGTAGAAGCCGTCCACGGCAATCAGATACGTGGCGCCTTTGACGGCATAAAAGCTGACTTGGCTGTTCAAGTAACCGGCGGCGTCATCATCGTTGACGGCAGAGAGCACTTGCGACAGACTGGTGGGTTCCGAGCCGGTGTAAGCGCCCATTGTGGTGTCGAAATCGCTTCCCAATGTGCTGAAGGTGACGATGCCGCTGCTCTGGAGCAAGGGCACTGACCATTCGAACCAGATTTCGCTGCCACCGGGGTCGCCTGGTATAATATCCGGTGTGCCCGGTGTTTTGACCGCGTTGGTATTGTAACTGCGGATAACGCCGCTTGCTGCGAGCGGATCCAGCTCGTCTATGAGTGTGCCGATGCCTTGCAAGATGTTGATGCCGCTCACGGTGACATCAGCCGGCTCGCTGACCGCAATGCCCACGCCATCGCCCACCAGAACGCTGAAAGCGCCGCAGTTGACGGCTTGGATGTCGTTGATGGGAAGGCAGGAATTGGTTGCGCCAGGGATTCTGACGCCGTTTCGAAGCCATTGATATTGGAGGTTGGTTGTGGCGGCAGATTGGGCGCCGACACAGAGGGAAACGCTGCTGTCCAATACTTGATTCAATAGGGATAGCGGCTGTGTTAGGATGGTTGGTTGGGCCTGCGACCGGTCGCAAACGGCCAGAAACAACACCAACACCAAAGTATTCCGGAGGAATTGCTTTTTCACTACGTAAATATTAGGAGTACAACGACTTAGCATGAACCCATCATGGGAATCATAATCGCTACGAAGGCTTCTAAGCAGGGTCGGTGCCAATCTCAAATATTAGGGCAACCCCCTATGAAGATGTAAGGTAAAAACAGGGGGTATCCTGGCGCTGAAGGGCGCAAATCCACTTTTGTGACGGGTCTGTGGGATGGTTTGTGACGGCAAATGTTACGGTTTAAGTTGTTGATTACCAACGAATGTGACGGTGTGACGGGTAAAATGAGGGGAAAGGTGAGGTTAGAGGTCAAACCAGATTTGCGCCCGCGCTGAAATGTCGAAAAAAACAGGCTTGACGCCACAACCCTTTGTTGTTACTAAATGAGCAGGCTACATTATGTAGAGGACGATGAAAACGTATGCGCTGTCCAAAGTGCGGCAATCAGGACGATAAGGTCATTGATTCGCGAGCCTCCCGCGAAGGAATGACCATCCGCCGCCGCCGTGAGTGTTTGCAGTGCAGCCATCGGTTCACCACTTACGAAGTGATTGAGCACGAAGGACTTGTGGTGGTCAAGAGAGACGGCCGCCGCGAGGAGTTTTCCAAGGAGAAGCTTTTGTCGGGTCTCAAAAAGGCCTGCCAGAAGCGTCCGATCAGTCCCAAAGTCATTGAGGAACTGGTGGAAAACATCATGGACGAGATAAGTGACAAGTATGAGCGCGAAGTTCCCGGAATGGCCATTGGAGAAAGGGTCATGGAAGGGTTGCGCCAGATTGACAAAGTGGCCTACGTGCGCTTTGCCAGCGTTTATCGGCGCTTTGAAGAACCAAAAGAGTTTGTGCGCGAAGTCAACAAACTGGAGGCTAATCATGATTCAACTCAAGACTGATTGTTTGATTTTCGACACCTTAAATGGCGAGCATATCCCTTGCTCGGCGGAGTGGGTCACCCTTGAATTGATAGGTGAGTCCGCCGACTTGATTGATCCGGAAGTCGTGCATCATGCTTCGGCTGCCGTTTTGCATTACTTCAAGCATGAGTTGCGGCGCCAGTCAGTTTCCATTGGAGAATTCGCCAACGCTTTGGAGAAGGTGCTCCGCAGCTTCGGCTTGAGCGTCCATGCAGATCACCACTGCCTGCCGAAAGTTGAGTCGCCGGCGCCGAAAGTGTTGGAATCCAACCTCAATGAATTGGCCTGCCAAGCTGCCAGCGAAGGCTTTGAACTGCTTTTTTTTCCCCAGTTGCGCCAAGAATTGAAACGTCAACTGGACCATTCCCCTAATGTTCTCCGGTTTCACGGTCTGCGCGGTTGCGTCAAACAACTGGCCGGCGCTGACCGTTGGAACCGCCGCTGCCAGTGCCTTCATGATCAAATTGTGGATTTCCTCCGCTCCTGCTGGGAAACCGAGGCGGCCCGGTGCCCTTGCGCTTTGATGGTCGTATGAGCAAAGCGGTCTTCCAGAGAATCATTGACCGTGAAATCCCGGCTTCCATTGTCTATGAGGACGACCTGGTGCTTGCTTTTCGTGACATCAAGGCCCAGGCGCCCGTCCACGTCTTGATCATCCCCAAGAAAGGGATAACACGAATCTCCGAGGCCGGCGCGGAAGACCACAAACTGCTCGGTCATCTGCTTCTCAAAGCGGCTGCGGTGGCCGAACAATTGGGGTTGGATAAATCCGGCTACCGTCTGGTCATCAACAATGGACCGGACGGCGGGGAGAGCGTTCCCTATTTGCATTGCCACATCCTGGGTGGCCGCAAAATGTCCTGGCCCCCCGGCTGAACCCTCCGCCGGTTCGTCGCGCCCGCATGATTACTTATCTGCACGGCAATTTGATCGAAGCGCTTCCGACCCAAGTCACGGTGGAAGTCAACGGCGTAGGTTACGAGGCGCTCATCCCTCTTTCCTCCTACGACAAGTTGCCCGCGCCCGGCCAAACCGTGAAGCTGCTGACACATCTTGTTGTGCGAGAGGATGCGCACGTTCTCTACGGCTTCATGACGGCCGCCGAACGCGGGCTCTTCCGCCTCCTGATCAACACAGTCAGCGGCATCGGCCCAAAGATTGCCCTCAATATTCTTAGCGGCATCAATGTCACCGCCTTCCGCGGCGCCGTCGCGGGCGGCGACATCAAGATGCTCTCCCAGATTTCCGGCGTCGGCAAGAAAACCGCCGAACGCATAGTCATCGAACTTAAGGACAAAATCGGTCCCGGTGGCGTTTTGGAAGCCCAAAGCGCCCAGCGCGCCCTTTCGGCCATTGAGCAGAAAGCAAACGACGCCGTCCTGGCTCTCATCGCCTTGGGCTTCAAACCGGCCGAAGCCCACGAAACTGTCCGCGCCACCCAAGCCTTGCTCGGACCCGAAGCCGCCTTGGAAGACCTGGTGCGCGCCAGCCTTAAAAAAGGAACATGATGGCCGACGCCGCCAGGTCCGCCCCCGTCGTCGTCGCGCCACAACCGTTGCCTTGGCATCGGCGGCTGGCTGCGGTCGTGGCGGCCAGTCTTCTTGGCCTCTGTTTGAAGACCTGGCGCTTTCGCTGGCAGGATTTTGGCGCATACCCCGAGTCCAGAGGCCACGTTATCTTTTGCGTCTGGCACAACCGATTGCCCGCAACGTTGGCCAGCTACAATGACTTCATTCAGGCCCGCTGGCCTGACAAGGGCCTCGCTGCGATGATTAGCGCCAGCCGCGACGGCGGCTTTTTGGCCAGCGTCGTCGAACGCTTCGGCATCCAGCCCATTCGCGGTTCGACCAGCCGTCGCGGCCCGCAAGCGCTCCTGGAGGCGACGACGTGGATGGAACGCAATTACAGCATCGCCATCACGCCCGATGGTCCTCGCGGCCCGGTCTATCGAGTGCAGGAAGGCATCATTCATCTGGCCCAAGTGACTGGACGCCCGATTATCCCGGTATCCAACTTCACCCGTTGGAAGATACGTCTTCGCAGTTGGGATCGTTTTCAAATTCCGCTGCCTTTTGCCCGCGGCCAGTGCTACTACGGCGAACCCATCTGGGTCCCGCGCAACGCAACCGAATCCGAGCGCGAAGAACTCCGTGTCAAACTGGAATCCTCCATGCGCGCCATCACCAGGGATTGACCTGCCGGTAGCGCTGGTAACGTTCGATGATTTTTTGCACGTAAACCCTTGTGCCGGGGAAGCCGATGCGCTCGATGAACGCGGCGCTGTTGGTGGCGCTGTCGCCGGCCAGCCATTTAAGGACGTTGCTCCGGCCGGCATTGTATTCCGCCAAGCCGAAGGGCAGGGGATCATCCGCCTGGCTGTAATGCCGCAGGACCCTTTTTAGATACCAAGTCCCCGCCAGCACATTCGTCAGAGGATCCAGGCAAGCCGAGTGATCAAAGTTCCGGATGTGTTCAGCGGCCGCCCATTCTGAGGCCGCCGTCTGGCGGATTTGCATCAGGCCCAGTTCGCCCGCACGTCCGCGCGCGTTTGGATGAAAGTCGCTTTCCCGCCAGATGACCGCGCGGATCAGGGCCGGGTCGAGTTGATAACGTTTGGCCGCCTCGGCGATGGCCGCGTCGAAGCGATGCTCGCTCCAATAAAACCAGCCTTTGAGGGCCAAGGCGCCGATCAGGACCAGCAGCAGAACCTGGCGCAAACGTTTCATCTCACGTTGGACTTTTTTCACCGCCAGTTTTGGCCGCGCGGGAAAGGGCGTTTTGCCGGGAAAGCGGCTTCACAGAGCGGCTTTAGTGCGCGCAGTCACAGGAACAGATGTGGCGATGGGTGGGTTTGCTTACTTTGCTCTCTTTGTTTTCCCATTGCCTTTCTGCCCTTTCGGTGGATTGCTGGAGGCTGCGGCCACTGGCGCGGGTGCGGGTGCGGGCGGGGGCGCGTTTTGGGCCGCCGCAGCCGCGATTTTGAGGCGGGTGACGATCAAGTATCCCGAGAGAATGATTCCTATGACGATGGCGCTGACGCTGATGAAAAGAGTGTTCAATGGGGGCTTGAACTGGAATTCGATAATGTGGTGGCCGGACGCCAAATAGACGCCCCTCATAATGTAGTTGCAGCGCAGCACCGGAGCTGGCGCGCCGTCAACGCGCACAGTCCAATTCGTGTCGGCGCGATCATTGAGCAAGAGAACCGCCTGGGTCTTGGCGTCGGCTTCGAGGCGGACATACTTGGGGCGGTAATCCGTGATGGTCACTGTACCGGGATCGGCGGTACTGGAGGAACTGGGTTGAGGGAGCGGTGGATTGGTTGCGATCAGGACCGTGTCCAATGGCTCAAAGTCCGGGTCGCCTAGAAGTCGGAGCGTTTCGGCGTCGTTGGTCGGCGTGCGCCAGTTGGAGTAAAGTTTAGCCCGTGGCAACGCACGCGTGTATTCGATGATGCCGTATAACTCGCCTCTCGGCGGATGGGCGGACGGGTTGACGGCCTCGACGGTCAGATCGCCGGCGTCGGTGCCAGTTTGAAGGCCGGGCTTGAGGCGCATGATGAAATTCTGCACCACGGTGAAGCTGTGATGCTTGGGGTCCGCGCGCTGGTTTAAGAATTCCATCGCGCTGGCGCTGCCCAGGATGTAACGGGTGTTGGTCAATTGCCACAGGCGCACTGCCGGGCGGAGATCGGCGGAGCGGATGTCGGCCCCGGCCAGCTCGAAGTTTTTGAGGTAAAGGCGGTCCAAGTCCGGCATGCGCGGCATCTGGGAGAAGTCCAGTGTCTGGATGTCGTGGTAAGGGAAATCGTTTTGTATCCAGAAGAAGTAAAGCTGGCCGAAGCCCTGGGTGATGCCGCTGCCGGGGCCTCTGGGTTCGAGCTTGCCGATGGCGCGGTGTTCCCACGGTTTGTCTATTAGAAACTCCGTCACGGAGTTCAACCCGTATTTTTCGGCGTAATCGTAGTAGTGAACCCAGGGGATGTCCGCCCGGGCGAGATCAAGGATGATGAGGGCGGCCACGCAGCCCCAAGCCCACTTGCTGCGGGAACCAGTCCAGGCTCCGCTGAGGATGCCCGCGATGGTCACCATGCCGGCGGCCAGGAAGACCAAAAAGGCGCCAACCCGCTGAAGGCAGAAATCGGCTACCCTTTGCGGCCAAGGCGCGGGGAAAGATTGGTCTTCGAGATGGCGGATCAACGCGCCTTTGTCGAGGAAGAGAATCGCCGCCGCCGCCACCGCCGCGCCGCCCAGGATCATCATGAAAATGGTCCATTTGCGGTCAAAGCCTTGAACCTTGGCCCACCAGAACTGCAGTTGTTGGGGGAGGAATTCGGTGGTGCTGACGCCGGCGCCGCGCAGATATCGCCGATAAAGGACTTCCATGCCGTAGGCCGCTAAAACGATCCACGCGATGTGGAAGGGGTTCATGAATTTGATCGGATTACGAATGGTGGAAAAATAGGGCAGCTTGTAAAGAAACTGGTAAACGAAGCCGTAGCGGCCCCACGAAGCCAGAAGCGAAAAGAGGGCGATCACGCCCCAAAAACCAACGGCGGCGCGCTCATATTTGGAAAAAGCGCTGTCTTTGCGAAAAAAATTGGCCGCGCCGAATAAGGCGAGCAGGGAAACCATCATCCCGGCGCATTCACTCGAGCCGCTGTAGCGCCAGTAAATGCCGCTTTTTTTGGTGACGGTCATGAGGCCCGCGGTCCGGGCGTGTCGGGTTACCGTGTTGAGGCCGGTGAGATAGGATTCCGGCAATGAGTTCTGCGAGTTCAAACTCGCGAACACGTTGGAGCGCACGATGGGATCGTCGCTGGCCAAGCTGGCAATCCGGGGGTCCTGCCCAACAATGCCCCAATAGGCGCCGGCCTTGTTTGTTTGGTTGATGTTGCCGCTGAGGCGATAGCCGAAAAGACCGGGAACAAGAACCTGCAGAGTCTCCGCTTTGGGCAGGCTCCATTGGGTGGCGGCGTTCCAGCGGGATTGCTTGGTTTGGGCGTCCTGTTCCATGGCGGCGATTCCTTCAACCTGGGTTCTGACCAGCGTTAACATGGTATGCGCGGCAATGATCGCGGCGAACAGGACGACCAACGTTTCGGCGATAACAGCGTTGGCGATTCTGAGGCCAACTGAGGCCTCGGCGTTGAGGCAACGGAAGACGATGAAGATGCCGACAAAGACGCTAAGGATTGCGCCAACGTCGTAGCCTTCCATGAGACCCATGCCGACAGCCAGGCCGGCCAGCACGGCCCTTTCCCAAAGCTTGGGGATGGACTTGGCGCAGATGGCAGCCATGGCGAGGAACATGCAGCCCGCAGTAAGGTTCCAGTTGCCCAGACCCCAGCAGGCGACGGAGAAGAAGTGGGCATTCAGCCCCGCCGCAACGCCGCCCAGCGCGCAAACTACCGGGTTGAAATTCAACTGGCGAAAGAAGACCCAGGCTGAAAAGCCCAGGAACAGAAGCGTGAAGGGCGCGTAAATCTTCAGATAGGCCACAGGAGGAAGCAACGTCATCATCAGCATCGTGATATCCGGCGAGGCGGCCGGGGCGTCCACGCCCAGCCAGAAGATGTCGCGCCATGTTCCCGTGAAACGGCCCGGCAGGCGATTACATTCAGCCGTCAGAGCGCCAAGTGGAAAGTCATTCGCGAAAAGAATCTGGTGCCGGTCCAGGCTCTTGAAGAACAACACCAGCAGGGACCCCCCGAGTAATCCCAGCAAAAGCCAGCAATGGGAAATTTGCTTGCTGGACCCTGGTGCCGTTGAAGCAGCGCGCATAGAAATGTCTAAGGTCGAATCAACTAGCGGAGATTGGGCGACGACATAACTTCAGTGTGCCCGTTCCGCTGCTGCGGCTCAACCGAAAAAGGGGGCGCTTCCCGAATGGCTTGGTTGCGCAGTGATTGGCGGGCCAGGCTCTCGTTGGCGCGGGCCATGAGATGCTGGGTGGCGTCGCGAATTTTGGAGAGCGTTTCGGGCTTCAATTCCACGGTGCCGGAACCCTCGTTCCCGCGTCGGAAGAAAGGAAGCCTGCCGTCCAGCGTTTTGGCCTCCATCGCCTTGAGTTTGCCAAACTGCATGTTCGAATCAGCGCGAGCCACCGAGGCCTCGGTGTGCGGTATGCCCAGCCAGCGCAAAGTCTCACCCAGAACGACGCGCGTCCGGCGCAGAAGTTGATCGTAGGAGATCAGGTGGATTGCGACGCCTTCATCGAGCGCGTCGAGGAAACTGGTGACATGTTCGAGCCAGTCGGGAAGAAATTTGAGGCAAAAAACATCAATGTCGTGACAGGCGCCTGCCTTGCTGTAGAGCCATTTTTCCCGGTGGCTATGGTGGTAGGTGGAAACCAAGGCGTCTTCGGCAGTCCGGTAGAAATAGAGGTATTTGCATTTGCGCACCGCCGGATCGCCGCCGATGTGTTCCTGCAACTGGGCGATCAACTCGTGAGTCTTGACCATGCAGCCGGGCGCCTGGACCGATGTGTCCCGGCGGGCAATCAGTCTCGCGTATGAATCCACGATGATCCTGTCTTGATCCACAGGCAACTTGGTTGTTGTCTCAACGCCCTGGTTCTGCCACAGCACATCGCAAAGAAGGTAACACATCCATGTGCTGCCGGAGCGGTAAAAGGAGCAAACGAAGAGGACGGGCGATTGTTCCCGAACCAAACGGGCTATTTCCCGGTTGTTATGGGCTTGAATGAACAACCGCTGCGCAGGGCCCAGCCCTTCCCGGAGCAAACGCGGAATTTGAACGAGCGTGCTCGGACGCGCCAGCAACTGGAGCGCCGGAAACGCGCCCTCGCGCAGGATTTGAACGAATTGCGATGCCGTGGACGGTCGCGAATTCGGCAGTTTTGTGCTTTTCATGGTAAAATCTTTCTGCAAGGCAATGTGTTGACTCCTTTGTCAATAAGTCGCGTAATGGAGGCAGCGGTAACCGTCGGCGCCTCGTGCCTGCGTCAAAAGTGTGGATATACGGATACACTCTCATCTTTAGCAGCACAATTCGTGACAAAACCGTCGTATTTTGTCAAGCCTCTTCCAAGGGATATCCGATCTTCATGGCGGGAGCGCTTGCTCGCAAGTGGATGGTGTGGACACGGTTAGGTCCTCAGCGACGGCAACGCGTCACTTGCCGGGGTGCTTTCTGGCCCAGGCCACCGTCTCCTTGATGCCCTGCTGCATGGAGATTTCCGGCTGCCCCAAGAGTTGTAATGTCGCCTCCAAAGGCACGATGTAATCGTCGGTCATGTTGCGGTAGCGGAACGAATACATGATGAATTGCCGTCCCGTCACCTTCTCAAAAAGATCCCCAAAAAGAGCCATCCCGCGGATCAGTTTCCGGGGCAGGTAGCGGACCTTGTGTCCGGTCAGTTCCTGGCAATAACCGTTCATCCATTCAATAAGCGGAAAGAGGCCGTCTCCAAGGTAGAGCGTCTTTTGATTGACCAAGGCGCTCTCCGCTTGCAGCAGCTTGTCAATCTGCCGGACGAAATTCTTGATGTAACCAAATCCCAACACGGCAGACCGCCCGCTGGGGTGGAAATAGTAGCCCTTTTCCATGGCGCGAAACAAAGTGTCTCGATAAAAGGTTTGCCACGGCCCCCAGATAATGACAGGTCGGATGATGGTCCAAATACAATCGAGATTGGCCGCCTTGGTCAGTTTCTCCATCTGCGCCTTGGCCTCCCCATACACGGTGTGGGGGTTGTAATCGTCCAATCCGGCGGCCTTGTGGCCTGGCTGGCAGACATATTGCGTGGAGGTGATAATGACGCGGGCCACCGACGGCGTGCTCTTGGCCGCGTCCAGGACGTTTTGGGTGCCGCCGGTGATGCTGGCGTAGTAAGGCTCGACGGGTCCCTTATGGGAAATATCGGCGCGCGCGGCTAGATGGACAACCGCCTCCGGTTGGAATCGATGGAAAGCAGCTTGGAGCGCCGGGCCATCCAGGATGTCGCACGGCTGGAAATAAGCGGCCTGGCTTTCAACGACGGGTTTCGCAATATCAATATTGGCGATTTCATGGCCGCGCGCCGCCATGTATTCAATGAGGTTCGTGCCAATGAAACCGGAACCGCCGGTCACAAGAAGCTTCATGTGGATGCGATGAATCCTATGCGCGCATCCACCCGGCGGCGCGCGTGGCAACGATCCCGTCTTTGCGGTTCAAGTTCCAATCGAAATGATTTTAGCGGCGGGCAGACCCCGCACAAGCGCAAATGGGGAATGGTGCGGGCATCCGGTCAAATTTGCGCCCGCCAAGGGGCCTGGAACATGAGAGGCCAGGGACTCAGAACAGGTTTCATTTATTTGAAATTTTTCTGTCTAATTCCGGGGAGTGTGTTAAAAGATCGCCCTTGCACAAGAATGCGTATGGAGTAATTGAAGCAAAACATGCAGGGCGCGAGCAGCCTCCTGCTGCCGTTTGGCGCATTGACGGCCCAATGACTTCTTCCAAAGCGAATGCCGCCTTCATCCGCTCCTAAAATCTCGGTCGTCATCCCGATTTACGGCAATGTTGGCGACCTCGACCGGCTGATCGCGGCCTTGAACGGGCAGACGCTCAAGCCCTGGGAAATCATCGTGGTGGACAGCAGCCCCAAGCATTTGGAGAAAATTCCACGCGGGGAAAACGTCAAGTACGTCAAAAATCCAAACGACAAGGCGTTGAGCTGGGATTACAATCTCGGGCTCAAGGAAAACACCGGCGATTACCAACTGAATTTGCAACAGGATTGCGTGCCGGAGGACCCGCGAGCGCTCGAGAAACTGTTCTGTCACCTCGATCAGCCTGGGCGCGTGGCGGCGGTGGGGTTGGTGACGTTGCCGGAAAGAATCTACGAACAATACAATTTCTGGGGCAAGGTTCTGATGGCGCGCTGGATCGGGCGGGTGCAACAAGGCATCAGCGGCAAATTCGATCTCATCCGCAAAGACGTGTTCCTCAAAATTGGAGGTTACGACACCGCCAAATTCAGTTTCGCCGGGGAAGACATGGATTTGTTTATGCGCCTGAGCGAGGAAGGGGAGGTGTTCGTCGCGCCGGATGTCGAGATCATTCATTACCACCAACAATCGCTCAAAACAAGCTGGGTCCATCTGTTCAAAAAGCACTACCAAGTGGCGGAATCTTTTGGCGTGCTGGTTCGCCGCTGGGGCGGGCGCCTCTATATTATTCCCTACACGCGGCATTGGACGCATCATCTGGCCAAATATCTTTATCCGGCGGTGCTGCTCATTCCAATTTGGCCCATCCCGGCTTTGGGGGTGATTTTTGTTTTAACCCAGTTGACCAACGTCCAATCGTGGGAAGTCAGAAGTTGGAAGCTGCCCGTGCTGTTGATCGTTAATCCGCTGTTGTTCTTCGTCTCGCTGTGGGGCACGGCCATTGGCTTCATCACCGGCAAACAGCGCTATTCCCAGAACAAATCATTGTTGTTTGGTTAAGTGATTAACCGTCCATGACTTACGCAGGTTGGTAGGGTCTTAATTTGGGGAGCGCACGCGCCCCGCGTGCATGGTTCAGCGCCCTCGCTGAACCCGCTTTCTGATGTCAGCGACGAGGGCGTCGCTGACTGCACGCGGGGCGCGTGCGCTCCCCAAAAACTCTGCCGAATCGCCATTCCCATTCAAATGAAGTCAGTTCCCGCGGGTTCGCGGATGCTTGTGCGACAAAAGCGCGCCTCATGCCCCAGCCAGACCACTAACCGCTAATCACTGGCCACTAACCACTATTGGTTGGACGCGCGGGTCAAAGGAGTGCGGAGCAGGAGATTGAAAATATTGCATTTTGTCATTTGCATTCCCAGCTATATGTGGTAAAGTGGGTTCCATGCAGCGCCCCTGCGCCCAGTTGGGAAAGTGTGCCAGGCTCGCGGCCGGCCAAGGCCGGACCCTGACGAGCGTCCTGCTCGCTTCTGCTCATGGGGCGGATCGGGGGCGCCGAAACGAAACTCGCGGGAAACCTCCTGCACGAACCCAAAGCGAAACCGTGCCAGTACAAGCCAGTACAAGTCAGTACAAGTGGATACAACCAATGAAAAAATTTTTCTCGCACCGTCTTTCGACGGCAGCGCAAATCGGGTGTGACCATTCCCAGGGAGACGCGGCTCAGCCCTCCAGGCGGGCCGCAACTAAGCCGGAACGATGCAGTTGCTTTGGGGAGCGCGGTCGTCTCGACCGCCGTTTTCGGCGTCTCGCCGAAAACCCTCACGTCCTTCGGTCCCGCACCGAATGGTGTTGGCAGAATCATCGTGCGACTGGCCGGCGAGACGCCGACCAGGGCGACCGGGACGGTCGCGCTCCCCGATCCGAAGATGTCCGTTCGCTGCGCGAAGATCAGCGCGGCTGCTCTCAGCTTGCGATTTTGGGGCCAACCCTTACAATGCCAAGTGTTATATGGCCCAAAGTCACCTGAATGAGTGAACGGAAAACATTTTATTTCGATAATAACGCCACGACGCGGGTTGCGCCCGAAGTGATCGAGGCCATGCTTCCGTTCCTGCGCGATTTCTGGGGGAATCCCTCCAGCGCCTACAGTTTCGGCTCCCAGGTGGCCAAACGGGTCGAGGAGGCCCGCGCGAAGGTCGCGGCACTGATCGGGGCCGAGCCGAGGGAGATCGTCTTCACCAGTTGCGGCACTGAGAGCAATAACGCCGCGTTGCAAAGCGCCCTCGCCACGCAACCGGCCAAACGGCACATCCTGACCACGTCGGTCGAACACCCGGCCATTCTCAATCATTGCGAATGGCTGCGAAAGCAAAGTTTTGAGGTGACTTTCCTGCCCGTGGATGCCGACGGCGTGCTGGATTTGCATTTGCTCGACCAGTCCATCCGGCCCAATACGGCGCTGGTGTCGGTGATGTGGGCCAACAATGAGACCGGCGTGGTTTTTCCAGTGGAGGAAATCGCCGCCATCTGCCGCAGCCGGAACGTGCTCTTTCACACCGATGCCACGCAGGTGCCGGGCAAGTTGAAAATGGACGTGGGCGAGGTTGGGGCGGATTTCCTGACGCTTTCGGCGCACAAGCTTCATGCGCCCAAGGGCATCGGACTCCTCTATGTGAGACGGCGGACCAAATTCCACCCTTATCTCATGGGCGGGCATCAGGAGCGCGGCAAACGAGGCGGGACAGAAAATGTCGCCGGCATCGTGGCTTTTGGGCGGGCGGCGGAATTGGCGCTGGCGCGGCTGGAGGACGAAAACACGCGTGTGCGGGCGTTGCGCGACCGTTTGGAAAATACGATTTTGCGGACGGTGCCAAATACCGTTCGCAACGGCGCCAAAGAACCACGCCTGCCCAACACCAGCAACATAGCCTTCGATTTCGTGGAGGCGGAGGGGATTTTGATGAAGCTCGATGAACTTGGAATATGCGCCTCCAGCGGTTCGGCCTGCACGACCGGCTCGCTCAATCCGTCGCATGTCCTGACGGCCATGGGCATCAAACCCGCGCGGGCCAAAGGCTGCGTGCGGTTCAGCCTGGGATTTTACAACGCGGAAGAAGAAGTGGATTATTTATTGACGCACATTCCGCAGGTGATCACGCGGCTGCGGGAAGCTTCCCCGGAAAAGCCGGCGCGCCCCGCCAAACACGCTGCCAGTCTGGCGGCGGACTTGGCGCTGGCGCAGTGCCTTCAGAGCTTTCAAAAGTAAGAGAATTTTCGCATGAACGCCAAACCCCACCTAGCCATTGTCGGCGCCACCGGCGCTGTGGGCATCGAAATGATCAAGACGCTGGAGAAACGGAAATTTCCCCTCGGCCAATTGACTTTGCTCGCCTCGGCCAGGTCCGCCGGCAAGGAATTGCCTTTCCGCGGCCAGCCGCTGACGGTGCGGGAATTGACGGGGGACTCGTTCAAAGGGATTGACATCGCCCTCTTCAGCGCGGGCGGGAGCATCTCCAAGGAATTTGCGCCCAAGGCGGTCAAGGCCGGCTGCGTGGTGGTGGATAATTCCAGCGCGTTTCGCATGGATGATGCGGTGCCGCTGGTGATTCCGGAGATCAACGCGGCTGACATCGCGAAGCACAAAGGCATCATCGCCAACCCGAATTGCACCACGATTGTCGCGCTCATGGCGCTCTATCCGTTGCACAAGGCCTTCGTCGTCAAAAGGATTTTTGCCTCCAGTTACCAGGCCGTTTCCGGCGCCGGCGCCAAAGCCATTGAGGAATTGAGGCGCCAGGTCAGTCAGGTTGTGGCGGGCGAACCGGTGACCAAGGAGGTGTTTCCGCACCAGATCGCGTTCAACGTTCTGCCGCAGGTGGATGTGTTTCTGCCCAACGGATACACCAAGGAGGAAGCCAAGATGGAAAACGAAGGGCGCAAGATCATGCACCATCCCACTTTCCGCGCCAGTGTGACGTGCGTGCGCGTGCCGGTCTATCGGGCGCACTCGGTGGCCGTGAGCGCGGAGTTTGAAAAGCCGGTCACGGTGGACGCGGCGCGGGCCGTATTGAGCCGCGCGCCGGGACTGGACGTGGTGGATAATCCGGCCAAACAGGAGTATCCGCTGCCGTTGTACGCCAGTGACAAGTATCATTGCCAGGTGGGCCGGCTGCGCCAGGATTGTGCGTTTGACAACGGCCTTTGCTTTTGGGTGGCGGGGGACCAATTGCTCAAAGGCGCCGCGTTCAACGCCGTCCAAATCGCGGAGGAATTGCTCAAATTGCCGTCCTCACGAACTTAGAGTTGGCCCATGCCGAAAATCAATCTGTCGGTCTCACACAAATTGGGCCAGGATGAAGCGAAGAGCCGCATCGCCGGCTTGCTCGCGGATACGCGCGGCCGCTTCGCCGGCAAGGTCAGCAACGTGGCCGAGTCCTGGAACGGTTACGCCGATGCGTTTAGCTTTGAGGCCATGGGCTTCGCCGTCAAAGGGACATTGGACGTGCAACCGGCCCAAGTGCTCGTTGAACTCAATCTGCCTTTCGCGGCTTATCCGTTCAAAGGTCGCATTGAAAACGAAATCCTGACGCACGCCCGGCAATTGTTGGGCTGATGTCAGCGTTTCCCCGCCTTGGCACGGAGGCGAATCTCGGCCGACCAGCCGTGGGCGTCGAGGCCTTCCATGTCCGCAAACTTCCTGATCGCGCCCAGGGCTTTCTTGAGCGCCGGTTTTTTGTACTCGACAATACTGGTTCGGCGCTGGAATTGATCCACCGTCAAGCCCGCGAAGGCGGCGCCCGTGCCGCCGGCGGGAAGCACGTGGCTCGGTCCGGCCACGTAATCGCCAAGCACCGTCGGGGAATCAGTCCCGACGAAAATCGCGCCCGCGCTGGTCAATCGGCTCGTGATGCGCGCCGCGTCGCGGCACATCAGCTCAAGGTGTTCGGGCCCAAGCTGGTTGGCCAATTCAACTCCTTGCTCCAGGCCCGAAATCCGCACCAGCCAGCCGTTGCGCGCCAGGGCGCGTTCGATCAATGCGCCTCGCGCCCGTTTGGGAAGTTGCCGCGTGATTTCCTTCTGCACCGCGCGCAGGATTTTGTCCGAGGTCGTCAAGAGCCAGACGCGCTCGTGGCCCGATCCGTGTTCAGCTTGCGCCAGCAGATCCGCCGCGATAAAGGCGGCGTTGGCCGTCTCGTCCGCCAGCACCAGCAGTTCGCTCGGCCCCGGCAGCAAGTCCATGGCCGCGTGTCCGAATAAGAGCCGTTTGGCGGCGACGACGTAGGCGTTGCCCGGCCCAAAAACTTTGTTGACTTTGCGGATGGAGGCGGTGCCCAGGGCCATGGCCGCGATGGCCTGCGCCCCGCCGATCCGGTAAATCTCCGTCGCTCCGGCCCCGCGCGCGGCAAAAAGCAGCGCCGGGTTGACCTGGCCGTTGCGATCGCACGGCGTGCAAACGACAATTTCGCGGCAGCCAGCCACGCGGGCCAGGGGTATCGTCATCAGCGCGGTCGAGATCAGCGGCGCGGCGCCGCCCGGGATGTAGATGCCGACGCGGAGAAACGGGTCGAATTTCTCGCCCACCAGCGCGCCGTGGCTGTTGCGCATCGCCCAATTTTTGCGGCGGGATCGTTTGGCGAACGCCTCCACATTTCCGGCCGTTTCGGCCAAGGCGGCCCGCAACGACTCATCCGCGTGCAACGAGGCTGCCATGAATTCCGACTGGCTGACGGCGAATTGGTCCGCAGTCAGGCGCGCGCCGTTGAAGCGTTCCGTCAATTCAATCAACGCCTCGTCGCCCCGCGCGCGCACGGCCTCGACCAGGTCGCGGGTCTGCTCCTCGATGGCCGGATCGAACAGGCTGGAGGGGGCGAGCAGACGCCGGAGTTGGGCCGCAAAATCCGCATCGCGGTGCGAGGTGACATTCATGCGGCCTGCAAACTAGGGGAACAGATACGGATTGTCAAAAATCGCTACCAGTTGGTCGGAATCTGGCTCCAAGCATCCCGCTCGCGGCGCAGCGGGGCTTCGGCGCGGGGGACCACGGCGACGCGATGGGTCGCATGGGACCAGATGTTCCATTCCAGGTTTTCGTCGCCCTGGCTGGCCGGGTAGTTGGCGAAATTGGAGGAAACGGCGGCATTGAGCATGAGCGAGGCGAAGAAGGTGGCGTTGGAGCCTTGCGCCAAACGTCCCGGCGCATGGCTGGCGGTGTGAACGGCCAACAGCATCGTCAGGGCGCACGCCGCAGCGGGCGAGAGCCAGTTCCAGGCGCTGGCCCGGAGCGCCGGGCGCACAGACGGCGTTTCCGCCGGGCCAAAAAGCCGGCGGGCGATCTCAGGCGAAGGGCGACGGGGCGTCCAGGATTGTAATTGTTTCTCCAATGGGTTCATCTCGTCCATAAGCGGCTCCTTTCAGGTACAGTTTCAATTTGTGGATGCCATAACGATAACGGCCGGCGGCGGTGTTGGGCGATATGTCAAGAATATTTCCTATGGCCTCAAAGGTCAGTCCGTGCCAAATCTTCAAGACGATAACTTCGCGCTGCGCCGGGGGCAACGCGGCCAGAGCCCGCATGGCTTCGGTTTCGGCCCTGTCCTGGTTCGGACTGCATTCGAACCAGCGAACCGACTCCCATTCGCGGGCCAGACGGCGCCAGAGACTGCGGCGATGGTTGCGGGCGCGGTTGCGGAAGGCCCGCAAGCAGTAATGGTCGGGGTCGTCCGGCTTGCGCGGCAATTGCAGGAGCGCCATAAATGTTTCCTGCACAACATCTTCGGCTTCTCCGTGGCTCAATCCGAGGGCGCGTCCGTAAAGGATCAGCCCCGTCGCTTTGGCTTCATAAAGCGGCTGGCACCAAGGACCGTTGCGCTCCGATGCGTTCACGCCAGGGCCTATTATAACACCGTTTGGCCTGTCATTTCATGAATTAGACACCACCGAGGGCGATTTTGTATAAACTTCGGACGTTTTTTCCACGCCGGGGGGATTTTATTTTTTTTGGCGCAAGTTACCGCAATCTGGCGCAATTTGCCTCGGTCACTTCTGAGCCAAGTTCACTTTTTTGCCAGGATTTATCAGATTTGCCCGCTCGCCTCGACGTGCGTGAATTTCGCGCAATCACCTGCTTTTATTTTGCAGGGTTTGACTGGGTTTGACTGCATTGGTTCGGAGTTCAAAGTTTGTTCATTCCCTTTTTTTTAATTTTTTTGTCCAATTCAGTCCGATTGAGTTCAATCCACTCCAATTCAGTCCAATTTTCTGGGGACGCACCCGTCGGAATTCAGAGAATTTCGCGGCCTTGGGTGGGCTTGTGAAAATGCGGAATTATCTGGAATTATCATGGAAATCAACGAGTTGCGTGAGTTCCACCGCTATTGGCCCGAGAACAAAACCTCTCGCGGTTTTCAATCACAAACCTCTGACCACCCGCCTTTGCCGAGGCTTCCGCCGCCGCCAAGGCTATGACGGACAAGCCAGCGGGCAGGCTGACCCTCAACCCCTGCCATTTCAAAGAACAGGCGCTTGCGCGCCACACATATTCAATGCTAGCATGTTTAGATGGGAATTCAGCACAGAATATTCACTATTTTTTCACAAAGAGGTGCTTAAAACTGCAAACTGTTGTGGTTCAAACAGAAGCAAACGAAGCCAACGAGGGCCGGAAGCGTAAAGCGAAGCGTGGACAGGATTGCCGGCCAAAGTGAGACCTGCTTGGTTCCTGCTGCAAAGCTGGGCTCAACCACGAAGGCCGCGAAGTTGGCACATACCATGTGAACAAAGGCGAGTTTAAAAAGTTCGGACTGAGATTTGCGAGGACGCGTTCGCAGCTTGCATTTGGCTTCAACGGGCGATAAGTTTTGAGCATGAGCAATGTAGTGGAAATCAGCATAGCTATTGACAAATTGGATCTGAAAGAGCAGGTCGAATTGCTGCGCATTCACCCGCAGCATCTGAAGATCTCTCTGGAAAATTTGGCGTGGTTCCAGTTGGCTGAACGCGCCTTTGAATTCTGAAACAATCCCGAAGATGCCATGCTCGTCCGTATGTGGGAAGACGATGCCTGCCGTCACTGCCGCTGAAGTTTGGACGATTGATTTCGGATTGGCGACCAAAGTGCGTCCCGCCTGGTTGCTTAACGGCCCTGCGTACGCCCTAACACATGTATGAGCAAAACAATCCGCCGAGAACATTTAGAGAAATTGCGCCCGCTTGAGGCTAAACTAAAAAAATGCACAGAAATCGGGTTGTGTTCAGGAAGTAGAACATGCGATGAAGGCGATACAGTCAGTGCTCGCGCCATACGGAGATCACCATCGTTTGTTGGAATGTAGGCTGTGGTATTTTGAAACCCTTTTGGATGCGAACAACACAGCCCTGGCAGAGTCAGGATTTCATGGAATCCGAAGAAAAGCTCACAAAAAAAAACGCCTGCGAATCGAGGCAACTTTTTTTCTTGGGATTTGCTATCTTCGACAAAAAAAACTCCAGGAAGCCAAAACAGTACTGCGCATCGTCCTGTCGGCTCTGAATCAAGAAAAATCGTCAAAGACGCGGCAATTCCTCCAAAAACGGATTATCGAACGAATCGAAGAAGAATCAATTCTTACCGAACTTATTGGTGTAGAGGATGGTACATTGAGAAAAGAGGACATTCACAATGAAGCCGTCAAACTGGTTCAAAAAACAGAGGATGAACTTTTTGAATTACTTGGCCGCAATATTCCTTATCGTGCGTTCGCTCTGCTGCAGGATGTAAGAAACGATGCCATCCTTCACCTATCAATAGCTGATAGAAAACTTCTACCTCCAGCTGGATATGCCACGCAAGAGCGACAAGTTGGAAAACGAGCTTTTGAAGCTCTGAAGCGAGTCGGGTGGAACACTTTATGCGACCCAAAAAGCCCGATTTACAAATTGTGGTCCCAAAAAATGCCGCAGGTTTATACTGGAGGATATTTTGCAGCCGCAGTATTTACGGCGTTTCAGGATTGGCACATTGGCTTGCCCTTCCTAGCCGCAGGGCTGGCTGCGATTGCGATGAAATATGCAGCAACAGAGTTCTGCGATTTGACTCGACCGGAGTCAATCATGGAGACGCGTCGAAAAAAGGCATAAACGATGTACCTCCTACGCGCGGCGACGCGAACTGGAATTCGGATGCCCACACCCGCGCGCTTTTACCACCAAGCGTTAAGCATGGCATCGGGCACCAGGTCTATGTTGTTGTTGATCGGAAATCTGAAGGGAGCGACGTGGCAGTCGCCCCATAACATCACGGTAAACTCTTTTCCTTTGTAGTTGTGCCAGATGCTGCGGGGGTCGGTGTCGCCGCGATTGACGTGCCAGCACCAGTCGCCTTCGATCACCTTGGTGGTCGGCTTGACGGCCACGTCATTGACCTTCATGGATGTGCCGCCGTATGTGCCTCGCGCCGCAATATTGCCAAAGGGGTGCTCCACGCCATAATCGTCGCCACCCCATTGAACCAAATAGCTGGTGCCGTACGTAGCAAAGCAGTTGCTTTGCACTGTGGCCGGTACGGCAACGAAAGGAGTAGTGCCGTCCTCACCAGCGTCGCCGTGGTCCGCCGGACATTGAAAAACTGCCTTGTTGCCTTGATAGTAGTAAAGCGGCCGATTGGTGGCCGCGACGTAAACGTCATACGTGCCGTTCTGGCCGCCGAGGCCGTTCCAGTCCAACAGGAGGGGATAGACGCCGGCGTTGTCATCTGTGTAGAGTCGCAAGGCGACGCCGATTTGCTTTTGGTTGGAGATACATTGGTCGGTCCAGGCTTGCTTTTTGGCGTTGGCCATGGCGGGCAGGAGCAATGCCGCCAAAATGGCGATAATGGCGATGACTACCAGCAGCTCAATCAAAGTGAATGCGCGGTCGCGGCATCGGCAGGGGATCCTCGTTCTCATAACCACTCGCCTGTTGAGATGTCTTCCATGGCCTGAGACCGGAAGGCGGCAACATATTGGCTTTCGTTGTGGCATCATCTGTGGGTGAGCTTGGACCCATTGCGGTTTTTTTTCAAACCATTTCTTTGACGGGTTTTCGGGCATTATCGGCGCCTTCGGTGTCAAGGGCGAGGGCCGCTAAACCGGAACGATGCAGTTAATGAACTCAATTTTGACAGGATTAACAGGATTTACAGGATGGAAAAGAGGATATGGCATCCGTAATAATCCTTCACTGTTTGGTGAGATCTCCGTGTGCCGTGCTTCATCCTGTAAATCCTGTCTCAAAGTTTTCCTGTCGTGTTCTTCGACTGCATGGATGCGGCTAAGCGCGCAGGCCGGCGATAAGATTTTCCGCAGACTGGCTCTTGAGTTTGCCGGAGCGAAAGGCCTTGATGGCTCTCCTGGCTTCCGCTGCCGTTTCTTGACGCCACGTTTCGATGCGGCGCTGGCGCAACAAACTTTCGAGCATTTCCTGTTCCTCGGCAGGCAATGATGCGGCTTCGGTCAGGACGCGATCCAAAGTGAATGTAGCCATAACTGCGATTCGTTTGTTTGAATTTTCAGCGGTTGCTTGATATTGCAAATCGCGGCCAGCCGCAACCCAATTCGAGGAAATTTGGCAGGGGAATGTTTGGCAGAGGAATGAAAAACGAAAAAGCGGAGAGGCGTCAGGGGAATCAGGTCAGTGGAATGGGAAAAGGAGATCGCAGAGTTATTTCGCTTCCTATCATTCCCCTGACCATGATTCCCCTGACCAATTTTGTCGAGAACGATTGATTTTGATTGAGGCGCGGCGGTGCAAAAAAATCACGCAAATGTTTCCTTCGGCGTTGACAGGGTTGGGCGAACTTTTTAGGCTCTGTTTGTAAATACTCGCGCGGTGGCCCCGGAATTTACGTTTCGGGGATTTTTGTTGCTGTGCCACGCCGCCGAGTGGAAGCTCGGAAGATTTTTATGGCCAACACAATTTTAGTCGGCGCCCAATGGGGTGACGAGGGCAAAGGCAAAATTATTGATGTGCTGACGGCTAAAGCGGATGTTGTCGTCCGCACCCAGGGCGGCAACAACGCCGGCCACACGGTTTATATCGGCCGCAAGAAATATATTCTTCACCTGATCCCATCGGGCATTTTGCGTCCCCGCAAACGTTGCGTAATCGGCAATGGCGTAGTGGCGGACCCGGTCAGCCTGGTGGGGGAGATGGAGGAACTCAAAGGGCTGGGTGTCCGCGTCAAGAACTTGTATATCAGCGAATCGGTCCATCTGGTTCTGCCTTATCACCGCGAATTGGACGAGCAGCGGGAGACTCTCAAGGGCAAAAACAAGATCGGCACGACCAAGCGCGGTATCGGGCCGGCCTACGGCGACAAGGCGGCGCGCACGGGCTTGCGCATGATTGATTTGATCAATGCCGACCGTTTCGAGGCGCTGCTGCGTTACAAGATCAAGGAGAACAATGAAATCCTCAAGGCGTTCGGCGCCAAGCCTCTTTCCTTTGCGCGGGTTCATGCCGCGTATCGCGCGGCCGGGGACTACTTGAGGCCGTTCGTCACCAACACGGTGGTGCTGTTGCACGAGGCCATGCGGCGCGGGGAGAGCATTCTTTTTGAAGGGGCGCAAGGCACGTTTTTGGACATTGATCATGGCACTTATCCGTTTGTGACTTCGTCCAATACCACTGCCGGAGGGGCTTGCACCGGCTCTGGCGTGGCCCCGCACCGGATGGACCGCGTGGTCGGGGTGATGAAAGCCTACACCACGCGCGTGGGCGAAGGGCCGCTGCCGACGGAAAGCGCGGAGATCGCCGACATGCTCCACACTATGGGGCGGGAATTCGGCGCCACCACCGGCCGGCCGCGGCGCTGCGGATGGTTCGACGCCGTGGCCACGCACCACGCCGCCATCATCAACGGGATGGATGAATTGGCGGTCACCAACCTGGACGGCTTGGACAACGTGGCGACGATCAAGGTGTGCATCAGTTACCGGGCGGCGTTGGCGCGGCTGGATTACGTGCCGGCCGACATTGAGTTGCTGGCCAAATGCGAACCGGTTTACGCGGAATTTCCCGGCTGGATGAGTTCGACGGCGCGCTGCAAGAAATGGAGCCAATTGCCAGCCAAGGCCCGGGGTTACCTGCGCGCGCTGGCGGAATTGACTTCGGCGCGCCTGACCATTGTGTCGGTCGGCCCCGCGCGGGAACAAACGATTTTTCTCTAAGACGATTATGGCGACTATTCCATTGGAAGATAATTACACCGACGTGGTGGGAAAGGCGCAGCGGGGTTTGCGTCTAAACGACACCGAGCTGGCGAGGCAGGCGGGCCTTTCCAGCAGCGAGCTGGGCCATTTTAAAGGCGGCGGATTTGACGCCGACACGGCCCGAAAGGTCGCCGGCCCCTTGCAACTTGGGGCGTCCGCCTTGATTGAGTTGGGCCAAAAATCGTGGCAGCCCGCGCCGGTGGAGGTGCCGGGGCTGGCCGCGTTCAACACCCCGTTTCAGGACATGACCGTCAATTCCTACCTTGTGTTTGACTCCAAGGCCGGACAGGCGGCGGCCTTTGACACAGGTTCCAGCGCCGACGGGATGCTGGAATTCATCAAGGAGCGGCAGTTGACGCTGGCCTTCATTTTCCTGACCCACTCCCATCCCGACCACGTGGCGGATTTGAAACGATTGCAGACGGCGACCGGCGCGCCGGCCCACGTCGGCGAGAACGAGCATCTGCACGGGCCGAAACCGTTCGCCGCCGGGCAGGTTTTCCGGCTGGGCAGTTTGAAAATCGAGACGCGCCAGACCAGCGGCCACGCCCGCGGCGGCATCACTTATGTCGTCACCGGCCTGGAGCGGCGTCTGGCGGTGGTGGGGGACGCGCTCTTCGCCGCGTCCATGGGCGGGGGCGCGGTTTCGTACGAGGAGGCGTTGCGGACCAATCGCAAGGAGATTTTCAGCCTGCCCGACGACACGGTCCTCTGCCCTGGCCACGGCCCGATGACGACGGTTGGGGAGCAAAAGAGGCACAATCCGTTTTATCCGGAATTTGAGAAGTGATTTGGGACGCTGCGTTTTGCAGAAATCGCGCTTGCACAGGGACGGCGGAGTTACTAGACTCGCCTGGTCCATGAATCACCAAGATAAACTATGAATACAATTGTTCCTCTTATCAGTTCTGGCGTGGCCGGCCCGTTGGGCGTGCTGCACCTGCCTCGTTTCTGGCTTAAAGTCTCCCTGGAATGCCGCGGCAAACTCGCCCCCGGCTATCCGGGTTGCGGCACGGGTTACGATCAGATGGTGCTCGACGCCCTGGGTCTCAAAAAGGAAGCCGTGGTTGATTTCATCAAGAACGCCCACCCGACGTATCCCCAGTTTGAAGCTTGGATCGCGAAGCAGCCCGGCGCCAAACTGGACAAGCTCTCCATTGACAAGATCAACGGCGACATTCGCGGCTACATTCACGACGACGCAACCCGCAAGGGCATTCTCACCGCCAACGGCATCCCGGACGACTCCCGCGCCTTCCGCGACGCCGTGAACCTCAACAACCTGGATGACTGGAAGGAATTCCACGAGGCGGAGTTGAAGTAGTTTCGGGAAGTGAAATCGAGGGTTTATCTCGAAACGACGATACCGAGTTTGCTGGTAGCATGGTCGAGCAGGTTGCTATATAGATGCGCATAAATAATGCGACATTCCACAGGCATTTCTCGGGACGGGCGAGCGCCGCGAGCCCCATTATTTCAGGGCGTCGCGGCGCTCCGCCCTCCCGGCCAAGAATAGGAGATTATGTTGAAATCAACATGTTGAAAAACGAATTTCTGGAAGACATCTGGCGGGTGCGCGAAGAGTTGGCGGCCCGGTTTGATTACGACTTGCACCGGATGGTTGTCCACCTGCAAAAAGCGCAAACCAAACACGGGAATCGCTTGGTACCGGCTCCCAAGAAAGCTGCTCGCCGTCAGGCCAATCCACGATCGCCCAATGCACAACGAAATTCTTGAAGAAGTGTGGCAGGCGCGCGACAAAATCTCCGCGGAATGCGGCCACGACGTGGGTCGCCTGTTCAAACGCCTTCAAGCCCTCGAAGCGAAACATCCGGAACGGCTAGTCTCGTTCGCACCGCGGCGAACCGCCAAGTCTGTTCGCAAGAAACGACAAGCCATTCCAAAATGAGCCGTTATTAGTATTAGTACGCCATGCGACATGAATCCATGCACGTGGGGATGAAGGTCCAGCACCCTGATTACGGGGTGGGGACGGTCAAAAGCGTTTCCGAGCATCTGGCCGACATCCGGTTCGACTCCGGCTTGCGCACGCTGGCGCCCGAGCAGTGCGATTTAAAACCGGCGGAGGCCCAGGCCGATTTGAACGGCATGACGGTGCCGTTGAGCGCGCTCATTTCGGAAACGGTGGGCGCCATGCTTCAGCAACTCGGATTGGAGCGCGACGATTCAGTGGTGGAGAAGCTGGCGGCCCGCTGGCAAAAGGGGACGCTGGTGTTGCGCCCGTCGGACCCGGCGCTGCAAAGCAAAGAGACGCCGCTGGAAGTTTTTTTCCACAAAATTGTGATGCTCCGCAATAACTTGAGAGTGTTGGAACAGAAGATAAACGCGCATGAAAAGTTGTCCGATGCCGAGAAAGTGGAGATGCAGCAATATATCACGCGCTGTTACGGTTCGCTGACAACCTTCAACATCCTGTTCAAGGACAAAGAAGACCACTTTTCCTCGAAGGGGGAATGACTAGACTCGTTTGCGGTCCTTTACGGCGCCACGAAAGCCCTGTAAAGACCGTAAAGAAGCATCGCTTCCGCTGCGACAAATAGCCCGAAAGAGGCTGGTGGAACCACATAATACCTAATATAAAACATCATACGCATATCCGATCTCCGAGGCTTATCTAAGCAGTCATCATGCCAACCTGAAAAAGGGTCGAGCCGCCTTGTCAGAACGTTGATGGCCAGGCACTTGCAAAAACATCCTCGTTCGCGTGTCCCAATTCTTGGACACTGTCCTGCTGGCCATGTAAGGGAAATTCTTCCCTTGACCCGACTATTCGGCTAACTTGGGAGAAATTATGGACATGCAAATTCAGCCGCCGTTGCCCAAGAAACGGGATTTTCGCATCGGGATTCTCGGCAGCGGCTTCGTGGTCAATGAATGCCACCTCCCGGCTTATCGCAAGGCCGGCTTTAATCCCGTCGCCATCGCCTCGCGTAACCGCCAGAAGGCCGAACAGACGGCCCAACGGCATGGGATTCCCAAAGTTTATGATTCTTATGAGGATATGCTCGATGATCCTTCGATTGAAGTTCTCGACATAGCCGTCCCGCCCCACGCCCAACTCAAGCTGATCGAGCGCGCGTGCGCGCGCAAAACCGTCCGCGGCATCCTGGCCCAAAAGCCGCTGGGCGTCAATTACAAGGAAGCCGTGGACGCGGCCGCTTTCTGCGAGCAAGCGGGGATTGTCCTATCCGTCAATCAAAACATGCGCTACGACCAGTCGGTGCGCGCGGCCAAAACGCTTCTGCAAAACGGCGTCATCGGGCAGCCGGTTTTTGCCACGATTGAAATGCGCGGCATTCCTCATTGGATGCCATGGCAGGCGGAATTGGGCTGGGCCACTTTGCGCATCATGTCCATTCACCACCTGGATTGCTTCCGTTATTGGTTCGGCGGCCCGGAAGGCATTTATTGCAGCATCCGCCCCGATCCGCGCACGAAATTTCCGCACACCGATGGGATTTGCACCTACATCCTCGAATACGCCGATGGCCTCCGCTGTGTGGGCATTGACGACACTTGGACGGGACCGGCCAAGGAAGGATGCCCGTCCGATATTTATGTGCGTTGGCGCATCGAAGGGCTAAACGGGCTGGCCATCGGCGACATCGGCTGGTGCCGCGACCCTTACACGACGCCATCGACCATAAAATTCGCCTCCAATGGCGATCAGGGCTTTCACGAACCGAAATGGACCGAAAGCTGGTTCCCCGACGCTTTTGCGGGAACGATGGCACAACTGCTCATCGCACTGGAAACCGGAACGGAACCGGCCATCAGTGCGGCGGACAATTTGAAGACGATGGCGCTGGTTGAGGCGGCTTATGCCAGCGCGCAGCGGTTTACATCCATCAACCTAGGCGACTTCGAGGCACAGGAAAACCAAGAGGCAACCGTGACTCCAAAGCAAAGTTCCGGCACCGGCCAGCCAATGTGGGAAGAGGCGTGGAACAAGCTCACGCCTCGTGCGCGCCGCGTGCTTGCGCTCGCTCGCAAAGAAGCGGATTTGTTCCATCATGGATTTATTTCTCCAGAGCATCTCTTGCTCGGCATCATGGCATTGGGGAACGGCCCTGCGTTCGAGGTGCTGGCGAATTCCGGATTGAATTTGGCCAAGGTGCGAGAGGAAGTGGAAAAGGAGGTTGGCATCTGCCCGGACCAAAAATCGATCGCCAACATTCCTTATTCCCCGCGCGTAAGGAAAGTTTTGGCCTGTGCCGCCACGGAGGCTAAGAACTTGAACCATACCTACATTGGCACGGAACACATTCTCCTGGCACTTCTTAGCGAGGGGGACGGCGCAGTCGCGCAAGTGCTGAAGAATCTTGGCGTTGATGTCGAAAAGACCCGCGCCGATCTCATACAAGTAATGAACAGAGTGATGGGAGCCTCCCCCGCGGCCAAGAGCGAGAAACCTGGGTTTTTTGGCCAGTTGCTTTCAAAAGCAACCGCGAGCGAGGCATTGCCTTTGCGGGAGCCGGCAATGAACAATTTTACTCCCCGCGCCCAGCAAGCGCTGGCGCTGGCCCGGAAGGAGGCGGACCTTCTCAACCACCATTTTGTCGGCACGGAGCATGTCCTGCTCGGGTTAATCGCGTTGGGCCAGGGGGTTGCGGTGACGGTGCTGGCGAAACTTGGATTAAACTTGGAGAACGTGCGAGAGGAAGTCGAAAAGCAAATCGCGTCCGGCCCGGACGAAAAAATGATCGACGTAATTCGTTACACCCCACGTGTCAAGAAAGCCCTTGCACTGGCTTGCAAGGAAGCCAAGAATTTGAAGCACACCTTCGTTGGCACGGAACATATCTTGCTCGGTTTATTGCAGGAAGGCGACGGCGTGGCCGGGCGAGTATTGAAAAATCTCGGCGTTAATGCCGAACAGACCCGCTTGGAGATTCTGAGGGAACTCAATCCGAACTCTGGCAAGTGATGGCTCAGCGGGGATTGAAGATCGTGCCGGGAAAGGTGCTTCCTGCAAAACGCGGTTAAAGCCACAGATGAACACAGATGAACACAGATGAGAAAAAGTGGTAAAAGCCACCGGAGTCAGCGAATGGGTGAAACAATTTGCGCTGAAAAATCTGTGTTCATCTGTGTCAATCTGTGGCTTCCGTTTATTCCTTAGGTTTGATTTCCAGCGTTGAAGTGACGTCTTCCACGCCGTCCACTTCCAGGGCAAGGGTGATGGCCTTGCCGACGCCTTCGGGATTGGGAACGGTCCCGGAGAGCGCAACGTGACCCTGATGGCTGGACACCGAAATGGACCAGACGGAAAGGTCGGAATCGGCCGCGTACTTGGCCTTGATCGCGGCGTCAATGCGCGCATCGGCGGCCGCGTCCTCGGCGTGGCTGCCGATTTCCTGAGCTTTGCGGCGAACGATCTTGCCCGTTTTAGCCATTTCCGCCTTGATTTCGTCGGCGCGCAAGTCAAGCGTCTCCAGCTTGGCTTTGAAAGCGTCCGAGAGATGATGGGCGGCCTCGGTGGCAGCGGCGCCGGCCTGGTCGGCGGATTCTTTGAATCGTTGTTCCGCTTCAGGATGTTGCCGGGCCTTGTCTTGCATAAACCACCAGGCGGCGGCGCCAATGATGATTCCGATAACCAAACCGTTAAAAAATTTCATAGTTTTTGTTGTCTCCAATTTCTCGCGTGGACTTCCTCCGTTGAGGGGGACTGTCACCAGCCACTGTAAAATACCTTGGATGTTGCAATTGTCAAAGCGGCGGCTTGTGCCGGGCGCTCCGTTGGGACTATGTTGCGTGGCCATGCCTATGCAAACTGTGGCAAACGAAGGCGCGGGATGGGCTTTGCTCAAAACGGCCCTGGATGCGGCGCTGAATTTTATTTATCCGCCGATTTGTCAATTGTGCGGAGTGGAACGCGCCGGGGCAGAGGAGGGCTACGTCGGGGGCAACTGCTGGAGAGGGGTGCGTTTTGTCACCGCGCCGTTTTGCGATCGGTGCGGTTTGCCTTATGATGGAGATATAACGCATCCTTTCCGATGTGAGAATTGCGCGGAGGTTGACTTCGGGTTCCGCTTTGCGCGTTCGGCGGTGACGGCCAATCCCATGATATTGGATATCGTTCATCGGTACAAGTACAATCGCGCGCTCTGGTTCGAGCCGTTCCTGGCGGATTTGCTGGCGCGGCAGGCCAAGCCGGCGCTGGCAGGTGAAAAGTGGGATTTGATTGCGCCCGTGCCGTTGCATCCGCTGAAAATGCGGCAACGGGAGTTCAATCAGGCGGAGCGGCTGGCGCGATGTCTGGGGCGGACGCTGAATTTGCCGGTGAACGCGCGGGTGGTGCGGCGTGTCCAATTTACCGAAACGCAGACACGCTTGAGCCGCCCGCAGCGGGCGGCCAACGTCGGCGAGGCGTTTGCGCCGCGGGCGGGAAAAGAATTGCATGGGGAAAGGGTCATTTTGGTGGATGATGTGATGACGACGGGAGCGACGACCAGCGCCTGCGCGCGGGCCTTGCGCAAGGCCGGGGCGGGCGAGGTGTGCGTTTGGACAGTCGCACGCGGGACTTGACAAGCGCAGGCGGCCTCTTTAAATGCAAACAAAATTGGCATGAAACATAAAACGACGAGGTTCTAAGATGGCGACGACTTCATTTACGAAAAAGACCCTTGGCTTGGAAACCGTGGAGCCGGCCGTGACGCCGCCGCCGGCGGAGTCCAACACGAATTTCCTGAAAAAGCCCAAACTGGCCGCCGCGCCGTCGCGCAAACGCAACATTCCGGAGGGGCTTTGGACCAAATGCACGCAGTGCGCCGTGATGATTTATGACAAGGAGCTGGACGACAATCTGAAGGTCTGCCCAAAGTGTCAATATCATTTCTCCATCGGCGCCCGCGAGCGCATCCACGCCCTGGTGGAAACCTGCTCCTTTGAGGAAAGTGACGCCTCGATGGAGAGCGTGGATGTTCTCTCCTTCACCGGCGTCTCCTCTTACGCTTCCAAGCTGGAGCAACACAAGAAAGTAACCGGCCTCAAAGACGCCGTCTGCACGGGCATCGGGCGCATCGGCAAGTATCGCGTGGCGCTGGGCGTGATGGATTTCCGGTTTTTGGGCGGCTCCATGGGATCGGTGGTGGGCGAGCGGCTCACGCGCATGATCGAAGCGGCGACGGACAAGGGGTTGCCGGTCATCATCATTTCCACCAGCGGCGGCGCGCGGATGTACGAAGGCATGTTTAGTTTGATGCAGATGGCCAAAACCTGCGGTGCGCTGGCCTATCATGCCAAAGCCAAATTGCCTTACATCAGCGTGCTGACCAATCCGACCATGGCGGGGGTGATGGCCAGTTTCGCGGCGGTGGGCGATTTGATTCTGGCCGAACCGGGCGCGATGATCGGTTTTGCCGGGCCGCGCGTCATCGAGAGCACGACGCAATCGGAATTGCCGCCGGGATTTCAGACGGCCGAGTTTCTGCTTGACCACGGGTTGATTGATGCCATCGTGCCCCGCGGCGAAATGAAGGCGCGCTTGTGCTCCTACCTGGATTTCCTCATGGTCGGACGCGAGCAATTGGCGGCGCTGGGCGGTTGAAGACCCACCCAATGGACGCCGCCACATGGAACAATCAATCTTACGTTTGCTGGGCCGGAACGATTACACGCCGTCCGATTTTCAGCAGTTGATCAAGCGCCTGGGTTTGCGTCCCGGCCAGCAACAGGCCTTGCAGCAGGCGCTGCGCGATCTGGAACAGAACGGCCAGATCATCCGCACCAAGGGCAACCGCTTCATTCAATCGCGCGAGGCGGACCTTATTCCGGGCCGCATCCGGGTCAACCGCCAGGGCAAAGGCTTTCTGGAGCCGGAAGATTCGACGCTGAAGGAAATCGTCGTCCCCGAAAGCGCCACTGGCACGGCGTTGAATGGGGATCGCGTGTTGGTGCGGCGCGAAGTGGCCCGTGGCGGACGGGCGCCGGAAACGACCGGGGCGGTGGTGCGCATCCTGGCGCGCGCGCGCACGCAGATCGTGGGCACCTTGCAGCGCAGCAAACAATTTTTGTTTGTCATTCCCGACGATCCGCGCATTCCGCACGACATCTACGTGCTGCCGGCGCGCGACACGGGCCGGCCCGCCAACATCGGCGACAAGGTGGTGGTGGAAATGCACGCCTGGGAATCCCGCCACACCAATCCCGAAGGCGAAATCATCGAAGTTCTCGGTCCGTCCGACGCCGAAGGGGTGGACATGCTTTCGGTTCTGCGCCATTACAACCTGCCGCTTCATTTTCCAAAAAAAGTCCTGCTCGAGGCCGGCGCGCTGGCCAAGCCGCGTCCGCACGGCGAGCCGCTTCCCGAGGAGCTGGCGGGGCGCGTGGATTGCCGCGAACATGGCGTCGTGACCATTGACCCGGACGATGCCAAGGATTTTGACGACGCGATTTTTCTGCGGCGTGAGGGTGTCAAGCAATGGCGTCTGTGGGTCCACATTGCCGACGTTTCGCACTATGTGCGCGCGGGCAGCGAACTGGACGAGGAGGCGCGCCGGCGCGGCAATTCCACCTATTTGGTGGACCGGGTCATGCCGATGTTGCCGGAGGCGCTGAGCAACGAGATTTGTTCGCTTAAACCCGGCGTGGATCGGCTGACCAAATGCGTCGAGTTCCTGCTCTCCAACGAAGGCAGCGTGCTGGAGGCGAAGTTTTATTCGGCGGTCATCCGTTCGAAGCGGCGCTTCACTTACAAGGAAGTGCTGGCTGTGCTGCAGCGGCCCCGCAATGGCGATCCTATCGGACAGATGCTCCATCAGGCGCACGAGCTGGCGCAGCATATTCGCCGCGCGCGGTTCCGGGCCGGCTCGCTGGCGCTGGATTTTCCCGAAACGAAAATCCGGCTCGATGCCCACGGACGGGTGCTGTTGATCGAAAAAATCGAAAACGATGTTTCCCATCAAATGGTGGAGGAGTACATGCTGCTGGCCAACGAGGCGGTGGCTACGCGCCTGATGGCCTTGCACCGGCCCGCGGTGTACCGCGTCCACGAGCCGCCCGCGGAGGCGCGCCTGGAGGAATATCGCCAGGACGTTTTGAGCCACCACATCCCCTGCGGCAATTTGAGTCACCGGCCCGAGGTGCAAAAGCTGCTCCAGCGCCTGGACGGACTGCCGATCGGCCCCGCGCTCAAGATCGGTTTTCTCAGGTCGCTCATGCGCGCGCGTTACGCCATCGAACCGCTGGGCCATTACGGATTGTGCAAGGCCAAGTACACGCATTTCACTTCGCCCATCCGGCGATATGCGGATTTGGTGGTCCATCGGGCCTTGTTTGGCAGCGAGAAGACGTCGCCCTTGGCGCTCAAAGCGGTGGCGCAGCACCTCTCCGAAACCGAGCGCAATTCCTCCGACGCCGAGCGCGACAGCAAGGACGTCAAAATGTTCGCCTATCTCCGCCAGCAGATGCAGAGCGGCCGGCCCGAGTCGTATCCGGCGCTGGTGATAGATGTGCGGAATTTCGGGTTTTTCGTGGATGTGTCCGCGCTCGGTCTCAGCGGCCTGGTGCATCTGTCGTCTGTCGAGGATGATTTCTTTGTGTTTGACGCCGAGCGCAACCAGCTTGTCGGCCGCCGCACCCGGCGCGTGATCCGCCTAGGCGACAAAGTGACCGTGCAAGTGTCCAAAGTGGACAGGTTCAAGAAGCAAGTGGACTTCAAGTTGGCCCGGACAGAGCCGATTGGCGGCAAAGCGCCGCAGAGGCCGCAACGGCAGGACAGGCGTTATGGTGGGTTTGGTGCGAAGAAAACTGGCGTGGGCGGAGAACAGCGGTCGGGCGGGCGATAGAGCATTAATCGTTTGGGCAGGCACTCGTCGAGAACGACTCTCATTTCACGCCGTCACGAGCATTTTGGCGCTGGCCTGTTCCAGAAACGCGACTACTTGGGCCTTGGTCACGCCAGGAAAATCGTCGAGCGTATAGCCGCCTTCCAGGTAATCCAACAGGTTGCGCACGGGCACGCGCGTGCCCGCGAAAACCGGGGTGCCACTGAGGATTTCAGGATCCTTGACGACAACGCTATCGTTCATGGCTCTATTAAACACTGATTCGTGTGCGATTGCAAATTGTCTTTACTTGCAATAAAGGACGCGACGTCCTCATCTGCAAGACGATGAAAGCGTGATTAAGCTGTCTCCAGCTCGCGCACGTGGGCGACATCACGGCGGGAGACGGGCCGGAGCTTTTTGTTCTCAACCGTAGCCACCGTCAAGGTGCGTCCGTCGAGCGTGGTGAATTCCACTTCGTAAGCCGCGCCGCTCTTGTGGATGTGGACAACGGTTCCGACATCGCCCGCCACGAGTTCCTCGTCGGGCAGGTCCGCCGTCAACACCACACAATCATGTTCCTTGATCTTTATCAATCCTCCAAAGGATAAGCGGTAATAAGGCGTGGTGCAACTTCTCCGTGGTCCACCCGCAGTCTTTTGTCGTAGCGCTCCATGGCCTGGTTAAAGCCGTTCCGAACCGCCGATTCCGGTTGCGCATATCGGACGGCAACGCTAGTTTAGCGCCATGAGCAAAGTGGAAATTTTGGAAGAATTACCCAATCTGGGGCACGGAGACCGTCGCGAAATCTTGGAACGCATTTGGGAGATGGATGAAGCGGAGTTGCTCAGGGGCGGGGAACTCGACGCGGATGAGAAATCGCTGCTGGACCGGGAACTCGAGGAGTATCAAAGGAACCCGAAGGCTGGCGCTGAATGGAAAGAAGTTGAGCCCCGTCTCCGCCAACAAATTCGCCAGTGAGTTGGCGCGTTATTCTGCGTCCGAGAGCCGAGGCGGACTTGTCCGAAGCCGCGCGTTGGTATGAATCGCAACGCCAGCAATTGGGCAGTCAATTCCTCGACGAAATTAACCGCGTCCTGCGTCTGCTCGAAGGCGCGCCAGAACGGCAACCCGTATATTACCGTGGTTTTCGGCGGATGCGAACGCATCGCTTCCCATACAAATTGTTCTATCGGATTGAAGGCGACAATGTCATAGTTTTCCGCGTCCTCCACGCCAAGCGAGATCATCGCCTGCATCTGTGACACTTGCACGTGTAAAACGAGCGGCGCACTCTGCCTGGAACCGCACTTTCCCTGAGCCGCCCCGCGCGCGAATAATCCTTGAACTTTGAACTTTGAACTTTGAACTCCGCGGTTTAGGCTTTCGCGCCCGTGAGGTTCTTGTCGCCAGCCGCGTTTTGGTTCGCCGCCACTTTGCCGGTGGTGGTGGTGTTTTACCTGTTGAAACGCCGCCGGGTCGTCAAGTTGATTTCCAGCGCGCTGCTGTGGCAGAAATTCCTGGCCGAAACGCAGGCCAGCGCCCCGTTCCAAAAGCTCCGCCATAATTGGCTGCTGATCCTCCAGTTGCTCCTGCTGCTGCTGGCCATTCTGGCCTTGAGCCGCCCTTATTTCGCGGGCCACGTGACCTCCAGCGGCCTGCGCGTCGTGGTCCTCGACGCCTCGGCCTCGATGCAAAGCACCGACGAGAACCCCTCGCGCTTCGAAAAAGCCCGCGCCGAGGCGCTCAAGCTGGTGGATAGCTTGAAGGATCAGGAGCAGATGCTTGTTTTGCTGGCGGCGGGCAACACCGAAGTCAAACAATCCGCCACCGCCGACAAGGCGGCCCTGCGGCGCGCCTTGCAGGATTGCAAGGTAACCGATTCGTCCACGCGCCTGACCGAGGCCCTCAAACTGGCCGACACGCTCATTCGCGACAAACACGATCCGGAGATTCATCTCTTCAGCGATGGCGCGGCGGGAGACCTGAGCGAATTCGAGAACAAGGGATTGCGCGTCATTTACCATCGCATCGGCCAGCGGTGCGACAATGTCGGCATCACGACATTGGACATCCGGGAGAATCCGGAGAACCACAAGGAGCGCGCCATCTATACCAGCGTGGCCAATTTCTCCACCAACACCGTGGCCACGGCGCTCGAATTGCTTTTTGACAATCAAGTCGTGGACACCCGGCCCTTGAACATTCCGGCCGGGGAAACTTCCGCGCAGGTTTTCACCGCCGTGCAGGAGCGCGACGGCGTGTTCACCGTGCGCATTGATGCCAAGGACGATCTGGCCGCGGACAACCAGGCCTCGATCGTCAGCGTGCTGCCGCAACCCACCAAGGTGCTGCTCGTCTCTCGCGGCAATCGGTTCCTGGAAAAGGCGCTGCACGCCGCGGCCAATGTTGATTTGACCGTGGCGCAGGACACTCTGGACGGCGCGCCGGACAAGGACGTGGTGGTGCTGGACGACGTGACGCCTTCGACGTGGCCCAAGCCCAATGTCCTGGCCATCCACGTGGGCAACACCAATCTGTTCGAGGGCGGTTGGACCAACATTGATGATCCCGCGATCGTGGATTGGAAAAACACGCATCCGCTTCTGCGCTACATCAACCTGGACAACGTGCGGATCGGCTCCACGCTGGGCGTCAAGACGCCGGGTTGGGCGGTGCCGCTGGTGGATGCGCAGCAGACGCCCTTGATTCTCGGCGGCGAGCTGGCGCGCCAAAGAATCATCTGGATCGGTTTCGACACGCTGCAAAGCACCTGGCCGCTGCGGATTTCCTTCCCGATGTTCATCGCCAACGCCATGGACTGGCTCAATCCCGCCACGACCAAATCGCAGCAATTGATGCTGCACGCGGGCGAGCCGTTTCGCTTTGGGTTGAATCAGCCGGTGGCGTCGGCGGAAGTCACGCTGCCCGGCGGCGCCAAGGAAACGCTCGCGACGACCGGGAACAGGGAAGTGGTTTTTGGCCATACGGACCGGCAGGGGACATATCATCTGCGCGCCGGGACCAACGAGGTGGCCTTCTGCGTCAATGTGCTTGACGCCGCGGAGAGCAACACCAAGCCGCGCGAGGAATTGCAGTTGGGCAAATTCAACAAGGTGGGCGCGACGGAAATGAAGCAGGCCAGCGTGGAGGTCTGGCACTGGATCGCGGCGGGCGCACTGGCGGTGTTGATGTTCGAGTGGTGGTATTATCATCGGAGGACCGTTTGAACTGGCCGCTGGTTTGCAACAGCCTGGCGGTCAGCGGCGGGGCGGCGGCCCTGGCGGTGGCGGGCGGCGCGATGGCGGCGCTGTGGTTCGCCGGATGCGGGCGGCGCTGGCGCGCGCTGTTCCTGGCGGCCGCCGTCATCGCGCTGGCGCTGCCGCCGTTCCTGGTTGTCAACTGCTGGATTGAATTGCTGGGGGAAAACGGAAGCTGGCGGCCCTGGCTCCCTCTCAACATTTACACGCTGGGCGGCGCGATCTGGACTCTGGCGCTGCTGAACTGGCCCATCGCGTTTCTCTTCGTGACCGCCGCCTGGCGTCGCGTGCAGGCGGCCCAACTGGAAGTGGATCCGCGGCTGGAAGGCCGGTTTCTGCTGCACTGGCTGTTGCTGCCGATGGCGCGGACGGCGCTGGCGCAAAGCGCGATCCTGACTCTGGTGCTCGCGCTGAACAATTTCGCCGTCCCCGCCATTTTGCAGGTCAAGGTTTTTCCGGCGGAGGTGTGGGTGCGGTTCAACACCACCTTCGACTACAAATCCGCGCTGGAACTGAGCTGGCCGCTGGTGCTGGCGCCGGTGATCCTGATGCTTTGCTTTCGCGGCGGCGACAATTCGTGGTCGTGGCAATCCCCTCCCGCCGCCGCGCGGGCCTTGCGGCGGCAATTGGGGCCGGGCTGGCATCGCGGCGGGGCTGTGGTCGCGGCCGTGCTGGCGGGCTTTTCGCTGGGGGTTCCGCTCTGGCAATTGGCCGGCAGCCGCAAGACTTGGCTCGAATTCTGGCCGGCCCTCATGGCGGGCCAATCCGCCATGGCCCATTCGGTCGAATTCTCCGTCCTCTCGGCCACAGTCGTGGTGGCGCTGGCGTTGTGGACGTGGCGGGCGCGTATTGGCCCGGCCTTGTGGCTGCCGTTTTTCATGCCCGGCGTTTTGCTGGGCATCGCGCTGATCTGGATTTTCAACCGCCGCGGACTGAGCGGCATTTATCAGAGCATCGCCATCGTCATCCTGGCTTACGTGATTCGCTACGCCGCGCTGGGTTGGAACATCGTGGCGCGCGCCCTGCGCGCGGGCGACCCGGCGCTGCTGGCCATGGCGCGATCGGAGGGGGCCAATTTTTGGCAGACCCTGCGCCATATTCACTGGCCGCAAGCCTCCCCGCAGGCGGCCGCCGCCTGGTATGTGACTTATCTGCTCTGCCTGTGGGACGTGGAGACGCTGGTTTTGATCGTGCCGCCGGGCGGCGAAAGTTTGTCGTTAAGAATTTTCAACCTGCTCCATTACGGCCACAATTCCCAGGTCAACGCGCTCTGCCTGTTGTTGCTGGCTTTGGCCTTGCTGCCGCTGCTGGCCGGGGCGGCCACTCCGCTGGCCGGGCGGGGCTGGCGCGCCATGCGAAAATCAAGCGTGGCCTCGCCCGCGGTGGTCTGCGCACTGGCGGCCTGCCTTGGGGCGGGGTGTTCCGCGGATGATCGGAAAAGTGTTCCTATTGACAGCAAGTTTTTCAGCCGGGTCGAAGTCATCGGCACGCGCGGGGCAGGGGTGGGGGAGTTGAACAAGCCGCGCTCGGTCGCCACCGATGCCCAGGACAATCTTTACGTCATTGACATGACCGGACGGGTGCAGAAGTTTTCGCCGGATGGAGCCTATCTTCTTGAGTGGCAAATGCCGCAAATCGAAAAAGGCAAACCCAAAGGGATGTGCCGCGACAGGGCAGGGGACATTGTCCTGGTGGAACCGCATTACTCGCGGGTCAACTTTTTTTCGCCCGAGGGCAAGCTGGTGGCGCAATTCGGCGTCAAAGGGACCAACGTGGGCCAGCTCGGCATGCCGCGCGCCGCGGTGGTCAATGCGCGGGGGGAACTTTACGTTTGCGAATACACCGATTCCGAGCGGGTGCAGCGCTTCACCGCGCATGGCGAAAAATGTCTCGGCGCCTGGGGGCGTCTGGGCGACAAGCCCGGCGAATTCAGCCGCGCGGAGGGCCTTGGCATTGACGCCCACGACAATATCTATGTGGCTGATTCCTGCAATCACCGCATCCAGGTTTTTGACGGCAATGGCCAGTTCCTGCGCCAGTATGGCCGGGCTGGAACGGGCCTAGGCGAATTCAGTTACCCGTACGACGTGCGCATTGACGCCGCCGGGTTGCAATTTGTTTGCGAATTCGGCAACAGCCGCATTCAAATACTTGACGCCAATGACAAGTCGCTGGAAATTCTCGGCGGACCGGGCGGCGCGCCGGGGCAATTCAGCAATCCCTGGAGCATCGCGCTGGACTCCAAGGGCAATTTATATGTGGCCGACGCGTTGAACAACCGCGTGCAGAAGTTCATCCGCAAATGACCTTCCAGTTTTCCAATCCCATCTGGTTGCTGGCGCTGCCGCCGGCGGTGGCGTGGGTCTTGTGGCTGTTCTGGAAATCGGACGTGCAGATTGGCGCGTGGCGGCGCCGGATGGCGCTGGTGTTGCGCCTGCTGGTGGTGCTGGCCTTGGGCCTGGCCATGGCGGGATTGCAATGGCGCAAGCCGCAGGAAGGCATGACCGTCTATTACATGCTGGACCGCTCGCAAAGCATCCCTTCGGCGCAGCAGGACGCCGAGCGGGCTTTCGTCAACCAGTCTTTCAAAGCCAAAAAGGCCAATGACACCGCGGGTGTCTTGGTTTTCGGCGCCGATGCCTCCATCGAGACCCGGCCTAATTCCCAGATTGATTTGCGCCAAATCCAGGCCATCGTCGGCATCGAGCGCACCGACATCGCCAGCGCCCTGCGCCTGGGCACGGCGGCTTTTCCCGAAACCGGCCAGAAAAGGCTGGTGCTGCTCTCGGATGGAAACGAAAACGTCGGCGACGCGATGTCAGCCCTGGCGTCGGCGCTGCCACTGGGGGTGAGCTTGGACGTGGTGCCTTTGGGCACCAGCCGCGGCAACGACGTTTCGATCAGGAAATTGACCCTGCCCACGACGGTCAAGAAAGGGCAGACCTTCGACGTGAAGATTTTCGCCCAGGCCGACCAGGCGCAATCGGCCACCCTCCGTCTCTATCTCAACGATGGCTCGTTGGGCGAACAAAAAGTGCAGTTGAACGCGGGCAAAAACCTCTTCACCTTTCCCCAAACCCTGGGCGAGCCGGGCTTCTACAAGTACGACGTGCAACTGGACGCGCCCGGCGACACCATCCCGCAGAACAATCACGCGACCTCCTTCGCCACGGTTCGCGGCAATCCGCGCGTGCTGATCATTTCCAGCGACCCCAAGAGGGACGGCGAACTGGCGGCGGCCATGCAGACCGGCAAACTGGATGTCAAAACAACGGACAAATTCCCGCAAACACTGGCCGAATTGCAAAGCTACGACTCCATCTTTTTGTGCAACATGTCCGCCGGCGATCTCGGCCTGGATTCCATGCGCCTGCTGGAAAGCGCGGTGCGCGATTTCGGCGTGGGCCTCGTGTGCATTGGCGGCGATCAGACTTATGCCGCGGGCGGTTATCGCGGCACGCCGCTGGAGGCGATGCTGCCGGTGGAAATGGAATTGAACAGCAAGAAGGTGCTGCCCAACGGCGCGCTGGCCATCGTCTGCCATGCGACGGAGTTTCCCGGCGGCAATGGCTGGGCGCGCGATATCGCCTTCGCCGCCCTGGAAGCCCTTGGGCCGTCGGATGAGATGGGCATCGTGCTCTGGGATGGCAATAATCATTGGCTCTTCCCGCTGGGCAAGGTCGGGACCAAGACCGCGATGGGCCGCGCCATCTCCGGCATGAATCCCGGCGACATGCCCAGTTTCCAGGCCCCGATGGAAGCGGCCTACGAAGCTTTGGCCAAATCCACCGCCAGCCTCAAGCACCTCATCGTCTTCAGCGACGGCGATCCGGGCGCGCCGACCAAGTCGCTGGTGCAGGACATTGTCACGCATAAGATTACCATCAGCACCGTCATGATCGGCGGCCACGTCGCGCCGGACACGATGTCCTGGCTGGCGGCCGAAGGGCATGGCCGCTTCTGGGCGGTGGATTCGGCGGCCGAACTGCCGCAAATTTTCGTCAAGGAAGCCTCGGTCATTTTGAAATCCGCCATCTTCGAGGAGCCGTTCAAGCCGCAGTTGAAGACCATGAGCGAAATCGTCAAGGGCATCGGTTCGCAGGAATACCCGCAACTGCTGGGCTACGTCTGCACGACGCCCAAGGGCCGGGCCGAGGTGCCGTTGGTGACGCAAAAGGGCGATCCGTTGCTGGCCCATTGGCAATACGGTTTGGGCCGCGCTGTGGCCTTCACTTCCGACGCCCGCGCCAAATGGGCCGCCAATTGGCTGGGCTGGGGCAAATTCCAGCAATTCTGGCAGCAAGTCGCGCAATGGAGCTTGCGGCGCGTGGACGCGGCCGACTTCAACACAGAGGTCGCGGTCGAGAAGGGCGAGGGCCACGTCAGTGTCGAGGCCATTGACGCGGACGGGCATTATCGCAATTTCCTCAACCTGCAACTGCTGGTCGTCAGTCCCAAAGGGGAGAGGCAAATCCTGCCCTTGGAGCAAACCGGGCCGGGCCATTACGACGCCACTTTCCCGACCAAGGAAGTCGGCGCTTATCTGATGAACATGACCGATCGCGGCAGCGGCCAATCCCAGGCCCTCGGCTTGAGTGTCAACTATTCGCCTGAATTTGACGACTCCGGCCCGAACACGTCCCTGTTGCGCCATCTGGCCGAGTTGGGAGGCGGCAAAATCCTGGACCCTGACACCGACAACCCTTTTACTCACGACCGCAAAGAAACGTTTCAGCCGCTGGACTTGCGCGATTGGCTGCTGAAATTGGCCATCCTTCTTTTCCCCCTGGACGTGGCCGTGCGCCGCATCCAGATTGACCGCGCCGAATGGCTGCGGGCGACCAAAACGTTGCGTCGCTGGCTGATGCCCTGGCAAGGCATCCCGCGCACCAAGGACGCGGATGAATCGTTGTCCGCTTTGCTGGCGCGACGCGGCCGAGTCCGTTCCGAGCGCACCGCCGTCGCGCCGAGTCCGGCGCTGTTCGAGCCGGAGAAGAAGGTGGAAGTACCCGAGCCGGGCAAGCCCGCGCCCATGTCGGGCGGCGAACCCAGCCAAGCCGGCGGGGCAGCGGACAAACCGCCGGCGAAGGAGCAACCCTCCGTCACCAGCCGCCTGCTCGATGCCAAACGGCGGGCGAAAAAACGGACGGATCGGGAATAGGATGGAAGACATAAAACCCTTTTAGCCTTCATTCTTTGCTCCCGGACTTTCCCGTCATGCCCCCGAATCCTCGCCTAAGGTGGGCGCGAAACATTCAGGGGAGCACACGCGCCCTCGCGTGTGGTGGCTGGCGCCTTCGCCAGCCACATCTTTGAATCTCATCCATTTCATATAGAATTTTGGGGATGCCATCGGCGAGGGCGCCGATGGCGACACGCGAGGGCGCGTGTGCTCCCCGATCCGAAGACGTCCGTTCACTACGCGAAGATCAGGGCAGAGCATGGAAAGATTGACGGAGCGACATTGTGAGGGAAGAATCCGGTCGCGACGATGCCGAACGAAATCCAACTGCCGGTCAAAGAAGGGGACGTTGCGCCGTTGTTTTCCGCGCGGGCGGGCGGCGGCCCGACCGTCGCGCTGGCGGACCTGCGCGGCAAAAACGTCGTCCTCTACTTCTATCCGCGCGACAATACGCCCGGCTGCACCATTGAAGCCTGCCGGTTCCGCGACCAGTTTGAGGAGTTCCAAAAGCGCGGCATCGTCGTGCTCGGTGTCAGCGCCGATTCCGCCGCGTCGCACGAAAAATTCGCGCATCGGTTCCGGCTGCCATTCGTCTTGCTGGCGGACGAAGACAAGGCCATTGCGCGCGGCTACGGGGCGTGGGGCGAAAAGAGTTTTCTCGGCCGCAAATTCATGGGGATGCGGCGCATCACTTTTCTCATCGGCCCGGACGGACGGATTCGGAAAATCTGGCGCAAGGTCAAACCGCCGCGGCACGCCGCCGAAGTGCTGGCCGCCGTGGCCGACGGGGCGGGGCAGGGCGATTGATTTGATTTTGACTTTCCGGCCCGGCGTCGCACGATTTCCGGCACGTTTATGTACGGAACACTCAAGGAACAACTCAAAGGGCAGTTGCAGGAGCTTCGCGCGCAGGGCCTCTACAAGGCCGAACGAGTCATCACCACGCCGCAGTCGGCGCGGGTGCGGGTGGGCGGCGGAGCGCCGGTGCTCAACTTCTGCGCCAATAATTACCTCGGCCTGGCCTCGCATCCGGCCATCCTCGCCGCCGCGCGCGAGAGTCTGGATAAATGGGGTTACGGGATGGCTTCGGTTCGTTTCATCTGCGGCACGCAAGCGCCCCATCGCGAATTGGAACGCCAACTCAGCGAGTTCCTCGGCACGGAGGACACTATTCTTTACAGCTCGTGCTTCGACGCCAATGGCGGCTTGTTCGAAACGTTGCTGGGCGCGGAGGACGCCATCATTTCCGATGAGTTGAACCATGCCAGTATTATTGACGGCGTCCGGCTGTGCAAGGCGCAGCGGCATCGTTACAAGAACAACGACATGGCCGACCTTGAAGCGCGGTTGCGCGAGGCCAAGCCGGCCCGCTTCCGCATGATCGCGACCGACGGCGTCTTTTCGATGGACGGCTACATAGCCAATCTGCCGGCGATTTGCGATCTGGCGGAAAAGCACGACGCCCTGGTCATGGTGGATGATTCGCACGCGGCCGGTTTCATGGGCCGGAACGGACGCGGCACGCCCGAATACCACAATGTCATGGGACGCGTGGACATCCTGACCGGGACGCTGGGCAAGGCGCTGGGCGGGGCCAGCGGCGGTTACACCAGCGGCAGGGCGGAGATCGTCGAGTATTTGCGGCAGCGTTCGCGGCCGTATCTGTTTTCCAACACGCTCGCCCCCTCCGTCGTGGCCGGCTCGCTCAAGGCGCTGGAACTGATCAGCGGCTCGACGCAATTGCGGGACAAACTGGAGGAGAACACCAAGTATTTCCGGGCGGCCATGAGCCAGGTCGGCTTCAACATCCTGCCCGGCGAACATCCCATTGTGCCGATCATCCTGGGCGAAGCCGCTCTGGCCGCGAAGGTGGCGGAGGCGATGCTGGCCAAAGGGGTGTATGTCATTGGTTTTTCGTATCCGGTGGTGCCGCAGGGCAAGGCGCGCATCCGCACCCAGATTTCGGCGGGCCACTCGCGGGAGGACCTGGATTTCGCCATTCGCAGTTTCAAGGAAGTCAAAGAGGAGCTTCGTCTATAATTTCTTTTCCTAATCATAATCCTAATCATAATCTTAATCTCTTTTAATTATAAGACGAGATTAAGATTAGGATTATGATTATGATTAGTAGGAAGAATGGGTCAGTCAGTCTTATGATCAAGATACAGCGTGTAGCGCGCTTGTAATTCGCGCGCCAAATCCCCGTCGCTCAACTGCGCCGCTTTGTGGATGGCCTTGTCTTCCCAGGAAATGGCCTGGAAAAAATCGCCCTCCGCGGCGTAACAGCGGGCCAGGGTATCCATATAGCGGGCGTTTTGGCTGGCAGTGGCGTCGCAGGCGCGCGTGGCCAGTTGCGCGGCCATTTTGGGCGTGCGCACCTCGGCGTTGGTGGCCGTGGCGTAGAGCAGCGCCAGGTTGTTGAGGGTGGCCGGATCGTCCGGAGTGATCGTGAGGACTTTTCCGTAGTGCTCGATGGCTTCGGCATATTTGCCCAGATGATCTTCCGCCAGGGCCAATTGGAAATGGGCCTGCGCCAGGCCCGCGTCTTCGGACACGGCGCGCAGCAGGCAAGGTTCGGCTTCGGAGTATTTGCCCAATTGATTGAGCAACTGACCATAACCGCACCAGAAGGCGGGAGAATCAACGCCGTTGCGGCTGGCCTTGGTGAAATGGCGCAAGGCTTCCTCGGCCAGCGCTTTGGCCTGGCCGGCGGCGGCTTCGGCGTCTTTTGTTTGGCCGGCGGCGGCGGCCATGCGGCGGCGGCCTTCGGCATCGGTCTGCATGAGGAGAAGTGTGTTGGCCAGGTAGTAATGCAGCAGGCCCGCATCGGGATGGAGCTGGAGGCCATCCTGGAGGACTTTGGAGGCTTCCTCGGGCTTGCCCTCGGCCGCCAGCGCCAGACCCCAGGCGCTGGAAACTGTCACCAAACCGGGATCGCGCTTCAGGGCTTCACGGAATTGTGCGACAGCAGCATCGGGATTGCCTTGTTTGAGCAAGGCCTGGCCGAGAAGTTCGTGGCCCGCAGCGGTGTTCTGGCCTTGCAAGGCCAGGCGATATTCCGACACGGCCTGATCGTAATTTTTTTTGGCGAAGGCCTCGTCTCCGGCTTTGCCATGCGCCAGATACTCGCTTTGACTCTGCACCAGTCGCCGGAGCCTGGCGCTGCTCCGCACTTTGGTTTGGCTCGCGGTCAGAACGGTCCATTCATTGACGAGATACGCCGCGCCGGAAATCAAAAAAGCGACGAGCAAAAACCATTGCAACGCCGGGCTGGGCGGGAATTCCGGCATCGAGTGCTCGGTCGAAGGCCCGCCGCCGGCGGCGCCTGCGGGAGGGCGGGACTTATCCGGCGCGCGCCCGGGGTCTTTGTCTGGGTCATGGGCCATAACGGCACAATCGGTTATAAATCAAGGAGTTCAAGGTTCAAAGTTCAAAGTTCAAGGTTCAAGGTTCAAGGTTCAAAGTGCAATCCGCCGGCACCAGAGCTTTGGAGGACAAGTCGGCGGGATGAGTCCGCCTTAGCCGGAGCGATGCAGTTAAAGAACTGAATTTTGACAGGATTAACAGGATTTACAGGATGGCAAAGAGGATGTGGCATCAGCAATAATCCCTCACCGTTTGGGGAGATCTCTGTGTGCTGTGCTTCATCCTGTAAATCCTGTTCATCCTGTCTCAATATCTTCCTGTCGTGTTCTTCGACTGCATGGGCGGCTGAGGTGAGGCTTGATCGAGCGTTCAGAAATGGTTTGACTCGGTTTGACTCGGTTTGACTGAGCTTGACTGGGCGCAGCATTCGGGTCGGAAATGCGTGAAGGCCACGCAATTCACGGCTCGACGCCCAGGGGGTCATGCTTCCAAAATAACCGGGAATAACTGGAATTATCATGGAAATCAACGACTTGCGTAGGTTGGCCGGCTGTAGCCTGACAACAGCCTGCCTCATGGCCCAGCCAGATCTCTAACCACTGGCCACTGGCCACTAACCACCATTTATGCCCTTATTTCAAAGAACAGGCGCGTGAGCGCCGCACAATGGCACACTATCATCTTTAGATGGGAATGCAACCTAATAAATTCATACTATTTTGTTCAAAATCGGGCACGACCGGAAGTATTTGGAATTTGAAAAACATGGGGAGGCGTGGCATCATGTTAGAGAAGCAGTTCAAGTAAAGGCTATGGCTCTATGCTGACAACTCAAATCGAATTGCCGATGGATAAAATCGCCGATTTCTGCCGGCGATGGGGTGTGGCGCGGCTCGAAATATTTGGTTCGGCGCTCCGCGAGGATTTCCACCCGGAAAGCGACGTGGACTTTCTGTTCACTCCCGGTCCCGGCTTCCAGCGCGAAAAGGCATACGGCCCCTGGGGTCGAGACCACATGGCCGAGGAACTGGCCGGCTTGCTCGGGCGCAAAGTAGATATGATTGAGCGCAGCCGCATTGAGCGCATGGACAATTGGATCAAGCGCCGGCACATCCTTCAGACTGCCGCCTCTGTCTATGTGGACTGACGTTCCAAAGCCGCCCGGAGTCTGACCGCCACGCCCAAATCTTCCCCCATATCGCCTACGCCTGTCCTCGCCATCAAGCGCAAGGATAAGGGCCTGAAAGCCTGAGCTTCACGCCGCGTTCTGCTGCAAATGGGGCGAATTGTCGGCGGCCGTGGACAATCTGCAGAGGAGGGCGTTGAGTTCTTGAATCCGTGGCGGTTTGGTGAGCACGGCATCCACTTCGGGGGCGGTTTCCCCTTCGGCCTCCATCATCGTGCCCCACCCTGTCAACATAATTATGGGGGTGTGCGGCGATTCCGCTTTAATGGCGCGGGCGACATGGCGCCCATCCATTTCCGGCATGCCCAAATCGGTGATGACGATTTCAAAAGGGTTGTGCTCCTGGAGACTTGCGCGGAATAGTTCAAGCCCTTCCTTCCCGCTGGAGGCGACGGTCACCCTGTGATGGTGGACTTCAAGGACATCGTGGAGGAGTTCGCGCAGTTGCGGCTCGTCGTCAATGTAGAGAAGGCGCAGGGAGCGGCAAGGCTCGCGTGGCACGGCTTGGGGCTTGGGGGAGGGTGTGGCCCGCTCCTGGATGGGAAAAATGAGGCGTATGCAGGTGCCCCGGTTGGGCGTGCTCTCAATTTCCATGCTGCCGTCGTGCCGCTGAACCATGCCATAGACCATGGCCAATCCCAGGCCGGCGCCCCCGGTCTTGTGCTTGGTGGTGTAAAACGGTTCCAGGCAATGTTGACGCACGTCTTCATCCATGCCCATGCCGTTGTCGCGAACCTCAATCTGTAGTTCCCGCTCCGTGTTCTGGCCCTCTTGCAAACCGGACGTGATGATCGAGCGGGTGAGGAGGGTAATAACGCCTCCGAGCGGGAGCGCGTCCACGGCATTAAAGACGATGTTGGTCAGGGCCTCACGGAACTGACTCGCATCGCACACCAGCGGCGGAGGATTGGGCACCAGCTCGGATTTGACTTGAATGGAAATTCCCTGGCGCTGGGCCAAATCCCGCCAGCGTGGACGGGTCAACTCGATCACCTCTTCGACGGCCTGGTTGACGTTGAGCTTTTCCAATTGATCGGGGTCCAGGTCGCGGCGATAGAATTCCCGCATGCGGGAGACGATTTGAGCCACATTATCGGCGGCTTGGTTGATTCTCTGAAGGCGCTGCCGCGAGGCCTCCGCCAAATCCGGCAGCGTGCCGAGCAACAGTTCGGAGTAGGTGCTGATCGGGGACAACGCATTGTTGATGTCGTGCGCCATCCCGCTGGCCATCTGGCCGAGGGCGCGGAGGCGCTCTTGCTGGACCACGGCCTGCTGGGCGCGGCGAAGCTCCTCATAGGCTTTTTGGGTCCCTTCCGTCAGACGCACGCGATTATAGAGGTCCTGGCGTTCTTCTTGGGCCGAAATGACTTGAACCTGCAAGGCCTCTTTTTCCTGGCGGACGGCCGCGATTTCGGCATGGACGCGTTCGGCGCTGTAACGAACCTCCTCCAGAACGAGCACGATCATGCTCACGGCGATGAAGAGTTGCAGCACCGCGGCGATGAAAAAACCGGCGCTGTGGAGGTTTTCGTATTGTTGGGAATACGGGTAGCTGCCGAGGTACACGCCCCAGAGGAGAAACCCCAGGGACAATAATCCCGCGCCGACGAACGCCTTTTGCTTCCGCAGCCTGAAAAAGCACACTCCGGCAAAAAGACTGCTCAAACCCAGCAAAATGAAGACCGGCAATTCGATTTGCAGGATGCGGATAGGCTCTGGCATTCCTGATAAAGCTTTCGGGCTGACGAAGGTCCAGACGATCAGGAAAAACATGAACCCGCCAAGCAACTGCTGCCGGACTGGAAGGCCGAGAAAGCGGAGGCTGCCCCACAAGAGAAAGACCGCCGAAATGGAGACGCAACATTGCTTGAGGGCGAACATGATGCTCCTTGTGGCCGGGTCGCCCATGCGCAGACTCAAGGTCAGCCAGAGCGCATAAAACAACCACGCGGCGGTCCAGATGGTGAAATACTCGCGACGCGTGTAGCGATTGAGGTAGAAGAAGAGTCCCACCAAAACCCACACGCTCAACAGGGAAACCAGCAATGCGGCCCGCAGGTATTCCTGAGTGAAAATCAACCCCATCTCTTCAAATTGCTTCATAGCCTTCTCCACATCGGCAGAAATCAGCGGGGATTAAGCCCTTCATGCGTTGGCGCCATTGGGATCAGGCATTGCATGCATTTTAGTTGTCACGACCACCTGGAGACCTACAATTCCACCACGATGCGTCCCCTGGCGTAAATCGCGGATGAAAAGAATTCGCATTGCTTCCCTTTTGTTCCCGCCTTTGGGAATGGTCTTGCTGTGGCGCTCGGAGCAAGCCACCTGGGGACGCAGAATCCTGGGCACCATCGGGATCGCGCTTTATTCGGTGATTTACGCGGGCGCGGTGGTTGCTCTGCTCGTCCGGTTTACCGGGCTGGAAATGGAGTGGCGCGGCGGGTTTCCGCCGGTGCTGACGTGGCACAAAACGCACCCCAATTACGACGCCGTGGAAGCCAGCCGCCATGCTCAACCCAGGACTCCGGCCCCGCCGCAAGCGCCCATGTCCCAAGTGGATTGGCCTGGTTTTCGCGGTCCTCATCGCGATGGTCATTACGACGAAACTCCCATCGCCACCAACTGGCCCGCGGACGGCCTGCGTCCGCTTTGGAAGCAGCCCATCGGCGGCGGGTATGCCTCTTTTGCCGTTGCCGGCGGGCGGGCTTTCACCATTGAACAACGGCGCGAACAGGAAGCGGTGACGGCATACGACGTTGAGAGCGGCCACGAACTTTGGGCCGCCGCTTACCCCGCCGCGTTCGATGAACCGCTGGGCGGGGAAGGGCCGCGCGCCACGCCCTTTTTCGACGAGGGCAAGGTGTATTCGCTCGGCGCCATGGGCGATTTGCTGTGTCTGGACGCCGCCAGCGGAAAAGTGATCTGGAAGGTGAACATTCTGGCGGACAACCAGGCCGATTTGCCGGGTTACGGAATGGCCAGCTCTCCCTTGGTGGCGCAGGGCAAGGTGATTGTGCAAGCGGGCGGGGCCAAAGGCCGATCGGTCGCGGCATACGACAAGTTGACGGGCAAACGCTTATGGCGCGTGCTGGACGATCCGGCCACATATTCTTCGCCCATGCTCGTCCAACTGGCCGGACAAGAGCAATTGCTGGTCGTGACCGCCCATCGCGCCGTCGGTTTGCAGGTTCAGGATGGGGCGTTGTTGTGGACGACGCCGTGGAACGTCAAGCAAGGAAACCGCAACAACGCCCAACCCGTGCTTCTGGCGACGAACCGGTTTATGTTGTCGGCGGGCTACGGCACTGGCAGCGAGGCCGTGGAAATTTCGCGCACGAGCGCCGGCTTCGAGGCCAAGCCACTTTGGCACAACACCTGGCTGAAAAACAAATTCACCAGCTCGGTTTTCTGGCAGGGATTCGTCTATGGACTGGACGAGGACATGCTGGTGTGCCTGGACGCCCAAACCGGCGAACGGAAATGGAAGGATGGCCATTACGGATACGGCCAGGTCGTGGTGGCGGGCGGCGATCTGATTGTGTTGAGCGGGGAGGGTCAATTGGCATTGGTCAAGGCCAGTCCCGACGGTTACGAGGAATTGGCGCATTTCCAGGCCATCGAGGGCAAGACCTGGAATCATCCGGCCCTGGCTGGCGGGAAGATTCTGGTGCGCAACGCCGTGGAGATGGCGTGCTTCGACTTGCGGCCCGGAAAATAGAGGGCGAACCCTGACTTGCCTGAATTCCACGAAGTGGTTATGTTAAAACCATGGACGTGAAACAAATTGAGGATGAGGCGGCAGCTTTGCCTGAATCGTTGCGCGCCGGGTTGGTTTGGCGTTTGCTCCAAACCCTCCCTGCATCCGGCTTTGAGGTTTCGGACGAAGAAGTACTGCAACGGGACGGCGATTTGGAGAGCCGCGCCGTCGAACCTCTTTCGCACGAGGAATTCCTTCGGCGCGTTGAAGCGGCGCGCGGACGATGAGGGTGGTTTACCACCCGTTGGTGCAGAAGGACGTCAACGGCGTGCTTAGGCGTGATCCAAAAGTGGGAACGAGGCGGCGTTGAGCCACAGTCAATCCTTCGTGTCTGAAATGGACATGGCCGTAATTGCCAGTTGCCAGTCACGTTGAACTTTGGCATTCTTCCCATCGTCAAAATCTCATGTCGCAACCAGAAAGCTTCGCCAAATGCATCTGCCAGCACTGCGGCGGCCATATCGAGTTTCCTGTTCACGGCGTCGGCCAGACCATTTCCTGCCCGCATTGCAATTGGCCGACCATTCTGCTTTCGGGAAAGGCGGCGCCAGTGGAAGTCGGGGGCGGCCGCGCCACGCGGAAGAAAATCTACCTCGCCTTTGCCATCGCTGCGGTCGTGGTGGCGGCGGGTGGCGGCGGCTTGTATGTTTATCTTAATTCCAGGAATTCCCAGCAGCCGACTGCGACATCCGCCCGCCCGGGCCAACTCTCCAATGCCACCTCGGTTGCCTCGAATTCGGCTGCGCCGCCAAAGCGGAAGGCTCCGTCGGACCCCTGGCATGGATTGAAAGCCAGCAAAGTAACCCTGGAGAAAAAGGACGACAGCGAATTGGTTTATGCCATCGGCACGATCACCAACGACACCACGCGCCAGCGATTTGGCGTCAAGGTCGAGCTTGATGTGCTGGACAAGCATCGAATGAAACTCGGCTCCGCCACCGATTACGCCGAAGTCATCGAACCGGGCAAAGAATGGAAGTTCCGGGCACTGGTGACGGCCAAGGCCGCCACGGCGGCCAAGTTGATTAGCGTGAAGGAGCAGGAGTAGGTACTTGGGATTGGGGAGCGCGACCGTCCCGGTCGCCGCAGCCGGCGTCCCGCCGGCTGCTTTCCGAGTGGATGTTTTCGGCCAGAGGCCGAAAACGGCGGGCGAGACGCCCGCGCTCCCCCCAAAGAGCCGCAGTGACCCGCTCAGACTTTTGCCGCAGGAAGGTTATTTACGGATAAGTTTTAGTTCAGCGGAAGCCACACTTTGTAGCGGGCGCCTGTGCCGCCGGCATCCGCAAAGGGCAGGAGGTGGATGGTGGTCGCGGCTCCGGCACTGAGGGTGGCGGTGGATTTGCGGGCGATGGCGTTGACGCGGAACACGCGCGCACCCGGCCAGGTTTGGAACGCTGCCGGCGCTGGCTCGGGAGTAACCTGCAACGCGGCCGCATCGGCACCGGCAACGCAGATCGAGTCAACACTAAGTCCCGTGCCCGACAGCAGGGCATCGTCCGCCGCCAGCACCAACGGGCCATAAAGCACCGCCGCCTTGCCTTGATTAAGATGATCTCCGGCGATGACGCACGGTTCCATGTGAAAAGCAAGGTTCAACTGATCGCCGGGCGTCCAGCGACGTTTGATGGCCGCGTAGCCGTCAGGGCCGATGGCTAGTTTCACTTCTTTTCCCGCGGCACTAAACGACGCATCCCGGCACCACGCGGGAATCCGCACTTTAATGGTGAATTCTTTTTTGACAGCCGGATTGACCGTAATGCGAATGTATTCGCTGGCGGGATATTGGGTGTCAGTAACGAGCGTGACGGCGGTTCCATCGCGCAACTGGAGCTTGGCTTTGCCGGCTTCGTAAAGATTCAACACGAGGCCGTCGGCGTCGGTGGATGCGGCGAACGTGGGGATGAGCGCGATGCCGCGTGGGCCGCTGGAAAGACAGCAATTGCCGTCCAGCGTGGTCCGGTATGGTTTTTTCCCTTCCATTTGCACGTAATACCCCCAGGCGGAACAATCGGGTTGTTGCGCGCCGAAAAGTTGGTTGAGCACCACGCGCTCGAGTTGTTCGGCAAAACGCGCCTGGCCCGTGAGGCGCAAGAGTTGGGCGTTGAATTGCAGCCAGGTGACCGTCACGCAGGTTTCCCCAACGTCGTTGGTGTTGGGCAGATCAAAATCATCGTGAAATACCTCGTAGTAACTGGCGGTTCCTGTCAAGTAAATGCGATGATTGACAATGTCTTGCCAGGCGTTCAGGCAAGCTTCCAGGATTTGCGGTTGATCGCCCGTGGCGCGATAATACTCCAGCGCGCCGTTGAGGCAGGAAAGCATTTCGTAGGCTTTGGCATCGCCAACCTTGTCCACGCGTTTTAACTTCAGCAGCCGGGAGATGATGTGCGGGCCATTGTCCTGCTCCCATGAGCGCAGGATGTATTTGCAGAAGTCCAGGTAACGCGCTTCGCCGGTCATTCGATAGAGCAGCACCATTGGCTCCAACACACTGGTCGGCGCCATCCCGACATGTTCGCCAGCCGGGATGATGTCCCTTTTGCCGGGCGTATCGCCGAAGGTGTTGCACAGCAAATCCGCCATGCGCCGGCACACCAGCAACGGCTCCTGGTTGCCGGTGTATTGCACGTAGGTGAGCAGGCCAATGAGATTGTATTTGTGCGCCCAGACATCCCATTCCGTCCAGCGGTCCTTATCCAGGTATGTGCCGAGATAGCCATCGGCGAGCTGGCACTTGGAGAGTTCGGAGACGGTGTAATCCAGTTTTTTGCGCAGCGCGGGATCTCCTGTGTTCACCCAGGCCAGCGTGGCGGCATGGAGCCATTTTCCGACGTGTTCGCCGTCCCAAGACTGGCGGCCCGGGCGTTTGCGATAACCTTCCAGAAGGCGATCTATATCAACCTTGGCGAGCCGATTGGACTCGCTGCCGTCCATGCGAGTGCCGATCCATCCTTCAAGCTGCACGCGATCCGGCGTTTGAAAATCCTGCACATCGGCCACGGCGGCCGGAAGCTTGTACGGGAGCGGCTGCGCGGTGGAAGAAAGGACGGCTGCTCCGGTCAAACCAATTGCGAGAATTGCGCCAAATTTCAGCTTCATGTTTGTATTTTGCGGCATCGTAGCGGGAATGCAGCAAGATTTCCAGAGAAGAACACAAGTTGCCAAATTGCTCTCATCGCGCCGGTAACAGCTAGCCAAGGATATTTGAAATTTGGGCGTCGCGGCGCTCCGCCCTCCCGATGACATTTCGGGAGGGGCGAGCGCCGCGAGTCCCTGAACATCTGGGAGATAAATTGACGCGATTTCGACTTTAAGAATGTATCTTGCGGCATGGCAGCGGCCATGCAACAAGTTTTCCAGAGAACCGTTATTCTTAACAGAGCAAAATGCCAACGGAAGCGTCTCAGGGTGCATGTCACTTTTTAGCAGCGCCGTAGGCGCGACCTATTTGTAGATCACCGCCTCCTCTAAAGAGCAAAGCCTCGTAGAGGCGACATCTGCCCTGGCTCCGCCCCGGATATGCCGCTTCCTACGGAGCTAATTATCCATTGGATGTCGTTGATCTACAAAGAGTTCGCTCCTAGCGGAGCTGCGAATCAGAGCGCCCCGTCCAAAAAGTGAGATGCGCCCATCGCCCCAAACGAATTCTTTCGGCCAGGTCAAAAGGGTTGTACCCTCAAAGCGGAATTTTGAATACGACAATCTCACAAACGACCTCGAAAGCAAGGGACTCGGAAGCTTTGCAGGTGGCGGGCGTTTGCGCGCTTCTCGTGCTGGCGGTTTGGGGGGTGTTTGGACAGACGGCGGGGTTCGGCTTCGTCAATTATGATGATAACTTATATGTGTACGAGAACCCGATAGTGCAAAAGGGGTTGACCTGGCAGGGCGCGCGCTGGGCGGCCACTTACAAGGGGATAGGGCATTGGCATCCTTTGACGTGGCTGTCGCACATGGCGGATTGCCAGGTGTTTGGCCTGTGGGCTGGCGGCCATCATTTGACGAATGTGGCGCTGCACGCGGTGGCGGCGGTGCTTTTGTTTCTAGTCCTGCGCTCGATGACGGGGGCTTTGTGGCGGAGCGCTTTTGTGGCGGCGCTGTTTGCGATCCATCCGCTGCGGGCGGAGTCGGTGGCGTGGATCGCGGAGCGCAAGGACGTGTTGAGCGGGGTGTTCTTTATGTTGACGCTGTGGGCCTATGTGCGTTATGCGCGGCAGCCTTCCGGTCTGCGTTACGCGGCGGTGACGATTCTCTTCGGCCTGGGCCTTTTGTGCAAAAACATGCTGGTGACGCTGCCCTTTGTGCTGCTGTTGCTGGACTATTGGCCGCTGGCGCGTTTCCACAATCCGCGGCAGTTCCTCAGTTTGGCGTGGGAAAAGATTCCGCTTTTGCTGCTTTCAGCCGCGTCGTGCGTTGGGACAGTGTATGCGTCGGAAAAGATCTCGGCGCTCGACAGGAAACCTTTCGCGGAATGTGTGGCGAACGCCTTGGTGTCCTGCGTGATCTATTTGCGGCAGATGGTTTTTCCGGCGGGATTGGCCATTCCTTACCCTTTTGCCCAAAATGGCACGCCGATTTGGAAGGTTGGCGCGGCGGTGGCCGTGTTGGCTGGAGTTACGGCAGGCGCCGTGGCGTGCCGGAAGAAGCGGCCTTTTCTCCTGATGGGCTGGCTCTGGTATTTGGGGATGCTGGTTCCTGTCATTGGAATCGTTCAAATATCCTACTACGCCCATGCGGATCGCTACACGTATCTGCCGGGGATCGGTCTGGCCATCGCGGCGACTTGGGCGGTGGCGGATTGGAGCGCGAAGTGGCGGCGCCAGCGGATGGAATTGGGAGCTTTGATGTTGGCGGTCGTGGGCGCGTTGGCGGTGTGCGCGCACGTCCAGACTTCGTACTGGAGAGACGGCGAATCACTGTGGACGCACACGCTGGCTTGCACCACGGGAAATCTCCTGGCCCGCGTGCTCCTAGGCCAGTTCCGAATGGATGAAGTCATCGCCCAATACCGCAAAGTCTTGGAGATCGCGCCGGATGATGTGAAAACGCTCAACAACCTGGGCAATGCCCTGGCCAAGAGGGGCGCGGACGACGAAGCCCTGGCGCAATTCCAAAAAGCCCTGAAAATCCAACCCAACTTCGCCGACACCCACTTGAACCTTGGCAATCACTTCCTGCACAGCAACCCTGCGCAAGCCATCGCCGAGTACCGCAAGGCCTTGGAATTATCGCCCAATAACCCGGACATCCTCAACAACCTGGGCAAAGCCCTGGCCTCGACAGGAGCGGACGACGCGGCCATCGCGGAATACAGAAAGGCCTTGGAACTCCAGCCTAATGACGCCAACCTCCACTACAACCTGGGCAATCGCCTTCTCAAGCAAGGCAAACTTGATGAAGCGGCCGCGCATTTCCGCAAGGCGGTGGAAATCAACCCCAACGACGCGGGCGCCCGCAACAACCTGGGCCGGGCGCTCTTGTTGAAAGAAGATGCTGAAGGGGCCATGGCCTGCTTCGAAAAAACCACCGCCATGAGTCCGGACCCTTTGGCAAGATGGGACAGTCTTGGCCAAGGTTTCCTGCAACAACAGCATCCGGCGGAAGCTATTATGTGCTTTCGTCAGGCTGACCAATTGAGCGGGGGCCGCAATCCGGTGATTCTTCGCGCCTTGGCCGCGGCTTATGCGGCGGAAGGGAGTTACGGGCCGGCGACGGACGCCGCCCGGCGCGCCTTGAACCTGGCGGTGGCGCAGAAAATGGACGCGCTGGCCGCCACGCTACACAAGGAAATCAAGCTTTATGCAACGAACACGGCGCCGCAGCTTAAGTCCACTCATTTCTGACACAACTTTTCACCACGAAGGACACGAAGATCACGAAGAAAAAGCGACCAGAAAGGCTTATTCAATACTTCGTGTCCTTCGTGGTGGAAATTGGGTTGCGGCTGGCCGCGCTGTGGAATTTGTCATCCTACATATCGCTTTTCCCTTTTCGCCGGGGCGGTTCGCCTCTATGCTGTATGTGGAGCGATTCGCATAATGGACGCCGCACACATAAGAAATTTTAGCATCATTGCCCATATTGATCATGGGAAGACAACGCTTTCGGACCGGCTGCTCCACCGCACGGGCACGGTGGCCACGCGGGAAATGGGGGAGCAAATGCTCGATTCCATGGACCTGGAAAAGGAACGCGGCATCACCATCAAGGCCCATCCCGTCACCATGCGCTATGAAGCCAGGAATGGCGAAGTCTATGAACTGAACCTCATTGACACGCCCGGACACGTTGATTTTTCTTACGAAGTTTCCCGCAGCCTGGCTGCGTGCGAAGGGGCGCTGCTGATCATTGACGCCGCCCAGGGTGTCGAGGCCCAAACGGTGGCCAACGTGCATCTGGCGATGAAGCAGAATCTGACGATCATCCCCGTCATCAATAAGATTGACCTGCCGCACGCCGACGTGGCGGCGACCAAAAAGCAAATGGAGGACATTCTGGCCATCCCGAGCGAGCACGCCATCCTGGCCAGCGCCAAGGAAGGCATCGGCATTGACGACATCCTGGAGGCCATCGTGGCGCGCATCCCGGCGCCCACAGCGACCGGGGCGGTCAGTGTGCAGGCGTTGGGGTTTGATTCTTATTTTGACACTTACAAAGGCGTCGTCACGCACGTGCGCGTGTTCAACGGGGAACTGCACGCGGGCATGCAGGTGCAATTACTGCATTCGGGCAAGACGATTGAGGTCAAGGAGGTTGGCAGTTTCAATCCCAAGCCTTACGTGCGCGAGAAATTGGAGGCGGGCGAAACGGGCTACATGACGGCCAACATCAAAAGCCCCAAGGACGTCAAGATGGGCGACACCATCACCGACGCGCGCAATCCTTCGGGCGTGCTGCCGGGATTCAAGGAAATTCATCCGATGGTGTTCAGCGGATTGTATCCGATCAACACGGCGGATTACGAGCATCTCAAGGCCAATCTGGGCAAATTGCAATTGAACGACTCGGCTTTTGTGTATCAGGCGGAGAGTTCCGTCGCGCTGGGCTTTGGTTTTCGGTGCGGCTTTCTGGGTCTGCTGCACTTGGAGATTGTCCAGGAGCGGCTGCGGCGCGAATACGACATGGACATCATCGCCACCTATCCGAGCGTGGTCTATCGGGTGGTGATGACCGACGGCACGGTCAAGGAGATTGACAATCCGGCCTTTCTGCCCGAACCCAATTACATCGAACGGATCGAAGAACCGATGGTTTTTTCCTTTGTCATCTGCCCCAACGAATACATCGGCGACATCATGGCGTTGCTGGCGGAGAAACGCGGGGAGGCCGATCACACCGAAACGCTGGACGCGCGGCGGGTGATGTTGACGAGCACGCTGCCGCTGGCGGAAATTTTGATTGACTTTCACGACCGCATCAAGAGCATCACCCGCGGCTTCGGCTCGATGGATTACGAGCACGCCGGCTACCAGGCCTCGGACATGGTCAAGCTGGACATGCTGGTCAACGGAGAATCGGTGGATGCCTTTTCGTGCATCGTGCATCGCGCCAAGGCGGAGAGCAGGGGACGCGCCCTGGCGGCCAAGCTCAAGGAAGTCATTCCGCGCCAGCAATACCAGGTCGCCATCCAGGCCGCCATCGGCGGCAAGGTCATCGCGCGCGAGACCGTCAGCGCCTTGCGCAAAGACGTCACCGCCAAATGTTACGGCGGCGATATCACGCGCAAACGCAAATTGCTGGAAAAACAAAAAGAAGGGAAAAAGCGGATGAAATCCTTCGGCTCGGTCAACATTCCCCAGGAAGCCTTCATTGAAGTGCTCAAAGCCTGATCCACTATGAATTTACGATGGTTCCTTTCCAGCACCGTCCGGCAAGCCACGGACATGCGCAAACACGTCCAAAAACTGCTCGATTCCCAGCGCGACATCCTTTCGCCCCAGGCCATTTCCGCCATCGAGGCCGCCCTCAAGGAAATCAAGGCGGCCGTTCACGGGGGCGCGGATAACGCGGTGTTGCAAAAGCAAATGGAGTCCCTGGAAAAAACCGCCACCAAATGGATCAAGCCCTATCCGTACGCCGAATGGCGGGACAACGTGGAGGTTTTTCTGGTCGCCATTGTGGTGGCGATGGGCATCCGCACCTTTTTCCTGCAACCGTTCAAGATTCCCACCGGCTCGATGCAGCCGACGCTCTTCGGGGTGAGAACGGTGGATTTGCGGCCCGATCCAAACTTCAGAATGCCGGGGTTTTTCGCGCGGGCGTTCGACCTGGCGGTGCATGGGACCATTTACCACCAGATCATAGCGCCGCAAGACGGCGAAGTGGTGCGGCTGGGGCCGTTGGAGCACGTGTTGCGTTTCATCAATCGCCAGACTATCTGGGTGCAATACGGCGGCTCGGGCATGGACGTGCCGTTGACGATCTGGTTCGGGCCGGACGACGCCAAGAACCAGTACGACGCCGGGCTGACGCGGCCGTATCTGTTTCGCAAAGGCGAGCCAATCGTTTGTTTCAAAGAAACCACGGGGGACCATCTTTTCGTGGATCGGCTCACGTATAATTTCCGGCCCCCGCACCGCGGCGAAATTATTGTTTTCATGACCAAGGGCATCGAGGAAATTCCCAATCAGGACCAATTCTACATCAAGCGCCTCATTGGTTTGGGCGGCGAGACAGTCAGCATCGGCGACGACCGGCACGCGCGCATCAACGGCCGGCGGCTGGACGCCTCCACGCCGCACTTTGAAAACGTCTATGGATTTGATCCGCGCGCAGAACCGCAGGACAGCCGCTACAGCGGGCACATTCTGCAAAGGGACGAGCGCAGTTGGCTGAAAACGCCGCAGGACACCATCAAAGTGGATGCCAGGCATTTTTTGGTTTTCGGCGACAACACGGTCAACAGTTTGGATTCGCGTTATTGGAGGGAATTGCCGGAAGACAACGTGATCGGGAAGTCCTTTTTCGTCTATTGGCCGATCAGCAGCCGGTTCGGCTGGGGGCAGCAATAGGAAGATGCCTGATCCTGAGTCATCAGACCTCATCCCGGCCTTGATTATCAAGGGTTGCCAGAGTTTAGAGAAGCGGCGCGGTGGGAGGAGCTTCGCGCAATGGATTCCGCGCCTTGACGCCCATGGCCGCAAAATGTTCCACGTCAGCCGCCAGCACTTCCAGTCCTTGCAACTCTGCGACCGCCGCGTGCAGGCCATCGCCAAACGGAACCGTCTTTCCTTTGCTGCGCGCCAGAAAAAGCAGAGTGCCCGCCCGCTCGCAAACGGCCCGCGTCAGGGGTTTGGAAGGCAGATCGAGAGACTCCCAGAACTCCCGCCAACGCTTGCGTTTGCTTTCGTCTTTGAGAGGCTGGCCCGCCAGATACTCGGCCACCGTCGCATCGCAGATGTGAACTTCCTCGGCATCTTGAAGCCAGTCGCCAAGATCAAACCTCCGGCGCTCGGCTTCGATGAGGATGGAGGTGTCAATGAGAAATTTCACTCAGCGCGGTCCACGGACTTGATGGCGGCGGCAATGTCTCGGGCGGTGGCCTTGTCCAGTGGTTTGCGGTTTTTCCAACGGCGGGCAAATTCAGCGCCGCTTAATGGCTTGGCGCGCGGCTGAATATCCGCGACGGTTTCGCCATGCTGGGTTAGCTCGACGGCGCGGTGTCCATGAATCACCGCGCCAAGGATGCGCCCGGTGTCTCTGCGCAATTCTGTCAGTGTCGCCTTCATGGGTGAAAAGTGCATACTTTTCAATTCAAACGCAAGTCAAAAATGCGATCATGTTTTGAAAGGCCGCAACGACAGAAGTTCGGCGGAATATAAACGAACTTTACCGCCCTTTTACTGAACTGCCTCGCAAGTCATTGATTTATAATGGAGCGGGTGAAGGGAATCGAACCCTCGTGTGAAGCTTGGAAGGCTTCCGTTCTACCATTGAACTACACCCGCAACCATGCGCCTCATATCCTACCGCCCGGTCTTGCGTTGTCAATCCTTCTCCCTGTATTCTCCCGCCTGATGAATTCCTTGCTCGTAACGGGTGGACGTGTGGTGGACCCCTCGCAACGGCTCGATGCCGTGGCAGATGTCCTGATCCTGGATGGAAAAATCAGCGCGGTGGGCGCGGATCTGGCCGCCAAGGCGCCCGCCCAAACTCCTCGATTGGACGCCTCGGGGATGGTCGTTTGCCCCGGGTTGATTGATCTCCACGCCCACTTGCGCGAACCGGGACAATCAGCCAAGGAAACCATCGCCAGCGGCACGGCGGCGGCGGCGCGCGGCGGTTTTACGTCGGTGGTCTGCATGCCCAATACTTCTCCGGCCATAGACAATGCCGGGACAGTGGCCCTGATCCACGAGCGCGCGCAACGCGAGAGCAAGATCAATGTGTTCGTCGCCGGCGCCATTACGCGCAACATCGCGGGCGAGGAATTGGCGCCCATCGGCTCGCTCAAGGCGGCCGGGGTCATCGCCATCACCGACGACGGCCATTGCGTGCAAAACAACGAGTTGATGCGCCATGCGCTGGAATACGCGCGCATGTTCGATCTGCCGGTCATGGATCATTGTCAAGACTACTCCATCGTGACTGACGGCGTGGTGCATGAAGGTTACTGGAGCGCGGTGCTGGGGTTGCGCGGCTGGCCGGCGGCGGGGGAGGAATTGATGGTGTCGCGCAACATTCTGCTGGCGGAAATGACGGGCACACCGGTGCATTGCCAGCATTTAAGCTCGGCCCGGAGCGTGCAACTGCTGCGCGAGGCCCGGAAACGCGGCGTGCCGGTCTCCGGCGAAGTTTGTCCGCATCATTTCACGCTGACCGACACGGTGCTGGCGGGCAGCGATCCATTTTGGGAGACCGACGGCAAAAACATTCTCCTCAACGGCGGCGCGCGTCCGCGCTGGCCCTCTTATGACACCAATTTCAAAATGAACCCGCCGTTGCGCTCGGCGGCGGACCGCGAAGCGCTGCTGGAGGGGTTGGTGGATGGAACAGTGGAGATCATCAGCAGCGACCATGCGCCGCATTGCGATTACGAGAAAGAAGTCGAGTTTGATTACGCCCCGTTCGGCATCGTCGGATTCGAGACCGAATTGGCGTTGTCGTTGATGGCGCTCTATCACTCCAAGAGGACGTCGCTTTCAGATTTGATCGCCAAATTCACGGTGGCGCCGGCGCGTTTGTTGCGGCTGTCCAACAAGGGCAGCTTGCGCGCGGGCGCGGACGGGGACGTGACCATCATGGATGTGGACCGCGAATGGGTCTTTGACGTGGCGGAGTCCGCCAGCAAGTCGCGCAACAGCCCGTTTGGCGGCTGGCGGCTCAAAGGCAACGCGGCCGCGACGATTGCCAACGGGGTGATCGCGTGGGCGGAGGAGAGTGTTTTTTCCTAATCTTAAATTTTGTTGCGCGAAGGGTGATGATGAGGCACTGTGTGTGAGTTGGAAAGGAAACCCTATGAAACGAGTATTATCTGTCCTGTTTGCGTGTTGCGTGGTTGGAACCTTGTTCGCGGCCGATTCAACCTGGCTGACGAGTGTGCCCGAGGCCAGGGCCAAAGCCGAAAAGGAAAAGAAACTGGTGTTGCTGGATTTCACCGGTTCGGACTGGTGCCCTTGGTGCATAAAGCTGCACACGGAGGTATTTTCCAAACCGGAATTCGCCGACTACGCCAAAAAGAATTTGGTGTTGGTGAAAGTTGATTTTCCCCGTAATAAACCGCAATCCGACGAGTTGAAGGCCGCCAACAAGGCCTTGTTTGAAAAATATGAGATACCGGCTTACCCGACTTTGGTGGTGTTGAAACCCGACGGCACGGTGGTGTGGAAACAGGTTGGTTACCCTAACGATGGCAAAGAAAGCCCGCTTTCCACAGTAATCGCCAAATTGGACGAGGCGAAAACCAAATAAAGCAAAGCGGCGGCGCGGCGATCCGCAAATTCCAGCGCGCCCAACCCGCCTCGGGGTGTGAGGAGTTGGCGTGCGGCACGGGCTGGGCGCCAGGCCGGCTTTATGAGCGTAGTTCGCGCGAAAAGGGTGTTGGATCTTCGACAGATTCGCCATTGCCGAAAGCTTAAGGCGAGGATATTTTTCTGGCATGAAAATGGTTACGAAACAGGAGGCAGTACAGGGATTCGACCTGATTGCCGCTTTGGCTCACGCCGGCGAAACGATCGTGGTCACCCATGATGGCAAACCGTGGATCAAGCTTGGACCGGCGCTCAAACCAAAACCGGGCAAATCCGTTGCAGCCTTCAAAGGCCGCCTCAGCCGCATCTCACAAAAGCCGATCCCTGGCGCATCCGAAGTCCTCCAGCGGTTGCGCCGGTGAAAATCTATTTCGACACCTCCTGCCTGGTTGCGCTTTATGTGCCTAATGACCACACTGCGGCGGCTTTGCGTCACCGCGCCCGGGCTGGTCGGCAACCAATACTGTTCACCCCGCTGCACCGTCTGGAATTGCGGACGACAGTGCGCCAATGCGTCTATGGTGGTTTGATCAAACGGGCCGACGCCCGGCAGGTACTGCTCCACATTGAGGAAGACTTGGATGACGGTACACTGATTTAAGGAGCTGGCAGCAGTATCACTCGATAAAACTGCTGCGATGCCGCACTAATGGGTTCAGATGCGCTCACGACATCGCCGGGGGCGATGACCGCGGCGGCGACGTTGGTCCAGTTGGGATTGCTCAAATCGCTTGCCGATTGAATCTGATAGGAACGGTTGGCAATACCGCTCCAAGTGAGCGTGATGATGCTGCCCGTCACGGTGGCAGACTGGAAAACCGGCGCGGAAACCGACGCGGAAACGGGCTCCACTCTGATGTCATCCAACCCAAATCCAGCCGGGACATTATTGAAATCAAATTCCAGCGTTGTGATCTTGGTCGTGGCAGGCACGACAAATTGCAGGTTGGTCCAGCCGAAAGCGTCCAGGTTGGTTTGATCGTAGAGCGTCGAGCTATTCCAGCTCATGGCGAAGCCGTTCGGGGTGGTGAATCCTTCGTAGGCGACGCTAGTCAACCAAAAGGAAACCAGGTATTCCTGCCCAGGCTGTGTGGCCAGGTCTTGGGAGAGCGAACCCTGCGTCGGAAACTGCCCAAGATACGCGCCGTACAACCCCGAATGCACGAATTGCGCGTCGGCTGCCCCGTCCAACGCGTTGGTTCCAGCCACGTCCACGTCATCGGCGGCCAAGGCAAACACCAGGTTGGTGCTGCCGGCCATGTACCAGTCGGTGAAGTCGCCGGTTTCAAAGCCGCCATTACCCACGTACAAATCAAATTGCCGGTTCTGGGCCGTGCCGTCGGTCTGGTCGAGAATGGAAACGTTTCCGCTGTAGTTTCCAATCAAGAAATTGCTGGCCGCCGAATTGAGACTGACCGTGAAGGTCGAGGCGGCGGCGCCAGGATTGAGCGTGCCTCCGGTGGAGGAAACGGTGAGCCAAACGGAGGTGTTGACAAGGCTCCACTTCAACGGGGTGGAGCCGATATTACTCAGAGTATAAGTTTGGGAATCCACGGTAAAAGGCCCGCCGCCAGGTCCGCTGGAAGTAAAGCCCAACGGCGACGTGACGACCAGGTTTTCCGATGGCGGGGCCAAAAGCGCCTGGATGAGACTGCTGCCGGTGGGCGTGCCCCAGCCACTGCAGAGGTCATAACCGACAGTCGCGCTGTATTTGCTCGGACTGCTGGTGGTGAAGTTGTTTCCAGTCGTAATGTCGTGAAAGCAGGCATGGTAGTTGGTGCTTTTTCCAATGGCGTAGAGAGCGGGATTGGCAAAGCCGACCGGGGGTTGGCCATTGGCCGCGGCCTGCTGGTTCACCAGCGCCATGAAACCAGCCCACAGTGGAGTGGATAGGCTGGTGCCCGCTGACGGGAGGTCAAGACCTTGGCCTAACAAGCCGCCTAAATAATCGTTGCCCCACACGACATCCACGTTGTTGGCCACCAGGGCGACGTCCGGCAGGTTGCGCACGGTGGTGGAGCCCTGGTTGGCGGTCATGCTAATGCCTTGCTGCCAGGCCGGGATGGCGTAAGTCAGGCTCACTCCGCCGCCGGACGCCTCTTCTGGAGTATTGCCGATCAACGGATCGCTCGAGGCAGGCGTGAGCCATACGGTTTCCGCGTACCATGAGCCTTGCGGGCCGGTGGTCGTCAAGGTCGTTCCGCCTACGACGGTGAGATAAGGATCGTCCGCCGGTTCGTCAATCGCCCCGGGATAAGCCCCGGAGTCGCCGCTGCCTTGAAAAAAGCTTTGCCCTTGCGCCGCATACTGCTGGAAAATTTGCAAGGTCGAAGTGTTGATGTCCATCTCGTAGGAGCAGCTTAATTGACTGGCCAGGTTGTCCGTGGCCATGCGATTGAGCACGTCATTGATCTGGGCAGTCGTGATGGCATATTGGTCATAGTTTGTTCCCAGCGGCGCCTCATACAGCGGCGTTGGGCCTTCATAGACCAGCACGCTGCTCAGGCCCGGCGCCATCGAAATCGCCATTTCGATGTCCCCCGTGACTTCGATGGCATAATCAATGTTCGTGTCATCGCCGTCATAACCGTCAATCAAAATATTTTGCAGCGGGACATTGGGCAAGCCGGCTTCTTCCTCGTATTGGGCGATGTCGTTCGTATCGTAACCTGACAATTCAAAAAGCCCCAGCATCTGTCCGGTCCCATCCAGGGTCACGCCAGGGGCATAAGCGGCGCGAAAGTCATAGCCCAAATAGGTGCTGCCGCTGCCCGACCCGCCTCCAAAGCCGCCTCCTCCGCCACCGCCGGGGGGTCCTCCCCCGCCCAAGGGACGAATCGCCGGCGAGGAAGACTGGCCCATCAGCTTCAACTGCGGACGCGGACGCACATAATCGTCCATGCCGCTAATGGCCAGCACGGGCGTATTCAGGTCCGGCGACGGTTCAACATCTGGAGCGAAAAAAGTGCGCGCCTCAACCGGGTGTTGATAGACTTGCAGCTTGATGTGGAAGGCATTCTCAATATCAGCGACCGAGCCGCTGACATCAATCAAAGTGCGGTTAGGATGAGTCTGCTTGACTATCAGCCCATGGGACTTCGCGAAATCCATCACGGCCTGGTAGTCCGCCTGGCTGGGGCCAAAGGAGGCGGCGAACTGATCCGCGGTCAAATAGTGGCGAAAATTGGCGCTCGACGGCCGATAAAGCTCTTGCAGCAGGTTGGTGAGTTTCTCGCGGTTGCGCAACGGCAAACCGATGGCCAGGTCCAGGCGCGTATGACTCTCAAGCCGGCCGATGGACGTGAGCCGTTTGGTTATCGGTGGCACATGGCCTTTGAGAACCTGTGGCGCCGCCTGGGCCGGCAAGGAGCATCCCAGCCAACACGCCGCTATGAGCGCCATTGCAGCGTGGAGGCCGCTTGGAAATGCGCTTGACTCTGCATTCCGGGCCACGCTCAACAGAAGGGCCGCGAACGGGGAATGGCGCCCGCGCAGCCGCGTAAAAAACCTCGTTTGCATTTTCGTAAGCTATCAGACTCTCCTAAACTCTTCAACTGATTACTATGGCATAGGTTTCCTGGGCTTCGCCTCTGGTCGGCCGGATCAAGGAGGGCCATCCAGTGGCACAGCCCGGTAATAGCGCAACGGGTTGGCTGGCGCATCGGCGTCCAGAAAATCAATCGAACCTTGGAATATCTGGTTGGTGCAGAGCGGCGTCCAGTTGAGCAAGTCATCCGACCAATCAGCGCGGAACCACGCGCCGTCCGGCCCAGGCTCATTGAAATTGAAGCTGCCATCGGGCAACAGGAAGGGCAGGGGACGCGGCCAATTTTCGACGATCAGCGCCTCCGCCCGCGACGGCACTCCCACCAGGTAGGTTGGCGGGACATTCGTGTCCTGTGCCAGCGTCAGAACGACGGTCTTTGCCGGAGCCGGGCCGTTATCAATCGGCACAATGGCGATCAAAGCGGATGACTCGCCCGCGGCAATGGTTACAGTGCCCGGCAACGTGGCGTAATCCACGCCGTTGCTGGCGGTCCCACCGATGCTGTACGGAAGAGTCAGGTTTGTCCCAGTTGCGCCAAAGCGGCTGACGGTAAAGAGCGCATCTTTGGGACCCCAGTTGGTAATTGTCAGACCATTGGGTGGCGGCCAATTTGTCCAGGACGGTATTGGATTGGTCGGCCCGTACCAGGACCACGAATTGCTTCCGACGATGGCTATCGGATCGGTGGCCACGATGCTGACGACGTTCGGCAGGTTCGTCAGCGGCGGCGGCGCGGACACTATCGTGATATTGACTGGCGTGGAGGTCGCGGAAAGGCCCAGAGCATCCGTGGCCACCGCCGCCAGGACATAAGACCCGGCGGGCGCATTGCTCCAAACCAACCCGAATTGGAAGGGAAGAGCCACACTGATATTGGTCAAGGACAAGCCGCGGCCCAGCAACCGATGCCCCGCGCCAAGGTCGTTGGCGCCGGCGAAAAATTCAACGTTGGTCACGCTGTTGCTCGGGTTCGGCAGAATCGGTCCGAGATAAGTGTCGAGGGCATAGGCGGTGATCGGCAGGTCCACCGGCGCGCGAAAGAAGGCGTGATTGGCCGGGCTGGTGATACGCACCAGCGGCAGCGGCCCTCCCTCCACTGTGATATTGACAGGAGGCGAAGTCGCGGTTGCGCCCTGATTGTCGGAGGCCACCGCGGTGAGGGCATAAACGCCCGGCGTGGCGCCCGACCAAGTCAAGACATATACAGGGCCGGTCACACCGTTGACCCCTGGAGGATCGAGCACGAGCAACCCCCCGGCGCCGAGCGCGTTGGTGTTGGCGAAAAACTCGACGTTGGTAATGTTGCCGCCGGCATCCGCGGCCTTGGCAATAATCTGGAAGTCCGGAGGAACCTGGAGGCCGAAGTTTGGGCCGAAGACTTGGCCATTAGTGGGCGCGGCAATGTTGATGACAAAATTAGTGCCGGAACTCTGCGCGAGTCCGTGCCGGGGCAGCAGCAGGATGGCCATCAAGACAAGCCACTCGCATCGGTTCAGAATATCTGACAGAAACGACTTTTTCATAACCGACTCCTTAGTCCGTCTGCGCTGCCCAAATACACAAAGTACGCAGCGCGGCCAGCCGCAACCAAACACATTTTTTGAACATGAGGAAACGGAGGCAACGGAGTGATGAAAGATTTAAAATGAGTCTCTGTTCTCTCCGTTTTCTCCTGTTCAATAAAATCCTGTTAAAATGGCAAGATTTCAAGGTATTGCACTACAAAGCGCACCGGACGGCGGATAATCTAGCACCGCCGGCCGGCATTTGCAACGGGGTATTTACCATTTGCGTTATAGGAGATTCCTGATAAACTCCAGGTCCGCGTCCACGGCAGCTTTCTCGAAGGGATGCAGGCCATCTTTCATCCTGGCGCGGACCCACTGGCTAAAAGCGTCCACCTGGCCGGCGAAAAGTCCTTCCACAAAAACATGCGCGTCTTCCTCACCGGCTCCCCTCTGGATGATCGCCGGGTTTTCCATCCGTCCTTGCGCCCAACCGGCTGGCATCCCGGCGATGCCGCGTTCCGGATGCGCCGCGAACCAGAGCAATCGCACCAACACGACGCGCAAGAACACCGCGCCGCTTCCCAGCGGGCCAAGTTGGCGCCAGTCCGGCGCCGGTGTTTGCGTGACGGCCAGTTCAAATTTCGATCCGGCGCAGCGCCAGACCAGAAAGCGCGGCTTGAACGGCCAGGTGCCCGCGCGGTTGAACTTGGGCTTGAGAGTCCGCAGCAATTCGGATTCCCTGGCCAGCGCTGAGGATTCGTCCGGGCACACTTGCAGTTCGATTCGTTCGACGGCCCGCAGCAGCCGCAGATGGCGGCGCGGCATCCGGTCGGGATTGGCCACGCGATAACTGCACAGCCGCTTGCGCAGGTTTTTGGCTTTGCCGACGTAAAGGACGGCGTCATGTGCGTCACGCATCAGGTAAACGCCGGGCCGCTCCGGCAACTGCCGGAAGAATTCCCGTCCCAGCCGCTCGACCAGCGGGCGCGGGTCCGGAAACAGCAGACTTTGCGTAAAAGCCATGGTCCGGGTTTACCCCAAGCCAGCGGACAAAGCCAGCCGAACCGGCATCCGAGTTCAAAGTTCAAGGTTCAAGGTTCAAAGTTAAGAAAAGAGCCGGGGCCAAAGCAGGCATTTATCCCAAAATAAACCCGGAATTATCTGGAATTATCATGGAAATCAACGACTTGCGGAAGAAAGGAAGAAAGTAGAAGCAAGAAGGAAGAAACATGCAGGAAGCACAAGATTGTTGATTTTAATCTCCATCATCGCAATCAGGTTTCATGAATGACACGTTTTTCAGGATTTTTTTTGGTCAAATCCAGTCAAATTCACTCAAATCCAGTCCAATTTTTTTGGGGGTTGGATTGGCGTTTTGTGCCCATTTGCGATTCAACGACGTTGACAGGCAAAATTTGCCGTTTTTGGAGCCACGGCATGAATTTTATTTTTTTCTTGGCGTGATTAGCCGTGCCGGCCTATCCTAACAACTCCACCTGTGCCCCAGAATTGTGTTTTCGGCTATTCTCACGGCCAAAAACTGCAGGATTTTGGCCCCTCATTTCTGTAGCTTGTGGCTCGGTGGAGTCATTAGGATAGCCCGGTAGCCGTGATTGGCCGTGATTGGCCGTTACCAGGCTTCATCTGCCTCTTGCCCTTGGCCGCTGGCCACTAACCACTGGCCACTCGCCACTATTTCAAAGAACAAGCGCCTGAGCGCCTCAACGACTACACTACCACGCTTGGATGGGATTGCAATACAGACTATTCAACATTTTCCGCGCCGGCGCGATTTTTCTGCCAAAGACAGCCGTTTATCAAATGCGGAGCCTGTATGTTGTGTTCGTTGTGCGGATGATTTCGGCCTACGTCCGTTAAATTCCGGTTTCGGTGGGAAAGCGGCGCTGGCGCGCGCGCGCTCCAAGACCTGCCGGTCTATCCGCCGTCTGCCGTGAACGCGAGAGCGTCGTGGAGTGCGGAACGACAGTTCCGCTTTTGGAAAGTCGGTGGGAAAGCGGCGCTGGCGCGCGCGCACTCCAAGACCTG
>Ga0302324_100001009_pt1 | contig 69849 bp, 52 predicted proteins | sample Palsa_T0_1_FD_201949 | JGI IMG/M metagenome (GOLD analysis project Ga0302324, IMG submission 201949) | Peat permafrost microbial communities from Stordalen Mire near Abisko, Sweden - Palsa_T0_1 | ecosystem: Environmental > Terrestrial > Soil > Palsa > Peat permafrost | place: Sweden: Abisko...
CGTTCCTTTTCAGGCGCTATTGGACTACTTGGAGGGCGGCGAAACCCTGGATGAATTCATCGACGACTTTCCCACTGTGAGCCGTGAAGCAGCGATCTCCGCGTTGGAGCTTGCCAAGTCAGTACTCATCGGCCAGTTAGAATGAGGATTCTTCTCGACGAGTGCATCCTGCGGAAGCTCAAGTACAGCCTGCCGGATCAAGCGTGCCAGACCGTACCCGAAGCAGGCCTTGCGGGCAAGAATACGAGCAGAATCTCGCGGGCAGGAGCATCGCGATTCTGATCCATCGCGCCAAGTCAAATCGGCTTGCGGACCTGCTTCCCTTGGTGCCTAGCCTCCTGAGAATCATGGACCTGGCGCGGAAAGGCGAGATCCATCGTATCAAAGGCGGCGATCCACCATCCTGAGTCCCGGTAACGAACGGACATAGAGGTCCAATGGCGGGTCTGTTGGGCAGCCACAAGAATAAGCGGCACGCACGCCGCAGGATTCTGTGACCCGGACTTACCAGGACCGATCCGGAGAATCTGCTGCAACACTTGCCGTATCAGTCGGTTATAGCTGAGAGCACGTCATACTTCAATACATGGGGATTTCGCAACAGCTATCGGTGGTTGATGACGGCGCACTCGGTAGTAATTCGAATCAAGCCAAGCGCCAAAACCCATGAAGCACTGTGCCGACCGTCCGGTACCCACCTGGATGGCGGTCTCGATGGCCTACGGCGTGGGCAACGGACCAGGCGATCATGCGCCGCCGGGTCTTGCCGCCACTCCCGATGCACCTGTGGTTATCGGAAGCGGAGGATCAGGTAGTTGCGCCTGTATTCGGCAGAGCAAACCACCTTGTGAGAGGTGCGCTCGGATGGCTCTCATCTGCATCCTTTGATACCTAATACCAATTCCGTAGTTGGCCACATTGAAGAATCCGGCATGGCGATGACCCAGCGCGCCGGACTCAGAACTCCGGTGTGTTGTCGTCTGGTAATGCTACACTGCTAGGCGTATGCCGCAGTTCGTGATCGAACGGGAAATCCCGGGGGCCGGGTCCCTTAGCGAGGCTCAGATTCGCGAACTGTCGTTCCGCTCATTGGAAACCTTGCACCAGATGGGCCCGCAGATTCAGTGGCTTCACAGTTACGTCACGGAAGACAAAGTCTATTGTGTGTACCTGGCGCCGGACGAAGACAGTGTCCGCGAGCACGCCCGGCGTCTGGGCATTCCGGCTGATCGGGTGTCTGCGGTGCGCCGGCTGATTGATCCCGCCGCCTTCCAGTAATCGAAAGTCTATTGCAACGAGTATTGGATCGCACTCTCGATACTCATGGCCGATCCAGCCGCCCATGCGTCTTTCGCCTCCGTCTCACTGAGTGATTCCCACGCCCCCGAGAGGTTCTCATTCAGTCTCAATTGTTCCGCCTGAGGCAGCGGCGCGCCGATCAAGTGACGCAGGTGCGCCGCGGCTGCCGCCAATTTCAGGGCGCGAGCGGCGTATCCTTGGGCCGCGGCCAGACACGCCGAACCTTCAAACGACCGCGCCATACCTCGTTTATGACCCAATTCCGCGAATACGGTTAACGCCTCCCGGTACGCCGCGTGCGCGGCCTCGTATTCTCGCTTCTGACTGCAAACATGACCCAGGTCTGCCAGGGACCGGGCGCAGCCCCAGCGGTCCCCGGCCTCACGGAACGCCTCCAGCGCACGATGATAGAACTCCGCGGCGGCATCCGCGTCACCCTGCTCACGTGCTATGTCGCCCTGCTGATTCAGGGACCAGGCCGCACCACTGCGATCGCCCACTTGGCGGAAGATGACAGTCGCTTCGTTGAGGGCCATTAACGCACGCGGAAAATCTCGCTCGATCTTCGCCGCATTCGCCAGATTGTGCAGGCAGCGCGCGGTAGCCAGCCGGTCCGGCAGCGCGCGCCAACCCTCGAGGCTGCGCTCAAGTCGGTGCAGCGCAGCCTGATTATCGCCGCGGTCCCGGGCCGTGATCCCCAGAGCATTGAGCGACGCGGCGATTCCCCAGCGGTCGTCCAGTTGTTCATAAAGGTTGAGGCTCCGGGTCAGAAAACGCTCAGCGGCCGAATAATCGCCTTGGGCGGTCGTTAGCGCCCCCAGAAAAACGCACACCTTGGCGCGTTCTTTCAAATAGCCTTCACCGGCAAGATCCAGAACAGTCTCCAGCCGGGCACGACCTTCGTTGAGATGCTCCCGCATATCCCAGAACCGGAACAGGGCCATGCAGAGACGCAGCGCCCAGTCGCGACCTTCACTGTCAAACAGGTAGTCCAAAGCGCAACGGAAATTGTCGATTTCGAGATCGCATCGCGCTAGCCACGCATCTCGTTCCATCGGGCTGAGCTCCGGGTTGCCTTCTTCCGCCAGGACCAGGCAGTAGGCGCTATGCGCCCGACGCGTGTGGGCTTCCTCACCGCCGGCGGCCAGACGTTCGAGCGCGTATTCCCTGACCGTTTCCAGCATCCTGAACCGCGCTTCCGCGTGGTGCGCGTCCATGCGTTGGATCAGGTTCTTATCCACTAAAGACGCAAGCCCGTCCAACAGATCGATCCCCAGGTCGCGGCCAGTGTTGCAGACGGCTTCCGCGGCCTCCAGAGTGCCGCCGCCGGTGAAGACGGAGAATCGCCGGAACAGCTTCTGTTCCGGCTCATTTAGAAGCCCGTGACTCCAATCGATCGTATTGCGGAGCGTCTGCTGCCGTTCCGGCAAATCCAACGCGCCGCCAGTCAGCAGTTGCAGGCGGCTCTGGAGGCGATCGAGGATCGCGTTGGGGGAGAGGACCTTCGTTCTGGCCGCGGCCAGCTCGATCGATAGCGGCAGGCCGTCCAGCCTCGAACAAATCTCCGCAACGGCCGCGGCGTTCTCGGGAGTGACGGTGAAGTTGGGCCGAACCGCGGTCGCCCGCTGCACAAACAGCTGAACCGCTGCGCCCTGGTCCAGCGGCGCGAGTGGAAACTCCTGCTCGCCGTAGATGCGGAGGCACGCCCGGCTGGTCACCAATACCTTGAGCATCGGGCAGCCAGCCAGCAGGTCGCCCACGATCCTGGCAGCCTGGCGTAATTGTTCGAAGTTATCCAGGACGAACAGAAATGGCCCGGCATCCTGGAGGTAAGCATCGAGAACCTGGTGAGCGCTCCGATTGGCCGCCTCCCGGATATTCAAAGACTTGGCCAGCGCCGCCAAGAACAGATCCGGATTTGTAATGGACGCCAGTCCGACAAATTGCACTCCCGCGTTGAATTGCGGGGCGATTACCGTCGCCGTCGCGATTGCCAGGCGGGTTTTTCCCGCGCCTCCCGCGCCGGTCACGGTCAACAGTCGAATATCGGGCCGCTGCAGAAGGCGGACTGCCTCGTCGACCTCGCGTTCGCGACCAATCAGTGAGGTTCGCGGCGTGGGGAGGTCGAGGGGGGTTCTCGCCAGCGTCGCGGCGGGGGATGTCCGGTGAACCGTATCCGAGGATTGCGTTACGCAAGCGTTGAACACATACCCGCGGCGGGGTACGGTTTTGAGCAACTCCTGGTCATGGTCGTCAAGCGCGCGCCGCAGTTCGACCGTGCACTGCACCAGGGAATCGTCGGTGACGAACGTATCCGGCCATACCGCCTGGATCAACTCCTGTTTGGCGATCAGCCGTCCGGGGTTTTGTACCAGGTATTTCAGAGCTTCGAAGACCTTGGGACGAAGCCGGAGCTCCGCACCCTCTTTGAGGACACATCCCCTCGCCACGTCCAGCAGGAATCCGGCGAAGCGATATGTCAGGGGAACATCCTGCAAGCGGCCGCACCCCAAAAAGTGACCTTTGGTGTTTCTTCGGCGTTCCTTCGTGACGCCGTCAACCCGCCCTTGCTACTTTCATCAATGGCAGGCGAGATTCGCACTGTGAAAAAGATTACGGACCCCCATCGGGGCCGGAACACCCAGATAGTGACGATTCTAGCAAAGCTGCCGCGGCGAGATGCCGCAAATCAAGCATGCGGGACGGATGACCTCCGGCCCGGAAGGAGAAATCAAAAAATGAGTGCAGCACAGGCTCCGGCCCTTGACATGGATAAACTGAACGCATTTATAGGCCAATTCGTTACCGATTTGGGCGCCTCGGTTCACGCCGGGATGGTGGTGATTGGGGAAAAGCTCGGGCTTTACAAAGCTCTGGCCGCTGGCCCCATGACCCCGGCGGAGCTAGCCACCAAGACCGGTACCGATGCGCGGTACCTGCGCGAGTGGCTGGCTTCCCAGGCGGCAGGCGGCTACATCACGTACAACGAAGCGAGTAGCACCTTCAGCCTGACCCAGGAACAGGCTTTCACTCTGGCGCATGAAGATAGCCCGGCTTATTTGCCCGGCGCTTTTGAACTGGCTCTCGGCTCTTTGGCGGCGGTCCCGCGTATCGCGGAGTCGTTCCGTACCGGAGCGGGCATGGGCTGGCACGAACACGATGAGGGCGTCTTCCACGGCTGTGAGAAGTTCTTTCGTCCCGGTTATGCGGCCAATCTGGTGAGTTCTTGGATCCCCGCGCTGGACGATGTGCAACAGAAACTCGAAGCGGGAGCACGCGTAGCGGATGTGGGTTGCGGGAAAGGCGCATCCACGCTGCTCATGGCCAAAGCGTTCCCCCGCTCACGTTTCTTCGGGTTCGACTACCACGACAAGTCCATTCTAGCGGCGTGTGAATCGGCGTACCGGGAGGGCATCGCCGACCGGATCACGTTTGAAGTCGCGAAAGCCAAGGAGTTCCCGGGCCAAGATTACGATCTTGTGGCTGTATTCGACTGCCTGCACGACATGGGCGATCCGGTGGGCGCGGCCACGCACGTTCGGCAATCATTGGCGAAGGACGGTACCTGGATGATCGTGGAGCCGTTCGCGAACGATCAGTTGAAGGACAATCTGAATCCCGTGGGGCGCGTCTACTACTCTTTCTCCACCCTGCTGTGCACACCATGCTCGCGGTCGCAGGAGGTGGGGCTGTGTCTGGGTGCGCAGGCCGGCGAAAAACGGGTTCGGGAAGTCGTGAGTTCCGCCGGCTTCAGCCGTTTCCGCCGCGCGACCGAGACGCCTTTCAACATCGTATATGAGGCACGGCCGTAGGGCGGGCGTACGGCTGGGCGGCGGTCAGGCCGAGTGCCCGCTGCCCGGTCGTATACGATAACGGTGACAGGAGAATGCAATGGCAGAAGCTGCGAAAGCTATCCCCCAAGTACGCGCGGAAAGCTGGCTGACCGACGAAATGCTGGCCCGCTTTGAATCTCGCGCCGCGACGTATGACCGCGAAAACCGGTTTTTCGATCAAGATTTCGATGAACTCCGCTCGTCGGGCTACCTGAAGCTGCCGCTCCCCTCTGAGTTTGGCGGGGCCGGTTTAACTCTCGCCCGAGTGTGCCGCCAGCAGCGCCGTCTGGCATACCACGCGCCGGCAACTGCTCTGGGCGTCAACATGCACATCTATTGGGTCGGGGTGGCGGCCGACCTTTGGCGGCGCGGCGACACTTCACTCGAATGGATGCTGCGCGATGCAGCGGCAGGCGAGATCTTCGCCGCCGGCCACGCGGAAAGGGGCAACGACATCCCTGTGCTGCTTTCCACGGCGACGGCCGAACGGGTGGAGGGCGGTTATTGCTTCACAGGCCGCAAACAGTTCGGTAGCCTGACGCCGGTGTGGACGCGGTTTGGGCTTCACGGGATGGATGCGAGCGATCCCGAGCACCCGAAAATCGTCCATGCGTTTCTGCAGCGCGACAGCGCCGGTTACCTCATCAAGGAGACCTGGGACGTGGTGGGCATGCGCGCCACGCGCAGCGACGACACGATCCTGGAAGCGGCGTTTGTCCCTGACCGTTACGTGGCCCGTGTGGTTCCCGCAGGCGCCGCCGGCATCGATCCCTTCGTGCTTTCCGTGTTCGCCTGGGCGCTGATGGGCTTTGGAAACGTCTATTATGGCTTGGCCAGGCGGGCTCTCGACAAGACCATTGCCGCGGCCAAAAGCAAGCAGTCGGTGGCGCTCTCGCGCTCACTGGCATACCATCCCGAGGTGCAACACGCCATTGCCGATATGGTGATCGAACTGGAGTCCATCGGGCCGCACCTGGACCGTATCGCGGAGGATTGGTCGAACGGCGTGGATCATGGCGCGGAGTGGCCGGCTAAGATCTTCTCCGCCAAATATCATGCGGTGGAGGGATCATGGCGAATAGTCGATCAGGGGTTGGATGTCGCCGGGGGCGGCGGAATCTTTCGGTCAGCAGGTTACGAGCGTCTCCTGCGCGACGCCCGCCTGGGACGGATTCACCCTGCCAATGCGTTTCTGACGCATGAGGTGGTCGCCAAAACGGCGCTGGGAATCAGTTTGGACGAGCAGCCGCGGTGGGGGTAGCCAAGTACTCGTCAGATTGGGGCCGAGAGGGCTACCCGTGGCATTTCGCGCCTTGACAGCCGACGCCGGTGGCTCGTTTATTGCTACTTCCCGGGCTACTGGGTTACGGCGATACAGAAGTAATCCATATTAGCGTCGGTCGATGATTTGCGGCGAGAGGTCGGGCTTGGCAAGGGCCGCTGAGCGTGACGCAGTGTTCCATACGGAGTTCAGGCAGGACTTGCGCTTCTGGATGGAAGCCGATCGGAAAACGGCACTGCGCATTCTTCAACTCGGGGAAGCCGCATTGAAGGAACCCATCGCGGGTATTGGCAAGCCAGAGCCGCTGAAGTACCGATTTCCTGCAGGCCCGTTACCACTATTAAGATTAAGAAGGGTGCGGACGGTTAACGGTTAAAGGTCCGCCAGAATCCATCACCCAGAACCTAGGACCCTTCTTCTTGTGATGTAGTAGAACCATGCACGACTTGCGCTACGCAGTCAGGATGTTATTCAAGAATCCGGGGTTCACGCTGGTGGCGGTACTCTCGCTGGCCATCGGCATCGGGGTCAATTCGGCTATGTTCAGCCTGGCCGACGCGCTGCTGCTGCGTCCGCTCTCCGTGTCGCGGCCGGGCGAAGTCGTCAGCGTGGAGGGCAAGACACCCGGCGATCCTGTCGGCGACCTCTCTTACCGCGACTATGTCGATTTCCGCGATCGCAGCAGGAGTTTCGCGGGCCTGGTAGCGTTCACTACGAGCACGTTCGGCTTCAGCGCCAAGCCGGACGCCTTGCCGCAAATGAAGATGGGCATGCTGGTCTCGGGCAACCTGTTCCGGGTGATGGGCGTGGAGCCGGAGCTGGGCCGCGGCTTCCGGCCGGAAGAGGACCGGACCCAGGGCCGCGACGCTGTAGTCGTGCTGGGCCACGATTTCTGGGAGAAGCAGCTCGGCGCGGACCGCTCCATCGTTGGGCAGAAGGTGCGGTTGAACGGCATCGAATTCACCGTGATCGGCGTGGCACCGGAGCGTTTCACCGGCATGGATCAATACTTTCGGCCCGCCATGTATCTGCCGTTGATGATGGCTCCGCGCCTGGCCGCAAATCCCGAACACAACATGCTCGAGCGGCGCGCCGATCGCGGGCTTACCGTGAAGGGCCGCTTGCAGCACGGCACAAGCACGGCGCAGGCGCAGGCGGAGCTGGCGGGCATCGCCAAGGGCCTGGAGCAAGCTTATCCGGCCACCAATCGCGACCAGGGCGTGGCGGTGCGGACCGAGTTGCAATCGCGCATCGAGCGGCACGGGGATGCCGCGCTGGTAGCCATGCTGATGGCTCTGGCCGCGCTGGTCCTGCTGGTGGCATGCGCCAATCTGGCCAGCCTGCTGCTCAGCCGCGCGCGGGCCCGCTCGCGCGAGATTGCCATACGGCTGGCGGTCGGAGCGGGGCGCCTTCGGCTGATCCGGCAACTGCTGGCCGAGAGCCTGGCGATCGCGCTGGCCGGCGGGCTGGTGAGCCTGTTGCTGGCCAACGCCGGAGCTGCGTTCTTGAGCCGCATACAGATCCCCACGGACCTGCCGATCGTGCTTTCCATCAAAGTAGACGGACGGGTGCTGTGGTTCAGCCTGGCGGTCTCGATGATTAGCGCTTTGCTTTTTGGACTCGTGCCGGCGCTGCAGGCGAGCCGCACCAACCTGGTCCCGGTGTTGAAGGCCGGCGATGCCGACAGCTCGGGCAAGCAGCGCTTGTGGGGGCGCAATGCGCTGGTGGTCGCGCAAGTGGCTCTGTCGCTGGTGCTCACGATTGTGGCGGCGATGTTATTTCGCGGATTCCGCTCCGAGCTGATGAGCGGTCCCGGCTTCCGTACGGATCATCTGGTGATGATGAGCTTCGATCCCACGCTGGTGCGCTATAGCGAGGCGCAGACGCAGCAATTCTACAAACAACTTTCCGAACGCGCGCGCTCGACACCCGGCGTTCAGTCGGCGGCGCTCTCGAACGTTATTCCCATGGCGCCGAACCAGCACCAGGAGACCATTGTGCCGGAGGGTTACCGATTTCCCAAGGATCGCAATAGCGTGGCCGTATTCAGTGATACCGTGGACGAGAGCTTCTTCGATACGATGGGGGTGCCGATCGGGCGCGGCCGGGGTTTCCGCGAAAGCGATACGGTTGCCGCGCCGCGCGTGGCGGTGGTGAATGAGGTGCTGGCCGACCATTATTGGCCCAAACGGGATCCGATTGGGAAGCGCTTCCGGTTGAATGATGGGAATGGTCCATGGGTGGAGATCGTGGGAGTGGCAAAGACCGGCAAGTACCTTTGGATCGGCGAGCCGCCGACCGAGTATCTCTACCTGCCGCTGGCGCAACATCCGCAGTCGAACATGACGCTTGTCGCCCAATCCGCCGGCGAGGCCGCCAGCCTGGTGGCGCCGCTGCGCGAGATGGTGCGCGGGTTGGACGCCAACCAGCCGGTGTACGATGTCAGGACTATGACCGACTATTACCAGATGCGCGCGGTCAGCGTTCCCGTGATGATCATTGAAACAGTCGGGGCCATGGGACTCATCGGTCTGCTGCTGGCCATGGTGGGACTGTATGGGCTGATGGCTTATTCGGTGGCCCGGCGGACACGAGAGATCGGCATCCGCATGGCGATTGGCGCCGATCGGGCCGTAGTGGTCCGCATGGTGCTCCGACAGGGACTGACGCTGGCGGTGACCGGCCTGGCGATCGGGTTGGCGGCCAGCTTCGCCGCCGAGAGCGCGGTCAACGCCGTGTTCAGCTCGACGGGGCGAGATCCGCTGGCGTACTTGCTGGTGGCGCCCGCGCTGCTGGCGGTTACGCTGCTGGCAGCATGGATACCCGCGCGCCGCGCCTCGCTGATTGACCCTATGCGTGCCCTGCACTATGAGTAGCCTGAGTCGTGTCTTCCTGTTGCTGCTGACCGGCGTTCCGGGAGCAGCCCAGTTGTCGCAAAAGACTTCGGAACTCATCCGGGTCAACGAGCACGTTTATTGCGCCACGGGATATGCTCTGGGGAATGTGATCTTTGTTTTGACGGACCGCAGCGTGGTGGTGGTCGATACCACGGAAGGCCAGGCGCCCGCCCGAGCGGCCTTCGACGACTTCCGAAAGATTTCCAACCTGCCTGTCAGTTACATCATCTATACACACTTCCATGGCGATCATATTAATGGCGCGAAGGTTTTTGCCGGGCCCTCCACGAAGGTGATCGCGCAAAAGAATCACACGGAGGAACTGCGGAAGTATCGTTTGATGGCCGGCTACAACCGCAGGCTGAACGAGGTGCAGTGGGCGGCGGATGTGCCAAGATCGCAGCGCCGCACCACGCTGGGAATCGATCTGCTGCATCCGCCGGAGAGCGGGTATATTCCGCCGCAGATTCTTTTCGACGAAGAGTACAAGTTCGCGGAAGGCGGCGTGCGCTTCGAGCTGTATCATACGCAGGGCGAGACGGTGGACCATCTGATGGTGTGGCTTCCGGATTTCGAGACTTTGCTTCCCGGCGATCTCTTCTACTGGAGCTTTCCGATGCTGGCCAGTCCGGGCAAGCCGGACCGCCCTGTGCTCGAATGGGCCGCGTCGCTCGACCGCATGCGCCAGTTGCATCCGGCTTATCTGGTCGGTTCGCACAGCCGGCCGCTCCATGGGCGCGACGAGATCGATCAGGCGCTCGATAACTATGCGCGGGCCATTCGTTATGTGCATGACCAGACCGTCAGCCGGATCAACGAAGGCGAGCCGCTCTACCAGATTCGCCAGGAGGTGCGGCTGCCGGCGGAGTTGGCCGCGCTGCCCTATTTGCAGCCCGTCTATGGGACGGTCGAATGGGCCGTCAACGGCGTGTTCCGCCAGTATACGGGTTGGTACGATTTCGACCCGGCGCATCTGGCCGCGGGCGATCCGGCGCCCTTCGAGCGCGCGCTGGCGGAGGCGGCGGGCGGCGCGGCAGCCATCCTGCAACGGGCGCGCAAAGCGGCGGATGAAGGGCAGTTGCAACTGGCGCTGGAACTGGTGGAGACGGCGATCGCCGCCGGTGGCGGCGCCGATGCGCATGGTTTGCGCGCGGAAGTGCTGGAGCGTCTGGCCGCGCGGGCAACCAACGGCGTGGCGCGGAATATCTATCGGGAAGCCGCTGTTCTGGAGCGTAAGGGCCTGTCCCAATGAAACGAAAGATCTCAACAGGATTATTAGCCGCAGATGAACGCCGATGAACGCGGATCAGAGACGGAAGGTCGAAGCCCTAGCCGGTATACTACCGCGCTTCTGGCTGATCCCGTCTACCTGCGCCACAAGATCGGCCCTGGCCACCCCGAGCGGCCGGCGCGGTATGAGGCCGTCGTCTCCGCGCTGGAGGGCGCCGGGTTGACGGCGCAGATGTTGCGGATACCGCCGCGGGCCGCGACCTTGGATGAGCTGTCGGCTTGCCACACTCGCGAATATATCCAGCTGGTCGAGTCCGAAGTGGCGCGCGGCGCGAGAGTGCTCAGCACGGGCGATACCGATATCTGCCCGCGGTCCCTGGATGTCGCGCTGGCAGCCGCGGGCGGCGTCTTCCAAGCGGTGGATGCGGTGATGGAAGGCCGCGCGCAAAACGCCTTCTGCGTGGTCCGGCCGCCCGGACACCATGCCAGCGCGGATCGCGGGATGGGGTTCTGCATCTTCAACAACGTGGCTCTCGCGGCGCGCTACGCGCAGCGGCGGCACGGCCTTGAGCGCGTGCTGATCGCGGATTGGGACGTACACCACGGCAACGGCACACAGGATATTTTCTACGCGGACGGCTCGGTTTTTTTCTTCAGTACGCACCAACACCCGTGGTATCCGGGCACGGGACGCGCGGAGGAAACCGGCGAGGGCGCCGGCCGGGGCGCCACGCTGAACTGTCCTTTTCCGGCGGGTTCCGGGCGCGCGGAAATCATGGGGGCGTTTCAACGGAAGCTGCTGCCAGCTGTCGCGGATTTCAAGCCGGACCTGGTGCTGATCTCGGCGGGCTTCGACTCGCGTGCCGGCGATCCGCTGGGCGGCTTCACGCTTTCCGACGGGGATTTCGCGGAGTTGACTGCGCTTTTGCTTGAAATTGGCGATAGCTATGCCGGCGGGCGCGTGGTATCGGTGCTTGAAGGCGGATATAGCTTAGAGGGCTTGGCGGCAGCGACCGTGGCGCACGTAAAGGCGCTGGGCGGTTGACTTGGGGACCGCTTAGCAGGGTGCTACAGGACTAGCAGCTGTAGGTCGGGAGCGATTCGCTTGAGATCGGCTGCGTCGCTGGTGACGACGACCTGTCCAGCCCTGCGCGCACAAACAACGACGTGGGCATCGACGACATCGGCCGTCGCGGTTCCCGCCAACAGCAGGCCGACAGCCGTGGCATCCGGTCCGTTGAGCGCAATGAGGTCCGTACCGGCTTGCCGGATAAGCCGCGAGAGCCGCGCCTGCCTGGCAGGGTTGCGAATGGCTTGCGCCAGCGCGGTCGCTGGGATTGTGATCCGCATCCCATGCTCTGCAGCACGCGCGACCAATGCAAGCACCCGCCGATCGTTCCGGTCCAATGCAATCAGAGCACCAGCGTCGAAGGTAACGCCGCTCACGCAGCTTGCCCTTTCTTTGGGCTCCTCTTCCGCTCTCGCGAAGAGAGCAACGCATCAGCCCATGCGCGTTCGTTTTTGGTTAAGGGGCCACCTGTTTGCTGCAATGCGTCGTCCAGCATCTCTTTCCATCCTGCCGCATCGTGCAGAGCAACACCCACGGCGTGCTGCACGAAAGCAGAAACATTTGCCGCCTGCCCTGCTGCTACCAGGGCGCGAATTTCCTTAAGCTGATCTTCGTCAAGGGTGACGGTGATCTTCTGGGTCGCCATACCAATTACCATACCACTGAATCGGCCCGTTTCAGCAGTCGCTCGGTAACGGTCGCAGCGCCCCACGAGTCAGTCTAAAAATATAGCTTCAAAGCGAACTGCAGAATGCGCGGATCGAAGGCGGATTGGACCAGTCCGAACGACGACGAGCTTAGATTGGTGTTCATCGTCGTGTAGCTCTGCACCGTGCCGGCCGGCGAGATCCCTCCCACGAAGTTGGTGTGGTTGATTACGTTGAAGGCCTCCGCGCGCACCTGCACGCTGAAGCGCTCGGTGAACTTGAAGATCCGGCTCAGCGCCACATCGACATTCACCGTGCCGGGCCCGCGCAGCTCATTGCGTCCCACATTGCCGAACGTGCCGGTCGGGTTGGGGACAAACGCCGCGGGATTGATCCACTGGTCGCACGGGGCGGATTTGCATCCCGGCGTAGCGGGGTACACATCCGCAAGCACTTGATCGGGCCGGTCGTTATTGAGATCGGTGAGCGAATCGTCATGGCCGGTGGTGACCGTGAGGGGCTGGCCGCTGGATGCATGAAACAGCGGCGCGAGCTGCCAGTTGCTGAGCAGGCGGCTGGCCCACGGGTTGCCCTTCCATGAGCTCAGCGCCACCAGTGAAGCATTGAAGTTGCTGCGGGTATCGAAGATACACGGACCCCAGTCGGCATGCCGGTTGAAGGGCTGCGAGTTCGCCGGAGTGGCCAACGCCGCGCCAAAATCGTAGTCGGACACACAGTACGAGTCGGTGTAGTTGGCATTGAACGTGAAGTTGTGCGCGAAACGATGCTGTATCGATAAGAGCATGGCTTCGTAGTGCGCTACAGCCCCGTCATCCATGGTGTCGATACTCGAGTAGGCCTTGCCTAAAGTGGGGTCCGTCAGGTATAGGAGCCGGCGCTCGTTGGTATTCGCGGTGGTTGAACAGGTTTTGTAGGCAATGCCGTTGATGGTGCAAGCGGCCGTACCCAGATACTCCGCGGGGTCGATTTCCTCGCTGATCCAGAGGTGGGCTGTAGCGTTGCCCAGGTAGCTCGCCGAAGCCAGCCAACCGCCGGCGAACTGCCGCTGATAGGTGACGTTCCACTGCGCCACGTGCGTCGGCTTGGGATTGATGGGCATGTTGACATAAACGCCCTCGTTCGGGAAAAACAGATTGCCGTGCTGGGGAAATGGATTTCCGCCGGCGTAGCCCGCCCACGGATTGGAGAGCGTCCCCGTCGAGCCGACGTCGATATCGTTGCCGAACGGGGGATTGGTCGTTTCGCGCTCATTGAACCAGGTTTCGGTGGAATCGTAGAGGATGGCCCCGCCGATGCGGAGTGTGTCGCGGCCGTCAGCGTGCGGGCTCCAGACCAAGCCCACGCGCGGCGCGAAGTTCGCCAAGTGCCCGTTCCACATCGCGGGGGGAATGCCGGGGTCGCCCTTGAAGAACAGGCCGGCGGGCGCCGTCGGATGCACCGTGCTGAACTGATCGGCCAAGAACGCCGCCTCACTGAAGGAAGTGCCGCGCCCATATTTATCCGGGTCGGCAAAAGTCGGCTCCCAGCGCAGGCCAAAGTTCAACGTGAAGCGCGGAGAGATCCGAAAGCTGTCCTGCGCGTAGAAGCTCATGACCCATTGCCGCAGGTCGTCGGGAGTGGGGTTGGTCTGCTGGAAGTCACTTACATTTCCGATCATGAAATCCGCCAGCGGGCTGCCGGTGAAAGAGCCGTTGAAAGTGAAGGTCCCATTCTCGTCGAAGCCGGATATGGTGTCGTTCTGAATGCGGATGAGGTTGAACCCGAAGGCCATTTGATGCCGCCCGCGGACCAGATCCACGTCGTCGGCCGCCTGGTAGCTGCTCACGTCGAAATGTCCTGGCGCGCAGGTACCGCAGAACGTGCTGAAAGCGTTGCTGATGGTGAGCAGCAGGAAGTTGGGCACCGCGCTGTACATGTCCGAGCCCAGCGAGGTCGGACTGATCGGAATATCGGTCGGTCCGCGGTTGTCACGTACCCGGTTGAAGCTGAGGTGGAACGAATTGAGCGTCGCCGGGCCGAATGTGTAGGTGTCGCCGATGGTGGCCGACTGCGCCCGCTCAAAGTTGCCCGGCGCCGTGGTAGTCAGCAGATTGGTTCCGTTGAAAGTCGGCGGATTGCTGTAATCGTCGAAGAGGTATCTCCCATATAGAGTGTGCTTCGCGTTCTGGACCCAATCGACGCGGCCAATCGCCTGATCTTCGTCTCCGGTCACTGGAATGCCGTAAGTGACCTTCCCGCAGGAGGTGGCCGAACTTACCGGCAGATACTTCGACGCGATGGTTACCGCCACCGGATTGATGAGCGATTGCGGAATCTGGTTGTCAGGAAACGGCGTCCCCGTGGTGGGATCTTTCAGCGTCAGCGCCTTCCCGCTGGATTGACATCCGGCGCCCGCCAATGTGCTGAAGTCCCCATCGATGGCTGCCGCCGTGGGAATGTAGGCGATCGACTGGGGCGGATTCGAGCGGTTGCGCGTGCCCTGATACCCTCCGAAGAAAAATACTTTGTCTGTAACGATCTTGCCGCCGGCGGTGCCGCCGAACTGGTTCCGTTTCAGGCTATCGTGCTTGGGCGCGAAGAAGTTGCGCGCGTCCATATCGCCGTTGCGGATGTAATCGAAAGCGTCTCCATGGAATTGATTCGATCCGGACTTGGTGACCGCGTTGACGGTGGCCCCCGGATGCGTGCCGAAGCGCGACGACACCGCGCTGGTATCCACGCTGAACTCCTCGAGCGCATCGGGGAAGGGGAACGGCATGTTCACGTTCGACATCGCGTCGGTGTTATCGCCGCCGTCCAGCAGGTAAGCCGTGCCGTTTCCTTGTCCGCCGGCCACCGAAATTCTGGTGGAACTCCAGAAGGTTTTGCTTCCTGTGTCGCCGGAGTCGCCGTAGGACGCCGCCCCCAGGGTAAGAATTAACTGGGTCGCCTGCCGCCCGTCGAGCGGCAGATCGTTGATACGCTGCTGGTCGACCATCGCGGAAACCGAGTTCTCGCGGGTCTCGACCAGGCTGGCGTTGGCCTGCACCTCTACCCTTTCGCTCACCGAGCCGACTTGCATTGACACATTGATCTGGATGTTATTGTCGACCTGCAGCTCGAGCCCGGACTCTACGTAGTCCTTGAAGCCGTTGACCTTTACTTCCAGCCGGTAGGGTCCCACCGGCAACTCCAGAAGGGCGTAATGGCCAGTCGCATCCGTCTGGGCAGTGCGCACCAGTTGTTTGTCCGTCTCGGTCATGGAGACGGTTGCGCCCGCGATGGCGCTTCCGCTGGGATCGGTAACTGTGCCGCTGACTCCCGCCACCGCCACCGTTTGCGCGCCGGCCGTGGCTGGCCAAAGCAAGAAGAGAATCGATAGAGACAAACCTGTAAGTGTCAACCGGGACATCCCTTACCTCCCTTGAGGCGACCTTGAAGCAGCCAGGCTTGCCGGGCCGAAGCAGCCCGTGGGCCCGGCGAGTGCCTGGGAGATAAGATACTCAAATCGGACAGTTCTGTCCAATAGATTAATTCGCTGTTAATGATCGGTTGGAACGATCGATTGCGGAGGGTGCTGGAGGTGTGCTCGCGGCGCTCGCGGTCCTGCGCATTTTCGCCACGCATGTGGCCCACCTGTCACACTGCCTCCGGCCCAGGTTTGTGATAGCACGTGACATAACATTGGAAGCGCGATTGCAGTTGCGGACGCGTGGATTGCCTGACTACAAAGGATTCGCCATGGCGATTGCCAGAATAACAGGCCAAGGCCTGACCTGTATCGCCGTCCTGGTGGCGCTCCTCTGGGCTTGCGCCATCGGCGAGCGAGTCATCGTGGATCGGGCCAACGCCGAGACTACGGAGGCTTTGCGCGCCATGCGCTCGCTGCAGTTCAAGAATCGCAGACAACCGGCCGCCATACCGGTGCGCCCGACGCGGCGACAGCATCCGGAACTCGGCTGATCCCGTTGTAAGATCGGACATGCGCCATCGCACGGCGAAACTGGTACTCATCATGTCCACCCTGGTCGCTGCCGGATGCGGCACTCCGGAGCACACCTTCGCGAAGCTCGCGGAAGAGTTCGTTTACACCACGCTCTCTTTTTCGCCGGTAGCGGCCACTTCCACGGGACTGCATCAGTACAAGGGTCAAAATCTGGATGAGCAGCTCGACGATATGAGTCCGGCTGCCGTCGACCACCATCGCCAATATTACGAGCGGTTTCGCCAGCGCCTGCAAGACGATGTCAAGCGCGATAGCTTGCCGCCCGAATCGCGCGCGGATTACGACATCATCCAGGATCAGATCTCGCTTGCGCTGCTCGATTACCAGAATATACAGAGCGCTCTGCACAACCCGACCGGGTACGTGGAAACAGTGGGCAATGCTCTGTTCGCCCCCTTCGTGCTGGACTATGCGCCGCTGCCGGCGCGCATGCGCCACATCATCGCGCGCCTCCAGAAGCTGCCCCTGTTCCTCGACGAGGCACGCAACAATCTGGCCTCTTCTCCGCCGATTTGGACGCGCGTGGCCGCGGAAGAAAATGAAGGCAATATGGCGCTGCTGGACAAGACCATTCGCGCCGCGGCGCCCGCCGATCAGCGCGCGGACTTCGATCGCGCGGCGGGGCCGGCGCTGGCTGCCCTGCGCGCTTTTCAGGGTTTCCTCGGGAAGGAACTGATGGCGCGCGACAGCTATGACTGGCGTTTGGGGACCGATCTCTATACGCGTAAGTTCCGTTTCACCCTGGCTTCGGGCGCCGATCCGGCAACCGTGCTGGAAGCTGCCGAGCGTGAGCTCGAAGCGGTGCGCGCACGCATGCTGGAGATTGCCCTGCCGCTCGATCGCGAATTCTTCCCGGGCCACAAAGGCGGCGCGGGCCTCGCCGGGGCGGAGCGCGAGAATCAAGTGATCGCCGAAGTGCTGGGACATATCGCCGCTCGGCACTCCACGCGCGATTCGTATATCGAAGACGCCAAGGGCGACCTGGCCGAGGCGCGCCGCTTTGTTGGGCAGAAGCGCCTGCTCACGCTTCCGCCGCGCTCCAACCTGCAGGTGATCCCCACGCCGGAGTTCATGCGGGGCATCTATGCGGTGGGCGGCTTCAATCCCGCGCCGGCGCTCGAGCCGCAACTCGGCGCATTCTACTGGATCACGCCGATTCCCGCGGATTGGCCCGCCGAGCGCGTCGAATCCAAGCTGCGTGAGTACAACTTTTACAAGCTGAAATTGCTGACCATGCACGAAGCCGTACCCGGCCACTATGTCCAGTTCGAGTACGCCAACGATATTCAGCCGGCCTACCGAAGGCTGCTCCGGGCCGTCTACGGCAATGGGCCCTATATCGAGGGGTGGGCGCAATACGCCACCGACACCATGCTCAATGAAGGGTTCCTCGACCATTCTCCCGAGCTGCGCCTGACTTTTCAAAAGGAAGAGCTGCGGGTGATCGCCAATGCCATTCTGGACATCCGCCTGCAAATGCTCAACATGACCGACGGAGAGGCGCTCGACCTGATGGAAAAGCAGACGTTCCAGGAGACCGAAGAGGCTACCGCGAAACTGCAGCGCGCCAAGCTCTCGTCGGCGCAATTGCCCACTTACTTCGTGGGGTGGCGCGGCTGGATCCAGGTGCGCGATAAGTACCGCCAGGCCAAGGGGTCCGCCTTCGACTTAGCGAAGTTCCACGACGCGGCTTTGCGGCAGGGCGCCGTGCCGCTTCCGGTGCTGTCCGAGCTGCTCGGCGCTCTGCAGGAAACCGCTCCCTGACGGTCACGGCGCGGTAACGCGAGCGTTGGCAACCGGGCGTTATAATGAGTCCAGGGTGTTTAAGAAGGATCTGCCTAGGATGTTTGAAAACAGGCTACCAGATTCCGTCGAATCTTCCGAAGCGGCGGAATTGCCGGTCCGCCGCGCGGGGGGCTACCATCCGCTGTTCTGGTTACGCGATCTGGCGTTCTCGGTGTTGATCGCCGTGGTGCTGATCGTTTTCATTTATCAGCCGGTTAAGGTGGAGGGGACCAGCATGATGCCGGCCCTGGCCGACCAGGAACGCATCTTCATCAACAAGTTTACTTACCGTTTTCGCATCGCCAACATCCAGCGCGGCGACATGGTGGTCTTCTGGTTTCCGGGGGACATCACCAAGTCATACATCAAGCGCGTGATCGGGCTGCCTGGGGACACGGTGGAAATCGACCATGGCACGGTGTTAGTGAACGGAAGACCGCTGGTCGAGGATTATATACCCGAGGATTACCGCGACAGCCAATCGCTGCCGCTGGAGCGCATCGAAGCGGACCGTTATTTCGTGCTGGGGGACCATCGCAGCTCATCGAGCGACAGCCGCAGCTGGGGCACGGTGCCGCGTACGTATATTTACGGTAAAGCAGTTTTCGTTTATTGGCCCCCGGACAAGATGGGCCGCGTGCATTAATCAGGCAGGCACACGCCTAGTAATTTCCCGCATGTAGAATGTTCCCGGTAAAAAGTGCCGGCGCTCAGGCGGCCGAGGCTGTCCCCAACTCGTGTCGCTCCTCGGGCTTTTGTTCCAACTTCCGCCCGGCCCAATACTTGCGCATCCGCTCGGAAACCTTACGGCGCTCTTGAGGACTCATAAACTTACGACCCCGGCGCGGGAACGGAACGGGGGCCTCAGGCGCTTCCTGGGAGAGCAGTTCGAGGGAGGAGATCACTCGGTCTAGTCTCACTCTTTCCTCATATAATTCGGCGATAGTTTTGCGTAAATCCATGATGTGCGTTTGTGATCAGCAATCCGTCTGCCGGAGTCGCCGGCGCCCTCGTGGGTTTGAGAGGCAAACTTAAGACCTTGAAATAAAAGCACTTCTCAGCAACATCAATTATGCCGGAAGCTTCGCTATAATTAAGGTATGACTCCGGTACGCGGATTTTGGCCTCTGGACTACGATCAGGAAGTGGAGATCTATGACAATCTCTCCTGGGATTTGCCTGGCAGAACCAGGCGGGCTCTAAAGAAGTCGGAAACGGGCCGGGCACGCCCGACCCCTCCCATCAGGCCTTGACAGGCTTGTTCACGACTTTCTGGTTCTTGTCGTCCCAATACAGGACGCGCCCTTCGCGGTAAGATTGCACGGCCATGTTGATGGTCACCTGGGCGTGGTATCCAGTGTCCACATCGAGCGTGGGTTTCTCGCGCGTGTGCATGCAATCTAGAAAATTCGTGATGTGGGTGACCATGTCGTTCTTGTCGTCCACGGGGATGCTGGTTTCCTTATCGCCGAACTTCGCCTTGTAGGCGTCGTCGATGGTCTGGCGCTCGGGGATCAGAGTGATGTGGTCCGTCTTGCGCTCGAACATTCCGTGATCCACCATGATGATGGTGCCCTCGTGTCCGCGGATCAGGCCGGGGATGTGGTGGGAATTGGCCATGCTGGAGGTGAGCACCAGGGAGTGTTCCTGGGGGAACTCCGCCATCAAGTGGAAAGTGTCCGGCACCTCGCGCTCATCCTTGAACACGTAGATTCCGCCGCTGGCCGACACTTTGGTGGGGAACTGCGGTTCGGACCAGCAGATGTTCAGCGGCGCCACCACGTGGAAGAATAAGTCGGTGGCGATGCCGCCCGAGTAGTCCCAATACTTGCGAAAGCGGAAGAACCGGTCGGCATCATAGGCGCGCTTGGGCGCTTTACCCAGCCACATTTTCCAGTCGATGTAGTTTTCGCCCTTACCATCGGGGCCGGCTTCCTTGTCGATGGGCCAGTTCCATTCGCCTTCTTTGGAATTGCGGTGATAGGATCCCTGGCTCATGATCATTTTGCCGATGGCGCCATCGGCGATGTACTTCTTGGCCAGGTGCCACTGCGGGGCGGAGGTGGTCTGCGATCCGACCTGCAGCACCCGTTTGGTCTCTTTCACGGTCTGGGAAAGGTGCCTGGCCTCGTCGATGGTGTGGCACATAGGCTTTTCCAGGTAGACGTCTTTGCCGTGATCGAGCGCCTCCAGGGCGATGGCCGCGTGCCAGTGGTCGGGGGTGGCTACCACCACGGCGTCGATATCCGCGCGGTTGATGATTTCGCGGTAGTCCAGATAGCCTTCGCATTTGAATTTGTCCGCGGCTGCCTTTTTGCGCTTTTCGTAGACATCGGCCACCGCCGCCACTTGACAGGCGTTGGTGTTGGCGCCGATAGAGGCAAACTGGCCGGCGAGATAGGAGCCTCGGCCGCCAACGCCAATGATGCCCACCTGGATGCGATCGTTGGCGCCCAGAACTTTACCGGTCGCGGCCGCTCTGGCGGCGGGCTTGCCAAACAGCTCCTTGGCGGCCCCGAATGCGCCGGCTACGGCCACGGTTTTGGCCATGAAATCTCTGCGATTGACGGAGTCTTGGTTTTCAGACATGGGAAAGACCTTTCTTTGGCTGGCTAAACGACTAGTGTAACCGAAATTGCAAGGGCCGACGCAAGAAACCTGCACGATAGTTTTTGCGTCATTCTCTGATATAGTTAGCTGGGAAGTGGTATGTCTATGAAATCGTGGGGCAAATTTTCGGTGCTGCTGGTAGCGATAGCAGCGTTTTTCGCGATGGCGAAAATGTCCATGGGCCAGGAACAGGAAGGGCCCGCGAAAGATGTCGACCAAACCGTGGCCAAGCCACGCCAGCCCGCCAGCGAGCCCGCGGACGCGCCGATTCCGTCCAAGCTCAGCAAGAAAGCCAAACCGGATGTCCCGGAAAACTTACCGAGTTTCAAGAGCGACGTAGATGTCGTAAGCGTGGACATAGCCGTTCTCGACAACAAGGGCAATTTCATTCCAAACATCCCGCGCGGCAACTTTCGTGTATTGGAGGACAACATCCCGCAGCAGATCAAGTCCTTCGGCAAGGGCGAAGCGCCTATGACGGTGTGCCTGCTGATCGAGTTCAGCGCCCGGTACCAGCGGTATTGGAGCCAGACCTGGTATCAGACCCTGACCGCCTCGTATGGTTTCCTGCAGACACTTAAGCCGGAGGACTACGTATCGGTGATCGCCTACGACATGAAGGAGGAGATCCTCTCCGACTTCACCACCAACAAGCAGCAGACCTACGAGGCCATGCAGCGGCTGCGCATCCCTGGATTTTCCGAATCGAATCTGTTCGACGCGCTGGCCGACACCGAGGACCGCATGTCGAAGATCGAAGGCCGCAAGGCCATCGTGCTGATTGCCTCCGGGATCGACACTTTCAGCAAGCTCACCTTCGACAAGGCCCGTAAGGCGATACAAGACGGCGCCGTTCCGGTCTACGCGATTGGCCTGATGCAGGCGTTGCGCATCATGACCGAGTCGCGCATGGGGGCCATTCAACAGATGGACTTTCTGCAGGCCGACAACCAGATGAAGACCTTCGCAAAAGAGACCGGCGGCCAGGCCTTCTTTCCCCGCTTTTTCGGCGAGTTCCCAAGCATCTACAAGTCCATTTCGGACGCGTTGCGTAACCAGTACTCAATCGGCTATGAGCCTTCCAATAAGGCGCGCGACGGCAAGTTCCGCAAGATCAAAGTGGAGCTGGTTAATCCGTCCACCAACGAGCCGCTGCGCGTGACGGACGAAAAAGGCAAGCCCATCAAATATCAGATCATCGCCAAGGCCGGCTACACCGCGCCGCGCGAGGTCGAATAGCAGCGCCGCGCGTTTGTCAAGAACTCGATCTCGCCTCTTTGCAAGTCGATGCAAAAGCGTTGACACTTGCGTTACAGGTTTGTTACCCTCGCCTGCGTCATTGCATGAGACGCACATGGGCCGCGCCGCCTGAAAAAACTCCCGAAATTTTGCTTGTGGACGACAACCGCGAAGGGTTGATCGCCCGAAAATCTTTGCTCCAGGAATTGGGCTACATCATCCGCACGGCTACCGGCGGAGAAGAAGCTCTGGAATTGTTTGCCAGAGGGAAGTTCGATGTCGTGGTGACTGACTTCAAAATGCCCAGTATGGATGGAATCGAACTGATCCAGCGCATTCGCGATCTCGAGCCGAATGCGCGAATTATTCTACTGTCCGGCTTTGTGGAGCCGCTGGGCCTGTGCGAGCAGACCACTGGCGCGGACGTAGTTATCTCGAAGACCGCCGGCGAAGTGGGGCACCTGACGCGATCCGTCAAGCGCCTGCTCAGCCGTCCGCCGGGGCGTAAGCCACCGGCTTCCGCCGTTTCGGCGCCTATAACGAAAGCCAAGGCTTAAGGGCCGGCACAGCCGGTCCTTACGCCGGTGCTGGGTTTTGGGTACTGGGTGCTGGCGTACTCATCGAAAACGGTTCGAGCGTTTGCCGGCATCCAAAATCCAGAACCCAGCACCCCCGCTCCGCCCGAGTACACTGTAGTTGTGTTCCGGTTGCTCTACCGTGCTCTCGTTCCGCTGGCGCTTGTGCTGGCGTTTGTGCTGAATGGGGCCAGCGTGCGCAAAGCTGCCACCGCCTCGCCGGTCCGCCAGTCGGCCTTCGTGCGGCGCTGGATGAGAACCTTGACCCTGCGCGAGAAAGTGGCGCAGCTGATCTACATCCCGTTTCATGGCGCGGCGCCCAACAGCCGCTCGCGCGAATACCGGCAATTCGTGAAACTGATACGCGACACGCGCGTGGGCGGCCTGGTGCTGGTGAACTGGAACAATGGCCGCCTGACCCAGAAAGCCCAGCCTTACGCGGCCGGGGCGTTTCTGAATCGCATGCAGAGGCTGGCGCGCGTGGCGCTGCTGGTGGCGGGCGACTTCGAACGCGGCGCTTCCATGCGCGTGGATGGGACCACCGTATTTCCGCAGGCCATGGCCTTCGGCGCGGCCGGCGATCCGTCGCTGACCCGCTTCGAGGGGCAAGTCACGGCCCGCGAGGCGCGCGCGGTCGGGGTACAGTGGATCTTCTTTCCGGTCGCGGACGTCAACAACAATCCCGATAATCCGATCATCAACATACGGTCTTACGGAGAGGACCCCAAGCAGGTAGCGGCGCACGTGACGGCGTTCATCGAGGGCACCCGCGCGGACCCCCATTATCGCGTGCTGACCACGGCCAAGCATTTCCCCGGACACGGCGATACGGCGGTGGACACGCACATGAACATGGCCGTAATTAACGCCAGCCGCGAGCGGATGGACAGCGTGGAGCTGGTCCCGTTCCGGGCGGCCATACAGGCGGGAGTCGACTCCATCATGTCGGCGCACATCGCGGTGCCGGCGCTGGCTCCGGCGGATGTGCCGGCCACTCTATCGCCCGCGATTCTGACGGGTCTGCTGCGCGGCGAAATGGGCTTCAAAGGAATCGTCGTGACGGACGCCCTGGACATGGGCGGTATCTCGAAGGGCTACAACAGCGGCGAGGCCGCGGTGCTGGCGCTCGAGGCCGGCGCCGACGCGCTGGTAATGCCGCCGGACCCGGAAGCGGCCATCAAGGCGGTGCTCGCAGCGGTCGAGAGCCACCGCATCACCCGCGCGCGTATCGACGAGAGCGTGGCGCGGCTGCTGGCTGCCAAGGAGCGCACCGGGCTCGACCGCAGGCGAGCGGTGGATCTGGAAGCTATCGGCGACGAGATCGCCGCGCCGGAAGACGAAGAGCGCGCGCAGCAAATCGCCGAGCGGGCCGTCACGCTGGCTAAGAACGACGGCAATGCGGTGCCGCTGCGCGCGCCGGCCAAGACCTGCTTCCTGACCCTGGCGGAAAGCCGGGCTTCGAGCGAGGGTCTGGAATTCGGCCAGGAGGTGCATCGCCGCGAGAAGGGCGCGCAGGTGTTTTCGCTGGATGCTTCCATGCCGGCTCCCTCGCTCGATGCCGTGGTGCAGAAGACCGCGGAGTGCGAGAGTTTCGTGGTGGCGGCCTTCGCTTCGGTGGCGGCTTACCGCGGCGATGTAGCGCTGGGCGGCGAGTTTCCGGGGATGCTGGATGCGCTTTTCGCGAGCGGCAAACCGGTGGTGCTGGTCGCGCTGGGCAATCCGTATATGGTGCGCAGTTTCCCGAAGGCCGCGGCGTTCCTGCTGACTTTCAGCACCGTGCCTTTGTCGGAGACCGCCGCGGTGAAGGCGTTGTTCGGCGAAATACCGATTCGCGGGCATTTGCCTGTTTCCATACCAGGCGTGGCGAAAATAGGCGATGGCTTGGAGCTACCGGCAGCCGCGCCCGTGCCATAATCTGGCTATGGAAATTACGTGGTTGGGACACGGCACATTTCAATTTGGTTTAGATTCGGGCGAAGTGATCCTGATGGATCCGTGGACTGAAGGAAATCCGGCATACCCGCATGGCTACAAGATCTCGCGCCTGGATACAATTTGTGTTACGCATGGGCATTTCGATCACATACACGATGCGGTGCCCCTGGCGAAGGAGTTTTCGCCGGAGGTGGTGGCTATCTTCGAGACCTGCCATTGGCTCGAATCTCAAGGCGTGGAGCGCACCCGGCCGATGAACAAGGGCGGCTCGCAAAAAGTGGGCGCGGTGACGGTGACCATGACTCACGCGGTACATAGTTGCGGCATTCTAGACGATGGCAAGATCATTTATGGCGGCGAGGCGGCGGGATATGTTTTGCGGTTCGAGGACGGGCGCGCGCTGTATTTCGCCGGCGATACGAACGCGTTCGCGGACATGCAACTGATCGAGCAGTTGTATCATCCGGAGCTGGCCTTCCTGCCGATCGGCGATCTGTACACGATGAGCCCGCGCGAGGCGGCGCTGGCTTGCCGCCTGCTGAAACCGAAGAAAGTGGTGCCCATGCACTTCGGCACCTTTCCGGCGCTAACGGGGCGTCCGGAACAACTGGCAGAGCTGATCGGCGATCTGCCGGGGACCGCGGTATGGCCGCTCGATGCGGGGAAGGCAGTGGAGTGGTAAATGGAGCGATAAATGGATAAATCCAAGCGTACTATTTTGGTCACGGGCGCTACCGGCAAGCAGGGCGGGGCCGTATTGCGCCATTTGCGCAAGCGCGGTTTCCCGGTGCGGGTGCTCACACGCGATCCGGACAAGCCGGAAGCGCGGTCACTCGCCGGGCACGGTACGGAGGTGGTGAAGGGGGACCTGGACGACCCCGCATCGCTCGACCGCGCGCTCGATGGTATTTACGGAGTCTACTCCGTGGGGACCTACAGAGAGCGGGGCATTGAAGGCGAAATCCGTATGGGCGCGGCTCTGGCCGAGGCTGCCCGGCGGTCGGACATCGACCATTTTATTTACAGCTCGGTGGGCAGCGCGGCGCGCCAAACCGGCATCCCGCATTTCGATAGCAAATTTCAAGTGGAAGAACACATCCGCAGGACCGGCCTGCCGTACACCATCCTGCGACCCGTGTTCTTCATGGAGAACTGGCAGGCGATACGCGGCATGATCGAAGGGGGCACGCTGGCGCAGCCGCTGGATCCCGCTCGCACGCTGCAGCAGGTTGCCGTAGACGATATCGGCGCTTTCGCCGCGCTGGCCTTCGAGCATCCGGGGAAATGGCTGGGCCGCGCCGTGGAGCTGGCCGGGGACGAACTTTCCATGACGCAGTTGGCGGAAACTTTCGGCCGCGTGCTGGGCCGCGAAGTGCGGTATCAGCAAGTCCCGTGGGACCAGTTCGAGAGCAACGCCGGCCGCGAGATGACCATTATGTACCGCTGGTTTAACGATGTTGGATACAATGCGGACATCCCGGAGCTGCGCTGGGAATATGCGGATTTGACCACGCTCGAGCGCTGGCTGCACGGGAATGCCTGGGGGACACCATGAAAGCCGTTGCGGTCTATCCCGGAAATCGGGAAGTGAAGGTGATTGACATAGCCGAGCCGGGCAAACCGGCGCCGGGTCAGGTGAAGCTGCGCATGCTCGAAGTGGGCGTGTGCGGCACCGACAAGGAAATTTGCGCCTGGGTTTACGGTTCGCCGCCCGAGGGCTCGGACCACTTCGTGCTGGGCCACGAGTCGCTGGGCGAAGTGATGGAAATCGGATCGGGGGTGGAGGATCTGCGGACGGGCGACCTGGTAGTCAGCACCGTGCGGCTGCCCTGTACCGATGCGGACTGCGTGCCTTGCCGCGCCGGGCAGTACGACTTCTGCAGCACCGGCCACTACCGCGAGCACGGCATCATGTACCTGGACGGCTTCATGACCGAGCAGCTGGTGGAGGAGCGCCACAACCTGCATCCGGTGGCGCGCGAGCTGCGCGACGTGGGCGTGCTGGTGGAGCCGCTGACCATCGCCGAAAAGGCGCTCCTCGAAGTGAACGTGATCCAGCAGCGGCTGCGATGGAGCGGGCATCATCGCGCCGTGGTCCTGGGCTGCGGGCCGGTGGGGCTGCTGGGAGCCATGCTGCTGGTGAATGAAGGCTACGAGACGTACATCTATTCGCGGTCGCCCAAACCCAATGCGAAGGCGGCGGTGGGAGAAGCTATCGGAGCGAAATACATTTCGTCGGAACAGACGACGATCGAGCAGATGGCAGAACAGGTGGGCAACATCGACCTGGTGTATGAAGCCGTGGGCGCATCGAAATTTGCGTTTGACGTTTTGAAGTACCTGGGCTCGAACGGCATCTTCGTGTTTACGGGCGTGCCGCGCGGCGAAAAGCCGATGGAGATCGACACCGAGCGCATCATGTACAACCTGGTGTTGAAGAACCAGGTACTGCTGGGCACGGTGAACGCCGGCCCGCTGGCGTTCGATAATGCCGTGCGCGACCTGGGCGTGTTCAACAAGCGCTGGCCGCAAGCGCTGCGCGCGATGATCACGGGCCGCTATCCCCTGGAAGCATTCCACGATCTGGTGATGGGCACGGCCGGCGGGATCAAGAACGTGCTGGCCATTTCCGAGGCGGGCAAGCTTTGATCGCGGAGCTGGCGCGCCTGGCGGAAGCCGAGCGCCGCGAGAAAAACTGGAAACGCTGGGGGCCCTATCTTTCCGAGCGCCAGTGGGGCACGGTGCGCGAGGATTACTCGGCGCACGGGGAATGCTGGACCTACTTTCCGCACGATCATGCGCGCAGTCGCGCCTATCGCTGGGGTGAAGACGGGCTGCTGGGTATCTGCGATCGCGAAGGCCGCCTGTGCTTCGCGACGGCTCTCTGGAACGGGCGCGACCCCATCCTGAAAGAGCGGCTGTTCGGGCTGAGCGGACCTGAAGGCAACCACGGCGAAGATGTCAAGGAGTGTTATTACTATCTGGACTCCACGCCCACGCACGCTTATTTGAAGGCACTTTACAAGTATCCGCAGGCGGCCTTTCCCTACGCCCTATTGGTCGAAGAAAATGGCCGCCGAGGCCGCGATCAGCCGGAGTTCGAGCTGGAAGATACCGGCATTTTCGAGGAAGGGCGGTACTTCGATATCTTCGTCGAGTATGCCAAGGCCGCGCCGGACGATCTGCTGATCCGCATCACGGCGGCCAACCGCGGTCCGGAACGCGCGCAGCTACACGTGCTGCCCACGCTGTGGTTTCGCAATACCTGGTCGTGGGGGCGCGAGGGCGAAGGCTACTGGCCGAAGCCCAGGATCAGCCGCGCCGGCGATACCACGCTGATTGCCGAGCACGCTTCGCTCGGGAAATTCCGGCTGGAGGCGGAGGGCGCGGCACAACTTCTTTTTACGGAAAATGAGACCGACATGGAGCGCGTGTTCGGCGTGGAGAGCGCCGGGCCGTATGTGAAGGATGCTTTCCACGCCTATCTGATAGAGGGCCGCGCGGATCGCGTCAATCCGCGGGGCGAAGGCACCAAGGCCGCCGCCCTCTACCAATTGGAACTCGAACCTGGCGCGAGCGCCGGCATTCAACTGCGGTTGTGCGCTGACGATGGCGCGGCCGCCGGGCCAGTGGATGCCGGGCAGGTGTTTCAGCAGCGGCAGACGGAAGCGGATGAGTACTACGCGACCCTGCTGCGCAAGTGCGACACCGATGCGTCGCGCCGCATCGCGCGGCAAGCCTCGGCCGGGCTGCAGTGGAGCAAACAGTTCTATTACTACTCGGTGCACCAGTGGCTGGAAGGCGACCCGACTCAACCGCCGCCTCCGCCTGGGCGCGAGCACGGACGCAACCACGACTGGAAGCACCTCTACAATCGCGACGTCATCTCGATGCCGGATAACTGGGAGTTTCCATGGTATGCGGCATGGGACCTGGCTTTCCACATGATCCCGTTCGCGCGCCTGGATCCAGATTTTGCCAAAGAGCAACTGGTTCTGCTGCTGCGCGAGTGGTACATGCGCGCCAACGGTCAGGCGCCGGCCTACGAATTCGCATTTGGCGACGTGAACCCGCCAGTACACGCCTGGGCTTGCTGGCGCGTGTACAAGATGACTGGCCCGCGCGGCGCCCGCGACCGCGTCTTCCTGGGCCGCGTCTTTCAGAAACTGCTGATCAACTTTACCTGGTGGGTAAACCGCAAAGACGTGGCGGGGCAGAACATCTTCTCCGGCGGCTTTCTCGGGCTGGATAATATCGGCGTGTTTGACCGCTCGCAGCCCCTGCCCGGCAACCTGGTGCTGGAGCAGGCCGATGGCACCGCCTGGATGGCGTTCTATTGCCTGACCATGCTTTCGATGGCACTGGAGCTGGCGCGCGAAGATCCCGCGTACGAGGATGTGGCTTCCAAGTTCTTCGAGCACTTCGTGGCCATCGCCAGCGCCACGAATACCCTGGGCGGCAGCGGGCTGTGGAACGAGGCGGACGGATTTTACTACGACCAGATCCGCATGGATGGCAATAGCTTTCCCATGCGCGTGCGTTCGGCCGTGGGGCTGCTGACGCTGATCGCGGCCGAGGTGCTGGATGAGAATGTCATCGCCGCGCTTCCGGGCTTTCACAAGCGCATGGCGTGGTTCCTGGAGAACCGCAAAGATCTGAGCCGCCAGATTTCTTACATGGAGCAGGACAATTCGGCGGGGCACAGACACCGTCTGTTGGCGATTCCTTCCCGCGAGCGCCTGCTGCGCACCCTGCGCTACATGCTGGATGAAGATGAGTTCCTTTCGCCCTATGGCATCCGTTCGCTCTCCAAGTATTACCGGGATCACCCTTATATCCTGAAAACGGACGGCAACGAGCGGCAGGTGGACTATGAGCCGGCCGAATCCACCACGGCTTTATTCGGCGGCAATTCCAACTGGCGCGGTCCGGTCTGGTTTCCGCTGAACTTTCTTTTGGTGGAAGCCCTGGAGCGATATCACCATTTCTATGGCGATAATCTACGGGTGGAGTGTCCCACCCGGTCCGGGCGTATGCTCAACTTGAAACAGGTGGCCGGAGAGATCATGTGGCGGCTGGCGCATCTCTTCCTGCCAGGGGAAGATGGCCGCGCGCCGTGGCAGGGAGGATCGCGATACGCGCTCGATCCGCACTGGCGCGACCTCGTACTATTTCATGAATACTTCGATGGGGACACCGGGCGCGGGCTGGGCGCAAGTCACCAGACCGGCTGGACGTCACTGGTGATCAGATGTCTCGAGGATATGGCTCGCCGTAACTCTGGTACTTAATATTAGTACTTAGCCGTTCCCGCCCCAGGACGTTACGTTTGAAATCCGCTTGAATTGCATTTCTATTCTCTTCATACTCTAGCAATGAGATTGTTTAAGCTGTTGTTGTTGGTGTGCTGTATTAGCGCAGTCATGTCCGCAGGGCCCGTAAGTACCTGTACAGTGAACCTGCTCTCCAATTATGTGTCGAATGAAACTTCATGTCAGTTGGGGGAGTTGATATTCAGCGATTTCGAATACGGTCCCAACCACTTTCCGGGCAATCCAGGGCCCGCGGGGAATACCATTACAATCACTCCGATAAGCGATCCGGGGGATCCCGGATTTCTCTTCTCGTCGGCGGACTGGACGGCCATGGGCGCCGGCAATGGCGGAGACTCCGACATCAGCTACCTCATTACCAGCGCAACGGGTGCGCCCATCATCGGCGCTGTCGATCTGGGCGTGACGGAGACACTCGCGAGCGAGCCGGTGAAACTGATTGTGGACGAAACGGTGTGCGTGGGAGTGTTTATAGCGCCTGGACAATGTCCCGCCGCGAACACGGTCACGCTGGATAACTCGAATATTCCCGGCTCGGTGACCGCGATACCCTACGCCACGTTCGCGCCGGTGTCGGAAGTGACCGTGCTGAAAGATATTTACTTCGCGTCGGATGGATCTACGGGGAACGGGCAGATCCTCAGCGTGAGCAACACTTATCCAACGCCGGAGCCGGCTGCTGGGGTACTCAGCCTTTGCGGGTTAGTGGCGATTTGGTGGATGGGGAAGAGACGGACGAAAAACAGCTGAGCCTTTCACCTTGTATAATCGGCACAGCACATGCTTTTGGAGTTGCTGGTCGAGAATTATGCCGTGGTGGATCGCGTCCGCGTGCGGTTTCATGCGGGACTGAATTTGCTGACGGGCGAGACGGGCAGCGGTAAGTCCATCGTGGTGGATGCCTTCGGCCTGCTGCTGGGCGGGCGGGCGTCGGCGGAGATGATCCGCTCGGGTGAATCGCGCGCGCGTGTGGCGGGCATCTTCGACGTGCGCGACCGCGCGGACGTTCGGGCGCTGCTCGAGCCGGCGGGCTTCACCATCGAGGACAGCGAGCTGCTGATCGAGCGCGAGATCCTGGCGGGCGGCAAGTCGCGCGCTTTCCTGGGCAGCCGTCCGGTAGCCGTTACGCTGTTGCGAGAGCTGGCGCCGCTGCTGGGCGATATCCACGGACAACACGATCAGCAACTTTTGTTTTCGGCTGCAGCGCAGCGCGAGATGCTGGATGCATTCGCCGGGTCCGGTGAACTGTTGGGCCGCACCGCGGAGATCTACGCCCGATGGAACGCGGCGGGCGCGGCGCTCGAGAGCCTGGAGCGCACCGAGCAGGAGAAGCTACGTCTGCTGGACCTGTGGGAATTCCAGCGCAAGGAGATCGACGGCGCCGGTCCTAAAGCCGGCGAGGATGAGGCGATCGAGGCCGAGCGGCGGGTGCTGCAAAACGTGGTCCGGCTGCAGGAGCATGCGGAGACCGCCTATGCGGCGCTCTACGATTCACCGGAATCGGCGCTGGCGCAGGTGCGGCTGGCGGCCAGGCGTCTGGACGAGTTGTGCCGCATCGATCCATCGCTCACGGGCCTTGGCGAGCATCTGCAATCGGCGGAGGTGTCGCTCAAAGAGGCTTCCTACGGGCTGCGCGACTATCTTTCCGGCCTTGAGGCGAACCCTGGGCGGCTGGAGGAGATCGAGAACCGGCTGGCGCTGCTGGATAAGCTGAAGCGCAAATACGGCAGGTCACTCGAGGAAGTGCTGGCGTTTCTGGCGGAGGTGCGTGCGCAGATCAAACAGGTGGAGCACGCCGGCGAACGCATGGAGGAGCTGCGCAACGAGCGGGAATGCCTGGCGCGGGATTACCAGCAGGCGGCCGGCGCATTGAGCGCTTTGCGTGGCGGTGCGGCGCGCAAGCTGGAGAAAGGCGTCGAGACGGAGTTGGCGTCGCTGGCTATGGAGCGCACTACTTTTCGGATCAGTATGGATGCGGCGCCCTGGTCGGAGAGTGGGGCGGACCGGGTGGAGTTTCTGGTGTCGCCGAATTTGGGGGAAGAGCCCAAGCCTTTGGAGAAGGTGGCGTCGGGCGGCGAGATTTCGCGCATCGCGCTGGCGCTGAAGACTTGTTTGGCCGCGCCTAAGCGGGTTGATGATACTGCGCCGATGCGCACGCTGGTGTTTGATGAGGTGGATGCGGGTATCGGGGGGAGTGCGGCGGAGGGCGTGGGGCGGCGGCTGAAGAAGCTGGCGGCGGCGAATCAGGTGATTTGTGTGACGCATCTGGCGCAGATCGCTTCGTTTGCGGACCATCATTATTGCGTGGAGAAGCGCGAGGTTAAGGGGCGTACGGTGGCTGGGATTGAGGAGTTGGATAAGCAGGGGCGGACGCGGGAGATTGGGCGGATGCTGTCAGGGCAGGAGTTGACGCCGGAGGCGCTGAAGCATGCGGAGCGGCTAATTCGGAGCGCGAGCTGACCTCGTCATGCTTTCGCAAGTTCGGCGGCTACGGCGTCGCGTTCGAGGGGCATTTTCAATTCGGTGAAGATGTCGAGCGCAGTCTGGAGCTTCGCGCGTTCGGTGGTATGATCGCCTTGCGCGCGGGCAAGCAAACCCCAGTTCGAATAGCAATACCCGAGGCCGCGCCGAGAACCAAGCTCCAGGCAGAGCGCCTCCTGCTTCTTGTGTAGCGCCATAGCCTCGTCAAGCCGCCCCCAGTACCCGAGTATCCGCGCCTGGTTACCGTAAGTGCGCTGCAAGTCATCCTTGTTGGTCAGTTCTAGGCACATTGCTTCCTTTTTCTTGAGCAGTGCCATGGCCTCTTCCAGCCGCCCCAAGTCCTGTAGGATCAGAGCCTGGTTGCCGTAACTGATCTGGAGGTCGTTTCTGTTGCCCAACTCCAGGCACAGCGCTTCCTGCTTCTTGAGCAGCGCCATGGCCTCTTCGAGTCGCCCGCAAAACTTGAGGATCAGCGCCCGGTCGCAGTAGCTACGCTGGAGACCATCCTTGTCACCCATTTCCAGGAACAGCGCTTCTAACTGCTTGTGCAGCGCCAAGGCCTCTTCCAGCTGGCCCCACTCCTGGAGGGTCAACGCCTGTTTTCCGTGCGGACGGCATGCCCTACATCTCCATGGAGTACGTGGATGGAGAGGATCTGGCCTCGCTGCTCCAGCGCATCGGGCGTCTACCCGCCGACAAGGCCCTGGAGATTGCCCGCAAGATCTGCGCGGGCGTGGCCGCGGCGCACGACAAGGGCGTTATCCACCGCGATCTGAAGCCCGCCAACATCATGCTCGACAAGCGGGGCAACGTAGTGGTGATGGACTTCGGCTTAGCCGCGGTCTCCGATCAGTTGCGCGGCTCCGAAGCGCGCAGCGGCACGCCCGCCTATATGGCGCCGGAGCAGTTGCGCGGTGAACAGGTCACTGCCAGGAGCGACATTTACGCGCTCGGCATGGTGCTGTATGAGATTTTCACCGGCAAGCGCGCCTACGAAGCCGCCACCATGGCTGAGCTGATCCGATTGCAGGAGAGCGCCCAGATCGCCAGCATGTCGTCGATCGCGGCCGAGATCGACCCCGCTGTCGAGAAAGCTATTCGCCGCTGTCTCGATGCCGATCCCGCCAAGCGCCCGGCAACCGCGCTGCTGGTGGCTGCCGCGCTGCCCGGCGGCGATCCTCTCGCGGCTGCCCTGGCCGCCGGTGAGACGCCGTCTCCCGAGCTGGTGGCCGCATCCGGTGAGACCGAAGGCCTGCCGCTGAAGATATCCGTGCCGTTGGCCTTGGGGATCGCCGCCCTGATTATCGCCGTGCCGTTCGCGCGCACCAATGTCGAAATGCACAGCCTGGTGCCGTTTGAGCTTTCGCCGGATGTCTTGGCGGCCAAGATTCGCGACGATGCCGCGACATTCGGCTACACGGCGCTGCCTGCCGACAAGAAATACGACTTGCACTGGCAATGGGACGCCATCAACGATGCGCGCAAGCACGTCAAGACAACGGACCAGGCCCGCCTCTGGTTCCAGGCTGAGTCGCCGCTCCTGCTCGGCTACCGCGAAAGTCCGCTGCCGCTCGTCTCGCTGCCGGATGGCGAGTTCACCGAAGACCGCCCCGCGCCCGTCGTCTCGGGGATGATCGGTCAATAGCAAAGGGCAACTGCGGTTTTTTCATGCTGTTCCGCCGCAGGTAGATCACTCCACGGCGGCGCGCCCGCTTGATGTGCAAGCGCTTTCACAGGCTATCGGCTTCGATATCTCTCAATGGCCGGAGACCATTCCCAAGTTTACGCCTCTGTACGCGTTCGATTGGCAGAAGGCCTGGAAAGGACAGCATCCCACACTGCACACCGATATCACCGTGCAAGCCGCGGCCTGGCACGGAAAGATTACGGACTTGCAGGTGCTGTGGCCCTGGTCGAAGCCCTGGCACGAACCGGAGTCGCACGTTAGTTCCTGGAACGATTCGGCGCGCACCCTGGTAGAGCGGCTCACGTCTGGACTGGTATTCCTGTTTTCCGCAGTCATGGCCGCGCGAAATCTGCGTGCGGGCCGTGGCGACCGCCGCGGCGCGTGGCGCCTGTCGGTGGCCTGCTTCATTCTGATGGCTGCCGCCTGGGTGTGCTCGGCGCACTGGGTGGTCGACATATCGATGATCCGGATTTTCGTCACCAATGCCGCGGACTGGTTCACCTCGGCGGCCATGATCTGGGTGCTCTACATCGCGCTCGAGCCGGCCGTGGGCGCGCGCTGGCCGCATTCCATCTTGACCTGGAGCCGCCTGCTGGCCGGCCGCTGGCAGGACACCCAAGTGGCCGCGCATGTCCTTTATGGCGCACTGGTCGGTTTGATTATCACGGCCTTCTTTCTCGTCTCCCAGTGGGTCGAGACTTCGCGAGGGTTCATAGGCGCGGCGGCTGGCGGGGATGCGGGTGTCCGGGCACGCTACTTTATGGCTCATGTCCTGGGCAATGCGCGGGGCGCCGCGGAGTTCGGGCTGATCGTCGTGTTTGTGATCTTTTGCTTCCGCATTGTTTTCCGAAAGGATTGGATCGCCTCCATAGCGGCCGCGGTGCTCTTCACATTGGCGGAAAGCGACGCCTGGAAGGGTAACTCGTTGGATTTCCTTTTCTTTCTGGTGATCTTCACCCTGCTGGCGTTCGTCCTGCTGCGCCTGGGCTTGCTGTCCACCATGGTAGCGATTTTCTTCGTCAACTTTCTGATGCAGACCCCCGGCGCGCAGGGGCTGACGAGACCATACGAATCGGCCGTGGTGACCTATCCCGCGCTGGCGCTGGCCATCGTGATCTGGGCGTTCTGGCGCACCTCGGGCCGGCGGCTTATGACCGTAACGGCCGAAGAGCAATGATGCACGGCGTGCTGAGACAGGCCTCCTGGCCTGTTTTCATGCCTCCCCTTGCTTACCGAGGGCATATGTTGTACACTGGGCTCGGTAACCGAGGGATAATCGATGAGCAAACCGGCGGATCTCATGCAAGGCACACTCGACTTGCTTCTCCTCAAAATCCTTGCGCTCGAACCTCTCCACGCCTGGGCCGTGAGCCAAAGGCTGAAACAAGTATCCGGGGATGTGCTGCAAGTCAGCGACGGTTCACTCTACCCCGCGCTGCACAAGCTCGAACAGGAAGGATGGATTACCGCCAAATGGAAGGTGACCGAGAATGGCCGGCGGGCCAGGTTCTACTCTCTGACGCGTCCCGGCCGGCGCGCCTTGGAGCGCGAAGCGGCCAATTGGGAACGATTGTCCGGGGCCATCTCCCAAGTGGTTCGGCTGAGGGAGGTATAGCTTCATGCCGGACTGGCGGTGGTTCAACAAAGTACGTCTTCGGTTCCGGACAGTGTTTCACCGCAACCAGGTGGAACGGGAACTTGAGGAGGAATTGCGCTATCACATCGAGCAGCGCATCGACCAGGAAATTGCGAAGGGACTTACGCCGGAAGAGGCTCGCCGCACTGCGATTCGCGCGATGGACGGAATCGAGCAGAAGAAAGAGGAGTGCCGCGACGTGCGCCGCTTGAACTTCATTGAAACCCTCCTGCAAGACGTCCGCTACGCCTTCAGAGGCGTCGGCCAGAATCCCGGCTTTTCGGCCGTGGCCGTACTGACGCTAGCCCTGGGGATCGGAGCGAGCATGGCAATCCTCACCGTCGTTAACGCGGTGCTGCTCCGCCCGCTACCATTCCCTGCCGCCGACCGGCTGGTTGTGCTGTTTGCGACGACGCCGACCCAAAGCCGTGACTCAACCTCCTTCCCTGATTTCCTGGATTGGAAAGCGGACAGCCAATCCGTCATCGACGTGGCAGCCTACCGGCCCGACCCATTTAACGTCACCGGCGGCGGCGCGCCCGAACCAGTCGTGGGCCTGCGAGCCTCGTGCGAGCTGCTCAAGGTGCTTGGGGTGAGCCCGGTGATTGGCCGGGCTTTCGACAAACAGGAGCAGCAGGCGCAGAGCGCGGTCACATTCATCAGTTACCGCCTGTGGCTGCGGCTCTTCGGCGGCGACCCCGGCATTGTGGGCAAGACCATCCTTCTCAACGAGGTCAGTCACTCCGTGATTGGTGTTCTTCCACAAGGCTTCCAATTCCCATCATTCATCGATCCCGACGTCCTTGTGCCCATAACTGAAAGTTGGGACCGCGGACGCGGCTACCTCTTCGCCGTCGCTCGACTGAAACCAGGGGTCCGAACCGCCGCGGTTCAGCGTGAGCTCGATACAGTTGCCGTTCGGCTCGAGCAGGCGTTCCCCGATACGAATCGAGGCCGCGGAGTGAAGGTCGTGCCACTCCAGGCGGCCGCGGCGGGCAGCGTGCGCACTCCGCTCCTGGTACTTATGGGCTCAGCTTTCTTCGTCCTGCTGATCGGATGCGCAAACGTCGGAAATCTGGTGCTCGCCAAAGGCATCGCCCGCCGGCGGGAACTCGCGGTGCGGAGCGCGCTCGGTGCGGGAGCCGGGCGCCTCATCCGCCAGTTGCTGACAGAGAGCGCCGTGCTCGCCCTGCTCGCCGCGCTGCCAGGATCTGCGCTCGCTTTTTGGGGCAGCAGGCTGCTGGTAGTCTCTCTTGCTCAGCGATTCGCCTTACCTGCCGTCACGTTCGATTGGACCCTGCTCGCCCTCGCTGTCCTGATAACCCTGTTCTGCGGGTTGCTATGCGGGCTTCCGCCGGCGCTGATGGTATGGAGATCGCGCCTGAGCGATTCTCTCAAAGAAGGAGACCGCGCCCAGTCCGGCGGCCGCACCGAGCACCGGCTCCGGAACCTGCTGGTAATCGCGGAGACGGCCCTCACCATGGTGCTCCTCGTAGGCGCCGCCCTGCTGATGAAGAGTTTCGTTCTGCTGCAACAGACCGAGCTGGGCTTGAACCCGCATAACGTGTTGATGGCGGATCTGCTGCTTTCCAAGCGCTACGCGGACCCGCCACGCCGTGACATCTTCCTGCGAGAGATACTGGAGTCGATTGGCGGCCTACCATCCGCCCAGCAGGTCGCCATTCACACCGACCCGCCGTTCCTGGGGGGAGGGGGACATGAGACCTTCACCGTGGAAGGCCAGCCGGATCCCGGTCCCCGCCAAGGGCATTCCATGGCCTTCAATGTAGTCAGCAACAGCTTTTTCCGTGCAATGGGTATTCGGGTCGAGCAAGGGCGCGGTTTCGATGGGCGAGACACTCTGACAGGGGCTCCAGTCGCAATCGTCAACCAGACCATGGCGCGCCGGTTCTGGCCGGACCAAGACGCAACTGGTAAGCGAATTAAGCTTTACTATGACCGCGACCCTCAGCATTGGCTTTCGATTGTCGGAGTCGCAGGTGACGTGCGTTACCGCGGCCAGGATGCCGAGCCGGTCCCGCAGGTGTTCGTACCGTACCAGCAGGAGCCCTACCGCTCCCTCCCGTATCCCCAGGCGCCGTTCGTTTCGCTGGTTGTCCGGACTGCCACGGATCCCGCAAGCCTGACCGCCGCGATGCAGGCGGGGATTTGGGCCGTGGACAAAGACCAGCCGGTATTACATATTCAGACGATGGACCAGGCGCTCTCGCAGTCGCTTGCCAACCGGCGCGTCTACCTCCTGCTCCTGGGCTGCTTCGCGGCTATCGCCCTGGTGATGGCGACCGCCGGCATTTATGGATTAATCTCCTATGCCGTCGCGCGCCGCACGCAAGAGATGGGTATCCGGGTGGCCCTCGGTGCAAGCGTAGCGCGGATACTCACGTTGGTATTGCGCAATGGCATGCTCTTGACATTGATAGGAATTGTTATGGGGATAGCAGGATCACTGGTCCTGACAAAAGTGATCTCGGGGTTACTCTACGGAATCACAGCGACGGACACGCCTACGTACATCGCGACGGTGCTGTTGTTCGCGGCCGTGGCGTTGATAGCAACTCTCATTCCAGCGCGCCGCGCGGCAACCATCGATCCGGCGGTAGCCATCCGGCATGAGTGAATATCAGTGGGAAACCGGCGCCCGCTACGGATACTATTCGAAGTAAGAGGAATAGAGTTAGTAAGTGAACTGTATTGGGGATAAGTGCGAAATAAGCGCGGACCCGTCGCTATTGCCCAACCGCCCGCCCTAACCGGAAACAAGCCATCTCGCTCGCATTGCGGACCAACAGCAGACCATTGTCGATAGCCGGAATATTCCACGTGCGGCCCTCTACCGCCGGAAAGCGCGCCAGTTCCCGATGTCCCTCCGGCGTCGCCCGCACCAGCACCACGTCGCCCTGTTCGGTCACCACCACCAGGTATCCGCCGGCCAGCAGCAACTGCCCATAACCATAGCGCCCACCCTTCCACTTCAGTTCGCCGGTCTTGGCGTCGATACACGCCAGAATCGCTTCGTCAAAGCCATAAATGTAGCCCTGATAGAGCACCGATGAGTTGAACTTGTTCTTCATGCGGTTGTTCTGCCACACCGCGCGAGCCGCGTAGGTCTCGCCAGTGTTGGCGATTTCCAGCAACACGGCGCCCGGACCCGGGGACGACGAAAGCAACACGTTAGCCTCATCCACTACCACCGGCTGCGAGCAGTTCATATCCATCTGCGCCGGGAACGCGTATTCCCACAGAAGCGCGCCATTCTCGGGCGCCAGGCCCACCGCGCGCTGCCCGCTGATCCACACGATTTGCCGGCGCCCAGCCAGCGTAGCCAGGATTGGCGACGTGTAGGCCACCCGATCGTCGAGCGCCCGCCAGACAGGCTCGCCGCTCAACCGGTCGTAAGCGACGATGCTCTTGCCTTGCGCGCCGCCCGGTGTCACCACTACCATGCCGTCCACAATCAACGGCGACCCCGCCATGCCCCATTGCGGATTCCGCGCCGCATTGTCACTCAGGATGTTCTTCGACCATCTCGGCTGCCCCGTCTTGGCCGAGACGCAATACAAATCGCCATTCGCGCCCAGCGAGTACACCAGCCCCTCGCGATACACCGGCGTGGCGCGCGGCCCCGCCCCACCCATGATCTCGTCGAACAGTGCCGGATAAGCGAACGCCCACAGCTCCCGCCCGGTTTCCATGTCATACGCCGTGATGGCTTCGCGGTCGCGCCGCTGCTCGATAGTGTACGCGCGCCCCTCACCCACCGTGAAGGATGCGTATCCGCCGCCCACCGGCTGCTTCCATAGCCGCGGCAATCCCGCCGCCGGCCACGCTGTTTCGATCTCCGTCTCCGCGTACACGCCCGCGCGGTTCGGACCGCGGAAGTCCCTCCAATAGCCCGGTGCGGCGTGCTTAGTTGTTTTTGCAGTGGCGCTTGGTGCAGGGGCGGCCGTGGCTATCGCGCTAGCGGTCTCGACCGGCGCCGCGGGAGTCACAGCACGCTGCCGTGTACGGCTCGCCTCCAGCCGCGCATCCCGCTGTGCGCGGGTTTCGAACGAGACTCCCGACACTTTCAGAGCGCCGTTCCATTCCAGGCGCATGCCATATACGGCGAACAGCTCTACGATCGCCACCACGCAGATTCCCAGCGTTCCAGCGACGCGCGCCATCGCGCCCACCCCCCGGCGCATCCACCACAGCACCAGCCCTAGCGGCGGAAACAATACAATGCTCACCCACAACGCCCACCTGCTGCGAAGCATAGCCTGAGTCTACCAGCCACAATCCTGAAAGGGGAGCACCGTACGCGCCATGATAGAAAATAAGCCATGTTCATGACACACTACTTTATTCTGACAATCCCGTTTCTCCTGGCAGGCCAACTCCTCGCCTCGAGCGACGTAACTCCGGGCATGAATCGGTTCGCGGCCGTTGCGTACCGGCAGCTCGTCCAAAAAAACGACAACCTGATCCTTTCGCCCTTCAGCATCTCGACAGCGCTCTCCATGCTGCTCGATGGCGCGCGCGGGCAGACCGCCGCCGGCATGGCCGCCGCGCTCAACCAGATCCATCCCGGCCCCGCCTACCACGGCGCCGTCGCATCGCTGGCAGAGCAACTCACCAAACAGGCGAACCTCGACGGCAACCAACTCGCCATCGCCAATGGCCTCTGGGTGCAGCAAGGCTTTCCGCTCGAATCCGAATTTGAGCAGACCATCCGAACGCTTTACCAGGCGCCCCTCACCCTGCTCGATTTCCGCACCAATGCGGAGCAGGCCCGCCATGAAATCAATTCCTGGACCGCGCAGCACACCAACGGCAGGATTCCGGATTTATTCGTGCCTGGTTCGATCGATGCCGCCATCCGCCTGGTCCTGACCAGCGCGATCTACTTCTATGGAAAGTGGCGCGCGCCATTCGATCCCCACAACACGCGTGTTGAGCCCTTCCAGCTTGGCGAAGGCCGCACCGTGGACGCGAATTTCATGCATCAGAAGGCCGATTTCCTGTACGGCGAAACGCCCTCGGCACAAATTCTGGAGATGAAATACCAGGGCACGCCCTTGGCCTTCGACATACTGCTGCCCAAAGCTAACGACGGTCTTGCCGGGTTGGAGCAGTCTCTCCAGCCCGATACGCTTTCCGTATGGTTAGGGGCTCTGGCGAGCCGCAAAGTCGAGGCCGCCATCCCGAAATTTCGCGCGGAGTCGGCCTTCTCCCTGCGGGACATGCTGTCGCGCATGGGCATGGCGGACGCTTTCGCCAGAACGGCCGATTTCTCCGGCATCGACGGCCGTCGCGACCTGTTTCTCGGCGATGTCGTGCACAAGGCGTTCGTGGATGTGTCGGAAGAAGGCACCGAAGCAGCGGCGGCTACCGGCGCAACAGTTCACTCCTTGGCGGTGAGGCAACAGACCATCTTTCGCGCGGACCACCCCTTTGCGTTCTTCATCCGCGATACCACCAGCGGCGTGATTCTGTTCGAAGGCCGGCTCCTGCAGCCGAAGTCATGACTCAGTATCATCACATCATGGTCAATGTGTCTGAGATGAAACAGAATCGGGCGGGAAGATATTTCCTGCCGCTGCTCGCCGCCGGCCTCACCGTTATCGCGCTGCACGCCGAGGACGATGTCGCACCGCTGATCGCTCGCATCGAAGCCGCCCAAACCCCGAATCGCCAGGTCCTTGACAGCTTGACGCTGCCTGAGCTAATGCAGCGCTTCCACGTCCCCGGTCTCAGCATAGCCGTGATCCGCGATTTCAAGATCCACTGGAAGAAGGCGTACGGCATCGCCGACGTCGAATCGAGCCGCCCGGTCGACACGAATACGCTGTTTCAGGCGGCCTCGATCAGTAAGCCGGTCACGGCGATGGCGGCGATGCGGCTGGTGGATGAGCACCGCCTCTCGCTTGACGACGACATCAACACGATCCTGAAATCGTGGCACGTGCCCGGCCACTCTGTGACTCCGCGTTCGCTAATGAGCCACACCTCGGGCGCTGACGATGGGTTCGGATTTCCTGGATACGATCCTTCGGCGCCGAGGCCCACCCTGGTTCAGATCCTGGACGGAAAGCCGCCCTCGAACGTCGGTCCGGTGCTCTTCGCGCGGCCGCCGTTTCAAGCGTACAAATACTCGGGCGGCGGTGTGACCATCATGCAGCTTGCGCTCATGGATCTCATGGGGAGGCCGTTCGCTGAATTCATGCGATCCGTGGTGCTCGATCCGTTGGGGATGAGTGATAGCTCCTATGAACAGCCATTGCCCGCCGCGCGCGCCAACCGCGCCGCCAGAGCGCATGACGGAGAGGGAAAGTCGATGGGTGCTTTGTGGCACGTCTATCCCGAGCAGGCCGCGGCGGGTCTCTGGACTTCCCCCGGCGATCTGGCTCGCTTCATCATCGAAGTGCAGACAGCGGTGCGCGGCCCCAAAGGCGCCGTGCTCACGCAATCCGCCGCCAGCGCGATGGTTTGCCCGGTCGGCGTCGGGCCTTTCGGAGTCGGCCTGTCCATCGAGAAGCGCGGCGAAGGATGGTATTTCAGCCACAACGGCTCAAACTGGGGATTCAGAGGCGACGTTCTTGGGCACGTCCGCAAGGGTTATGGCGTGGCGATTCTCACCAACGGTGACAATGGCAGCCCGCTGATCAACGCAATCGAAGCGCGCGTCGCCGCCGCGTATCACTGGGATTCGCTCGATAAGCCACTGCCGCGGTAACAACGGCGCCACACTAAGTAACTCCTTTTCGTAATTAGAAAAGAATCTCGCGCTATCGGTGGAAGGAAAACTGTTATCGCGGCATTCCATAGCAGCCGGGCACTTTGCGGTACGCGCAGCGTGAAAAGGAGACTATATGAGATCGAACAGGATACGTGTGCTTGTAACCGGCATGGCGGCCATCGCCATAGGCGTCTGTGCCGAAACCACTCTCTCTCGGGAGAAGACCCCGTCCAACAATGATCCCGTCGCCATCGCGGTCGCGAAAGGCGAGACATGGCTTGTTTCCGTGCAGGGGAAAGACGGAGGCTGGGGGCAGGATGGTGGCGAAACATCATATGTGCGCCAAGGGGAGAGACTGGAATCAAACGGCAATGACGTCGCCAATACCGCCGTGGCTGCCGAGGCGCTGCTCCACACAGGCAACACGCCAACCGCCGGTCCCTACCGGGAATCTTTGCAGCGCGCCGTGCGCTTCATCCTGGCCCACGTAGATAACAGCCCGGCGGAAGGGCTCGCCGTGACAGACGTCATGGGTACCCAGATCCAGCGCAAGCTGGGACCATACATCGACACGTTCCTCACCTCCAAGCTGCTGGCCGATCTCGATGGCCAGATGGGCAACGCGCAAGCCAATCTGCGCGTCCGCCGTAGCCTGGAGAGGTGTGTCGCGAAGATCGAGAAAAATCAGCTTAAAGATGGAAGCTGGAATGTAGCTGGCGGGTGGGCGCCCATCCTGGGCACGTCCCTGGCATCGCAAAGCCTGTACGCCGCCAAGGCCAAGGGCGTCGCGGTAGCGCAGCCGGCCATGGACAGAGTGGCAACGTACGCGATGGTGACTGCCGCGCCGTCCGCGGGCATGGGCGGTTCTGGAGGCGGTATCGCAGCCACAGGTATTCCTCCGCGCGCGGAGCTGTCGGCCGTATCCGCCGGCGTTCCGCTCTACAAACGCGCGCAAGAAATGGAACAGCTCAGCCGAACCGAGGCCGATCGGAAGAAGAACGCCACCGCCATCAATGCCATCGAGAAGGAGCTTTCCGATCCACGGTTCGTGGCCGGCTTCGGATCGATTGGTGGAGAGGAATTCCTCTCCTATCTGAACATCAGCGACAGCCTGCACCGCGCAGGCGGCCAGCCATGGCGCAAGTGGAATGAACAGATGACCGCCAGGCTATTGACCATGCAGAACGAGGACGACACGTGGTCTGGGCACCACTGCATCACGGGCCGTGTGGCGGTAACCAGCGCGGCCATCCTGATGCTAATGGTGGATCGCGAGCAAGCTGTTCCCATCGGCAGCGCGAACAGAAACTGATGGCGGCGCGTTATTGGATTGCTCTGCTGCTGCTGGCGCAAACCGGCTGTGTACGCGGCTTTGTACGAACCAGGCAGCCAGCCCTCGCCAGGGCCGCCGCGTACCTGTGGCAACAGCAGGCCGATGATGGCGGGTGGCACAGCCACACCTACGGCCTGCTGCGCTCCGGGCAGTCACTCACTCCGTTCGTGTTGGAGGCGCTACTCGAAGTGCCGGAGCGAGTCTACCCGCTGCCGCAAGCGAAAGTCGGCCGGGCCATTGCGTTCATCCGGGACCACACGCGACCCGATGGCGCGCTCGGAATGAACGATCCGGGCATTCCCGACTACCCCAATTACGCGACCGCTCTTGCCGTAAGCGCCCTCTGCCGGACACGTCGCGCAAGGTGGAAAGAGCAGGTCGGGCTCATGGTCGCGTATTTGCGCGGCCAGCAATTCACGGAGCAGAACGGTTGGGATCGCCGTGATCCGGTGTACGGAGCGTGGGGCATGGGCGGCGAACGGCGCACCAGGCCGAACACCGGGCACGTGGACCTGTCCATGACCCGGCATGTTCTCGACGCGCTGCGCGCCTCCGGAGCGCAGGATTCCGACGCGGCCTTCGAATGCGCGCGCGTGTTCGTGGAGCGCTGTCAGAACTTCGATCCGCGGCGCCCGGATGACGGCGACAGCGGCTTCTTCTTCTCCACCACCGAGTTTGAAACCAACAAAGCCGGCTACGACGGCACACATTTCCGGAGTTACGGCACCACCACGGCCGATGGCATTCTGGCACTGCTCGCGATTGGCCGGCCGTCCGGCGATCCGCGGGTCGCGGCGGCTGCACGCTGGTTGACCAGCCATCACCATGACATCGACGTCCCCGGTTTCGTGGGCCCGGCGTACCAGCGTTGGCCCCGCGGTCTGGCTTTCTATTACTCGGCAGCCAGCAGCCAGGCATTTCGCGCGCTTCACGTGGATGCCGGCGCGCAGGTAGCGGACAGCTTGCGGCGCAACCAACGAACCGACGGTTCCTGGGCAAATGCGGAAAATCTGGTTAAGGAAGATGATCCGTTGATTGCCTCGGCCTTTGCCGTGCGCGCGCTCGTTGCGCGGCCGTGAGGCAGTCACTCGCGCCCGGCTACAATGCAATTCGGAGGACACATGTCGAAATCGCGACGGCAATTCCTGGCTCGCACATCTCTTGGATTGCTCAGCGCGGCTGCTGCTCGCCCCGGTAAAGCGCAGAAACCCGCCGAACTGCCGCCCGGAGCGCCGCCCGCCTTCGGCACCGCTCCGGCAGTGGGACCTGAGGTGTCGCCTGCCACCTTCGCGGAAGCCGAGAAACTCATGCAGGTGGAATTGAGCGGCGCCGAGCGCGCGGTTGCGGCAGGCAGTTGGCGGACTACCATGGCAGCGCTCTACGAGCGACGCACCGGGCCGCGCAAAGTAGCATTGGAACCGGCCCTCGCGCCTTACTCGCGCTGGGACCCGGTACTTCCCGGCCAAACACGAAATCTTGCGCGCGACAGGTTTATCCGGACCAACAACGATCCAGGACCATTCCCTGCAAGCGACGAAGACGTTGCTTTCGCCCCGCTGATGCAACTCTCACGCTGGATAGAGCAGCGCAAGCTCACCTCCGCGCGGCTCACCAATCTCTATCTGGAGCGGCTTGAGCGCTTCAATCCGAAATTGCGCTGCGTCATCACGCTCACGCGCGAGCTCGCGCTCACGCAGGCCGGCAAGGCTGACGAGGAGATCCGTGCGGGCAAATACCGTGGGCCATTGCACGGTATCCCTTGGGGCGCCAAGGACCTCGTGGACACCGCCGGCATTCCTACCACCTACGGCGCCGAGGCATTCATGAGTCGCGTGCCTGCGGGGGACGCCGCGGTAGTGAAGCGCCTGCATCAGGCGGGTGCGGTACTGGTGGCCAAGTTGAGCATGGGTGCGCTCGCGCTCAACGATATCTGGTTCGGCGGCCAGACCATGAACCCGTGGCAGCTGGAGGAGGGCTCGTCGGGATCGAGTGCCGGTCCCGGCGCAGCTACCGCCGCGGGATTGGTGGGTTTCGCGATTGGCAGCGAGACAGGCGGCAGCATCGTGGGTCCTTCCATGCGCTGCGGAATTACCGGGCTGCGGCCCACTTACGGCCGCGTGCCGCGCACCGGCGCCATGACTCTCTGCTGGTCACTCGACAAACTCGGCCCCATGACCCGCTCTGTCGAAGACGCCATGCTGGTGCTGCGGGCCATTTCCGGCCCTGATGCCGGCGACGTGTCCAGCGTCTCCAGCCGGCTGGACTTCGATGCAGGCGCAGCGGTCGAGGGGCTACGGGTCGGCTACTTCCCCGGGTGGATGAAGGAGAGTCCCGCGACCGACGTAGACCGCGCCGCCCTGGAGGCGGTCAGGAAACTCGGCATGGCGCCGGTCGAGGTGGCCATTCCCGACTGGCCTTACGACTCGCTCAACCTGATCCTGTTCGCCGAAGCTGCGGCTGCATTCGAGGAACTCACCCTCAGTGGCGGAGTCAACCAGCTAAAGGTTCAGGTGCCCGATGCGTGGCCGAACATTTTCCGCCAGTCTCGATTCCTCTCCGCCGTGGACTTCGTCCAGGCAGACCGCTTGCGGCGCAAAGTGGCCACCGAGATGGCGCGCGTGTTCTCCCAGGTGGACCTGCTGCTGGTGCCCTCGCTGCGCGACGAAATGCTCACCATTACCAATTTCACCGGGCACCCCTCGCTCACGCTGCGCGCGGGCTTCGTGGAGGTTTCCGAGGCGCGCAGCGACTGGGCGCCGGACCCCAGCGCACCGCTGCCGAAATTCTCGCCACCGCGCCGCGTGCCCCACGGGGTCACCCTGATCGGGCGGCTGTTTGACGAGGGGACGCTGGGGCGCGCCGGGCTCGCGCTGGAGCGCACCTTTGGCGTGGTGAACGAGCGGCCGCCAGGGTTCTGATTCACCTTTCCACATGAGCGAGCGGGTTGTCGAAATCAAAACCAAAGAGCCGCGGATTCTCTCCAATCACCGCGGCGGAGGCAATATAGAAAACGTAGTCATAAGTCTGTTGTGGAATCTTGTCGCGATAAGCGCTGAGTAACCGCCAGAAATTCCGGTCCCTCGGAGTAGCCGGCATACTGCGGACGAATGGAAGCACCTGGTCCTCGCCCCAGTTGTAGCAGGCCATCACCAGAAAACCTGACGCCTGGGCGTCGGTGCTATACAGATCCTTCAGATACCGCGCCGCCGCTTTGGTTTCCCGGTCAAAGTGGTGCCGGTCGTCGCCCGGATCGGGCCGCCGGAAATCCACCAGCGGACCAAGTCGCAGGCCGTACTTGATTGCGGTCTCGGGAATGAACTGCCACATGCCTTTAGCGATTCCTTTCCTGGTCGGCGGACCGCTGATGTATTGGTCGAAATCACTCTCCTGAAGCGCCAGGTAGAAGAATTCGGGCGGAAGGTCCTGCGCCAATAGTTCCTCCGCAATCCTGGGCGTATAGCCGTTGTCCTTCGCGGTCCGAATAGCTTTTGCCAGCCGGCCGGACGATTGCCATTTCTGGATATAGCTCTCGATTTCCGTTGAGAACTCACGGGGCATGGCCAATTCGCACTCCCCAAAAATCCGCGCAATCCGCAAAATAAGACGGCTCTGCTCCGTCATTTTGGCATCGTACACGTGGAGCGACGACAGGAATCGATCGTAGCTCCTCTGCATTTCGTTACGCCTGCTTTGGTATTTCCGGATTTCCGCCGTCCCCTGCTGATTGTTAGAGTCCATAACCAGCTTCTCCACGTTGGCGATATCCAGGTCCAGCGATTTCATGGCGTAGAAGAGGTCCTGCGCCATGGCTGTCTGCTTGCGAACCTCCTGGTGCAGGTAGATGGCGTATCCTCCAGCGACAAGAATGGCGAGCGCCAGGATTGCCATGATCTTGCCATACTTCCGCTTTTGCTTGGTCTGTACTTCCTGGAACGCCCTCCGGACCATCGCCGTATGTTCGCCCACGGGATCGCCAGGCGCCAGGTTGCCGAAGTAGCGCTCGATGTAACGAGCCGTGGTGGTCCCGCTTCCGATGGGAACCGCCTGTTTTGCCGGCTTTTGTTCGGGCGGTTCTTGTTGGACTGCGAGGGACACCACGGGTCCGGCGATGCCCAGCCTGACGGTCGTCGATTGACCTACGGGAGCAAGCTGAACCCGCTTGCCGCCCACAAAAATGCCATTGCTGCTATTCAGGTCGCGCACCCACCATTGGCCATTCTCGAAAACCACCTCGGCGTGCGCGCGGCTGACATATTCACTCTTGATACATACTTCGCAATCTTCGACGCGCCCGATTCGAAATGGTTTTAGGAAATGGAAATTCTGCTGGTCCGCTGGTGTCGTCCCAATGCTTACTCGTAGGAGCGGAGGGCGCTGGAGAAGGTTGCTCAACGGGCACAGGTTATCCCAAAGTCCGTTCCCCGCGCAACTGTTGCGTTCGAACCCGAATTCGATAGAATAAGGAACGGCCAAATCGGCGGGAGGTAGTCAGATGGCAATGCAGGTTTGCATGGGAGCATCGATGATGTGTACTTTCGGCATGGCGCCGAGTTCGCTGGTGGTGCTCCCGACCAACATGACGTTCACTAGCGAGGTACCCGATGCCAACATCATGGACAACGTCCCGATGGTGAATATCATGCCCTTCGGCATGTGCATGTCGCCAGCCAATCCCATGGTCGCTGCGGCCACCGCGGCGGCGCTGGGCGTGCTGACGCCGATGCCCTGCATACCGAACACGCCGGCGCCATGGACTCCAGGCGCTCCGACGGTGCTATTGGGCAACTTTCCCACACTGGATAACACGTCGGAATTGATGTGTATCTGGGGCGGCGTGATTACGTTCGTCACGCCGGGCGAGTTTACGGTGGAGGTGCCCTAGTTCAGCCTGCATCTCACTGGCACCCCGGACAGTCGCGGCCTTGATTCTCTTCGAACTGTTCTCCGTCTGCAACAAATCGATCGATGTCGTCCAGCGGGCTTAGAATCGGCTGCGACGCAGAGCATCGGTCAGCATCAACGCGGAAATCAACTGATGTAGCTCGTCGAAGCCGGTGATGTTGACGCCTAGCGGCTTGCGCGCCGTGTCCCAGGTAGGAACCGGCAGCACGCCGGCCGTGCGCAGTCCGCTACTGTTTGATGCCACGAACGGGATCTTCGGCAGAGTGCCATCCAGCATGCCTGCATATGTGTTGCCTGCCTCGGGTATAGATCTAAACTACCTTGTCAAACCACGAGCCTGCATCCGCCTATAGCGGAGCGCCGATTACACCTGGTCTTCTTTTTTCGGGCGCCTCGAATCCGTATACCTCCAGGATGTCCAGATAAAACGGATGGCTCTGCCGGGATATAGATGCCGCCGTGCCGGTACTTAAAAGCGCCGATTTCGCGCAAGAGATCTTGCGCCGATTCCGCGTCCTTCAATACACCCGCCTCGGAACCCACCGCGCTTTCGGGCAGTACCGTCACAATCTTCTTCCCAGACGCGTCCAGGTAAGGCAGTTCCTTCGTGAAACGGGCCGTCGCCGGTCACGCTGTTTTTGAGGCAAAGCCAGTGCCTTGAAATGTTTCAACCGCCGCTTAATTAACCGTGCACCGAAAGTGCGGAAAACCCTGTTTCAGTGCTTCTCGGCAACTTGAAGCAGGGGAGTGGATGCTCCAGTGTGGAGGACTCACGACACTTTTGTAGGGAAGTGCGAGAGGCTCAATGCGTGCTCGATGAAGATCGATGGGAAGAGTTGATGTACATCGTCCTGGTTACCTTTTCTGAAGACCTGATAAGTCGGTGGTTGTGTGTCTTCCATTTCGGCCGGTTGATTGGTTTCGCTATTCAGCTTGACCCAGAAGTAAAAGTAGGGAACGAGGACCACAGAAGCGCGTGACGATTGTGACTCCATCGCGCCGTTTTGTCCAGAATTGGTGGAAGCTGCCGGGTCGATGCTCTTCAGCGACTCCCACCAGCTTTCCTTGGCTGTGTAGATCCGGAATGCCTTGTCCGTGGTCTGGTTGTACCAAGCCTTGAGGTTGTGAGCGAACGTCCCCGCACTGACGCCTCCCAGGTCGAACCCGTACACTTCCTGCAGAACCATGTAATGGAAGTAATCACTCGTTCTCACGAGCGCCTTATTGACATACTGGCCACTGGTGCTGAAGCCGGAGAGTGCGCATTTGCCGACCGGCTGGTTTGGATAGGGAACCCCGAGCTTTCTGGACACAAAGTATCTCACCTCGAAGAGCAACTCAAGAATACTCCCTTGGCTACTTATCGGCTCGTGCCAATCTGTCCTATTGGGAACGGGGAAGATCAGGATCGGTGTCGCGCCGCTTTGCGCTTGCTGGTTAACCATATTCTTGCCGAGGTATCGGAACACGAAGAAATAGCGGGAGATCAGGCCTATGTAGTAAGAATCAAATGGGTAGGACGTGCTTCTGTTTGCGGCATTGTCGGTGCTTGGACAGAAGAACAGGTGAAAGTTCAGCGGCCTAGCCGATGCGTCCCACCGGTCCACCGAAGGCTGAACTACCTGGCCTTCCGGCACGAAGAGGGCTATCAGACTCGGACTGCCTATGCGCTTGGCATAGAGGACAGTGCCTTTCGGCGGAGCCACATTTACGACGGTGTGCTTGAATCTGTTCCAGCCGGTGCCAGTGGGATCCAGCACTGATGCCTCAAACGCCATGACGTTCACGTTGGTGGCAGTGAGGTTGATGACGGGGTTCGCGCCGCTGGCGACGCCATTCACCTGGGCCTTCACGTCTGTCAACTGACCTAAAACAACGCATAACTCAACATTGAAATCGCTTGTGACCTGTCCCGGTACCGTCGGGTCTGCGTCCTGGCCCGAGCTGCCTCGGCCCGAACCACCAAGATTTCTTACCCACAGTTCCTGGTCTCCTGTGTAGGCTAGCGCGGGAATCGGGCTTGTCGTCAGCTGTAGCTTCTGCGTGATGGTACAATAGCCCTCCTGTGCCACAGTCACGACGATGTCCTTGACACCGTCAGCGAGCTTGACTTCATACTTACCTTCTTGTCCGGTTGACCTCAGCACCGAATCGCCGCTCACGTCATCGTTAGCCTTGACGGTCTCCGCGTTGCGCGTATGGTAGAAGACGTCTAGGACGTTGACTACAAGAAAGATGCTCATTGGCTCTCCTCCGGTGATATTTCCGGATTGATTTCGCTCGACGGCAGCGGTGGAATGACGCTGGCCGGGTCGTCCGGATCGGCGATTCGAGAGAGATCGGTGTAGGGAAAGAGTTTGATCACTACCTTTTCGTCCGTGACCGTGGCCCGGTAGCGTATGCCAGGACGTATGAACCGGAATATGAAGTAGAGCAGATCGGCGGAGCGGATGCCTTCGCTCATAGCGAAAGTCTGCGTTTGGTTGCCATCCTCGCTGACCACAGTGAGTTTGGCGGCTTGGGACCATGGGAGATTGAGAGTCATCTGGAGACCGTAGTAGAAGCTGAAAGTACGCTGATTTTCGCAGGGAGACAGACACGTAAGCCTTTGATAAAAGCGGCACGCAAAGGTGTCCTGAGTATCGTCAAATCTTCTATCTTTATCGGGCAGGCGGGTGCTGCGCCGGGAGTCACCGTCCGACCAAAAGCGCTTGATGCACCCCGATTTGTCTGCGCTGGCACCGCCAGGGTACGCGCCGCCAGCGTTCGGGCAGGGCCATTTCGCGGGATCGACCTTGCTTCCCTTGGCAAAGATCAGCACCATCACGCGGCGGTTCGGAGCATTGGCCAGGTTACGTGCATCGTAAACCTGCTGGTTCTGATCGTATGCACCAGCGGCGAAACCGTCCTCCTTCTTCTGAGAGAAAATTATCAGCGGATTGAAGCTGCTGCATCCCTGGTAATCCCCTTTGCCCCCGGGATCCGCGCCCTGGGCCAGAAAATTGGCCGGCCCTATGTTGAGGGCGGCGAACTCGGGCGGAAGCAGCTTGGGCAAGTAACTCGAGATAAGATCACCCATTGACGTACCGGCAGAAAGACCCGTGACCGTCTGCATTTTCTGAACCTGTCCCAGTGAGTTGCCTGCCCAGTTTTCTTGATTCGCAATGTTCTGCCATAATCCGACAGCGGTTTGCAATTGCGTGCCGCTAATAAGCAGGGCATAAATGCTCGTAGCACGACGCCCGCTCAGGGCCTTATTGTACCCGTCAGGGTCCATGGCCGGGCCTACCGGGTCGGCATGGCCGAAAACGGAGAGTGGGCATCCGGGATTGAGATTTATCTGGCTCGCCAGCACCTTCAACTCGCTTCGGATGTCGCTCTGAGTGGACGGAGTGGGCAGAGCGATGGGATCGGAAGTCGCGTCGCTCGGGTTAGTTAAAGAGTCGACATCAAACGTTACGAAAGAGGAGTCGAATTCGAAGCGGGTGTCCTCTACCTTCCAGCAGAGGATCGGAATCGGAGGAACTCGGATTGTGTTCACCTCGGTCCCAGTGGCAGGCCCTACCAGGAACTGAGACTGTGGCGAGGCGGGATGTTCGCCAATGACCCCGCCTTCCGATGCGCTGTGAATTACGCCTTGGTTGTCGCTGCTCAACGCGCTGTCTCCTAACTACTCTCCTACGGTCTGCCAAATGGGCTCAATCGCCAGGCAAGCTCTCAAGATGCCTAGCAGCCATGCACCTGCTTGAGTTGGACTTGGGGCGCTGGACGCAGATGCCGTCCACCGTCAGGCTCTTGTAGCACTGGAATCCCTCGACTGCGGAACGAAACTTCTAGTCTCCGGAGTATACATCCAAACCGGCCGCCCCAATGCCGTCACTAAAGTTTTATAATTCTGGCCAGCCCGCCGTTCGTGAATATCTTCCGGACAGGATGTTCGCCGACCACCCCGCCTTGCTATGCAGCGCGAAATCAGTCCTTGCGAATGGTCGCTCATGTTCTAGCAGCCATGCACCTGCTTGAGGCTGGCCTGTGTGACGGGGCCGCAGATGCCGTCGACGGTAAGTCCATTATCACACTGGAATTCTTGAACGGCGGAACTAAACGGGTCAGTTGAGAAGAGGCTGCCAGTGCCGGAGGCGCCATCCGCGCCGTCGCCGCCACCACCGGCGCTGTTACCGTCGCTATTACCGTCGCCGCTGACGGGCGGTTTGCTAGGATCCCCCGCGGCGTATCCCAGATTGTTGAGCCGCGCGATCTGGCCGGAGACTTGATCCACCGGATCGAGGTTTCCGATCAGAATGGGAATCTGGGTGTTATTGAGCGGCGTCTGGCTGTCCTGGATTACCAGTATGCCGCTTTGAGTTTTGGGAGGAATATCCTGATTGATGCCACCGTTGCCGTCCGTCGTCACATTCACGGTGTTCCCGTCCAAAGACAGCACACACTTCGCGTTGGCGATGGGTTTCTCATACATGTCCTGCAGAGTCAACAGCAGCTTCAATGTAGAGTTTTTCAGCTTAAAGGTATGTGTGTTGTCCGTGGGCTTCGCAACGTTCTTCACGGCGGGATCCGGAACGTAAACCTGGTCGCCGGGGAACAACACATTAGGGTTCTGCCGTTGGCTCTTCAGGTTGGCATTTTGGGGTAGGTTCCAAATGGTTTGCCAATTGGTAAAGCCGTACTGAGCCGCGATAAAGGCCATGTACTCGCCCTGCTTGACTGTGTGCATGCCTGCCATGAATTCTATTTCGGCGACCAGTCCTGCTGATCCCTGCTGGGGAACGTAATCTGGCACGTGCCCGGGTCGATATTATCCACGCGCGCGAAGCCTTTATCATCGAGCGTGCCATCCGCAACCGTCGTCCCATCCGCAAGCGTGATCTTGTAGGGTTCGCCTGCCACGGGGTTACCGTCGTCGTCCACCAGCTTAATCTCGATATAGTGTGTCTTATTCTTGTTCGCTGGCGAATTCGGATCGTGCGTCGGCGCATTGGACGCAGCCGACTTTTTGCCCGGAGTCGCCGGCGGAATATCCTGCAGCGACATACTCGCCGGCGTAGCCGCCGTCCCTGGCGTAACCGACGTGACCGCCCCCGGATCGGCGTCCGACGCATCAGTCGCGTCCGTCGGCGATAACGGTGACACCAGCGACCCGGGGCTACCGGAAAGCGCCGAGCCAGCGCTGTTGATCTGCACCATGGGCATGCCCGAAATCGCGATCCCGGTAGCATCGATCGTAATGAAATTGCTGCCGACGTTGAGCGTCAGCCCCATCGTCGCTTCGATCACCACCTGCATGGCATTGAGATACAAGTTCTGCGTAACCTGGCTGCTGTGATTCCCGCTGAACTGCTCGATCACGTCACCCGTCACAGCCAGCGAATGCGACCCCGTAATCGAAATCGCTTCCTTGCCGCTGATAGTCAAATGATGGTCGCGGCCGATCTTTTCGATATGATCGCGGGTCAGATCCAGGTGACTGTCTCTGCCGGTCTTCTCCAGTTTGTCCCGGGTCACCACCAAGTGCCGGTCTTCGCCGATCCATTCCCTGCGGTCGTTCTTAATGCGCATGTCCATGTCTTTCTCGCCATGGATGAAGATCTGCTCGCTGCCTTTGTCATCCTCGAAGCGCATCTCGTTGAAGCCGCCGCCTCCCTTGCTGCTCATCGATTTCCAGGTGCTTTGCGTCTGGTGGTCCGGCAGCGTGTAGGGCGGCATCTCAACCGCGTTGTAGACCGATCCCGTGATGATGGGCCGGTCCGGGTCGCCTTCCAGAAAACTGACGATTACCTCCTGGCCGATGCGCGGGATGCAAATGAAGCCCCACTGCTTGCCGGCCCAGCCCTGGGCCACGCGGATCCAGCAGGAGCTGTTCTCGTCGCTGGTACCCTGGCGGTCCCAGAAGAACTGCACTACCACGCGCCCGTATTGATCCGTCCAGATCTCCTCCCCGGACTTGCCCACCACCACAGCCGTCTGCGTCCCTTCGATTACCGGCTTGCGGGCCCGGCGGGGCGGCCGGAACGGCACGGAATTGGGAATCGCCTCGAAGCGGTTGCGGTAGTCGAACGGGTCCACCGTCCCCGCCCGGTAGCTCGCGTTGCGGGCGTGGTGCTCCAGCATCAGGATCGTGTAATCCATGTTGGCGCTGTCGCGGTAGTGGTCGCTCAGAGTAAACTTGTAACCGCACTCGAAGCCCATACAGTTGCTTTCCCCGCGCACGGTGGAAATGTTGACTTCAAGTTCCTCCAGCCGGATGCGGGCGTAGTGATCGCCGTCGTCTTTGGTGAGGTACTTGCCGGGATAATCGTAGGCTTCTCCTTTCTGTTGGCCGGCAAGCGTAGCAAAGAGACTGGTGTTGGGCTTGGTGAAATCGTAGTCGGTGTGCGAGGCAGTGCCCGTCTGGACCCGGAACTCCGCCTCCAGCGTGGCCACGCTATCTTCGTCCATATTCCCGCCCGTACTGGGCGAAAATCGGGCGGTCGCCTGATTCGGACAGGCGGCAAACGCGGACACATCGTCCGCTAGCACCAGGGTATGTTTGTCCTCGCTTTGCTCGAAGAAGTAGAAGATGCCTTCCTCTTCGAGCAAACGCGAAACGAAATTGAAGTCGGTTTCGCGGTACTGCACGCAGTAAACGCGCGGACTATACGTGCCTTGCAATCGCGCGTCGAAATCGGAGAAGCCGCGGTCTTTGAAAACCTTTTCCACAATGTCCGGCACGCTCATGTTCTGGAAGATGCGGCAATCCGAGAACAGGTTGAGAAACCAGAACCATGGAACCACTTCGGCCTCGTAGGCGGCCATTCCGTCCGTGCCGTATTCCAGCAGCTTGATGCGGCTGATGTTGCCGTGGATGTGGCGCTCGGTGTCCGTGTCCAACTGCAGCGACAACACGGCCGGCTGCGTGAGCAGGCTCTGCATGTCCACGTTGGGATCGGGAGAGAGCAGCCGCAACAGGAAACGGAAGGGCTCCGATACGCGCTCGACGCCCACAAAGCTGTCCACCAGCAGGGCGTCGTCGCCGAGCGATGTCTTTACGCGAAATGGCCGGTTGATCTGGGTAGGAGCGGCCACGTCAATTACCTCCGCAATCCGGCATGCCGGTTGTGCATTGTTTACGAGTATACAAAGGAGCCGTCCTCACCGATCCCAACGCGGATGGACTCTGGTCTCAGGCCCTCGGCGATACGCCCCAACAACTGCCGCGAGATATCGGGCAACAGCGTGTTGGTGAGAATATTGTCGACATTTCGCGCGCCGCTTTCCACCTCCGTGCATCGCCGGGCGACGTCGTCGATCAGGGCCGGATCGTATGTCATATCGATGTGGTGCGTTTCCTTCAGACGGCGCTGGATCTTGGCCATCTTGAGCACTACGATCTTCTTCAGGTTTTCATCGCGAATCGGGAAATAGGGAATAATCACCAGGCGGCCTAGAAACGCGGGCTTGAAGACTTTGTTCAGCTCCGGCTTGAGCGCATTCACCAGGCCCGAGGGTCCGGGCATGGTTTCCGGGTCGGCGCACAGCTTCATCAGCGTGTCCGTGCCGGCGTTCGAAGTGAGAATGATAATCGTATTTTTGAAATCGATCTGGCGCCCTTCCCCGTCTTCCATCATGCCTTTGTCAAAAACCTGAAAGAACAGTTCCAGCACGTCGGGATGGGCCTTTTCCACCTCATCCAGGAGTACCACGGAATAGGGCCGCCGCCGCACGGCTTCGGTAAGCACACCGCCCTCCCCGTAGCCCACATAGCCGGGAGGAGAGCCCTTCAAAGTCGAGACAGTGTGCGCCTCCTGGAATTCCGACATATTGATAGTAATGACATTGTGCTCGCCGCCGTAGAGCAGGTCGGAGAGCGCCAGCGCGGTTTCGGTTTTGCCGACGCCGCTGGGCCCTACCAGCAGAAAGGTGCCGACCGGTTTGCTCGGATCGTCCAAGCCGGCGCGCGCGGTGCGGATGCGATGACCGATGCCCTCCAGCGCGTGCGATTGGCCGATTACGCGCGCGCCCAGGAGAGCTTCCAGCTTCAACACGGTGGCGATCTCGTCCTTCAACATCTTGCCCACCGGGATGCCCGTCCAGCCGGAGATCACCTCGCCCACCAAATGGGCATCCACGCAGACCCGCATCAGCGGCGTCTCGCCCTGCACCGATTCGAGTTCCGCGTTCAGTTGGTCCAGTTCGGCGCGCAGGGCGCTGCCATTCGAGCTGAGCGCCGGCGCGGCAGCGGTGGCCTGTCCGGCCGAGCCGCTGGCTGAGTCGATGCCGGGCGTCGCACCTGCCGTCGCCACGCCAGTCTCCAGTTGCCCGCGGATCTCGCGGATGCGCGTCACCAGATCGCGCTCCTTTTCCCAGCGCGCCCGCAATTCATCGAGACGGGCCTGCGTGGCGGCCGTCTGCTGTTCAATGCCGCCGATGCGCTCGGCGTGGTCCACGCCCACCGCGGCTTCCCGCTGCAGGATGCGCATCTGCACCGCCAGATCGTCCAGCGTGCGCATGGCGTCCTCGATCGGACCGGGGGTGGCGTTCTGGCCGAGCGACAGGCGCGCGCAAGTGGTGTCCAGCACGCTCACTGCCTTGTCCGGCAACTGACGATCCGGCAGGTAGCGGTGCGACAGCTTCACGGCCGCCGACAGGCCCTCGTCCAGGATGCGCACGTTATGGTGTTTCTCCAGCGCCGGAACTACGCCGCGCATCATCAACTGGCACTGCGTCTCGGTAGGTTCTTCCACTTTCACCAACTGGAAGCGGCGCGCCAGCGCGGGATCTTTCTCGAAGTATTTCTTGTATTCCGACCACGTGGTCGCGGCGATGGTACGCAGCTCGCCGCGCGCCAGGGCCGGCTTGAGCAGGTTGGCGGCATCGTTCTGTCCGGCCTGCCCGCCCGCGCCGATCATGGTATGCGCCTCATCGATGAAAAGGATGATGGGTATAGGCGAATTTTTGACTTCGGCGATCAAGCTCTTCAAGCGATTCTCGAATTCGCCTTTCACCCCGGCGCCGGCCTGCAGCAGCGCCAGGTCGAGCGTCCGCACTTCCACATTCTTCAGCACCGGCGGAACATCGCCTTGCGCGATGCGAATGGCGAAACCCTCCACCACGGCAGTCTTCCCCACGCCTGCCTCTCCTACCAGAATCGGATTGTTCTGGCGGCGGCGGGTGAGAATGTCCACCACCTGGCGGATCTCGAAATCGCGCGCCAGCACGGGATCGACCTTGCCGGCACGGGCATTCCCGGTCAGATTGATGGTGTATTGATCCAGGTTGGGCGTCTTGCCTCCGGCTGCCCGCGGAGCCGCGCCGGGCTCGGGCGCTGGGGCCGCCGCCTCGGCTTCTTCGCTGGATGCCTCGGTAATCTGCTGGAAGTCTTTACGCAGGCTGTCCGCGTTGATCTTCTGGAATTCGCGGCTGACCTCGCGCATCATGCGCGCCAGATCTTCGTCCGTAGCGAGCGCCAGAATGGTGAAGCCGGAGCGGATCTGGCTGGCCCCATAGTCGATCGAGCCCAGCGTCCAGGCCTCGGTCAGCATATTACGGAGCGTGGGGCTCAGCGCCGGGTTGCGCGCGTTTCCCGACTTCAGCTTATCCAGGCTGCGCGTCAGCTCGGCCGCGAAGCGCGATTTGTCCACTTCGAAATACTTCAGGATGGCCGCCAGATCCGCGCTGCTCGAATCCAGCAGCTTCATCAGATAGTGCTCCACCTCGACGTCATAGTGCGTGCGCGAAAGGCACAGACCGGCCGCTGCTTCGAGCGCGTTGCGAGTGGTATCGTTCAACTTCCCGATCAACGACCTGAGATTGACTGGCATACAATTCCCTCTGTGGCGGTTAATTCAGCAATAAAACCGTATCGTCCGGGTCGCGCGCGAAGGCAGGCCCGGATTTGATCCAACTGACCCAACCCAGAAGCGGCGCCGTTTCGCTGCCCGCGCGTAATTCGCAGCGCGGCACCTCATCGCGTTTCAGTATGAGCTGGATTTCAAACTCGATTTCTCCTCCGGAGAAAAAAGTGGTGATGGCGCGAAGCGGCTCCCAAGCATCGCCTATAGGCAGGAACGACAGATATTGCCGGGCGGCGAGCGGCCCAAGCTTGATCCGCGCGCGCGATTGCCGGTCCCAAATCTCGTCCCCGGCTATGGCGCCCAATCCGATCTGATCGGAGTACGCCACGCTGCCCTCCATTTGGCACTGGTTGTCGGGATCCAGGGCGTGCCAGGAGCCCACGTATGGCTCGATCTCCACCGGCACGTCGAAGTAGTCCGCCAGGATTTGTTCAAGCGCAACCGCCGAGCGCGGCTGCAGGGAGAACAGGCCGCAGTAGAACAAAAAGGATTCGTCCAATACCGTCTGCCGGTGCTGCAAGCCGGTCGTGCCCAGACCGACAAAACTCATCAGGTACCGCGAAAACCGCTCTTCCTCTTCGCGCTCGTACGCCACGAAGAAACGGTATTTCTCCCACGCCTGATAGAACAGCGAGATCATGCGGTGGTTGAACAAGTCGAAGAAATCCTGCAGGCCATAGTCCTTGGCGCGGTTCCGGTCCCGAATCAGCTCCGTGTAGCAATGCGGTAAGACGCCCATGGGTCCGGTAAGCCCGAAAAAGTTGACCTTCATGTGGGCCGGCCCTTCTCCGGACCACTCCAGCGTGTGAATCTGGCTGGGCGGGAAGGCCAGGAGGTTGTTGGCGGAGAAGCGCACCACCTCGCGTCCGGGCGGCACGAAACGGCCGACCGCCCCGCGCTCCGGTAACATCCGGTGCATCAAACGGACCGCCTGAAAGAACTGGAACCATCCCGGATGCTCGCGCAATTCCTGTCCGAGAAAGGAGCGGCTTACATCAAAATCCTGCGACCGGCTCGTGGTGGCCATTCCCGCAAAACCTCCCTTCTCTGCTGGACTTTGGCGGACAACTGGCTGAAGCTGTTCAAGGAAGCATATAGCGCCAGGAAGTATTCGATCACGCTGGCAAACAGGTACACGCCGCCGCCGACGAACTGTTCTTCGTCCAATTCCAGCTCCACCCGCGTGCCCCGCGCGAAAGCAATGCCATCCTCGGAGACGACCCGCGCGAACCGCCGCTCGCTCTTCAGGCCGGTAATACCTTCCACCGTCTTGCCGGTGGAGGCGGAGCCGGTAAAGTCGTAGAGCTTCAGGATCTCCTGGAGCGCGTCCGGGCCTTCGGAAACCAGCGAAAGGTAGTTGAGAGACAGGTGCGAAATCAGGCGCCATTGCATCGCCTTGCCGAGCGGAGGACGGATCGGCGCGGTGGGTTTCCGCAGCGCCACAATGCGTTTGATGGGCGCGCCCGTCTCCAGCTCGAAATCCCCAGCTTCGTTTCCAAAGGGCAGCCGGGAAGGCAGCTCGCGGTTGGTGCAGGTAGTGCGAACGGTGAGCGCGTCGGTGGCCGGGCGGGTGGGCCGGAACGATAGATCCACCAGCGAAAGCTCGATCTCGGTGCCATCGTCGTTAGGCCGCACGGAGGGCCGCCGGTTGGCAATCCAAAACGTTTGCTTCCGGTCGCGTTGAGCAGAGTGCCGGAATGAATAGAACGGATAATATTCGACGATCTCCCGCTCCTGGGGTTTCAGGCTGGCCACCTGGTCTATGGAGAAAACCTCCATGGCGAGGGGCCGGCGGGCATTCGGGACAACCGGATACTCGTACTTCTGCTGATCGAGCAGGATGGGCTCGCTGGTCTGCGGGAACAGGTTGATGACCGGACTGCAGCCGAGGCGGAAGCTGGACACCGAGATGCCGGTTTCGAGCCGCTGGCGCCGTTCGTCTCCTTCAAAGCGCGAAATCAGAAACACCAGCTCGATGCGGCGTTTGAACCCGGCCGCGCAAGCCTGTCGCAGACCGGTCACGTCCACGAAGAAGAATTTTTCGGGAAACGTGAAATACTCCTGCAGCAACCGGTAGCCGATGAAGGAACGCCGCGGATAAGGCAGCATGCCCTCGTCCTCTTCAAAGCCCACCGGACGCAGGCAGGTGGCCGGCAGCGTGACGGCGGGCATGCGCGAGCCGGGCAAGGGATCGCGTACTACGACCTGCACCAGGTTGCAACACAGCATCTCGTAAATGGTGTGGACCAGCGCACTCTCACCATCCAGGAAAAATCGAAGCCGGTCCAGATCCAGCTTGGCGAACTCCATGTCGGAGGTGGTGCAGGCCAGTTCGATACGCAGCGCTCCAGCCGCGTCCGCGGCCTTGAGTGGAGGCTTGAGACGATCGGGCGTGGTCCAGCCGGCGGCGGTGACCGAAATCGGCCACAGCGTAGTGTCGTAGCAGGCGCTGAACTTGCACGGGACCCCGTCGACGGGGCGGGAATAGAGCAGAGTGTTCCGCTCAATGGGGAGCCCGCCGGATAGCTTTCCCTTGTCCGGATCCAAATGGAACTGTACGACGGACATGGAGGGGAGAGGTCGGATGAAATGCGGATAGATGATGCCGAGCAGGGCCTCGGTGATTTCGGGGAACTCATCGTCGATCTTCAGGTGAACGCGCGCGGCAAGGAAAGCGAACGCCTCCAGCAGGCGCTCCACGTGGGGATCGTCGCATTTGGTCGGCTCCAGCACCAGCCGGGAAGCGACCCTGGGATACTTCTCGGCGAACTGCGCCGCGATCTGACGCATGTAAGTCAGCTCGCGCTCGTAATACAACAGCAGATCATCCCGCACTCTGTACCTCGTACTCGCCCCTGGTTAGTTCCAGCACGGTGTCGAAGGATACGTGCTCGGGGGCGGGGTCCATGATCAACAATCCCTCGATGCGGAAATGGAGCGTGCGGGTACCGTGTGCCCCTGCTTCGAGCGGAACGATCCTCACGTTCGCCAGGCGCGGCTCGAAGAGCTTCAAGGTGCCCTGCAGAAGGCGCACCAGCTTGGCCTGATCCTTAGGAGAATTGAGACTGAAGGCAGTGAAATCCGGCAGGCCGTAAACGTACAGCGAGCGGTTGACCTCGCTCAACGATTCATCCGGCGGCACTGCGATTTGCCGCGTATTCAGCAGCCATTCCAGATCGCGCCGCAGGGCGTCCTTCAATTTCCGGACCGATTGCGAGCGGCTGAGAGCCGGCTCGACAGCGACGCCGGGATCTTCGTCGATGAGCCGGTCCAGCGTGGACAGCGTCACGGCAGTCGCGAAATCGGTAGAGGAGCGGGGGAACATGTCTTATACCGAAAATGCCTGCGCCGGGTCGAGGCGGCAGATGCGCTCAAAGACGGCTTGCTTGACCTTCGCGTCGCCCTGGATCTTTTTGCTGGCCTGCAGCAGAAAGGCGAGAACGCCCGCCACCATCTCGCGGTCTTCCCAATCTTCCAGCTTGTGGTTTTCAAGGCTGGCCGCGATGTCATCCAGCAGCGGCTGCGCGATGGCGTCCTTACCGGCGCCGATGCATAGCTGCGCAAGCTGTAGCTTACGCAGGAAACGGCCCCGGCCGCTGCGCTGCCGCTCCACCTCTTTGCAAAGTATCTCGAAGGCCTTCTGCGGCTGACCCTGTCGCATAGCTTCGGTCGCCAGGGCGTGCGAGTCGATGAACTTCTTTTGCCAGCCGGGGTCGTGCGAATTCTCCATTACCGGCAGCCGCGGCAGGTTGGGGTGCGGCGTTGCGTCAACCGGCTCGGCCAGCAGTTCGCGCAGCCAGGTTTGGGTTTCCGGGTTGGCCGCGGGCGTCTCGTCGCTCAGCGTGGCGTTCAGCAGTTGGGGCAGGTCGTGGAGCAGCGTTCGCAACTCCGACCGGATGGCGATGGCGATGGCATTGTAATCGCTGCCCAACGCCACACAGGCCTCCACCACAATGCGCTGCAGATCCAGCCATGCCCGGCCGCCCGGCAGCGCCATGACGTTCTCCGCAGCTTCCAGCACGTCCGCCCACCTGTTGTTCAGCGCCATAGTCCGGATCTGCCTGCGGATCTCCGCGGGCGGCGCTTCCAGCACTGCCGGGTCCGAGGAGGCGCGCAATTCGCCCCAGCGCAAGCCGCGTAACATCAGATACGGCGCGGGGCTGTACGGCTCGCGCTTGCGCAGGAATTGAGCGGCCGCGGCTACCCCGGCGACCGCGGCACTCCGGTCCGCCGGCTCGTCGGCAGCTTGCCCCGTGTAGTTCAGATCGAATGTGCTAATGGCTGCTGCCGCTCTCGTGGTTGCCGGGGCCGAATCACCCGGCGCGGGGGCAGGCTCCGCTGCCGGTGGCGGAACCTCTTCCACCGGGTCGGGCTCGAACTCGCGCTTCTTCTGCAGAAAGCCGTGGACCACGTGCCGGACCTCGTCCAGCGCATTCTTCAGCTTCCCGAAAGAGGGCGCCGTGTCGGTGAACTTCTCCCCGCACACCTTGTCCAGCGCGCCGAGAGTCCCTATGCAGCCATCCAAAGCCTTCTCCGCTTCCGCGTAGAACGCCTTGGGCGTCTCGCCAAAGGATCGGTTGAAGATCTCGGGTGCCAGTTTTCCCTCTTTCAGCGCTTTTTCCCGCCCGGCCTTTTGTTCTTTCGTCTTGGCCTCATCCTCGGAGAGGACCAAACGCGAATCTTTGTGCTGGTAGAAGTTGTAACCGTCGCGGCAGATGGCGACACTCTTTAGCGGCAACTCCAGCCGCGTGTTGATCCAATCCAGGACGTTGACCCGTTGCTCCGCATCGCCGTCTTCCAGTTGCGGATAGAGGGTATCCCAGAAGTTCTCGATCAGCCCGCGACACAGCGCCAGCCCGTCATATAAGCCGGAAAAACCTCTGGTTTTGACCAGCGCGTCGGTAAGCCATGCCGCCAACTGCAGGTCCTTCGACTGAGTGGCGATGGCCTCCTGGACGAGCTTGACCACTGCGCCATAATCGGCGGTTTTGCGCTCATGCTGCCAGGCGCCCTGGTTCAGGTCGTCATCTTCGCGGCGCGCTTCCTTGATTTTGTCGTAGAGGGGAGCATAGCGCAGGTCCTGGCCGCTCGGAACCTCACCCGGGATAGGGTTCAGGATGTCTTCACGAAGAGGCATCGGAAGCGAACTCCAGCGACCGCATCTCGAGGAGCGGCACTTCCTCGTCATCCACTAAGAACATTTTCTGGCCCACGGGATACTCATGGCCCTCGTCATCGGCCACCCATTCGGTCGTTCGCCCCAGCCATATCGGCTCATCGCTCGATTTCCACGAAAAAGGATACACAGCGGGAATCAACACTTCGCCGATATCCGTGCCCTTGAAAGATGGCCCTGTCAGCACGAATGCCGGGGACCAGAGCGTGTCGCGCAGGCGCCGCGGCGCTTCCATTTGCACATTGGCGATGTGGTGAAAAGGAATCCAAAGATACGCGCCGGCGGCAAACACCTCCAGACGCGCTCCGATGGTGGCGTCGGCGTCCCGTATGGACTCGAAAGGCTTGCCGTTCAACTTGCCTGGGGGAGAGGCCGCGGCGGCGCCGTCGGGGAATTCCTCTTTGCGGAACAGTTCGTGCCGCGTCTTTTCCGCATGCAGCGCCGAGTAGTACAGAACTGCCCCCAGTTCCGCCTGTTTGCCGCCTTGCGACAAAACGCCCAACTGCTTCTCCGCACGGTCGTACTGTCCGGAGAAGCAGAGGAGCTCGAATAGAAATATACGACTCTCGGTATCGGTGGGATGCTCGCGGAGGTGCGTTGCCAGGGCGCCCTCCGCATTGCGAACCTTCCCGGCATCGAGGAGTTGTTTCGCCGTCATGAGTGCGGTCTACGTCAGGCCTGAATCCGCGGCGAAGTCGGCGGTTAGTAGTTCGAGGTCGTAGCCCTTCGGGATAGCGGCATCCAGCGTGCCGTCGTCCTTCTCGGGTCTGTAGGCGATCTCCACGCCCTGGTAGGCGAAGCTCACCGACTCCACCGGCTGCTCGCTGCTGCCGGACAACTGCACGGAGGTGACGAGCGCGTCCTTGACCCAGATACGGAAATAATTATCCTGCTTGTCGCCTACCGGCTTAGTGTAGATGATGTAGACCTTGGGCAGGATGTTGCCGGTCGCGCAATGATCGCACAGCAGCGGCGAAGTTGCGTCCAGAACCTTCATAATAGTCAGGTTCGAAAAGTCCGCCCGTCCCGCCTTGGCTTCTTTGCCGGAGGCTCCGGCGCCATAAACCGCGGTCTGGCTGACACCCCAGCTGAACGAGAGAACATCAATCGTGCCTGGAACGCTCGTGCTGGGTCCTTTAATACCGTCGACATACAGATGTGCTGAAACTGCCATGTTGTACTCCTTCCTGTTAGATAGTTACTTTGAAGCTGAAATTGTTGCAGCCGCCAAGCGCCGGGCGGCAATTTATTTCGCGGCCGCCGGCAGTTCAGCTACCAGGCGCAGCGAAACGGTCAACTCATCGAGTTGGAAGTGAGGCCGCAGGAACGCCACGGCACGGTAGACGCCCGGCTTTCCGGGCACTTCCGAGACGTCGATGCGCGCGTCCCGCAGCGGACACCGCGCTTTCATCGAGGGCGAGGCTGTGTCGTCCGGAACCACGTACCTGGTGATCCAGCGATTGAGAAAGATCTCCGCATCGGCGCGCGACATGAAGCTGCCGATCTTGTCGCGCATCATGGCCTTCAGATAGTGCGCGAAACGGGACACGGCCATGAGATACGGCAACTGCGCCGACAGCCGCGCGTTGGCGTTGGCCGAGTCCGTGTCGTACAACTTCGGCTTCTGGGCTGTTTGCACGCTGAAGAATGCGGCGTAGTCAGTCCCCTTGCAATGTACCAGGGGAACGAAGCCCAAATCCGCCAGTTCCTTTTCACGCCGGTCGGTGATGGGCACCTCGGTCGGGCACTTCATGGCCACGTCGCCTTCGTCGGTGTAGAAATTATGCACGGGCAGCCCCGTCACCAGGCCGCCGCCCTCCACGCCGCGCATAGCCACGCACATGCCGTACTGCGAAAACGAATTGGTCATGCGGCTGGCCAGCGCAAACGCCGCGTTCATCCATAGGTACTTGGAGTGGTCGCTGCCGTCCACGTGCTCTTCGTAGTTGAAGGCTTCCACAGGTTTGGTGTCTTTGCCGTAGGGCAGCCGGCCCAGCGTGCGGGGAAGGCACAAAGCCACGTAACGGGAATCTTCCGTCATGCGGAAGCTCTTCCACTTGGCGTACTCCGTGGTATCGAAGATCTTGGCCAGGTCGCGCGGCGCGTCCAGCGTGGTGTAACTCTGCAGGTTAAACAGGTCTGGAGCCGCCGCGCTCACGAACGGCGCGTGCGCCGCCGCGGCCACGTTGGATATCTTCTCGATCAATGCCATGTCGTCGGGGTGTTTGCCGAACTCGTAATCGCCTACCAGCGCGCCAAAGGGAGATCCGCCGAAAATACCGTACTCTTCCTCATAGACTTTCTTGAACAACTGGCTTTGGTCGAATTCCGGCGCCCGTTCCAAATCTTTCAGCAACTCCTTCTTGCCCACGTTGAGGACCTTGATCTTCAGCATGACCCCGGTTTCGCTCTGGTCCATCAGGTACTTGATGCCGCGCCAGGTCCCTTCCAGCTTTTGGAAGGTGGCGTTGTGCATGACCTCGTTCAACTGCAGAGAGATCAGGTGATCGATCTGCGCAATACGGGCGTTGATCATCATCTCCGCGTCCCGGGCGATGGTCATGGACCCGTCCAGCACCTGCGCGATGAATTCCTTCACCAGGTTCTTGCCGCGTTCTTTGGAGGCGGGTTCGACGCCAAAACGTCCTTCTTCGACAATCTGGTCCAGGAGTCCTTGCTCCTGAACCTGTTCGGCGCCGCTCAGCGATGCTGGCGCGCTTTGTGCATCAGCCATTGGAGCTCTCCTTCCTTCCCATCTCACCCTTCAGTTTTTCCATCTTTTGGGTATTGCCGACGGCTTCCAGCAGCAACTCCTCCAGTTTGTCATTGCCCTGCAAACTGCCGCGCAGGTCGGCCAGCCGTGAGCGGAGGTCCAGTAACTCTTTCAGCGGTTTCACCTGCCGGGCCACGTTTTCCGGCTCGAAATCGTCCATGCTCTTGAAGTGCAGATCGATTTTCAGGTTGGGCGCTTCCGATTCCTCGCTAAGCTTATTCTCCACCGAGAAGGACAAATGTGGTTTCATGCCCTCTAGAACCGCGTCGAAATTGTCAGGATTAACCTCCACAAATTTACGCTCTTTTAGTTTGGGGAGGGGTTGCTCCGGTTGTCCGGTCAAGTCGCCCAGGACCCCGACCACGAACGGTAGCTCTTTGAGCTCAATCGCGCCGCCGATTTCAACGTCGTAGGTGATCTGTACGCGGGGCGAACGCACCCGGTCCAGCTTATGTTGTGTGCTTTCTCTTGCCATAAACGCTCCTGCCGCCGAAAAACTCCGGCTCAGTAACTATATTTCGCCCGCGCCTTTTCGTCAAGTGGGCAGTATAAATAAACACAGTAGCTTACTCACTCCGCCGCGGCTACGGAAGCAGGAAACGGCGTTCGATAGCTCTGCGAATGACCGCAAGGCATTCCCGCTGAACAACTTGGGGATCGGCGTGGACCCGCTGCGCCAGACCCGCAATCATTTCGCCCAGGCTTTGACGCCCGTCCAGCCGGCCCAGGAACTCCGCTACGGACGGTTCCAGTCGCATGGAATCCGGGATACCACCCGTGAAACGCAGGGTCATACCCACCGGTTGCCATCGGCCTTCCACCTGCCGCAGTTGCTGGTCGAGTTGCGCGTCCGGCGACAGTCTGGGCCGGGCGGCCAGCATCTCTTCATCCGAGCCGTGTAACTCCAGCCAATCCATGCACGCGAATCCCTCCCATACGGCATCTCCGAACGGCTCGCCGGGGTCGAGCGGCATGTCTGCGATTCGCACCCAGTTCCGGCCGGCGCGGTGCCGCATAGCCAGCATCCCGCCGTGGATTTCCTCGACGCCCCGCTGATGGTAGTAATCCATCCAGCGTTTTACCGTTTCCGGCTCCGCGGCCGGGTTCGTCTGCCGGATGCGTTCCCGCGCGTAAGTCGCCGCATCGCGAGCATAGCTGTGAAACACCCAGGCGTCGCAGCCGAGGCCCGCCACCCATTCCCGAACGCGGTCCTGCCACTGCTCTCCCCGTACCTGGACCCACTCGCATACCATTTGCAGATAACCGCCCTCCTTCAGGTGGCCCGGCGCCTCACGCGCCACCCGGCGGCAGTACTGATCCAGTTCCATGCTGTTCTCGCAATACAGCGGACCCGAGGTTGGAGTCACAAAAAACGGCGGATTTGCCAGAATCAGGTCGAACACACGATCTTCCACGGATTCGTAGGTGTCGCCGGTCAGGCATTCGATATTTTCGAAACCGTTAAGGCGCGCATTGAAGTAAGTGAATTCAGCGGCGCGCGGGTTTAAGTCCGTGGCGGTCACTTGCCGGCTGTGATTCGCCGCGATAACGGCCTGGATGCCGCAGCCCGCGCCCAGGTCCAGCGTCGCATCCACTGGTCTGCGGATGGTGAAATACTGTAGCAGCCGCGTGGTGGGATTCGGCCACACCACCCCATCGGCAGGGTGCGATTCCATGCGCCCGGCGGTGTCGGCGGCGAAGACGTACTCGTCGCAGGGCGTCAGCATCACCGCGGGCCGCAGCGCGCTTCCGTCCCGCTCCAGAATTCCACATTTCAGCATGAGCTCCAGAACCGGCTCCGGCGCCAGAGCGGCGGCGGACTCGCTCTCGGCCGCCACGCCCAGGAAGAACCAGCGCAACACCAGGTTCGCAAGGGAAGGCTCTCGGACGCGGTCCAGCACGAAGGCCAGATTCCCGCGTGAGGGCAGTTCCAGTGAAATCCGTTTGCTCTGCAATTCTTCGTGCGTATAGTTGGCTTCGCGGAGAAATTCGCGTAACCGTTGCGCGTCCGCGGGAGAGAGAAGCTTCAGCATGGTCTGGCGTTGATCGGACGCACTGGTATTCACAGCTTCAGATAAGTTCCAGCCGGAGTTGACGGCCGATTGCCACAGCCGCTCGTTGAAGAGTGTGCAATGTAACACTCGTGTTGGTAGGATCGAGCAAGCGATCAAGTGCCCTACGGCTGGTTTGCATGCGGACGGCCATCGCCGCCTTGGTGAGGCGATCCTTCTCCATGGCGGCTTTGATCTGATCGGCGAGGATCTGCTTGATGGCTTGTTCCTCACACTCTTCCAGAATGCCCTGTTCGGCCAGAAAACCATCAAAAGACGAATCAACCTTACTCTTCCTTTTATTTGTCATCTCAGAGCACCTCCTTCATAAGGTGGAGAGCGATTCTCAGGTCCTGGGCCGGCGTCTCCGCACTTCCACAGGCCGTTGCCGAGATTGCGACAATAGGGCATGCTCAGCGGCCAGCCGAATTCGACCTTCTGAATGTCCCGACCCACGAGTTTGCGATCTTCCAACGTTAGGCCCAGGACCCACTCCCGTACGGGCCGGCTGCCGCGCGCGGATTCGTAGAAGAACGCCGGGAGCTTCTTGGAGCGGTCGATCAACCCTTTATTGTGCCAAAATGGCACATATTGGCAACGGCCTGCTGCTTTCGCGTTTCCCAGGATCCATCCAGTTACTGGACACAAGGGCTGTTTTCTTCAGCTATCGTTCTAGCATCTGCCACCTACCGCCGCAAGCCGCCCTCACGCGGCGCTACATGGTCTATTATTCCGCCGCCGCTTAGAGGCGTCCCATTCTCTACGCGGGGTGGAACGTCCTCCCCCTCACAAACACCTCCTGTACGGCAGGCGCGGCCAGAAACGATGTGCGAAGCTTCTCGTCATCTACGTTTGATGCGATCATCTGAACGATCGTCGAGGCTCTTTCAAAGGCTTCGGCCGCCGAACCGTCGCCTCGCTGCAAACGCACACGTCCAAGCATAGAACTAATCCTCCACATGAGGATGGGGACGGGGTAGCCGGCCAATTGCGTGAGCGCAGCGTTTAAATGATCTTCCGCTTCAGCGAAAGCATGCCGCTCGCAAGCGGCCTCGGCCAGCAGCTTATGCGCGAGGGCGACATACTTTCGGGCCTCATAGCGAGTCGCGGACTCGAGTAGCAGCCTTGCATACGCCGCAGCCTTGTCCAGCTCTCTCCGCGAAAGATGATGCGCGGCAAAGCCGGCATGCAGCCTGAGCGTGAAACGCCACCGGCACCAGACGTCTGATTCAAGAATCGCCGCAGCCCCACCGAACGACTCCAGTGTCTTTTCGGCGTCGGCGGCGTGTGTAAGATCACAGCCCAAGTTGATGAGTGAGTTGGTTTCAGCTTCTCTCACCTTGCTGGCTCGGGCGACTGTCAAACCCTCCAGGTCGTACTTCAATGCCTGGTGAAAGTCCTCCAACTCGCGGTAGATCCATGCGATGCAGTTGGGGATCTTCGCCTGCCAGTACTGGTCGCCGTTCAGCCGGGCCAGGGCTGT
>Ga0302324_100001011_pt1 | contig 69741 bp, 57 predicted proteins | sample Palsa_T0_1_FD_201949 | JGI IMG/M metagenome (GOLD analysis project Ga0302324, IMG submission 201949) | Peat permafrost microbial communities from Stordalen Mire near Abisko, Sweden - Palsa_T0_1 | ecosystem: Environmental > Terrestrial > Soil > Palsa > Peat permafrost | place: Sweden: Abisko...
CTCGTCGCGAGCGCTCCCGCAGCCTTCGTTTCCTCTCCCGCGCGCGCACAGCAGAGTGATCCTGCAGCTCCTGTTGTCGTGCAACCGGGCGCGCCGGGTCAGCCGAGCAGAACGCTGCCATCATCGATGAGGGGCACGCTGCCCCAACGGTCGCAAGCAGATGTGGAGTTCATGCAGGGCATGATCATGCATCATTCGCAGGCCGTGGAGATGACGGCGCTGATTTCTTCGCACACGGACAACAAAGATCTGCGCTCGCTAGGGGCGCGAATCAGCAGCTCGCAGTCGGACGAGATAAAGTTCATGCAGCGGTGGCTGGCGGCCCGAGGAGAGCCAGTTTCCATGGCGATGCCGGGAATGCCGGACATGAAGATGTCTGGTCAACCGATGACTCTCATGCCCGGTATGCTGACGCCGGAGCAAATGGACGCGCTGCGGAACGCCAAAGGCGCGGAGTTCGACCACCTCTTTTTGACCGGTATGATTCAGCATCACAATGGCGCGCTGATTATGGTCAAGGATTTGTTCGACACGGCCGGCGCGGGGCAGGACGCCGACATCTTCAACTTCGCGACCGATGCCGACAACACGCAGCGGGCCGAAATCAGAATTATGCAATCTATGTTGGAAAAGAAACCGTCAAAGGATAAACGATGAACCGAGTGCACCGTGTTGCTCTACGTCTAGCCGCCGTGGCCGCGATTGTTTTGTGTTTCAGTGTGAGCGCGATTCAGGCGCAGACGCCCGCATCCCCAACACCTCCGCCCGCGACCCCGCCCTCCGGACAGGCGCCCGCGACGCCGCCTCAAGCGCCGCAGATGCCGCAGAATCCGTTTGCGCCGCAGCCGGCTCCGCCCCTGCCTCCGGGAATGACGGGATCGGATACGAACGATCCACGCTTCAAACTGACTCCCGGAATGTATGACGCGGGCGAAGCGTCGATGGGCATGAAGCACCTCCTGCTGCTCAAGAAGCCTGGTGCATTTCAACTCGGGAGCGATCAGCCTGACGATCCGAAGGTGGAGAAGGCGGTGCAGCAGCTCGGTATCGGTATGAGTGATATCACGAAGATTCCGAAACCGCTGCTGCTGGTGATCGCGCAACTGGCTTTCGCGAACTCGGACATCGCGTTCCAGGGTAATCACCTGTTCCTCGGGAACTTTTACGGCGTCAATATCTATGACATCTCCAATCCGGCGCAGACCGCGCTGGTAACATCGATGGTTTGCCCGGGCGGGCAAGGCGATGTGTCGGTATACAAAAACCTGCTGTTCATGTCGGTGGAGATGCCCAACGGCCGCCTGGATTGCGGCGACCAGGGGTTTCCACCAGAGCCTCCGCCGGCTCCAGGCCATGAGAAGGAACGCCGCTTGCCGGTAGCGCAAAAAGACCGCTTCCGCGGCGTGAGGATCTTCGACATCTCCGACATCAAGAACCCGAAGCAAGTGGCAGCGGTGCAGACCTGCCGCGGCTCGCATACGCACACGCTGGTGGTCGATCCCAACGACAAGGACGACGTTTACATCTACGTCTCGGGGACATCGTTCGTGCGCCAACCGGAGGAATTGGCTGGGTGCTCTAGAGAGGCGCCAGATAAGGATCCCAACACGGCGCTGTTTCGTATCGAAGTGATCAAGGTTCCGGTCGCAGCGCCGCAGGACGCGAAGATCGTCTCGACCCCTCGCGTGTTTATCGATGCGCGAACGGGCGCGCTAAATGGCCTGAGCAACGGCGGCAGCCATGACAAGGATGAAGCGAAGCCAGTGGATACGAATCAGTGCCACGACATCACAGTCTACTCCGCAATCGGGCTGGCCGCGGGCGCGTGCTCGGGCAACGGGATTATCCTCGACATCAAGGACCCAGTTCATCCGAAGCGCGTGGATGCAGTGAACGATCCGAACTACTCGTACTGGCACTCGGCTTCATTCTCGAACGATGGGACCAAAGTCGTATTTACCGACGAGTGGGGCGGCGGCCTGGGCGCGCGGTGCCGTCCGAACGACCCGAACAAGTGGGGCGCGGATGCCATCTTCCGGCTCAACGACGACAAGTTGACCTTCGCCAGTTATTACAAGTTGCCAGCCGCCCAGGGCGACACGGAGAACTGCGTGGCGCACAACGGCTCGCTGATTCCAGTCCCCGGCAGGGACATCGAAGTTCAGGCCTGGTATCAGGGCGGCGTCTCCGTAATGGACTTCACCGACGCAGCCCACCCTTTTGAGATTGCTTACTTCGACCGCGGGCCCATTGATCCGCACATGCTGATTCTGGGCGGCGACTGGTCGGCATATTGGTACAACGGCTACATCTACGGTTCGGAAATCGCGCGCGGCCTGGACGTGTTCGAACTGGCGCCCACCAAGTTCCTGACGCAGAACGAAATTGACGCGGCGAAGACGGTTCAGGTGTCAGAGCTGAATGTGCAGGATCAGCAGAAGCTCGACTGGCCTCCGGGGTTGGTCGTGGCCAAGGCGTATGTGGATCAGTTGGAGCGCTCGCAGGCTCTGCCCACGAAAGAAATCGCAGCTCTGCGTAAGGCGATCCAAAGCGCGCAGAGTTCGCACCTGAGCAAGAGCAAACTCGCGAAGTTGGGGAGCATGGCGCCGTCGTTGGAACAGAGCGCCGCCACGGCGAAAAGTCCGGCTGACTCGAAACGCTTGCATGCTTTGGCGGATATCCTGAAGCATCCGTCAGCATAATCAAATCGCGAATCCGGCAGCTTCTCGTTCAGCCCGCAGAGCCGAGGCTCCGCCGTCGGATCGCCTTGCGCAATAAAGCAAATTAACTAACGCGCTAGCTAGCCTTACTCCGCTTCTCTTGGTGTTCAGCAACTGCTTGAATGGTGGCTTCCACTGAGCTACTTCTGCGGGTGCCGGCGCCCGCCGGTTGGAATTCATCTCCAAAATCGTCATCCCCCTGGAAGACGCGCGCGATCCCGCGCCGTATCGCGATGCGAATAAGAAGCACAAGGACGCAAAGCAGGGCGATTTCGATTAGGATAAAAAAGAAGAACATTTCATTCTCCCTGCGATCCAAAGAATAATCAGAGTTCAGAAAAGGAAACGACACCAGGAACGACCGGCGCCGTTTAGTACGCGCATCATAGATGCAATCGTGGCGGAGTAAAGTACTGAATTCAAAGTAGCTAGGCTAGTACGCCCATAGGGTATAGCGCCTTCGCCGCGAAGCGTCCACTCCGCAAGAGCATCTCCCATTTCCATCAGAGCCCAGGGGCCCCGCCTCCGGGAACTTCTCGACCCCCAAGCTATTTGCAGGTTTTGACTTTCCCTTTCTTCGCCGCGAAGGCCCCACTCAGCAAAAGCATCTCCCACTCCCATCAGCGCCCGGAGGCCCCCGCCTCCGGGAACTCCTCGACCCCCAGCTGTTTGCAGCTTGATCCGTCTACCGGAGGGCAGCCCTCGACATCTTTCCCAATTCGGGACGCCCATTCTTCCGTTTTCCTGGTTCCGCCCGGCTTCAGGCTATTTCGAGAAATGTTTTTCCCGCTCCTGTGATTCTTCATTCGTAGATCTAGGACCTAGCTCAAATCGCGCATTTCGAGTGTCGCCACGAACCCATTGATATTCAGCGGTTTACGCAAAGCCCGAAAGCAGTGTGGTTCTGCGTCCTTCCCGGGGCCTCATCCCGACCGCCGCTACTTTTTCACAAATCTGGCAAGAAACTTGCCTTCCATCCGAAGTATCATGAGTGACACTACCCCATCCACGACCTGTGTTTTTCCGTGCGGCGCGCCGGTGCCCCCGGAGCTTGCCACCGAACGAATGTGCGTCTTGCATTTCACCCTGTGTGTCGAGCGCAGCTGCTCCGAGATGCGTCGCGAGGCTGCCTCAGGCAGGTTGACTTCCGCGCGCCAGGCTCATATCACACGCGGCTTAGGGGGCTATGCCGCAACGCTAGCGAGCGTGGGAACCGGCACGCAGCGCTTATCCGACGAGCTGAAGCGGCGCATCTTGAGCACCTTCTTGACCGTGATGGTCATGCGCGAGAGCCTCTACCGCAGCGCCGAATCCGAGGTCGCCAAGTACTCCTCCACCGCGCACCTTAGCCGCACAGCCTAACGAAGATCTCACAATCTGCTGACGCCGCGGGCCGCTCCCTCGGCCGCGAAGGCCCCGCTCCGCAAAAGCATCTCCCAATTTCACCAGAGCCCGGAGGCCCCCGCCTCCGGGAACTCCTCGACCCCAAGCTCGTTGCAGCTTGGTCGTCTGCCGCTCCCGATGCCTGAGCTGTCACTCCGAGGACGATCCGACGGAAGCTAACCTCACTACCCGTCGATGCACGTTCCTCTTCCGTTACAACTGACCCTCTGGACAGGTCTCTGTCGCTCGCAAAACCCTCAAACTGAAATGAAGGATGCCTTACCCCCATCGTGGCGTTCTCAATCGGCGAATGAGAGGAATAAACATGATGCGACTATCGTTGCTTATCTTGCTGTTTGCAGTTCCGGCCTTTGCACAGACCGCGCCGGCCGCAGCGCCTGAACCATCCCCTACCCAGCAGCCAACGCAGAACGCACCGGGCGACACACGACAACCGCCTCGCGTGTTCTTACAATCGGCCAGCCACGGCAACAATTGGAACGCTCGCCGGGACCAATCAATGGAAATGTCCAAGGACTTCACGAAATCGTGCCCCGATGTGAAGCTGACGATCAATCAACAGAACGCCGACTACACAGTACTCCTGAACCACATCGAGGCCGGCTTTTCCCGCGACAACCAGATCCAGGTAGCCGACAAAAACGGCGATATCCTAAAAACAAAAGAGGGCGGCAGCATCAGGGGCGGCGTAAAGAGCGCCTGCACCCTCATCCTCGCAGACTGGAACAAGCAGTAAGCAGAAGGATTGCCAGCCTGAGTCGGCGCCGGAGCAATCCGGCCGCCTTTCATCATCTGTCCATACACATCTAGATTCATCTTGACTCAGCTAGATTTGACCCCTATAATCATCTGGCTTCAAGGATCCACACATGACCAAGGAAGCTCGCAAAAAAGTCGGGCTCAATATGCGGGCCGCTCTCTACGATGACTTGTCCAAACTGGCCAAGGACAACGGTCAGACCACGACATATGTCTTGGAGCGCGCAGCGGAACACTACATTCAGTTTGTCGCCCCCAAAGAGAGTGTCGTGCGTCCTGAAATCATGACCCATGTCCGGCAGTCAGTAGACAAGAACCGAAAGCTGCTTCAGCTTTTGGCGAAAGAGAAGATCGCAGAGAAAAGCTCCTCGCAGTAAATGCCTTTCCGCATTTACCCCACTGTCGCTGAGGTGATCGAAACTCAGCGTTTGCTAATCGACGAATTCGGCGGGCCCCACGGCATTCGCGATCGAGGATTACTGGAATCCGCCGTTTTCCGCCCTCGAAGCGGCTACTACACCGGCCTCATCGAAGAAGCATCTGCCTTGATAGAATCGCTCGCAAATAATCACCCTTTCATTGACGGGAATAAACGACTCAGCTTTGTCATGACTGACGCCATGCTTCGAGCCAACGGATATTTCCTGGATGTAGAGCCATCCGATGCCCACAAATTCATCACCGAAGCGATAGAGCGGCAGGAATTCCGCTTCCCTACAATCCGCGACTGGATAACTTCAATAACTAAGCCGACTTAGAAATTCCCGCCTTTCCACAAGCCCAGGCCGAACGCGCATTCGGCTTGATTGCCTTGACACAGACCAAGGCGGGGCTCACACTCCGCACGCTTGGCGAGACATTCGCCAAAAGAAAGGAAAAGAGACTTTATGCCTTCCATCAAAGGATCATTCTCGGGTAAAATCACGAAGCAAACCACGATGTCACTCACGGACCAACCCGCCCACGATATGAACATTGCCGAGGTTTCCGGCACTCAGCAATCGGCCGACGCGCTCTGGAACAACTCGAAGATCACCTATTGGGGTGTGACCGACTTGCTCGACGGCAAGGGCTCGCAGCGCGGCTACTTCAATAACATCCACCCGGATGGAGACCGCGACTTCGGATCGTTTGAGGGCAAGGCCGCGGCTACGGCCAGCGGGATGACCGTTGAAGGCACGTACGAGTTCACTGGCGGCGTTGGCGTATACAGCGGCATGAAAGGCGGCGGGAAGTTCAAGACAACGATGAAATCAGAGACCGAGCTCGAATGCACCTGGGATGGCACCTACGAGCTAGCCAAAGCACACGTAGGCTGATCATCGGACACGGGTGCTGATCACCACAGCCACTGCGACCCTCCAAAACGTTGCCATCCCGAACGAAGTGAGGGATCTGCGGTTGTCTTCTGCGCCAAGCTAAAAACACCATTCAGAGCCCGGAGGCTCCTGCCTCCGGGAACACTTTCCAATCTCAAGACCCATCGCACTTGAAGGGCTCGTTCTTCCATATCAATGCGGGCACTCCCAATGCGGACAAGCCACCGATGCGAATTCTGCCGTCCTGCATTTCGGTGGGAGCCTCCTGGTTCAGCAGGGGGAAGCTGGACTTTAGTCCAGCGGAAGAAAGCTCCTCTCATGTAACGGGCTTTCAGCCCTGGGACTTCTCAGTCCCACCTTGGGTCGTAAGCCATGTTCGCTTCTTCCCCAAATTCAAAAGCACAATTTCGTAATTCTTTCGCGCTCGAATCCTGCTGATTCCCCGACACTTCCCTCTAGCGCTAGTACCCTGTGGATTTGCTGGTACCCACGGGGTGCGTGATATAATTACTCGGAAAATATGATAATGCGAGAGTTAACATGCAGAGTGCTAGGCACCTACCGCCGATGGGCACAGCTTTACCCTCAGGCGGCCGAACGGGCAACGGCGCGCGACTCGCGAGGAACGCTGGCCCCGCAAATTTGCGGAGTCCAGTACTCGATCTCAAACCGATTTCTAATCGATAGACCAAAACGATTAGAAATCGCCGCAACTCAAAGAAAACAATCATCACGAGTCATTTCTAATCGTATGAAAAAGAGGGGGTCTTACGACGCGCGATTGGCCGAGTTTCATGAGGCGCCGGCCGGCTCCGGTTTGCGCGGAATGCGCGAGAGGGTGACGCGGGTGGGGGTAATTCGGAAATCTGGCGACGGAAAAGGAACTACTGTGATTGCGACAGTTCCCTTTGTAGAATCAGGAGATGGTAACGGCGAATCAGTCAGCGAATTTCCCGAAACAGCGCCGCACGCTTTGCCGCCAATTCACTCGAAAGATCACATGAGCTACGTCGAATCGAACTTAGTTCCCGGCGAAACCGTAATTTACCAGACGCGCCTCCATTGGATCGTGATGCTGGGCCACATGATTGTGGGAATCTTTCTGCTCGCTCTGCCCGGAGCGGTTCTGCTTTATTACGCTTTCGCGCACACTGAAATTGATCCGAGATCTTTGCAAATCATGAAAATCGGCGGCGTCGCGTTAATCGTTGGCGGTGTGATCGTGATTCTCGTCGGTATGGTGCGGCGGAGCGCGACGGAAATGGCGGTGACGAATCGCCGCGTCGTGATCAAGACGGGCCTCGCCAGCCGCAAGACGATTGAAATGATGCTGAACAAAGTGGAGAGCATCGAAGTCAGCGAGCCGGCCGCCGGCCGAATGCTGGGCTACGGCTCAATCGTCGTAATCGGAACGGGCGGCACACCCGAGCCATTCCACAAAATGGCTCATCCACTCGAATTTCGCAGCCAAGTCCAGCAACAAATCGAAAAACTTTCGGGCTAACCCGTAATGCAAAATTCCTTTGTGGCGCCGAACCCAGGCTTCGTCGGGCGAGTTTGCGAAGAAAGACTACTTCAGATCCTTGCCGGTGCTCGTTACCACCAACTGTCCGTGCTTCACTCCGCGCAGACTGAGAATATGATTCGCAAGGTCCCGGAGCGCGCCGCTGCGGCCCTTCATGATCACCACCTCGAGACAATTATGATGATCGAGATGCACATGAGTGGCCGCGAGAACTTTGCTTCCGGCGTGGTGCTGCGCGTCAACCAATTTCTCGGTCAAATTCGGGCGATGATGGTCGTACACGATAGTCAATGTGCCGACGACCACTTCGTTCTTGTCGGCGGCCTCAGAGACCAAATGGTCGCGAATCAAATCGCGAACCGCTTCGGACCGGTTGTTGTAGCCCTTCTTTACGATCACGCGGTCGAACGCCGCCAGCAATTCCCGATCAAGCGACAATCCCGTACGAGCCAGCTGTGCCATAGCGCGTTCCTTTCTCTCCGCTCAACTGAAGCAGGCGGCCGAACAGCAAGCATTTATCTATAGCACGATTTTATAGAACGTGATACTCAAGCTCTCACAGCTGGTAACACGTTTTTCAGAGTCGTATGCGGAGAGCCTATGCGACGGACGCGCAGAACGGGCGGCCTGAACACCGGTATGGCGGGTCTTGTACTTTTCGTCGCTTCGACAAGCTCTTTGAGGGCAGCGGCCAACGGCAGCTTCTCAGGGACGCTTACCGATCCTATCCGGGTGGGCAGCCATCTTGTTCCGAACAATCTGCTTCTATTCGCGCAAGGAATCACTCAGCTATCAGGAACTGTCGTCGACACGTCTGGCGCGGTGATTGCCGGGGCTACGGTGCAGCTTCGAAGCGCGAACGGTACTGTACAAGCGACGACACAGTCGGACACGAACGGATCTTTTATTATTTCTGGCACTATTTCTGGACTCACGGCAGGTAATTATCGACTCGTGGTATCTAATCCTGGTTTTGAAACCAAAGAAATCCCCGTCACCATAGGGACCACCGAGGCGGCCCCGCTGCGCATCTCTCTGGCCGTGAGCTCGGTGAGCACCACCGTAAACGTGCAGGGCCGTGAGGATAACCTTGTCGGAATTGCCGAGTCCGCCACCCAAGGAACGGTGGGCGCGACGGAGATCGAAGATCGCCCGATTCTTCGTTCGGGAGAAATTTTGGAGGCGGTTCCCGGTCTCATCATCACGCAACACGCCGGCGGCGGCAAGGCCAACCAATATTTTCTTCGCGGCTTTAATCTCGACCACGGCACAGATTTCGCCGTTTTCCTCGACGATATGCCGCTTAACCTGCCGTCGCACGCGCATGGCGAGGGGTACTCGGATATGAACACCGTCATCCCGGAGTTTGTGCAGCGAGTGAACTACGAGAAAGGTCCTTATTACGCGGATGTCGGCAACTTTGGCTCAGCTGGATCGGCCCATCTGGAATTCTTCAAGACGCTACCCGAGAACTTCGTCCAGGTGGAAGGCGGGATGTATGGCTTTGGGCGGATCGCTTTCGGCGCATCGCAAAAGCTCGGCAAGGGCAATTTGCTTTACGGCGGAGAAGCGTATCACGAGGACGGCCCCTGGGTGCATCCGGACAACTATTACAAATTCAACGGCCTTCTAACCTATAACCGGGGAGGAGACGCCAATGGTTTCAGCATCACGGCCCGCGCATATCGTGGAACATGGCACTCGAGCGATCAACTCCCCGTTGACGCCATTCCCCTCATTGGTTACTTCGGCACACTGAATCCGGCGGACGGTGGCGAGTCCCAGCGTTACAGCTTGCAGGGTGAATGGCATCGCCAGAACGAAAATTCCGAAACGAAAATTACGGCCTACGGATTTTATTACGATCTCAATTTGTTCTCCGATTTCACTTACTACCTGGATGACCCCACTAAGGGCGATCAGTTCGAACAGCAGGACAGGCGCTGGGTGGCTGGTCTGGACGCACACCACACGATTTTCAGCCAATGGTTTGGCCGGAGGGTGGAAAATACGTTCGGCCTGCAGGTCCGCAACGATTGGGTCCACAACGGGCTTTACCGGACGGAAGATCGTGTGCGCACGGATAAGAATGACATTAACGCCTGCAATGACGAACCGATCCCCGAGTGCGTTACCAATCCGAATCTGACAGCCAAATTGCCCGCGGACACGGATTTGAATAACTTCAGCGACACGATGCTGGGTTTTTATGCGGAAAACAAAATCCAGTGGTCGGAAAAATTCCGCTCGGTGCTGGCGTTCCGCGGCGACGAGGCAATATATAACGTCACCAGCCTGACTCCCACTTATGTCGCCACCGAATTGCCTGGCAGTCCGGTGGTCAACTTTGCGGCCGCGAATTCCGGCACGGCCACCAAGTTTCTGCCCAGCCCAAAAGGGACTTTGGTTTTCGGACCGTGGGCGAAGACTGAGTTCTATGTACAGGGTGGATTTAGTTTTCACAGTAACGACGCGCGCGGCGCAACGCAAAGAATTGAACCGATTTCGCCGGACCATCCTTTCCCAACGTCCAGCACCCCAATTCCCGCTCTAGTCCAAACCAAAGGCGGGGAATTCGGTCTGCGCACTTCGGCCGTCCCACATCTGCAAAGCACGCTTTCATTCTGGTATCTATACAGTCATTCCGAACTTCAGCAGGATGGCGACACTGGAGCCACAGTCGCTTCGGCATCGGCGAGCAACCGCTATGGCATCGAATGGGCGAACTACTACACGCCAACGGAACATTTGGTATTTGATTTAGACATGGCGGACTCTCGCGCCCAATTTATCCAGATAGACCCCGATGATGCGGCGTTTACCAACGTCGGTGGCGGCCAGTACCCTGTGCAAGGGCCGGGTGGCAAGCTTGTTCCCGAAGCGGTTAGGGTGGTGATTTCATCGGGCATGACACTGCACGATTACAAAGGGATTACGTCGACTCTCCGCTTGCGCTATTTTGGCCCGCGCGATTTGACGTCCGACGGAATAAATCGCTCAGCGTCTACGTTATTGCTGAATATGGGACTCGGTTATCAATTCAACAAGCACTGGGGCATCGCGGCCGATCTTTTGAATTTGACAAATCGCCGCGCTGACGACATTACCTACGCCTATGTCTCCCGAATAACGCCAATCGCTGCGCCGGAATTCACAAACGTTTTCCACCCCACCGAACCGTTCCAGGTGCGATTCGCGTTGCACTACCGATTCGGGATTAATTGATTCACTGTTCAAACTATGTGGCGGGCCGGGGATTCGCTAGCGAACGCAACGCTGCCAAGCCGAGAAGCGCGGCTGCAACGCTCACCGCAATCCACAGAACCGCGGGATGGCGTTCGCTCCAAGGTCGCGGGTCCTGATAGTCGTTGTTGATTTGCTCAGCGCCAAGAGTTGCGTCTGGATGTTTCAGGACGGTTTCCACCCGGACAGTGCGCTCGAGGTCGTATTGCGGCGCCTTTGCTTCGCTTTGGCCGTAGAGAAGCAAATAGCGGCGCGCGGGAAAGGCGCGAAAGAGTAGGCGGCGCGGCGTCATGTAAAGAGTCACTCGCGCTCCGGCGAGTGGCGAGTTGCTTCCGTTCGAGACACGGACACGCCAGTGCGGCGACCATCCGCCGCTGAAGCTGACGCGAAGCCATTCACGCAAAACATCATCGTGATGGAACCGGTAGATTTCTCCGGCGCCCGCGTTCGACCAATCTTCGCCGTCTGCGCTCGATTCCACTGAGACCGAGCGCGAAAATTCGGGCTCATCCGTTTCGAAAAGAGCTTCGTTTACCGGCAACTCAGCGGGGAGATCGGCGCGCCACAGACTCTCTTGCGAATTCGTCGATTGCGCGGCAGCGAGCGGGATAGAGATAGAAACGCGCTCCGCCGGCGTTGTCACTTCGTACAGAACCTCGACACTCGTCATCGGGAAGCGATGGGAGCCCTCGAGAATGCGCAGGCGAATGTAACGCGCGTTGGTCTCCGAATAGTAGAGCGTCTGAACTCCTTGCAAGTTTTGCTTGTTAAAGTGAAATAGCGGAGCGCGATCGCAGACAATGCGCCACTGGCGCGCGTCGTCGCTGACGGCGACCTCGGCCCAAGCGATGAAGTCAGTTTCGGGCGTGTTCACTTGAATCGCGTTGTGAAATTGTGCATTCGCGCCAACGTCGAGCACGAATTGGGTGAATTCACCTGGCGTGAAACTTTGCTCATGGGTGCGCACCGGGCGGCGGTCGGTGTGCGTGTGGCCCGACGGAACCGCCAGCACAAACGGAACTTCCCTGCCCTGGTCATCGACGATCCGGAGGTCGGCCAATTGATTCGCAGAATGCGCGTAGACATCCTCGGGGACGACTATGGCAGCGAGACCCGATGCATTTTCGGCGAAAGGTTTTATTTCACGCGAGTAGCGCCAGCTTCGCCACGCCTGGGGCCACGCGGTTGCGATGCCTGCTCGCAAACTCGCGCTTCCGAAAAGAATTCCGATTGCAAGGACGCACGCGCAAACGGAAATCAGCGGCGAATTCGATCGGAGCAGCGGCTCTGCGAATCGCGATGATCTCGTCACGTTTTCGCCTCCTGTTTCTGTGCCGCGAGCTTGCGCTGGTACAGAAACGAAACGAGGAGAAGCAGCAATCCCAGCACAAGAAACGACAGGATGCGATAGAAGCGCTCGAGGAAAGACAGATCAAAGAGAAAGACTTTGGCGACTACTACGCCGAAAAGCGCCAGCGCCTGCCAGCGGAGTAGCGCCGACTTTCGTGCGAGGCCGACGACGATCAGGCCTGTGGCATAGCATGTCCAGAGAATAGATAGGCCCAATGATTGAGCGAGGCCGCGCTCGAGATTGATCGTTTGTGTTCGCCCAAGCGCATCCCACGCTTCGAGAGAGAGCGCGAGGAGGGCAAATCCGTTGGCGGCTACAGCGAGAATTGTGAATGGGACGATTTCGGCTTGGCCCAATTCATCGCCGGCGCGGGCGGCGAAAAGGCATGCGGCTGAATAGCACGCCACGGCGATGGCGAATGTGGCGAATCTTGGATTGAAGATGAATGTTGTCGCGGGAATATCAAACAGCAATAGTCGAAACGCTGTGATTCCAAATAGAAGCAGGCCGAATGCGCGTAGATACCAAAGACGCATGCGGAATCCGCTCCAGATAAGAATTGCGCCTTCGATGGCCAGCGCGACGGTGATCCACTTGCCGTCGAGGCGCAATGGGATCGCCAGCGTGGCGTACATCAGGGCGAGACCGGCGAATAGCAACCGAGCGGTGGGCGGCTCTTTTTCGCGGGGAGCCGGCAGCGCGCGAAGAACGACGAGATGCGCCGCTGCGAGAGCAAGAACCGCGAAGGTAATCGTCCAGCGATATCCGGGCCAAAGCATTTGGTGCAGCGCGATCAGGTAGATGAGCGCGTTCGCGGGCCCGATCACGACTTCTTCGGGCGAAAGGCCGCCTGCCTCGCGGCTGCGGACGACGGGCAGCGCGGCGAACGCGAAGAAGAATAGCGTCGCAAAGAGCAGCGTGATGCCCAGCTCGTCATCGCGATAAAATTCGCCGAACCATCCCCAGAAATAGATTTGTGTGCCGACAAAAGCGAGAGGCGCGAGCCACTCCCACTTCCGCACGCGCTGCAAAATTAGCAGGCCGAAAACGAGGACGAGAACGTAGGTGAAGAGCGTGATCTCCGCGTTCTTGCCGGTGCTCAGAAGTTGCGGCGTGAGAAAACCGCCGAGGAGGGCCGTCACTGCGATTCGTTGCGAATCGCGGCCCACGGCGATGGTGATCATCGCAGCGGTGACAACGATCATCGCGGCGAACGCGACGCTTTGGTCGAACAGACGGTAATAGCGCCAGCCGCCCCACAACGACAGGTACAAGACGGCTGCGCCGAGACCCGCGATGCCTTCGGAGAAGTAGCTGTAGCCGCGTTTCAGTAAGCGATCGCTCCACATCAATAAGCCGGCGCCGAAGAGAAGGCCGATGGCGATGCGGCCGTGAGGGCCGACCCAGTTGTTGTCGAACGCATATTTGAGGAAGAACACGACCGCGCAAAGAACCGCGAGAACACCAGCGTAGTTGAGCCATCTTCCAGCGACGACGGATTCGAAATCGGGGGCGGCCACGCCGGAAGTGGCTGCGGAGACTCGCGCGGAGTCGGGCCTCGGCATGCGTGTAGGCTCACTGGGCGTTGGGCCTGACGCGCTCGAAAGGGGCGGCTGTGAGGTGATCGGGAATGTTGACGGCGGAATCGCTGGCTGCTCGAGATGGGGAGTTGCGGATGGAATCGCGGGTGGCGGTATCGTCGCTGATGAAGCTGGGGCGGCTGGAGATCCGCTCAACCTAGAGGCAAGTTCGGAGAGTCGCGTCTCGACGGCATAGAGCCGGGCTGTGAGATTTGCTAATTGATGCTCAAATTGCTGCTCGGATTGCCGGTTCGGCTGCTGCGCAGCTCGCTGGTCAGGCTGCCGGCGGTTTTCGAGGCGGCGGACGCGCACAAATGCGGAAATCGCGAGAATCGGCCCGAGAACGAGCGCGAGTATTACGAGTCCCAACGCGAAGTATGCTAACGATTCACCTTGCATGAGCTTGTGATTGCGGGGCGCGAATCGCGCGTATTAGAGCACAGGCGAGACCTCGGAGCAACGCAAGCGCACGAATCTAGCCGATGCTGGTCAGGGCTTCTGCAAAAGCCCAGAATAGAAAATATCTGGCTTGCGTCCCCGCACGTCTGCTCGATTGCACGATTCTCCCCGTGAAGATGCCGCACGAAAATCGGTGCGGCGCTACAGGTGAAGATCAAGTTTCTGGATCTCTAGAATTAGTTCGGGGCGATTCCCAGACACTTTTCGATGCTCTTCTGCCAGTCGGGGCCGCTATCGCGGTCATCACTTCCAAGCGCACGCACATCATCGTTGGCATCGGGTTGCAGAGCCGTTCGAGTGTAGGTGACCTGGACGGTGGTATGGGATGGATCGGTAGAAGTCAATTTCACATCGACGGTGGTTACTACCACGTCGTCGATAAAAGCGACGTATTGCATCCTTCCGCCGGAAAGATCGAAGAGCGTATTGACCCAAACGCTGGTGTGCTGGCCGTGCTGGATCCGGAATACGGCTCCTTCGGTGTCCTTCACAGGCTGCGGATAGAGGAGTTCAGGATTCCAGTGCTTGCCAGCCCAGCTGCGCTCGGCTTCAGGGCCAAAGAGCGGGGCCAGGCGAGCAACCGGGGCAGCGATGTCGAAATGAAAAGTGTTGGTGACATGGACCAATTCAGCGGGCGAATCGGCCGGCTTAAGCGATTGTGGGGTGTTCACAACGAGAATTCCCAAGGCAAGGACTACCATGTGCAGTGTCATTTGCGCTCCTTTAAATGATGGCTATCGGATGCACGAAGAGTCATTCCGTAGAGGTTTCTGAACTGGTTGATGTCCTTCAGCGTTTGCGCGGAGAATGGAGTTTTGCCTTCGAAGGCATGCAGGACGATACCTTCGAGCAAGTCTCCGAGGCTCATGTCCTTGAGTTCGGCGACGGCCTTCAGGACTTTGAGCAGCCGCTTCTCGATGCGCACCCCGGTTTGAACCCGGTCAACCTCTACAAATCGCTCTTTGACGTTTCGTTGTGCCATGGGTACCAATATACCATGGTACATACACTTCATGATTGCGAATTCTACAGTTATAGCGCCGGGCCCTTCGGCTCCGCTCGGGGCAGGCTGAGGGGTTCACTCCAATCTTCCGCGGCTAAAGCCGAAGAGATCGAAGTGCAGATCTTTTCGGAGCGCTGAAGCGCTCCTCCCCCGCATAAATGCGGGGGCTCCCACCAAGCCCGGTAAAGATTAAGAAATTCGTTGCGCGCGGAATTGACATCTTCCGCGTTTTGTCCAATCCTTGAATGTTTCAAGCGGCTCTCGAGAGGGTACAGATGGCATCCGGCGGAAAGATTGGCATCCTGACGGGCGGCGGCGACGTTCCCGGGCTTAATTCGGTGATCAAGTCAGCCGTGTACCGCGCGAGCGAGATGGGCCGCGAGGTGATCGGCATTCGCAGAGGGTGGGAAGGGCTCACGCATCTTGACGCATCGCAGGAAGTGGATGCGCGCTACATCCGGCATCTGACGCGCGAGAGCACGCGGGCGATCGATCGCAGCGGCGGCACCGTGTTGCACGCTTCGCGAACGAATCCCATGCGCATCTCGAAAAGCCGGCTGCCCGCAAACATTCCGCAGCCGGAACTGGATAAACTTACGACCGATGGGAAGACGTATAACTTCACGCCGATTGTGCTTCGCAATCTCGAACGGCTGGGCATCGGCTGCCTGATCGTAATCGGCGGCGACGATACGCTGGGATTCGCGGCGGCGCTCGATAAACTCGGCGTCCCGCTGATGGCGATTCCGAAAACGATGGACAACGACGTCCAGGGCACTGAGTATTGCATTGGCTTCTCGACGGCGATTACGCGGGCCAAGGAATTGATCAACCGGCAGCGGACCACGCTGGGCTCGCACGAGCGCATCGGAATTTTCCGGATTTTCGGACGGGATGCGGGATTCACGGCGCTCTACACGGCTTACGTGACTTCGGCGCGCTGCGTGATTCCTGAATATCCGTTCGACCTCGATCTTCTTGTGAAACTTCTCGTCGATGACAAGCGCAACAATCCCAGCAACTACGCTTTCATTATCGCGTCGGAAGGCGCGGTGTGGACTGGGCAGAAAGCGGAGGATTACGGAGAAGCCGACGCGTACGGGCATCGCAAGAAAGTGGACATCGGCCACGCGCTGGCCGAAATCCTGCGCCAGCGGACCGGCGAAGAAACCATGACGAGCGACCTGACTTACGATTTGCGAAGCGGCGACCCTGATGCCGTGGATCAGGTGGTGGCAACGACATTTGCGAACGTGGCGTTCGATCTGATTGGAGACAAAGTTTACGGACGAATGATGGCCATTCGGGAAGGGCTATACTCCCACGCGCCACTTCCCGACCACGCGCTCGGGCCGCGCACGGTGGACATCGAGAAACTTTACAACACCAAGCGCTACCGGCCGCGTTATGCCGGGAAATTGGGCGCTCCTGTGTTTCTTATTTCCGCGTAAACGTGGCGTCATCTTGCGGCCGCCTGCGTACCGTGGCGAATCACGGCCATGATGGAACAGGGCCGCTAACCCGCGACTGGCCTCATGTTCTCTTTCGTAAACACGGCGAACGGCGCGCGATTGTGAAAACTGCAGGATATTGGTACGTTGGTTAGATGGCAATTCAGCTGAGCCCGGACACGAAGTCGCAAAAACGCCGCCGAAGTCAGCGTTTGAAGGCCCGCGTAACGATTGAGGTGCGGGCTCAAACCGCGGAAAAGCAGAGCGCTACGGAAAAAACCGAAGCGTTAATCATCAACGCTCACGGGGGGCTGATCCTTCTCTCGATGAAAGTTGTGCCAGATCAGCTGGTTACTGTGGTGAATCTGAAGACCGGGGACGAACTGCTTTCGCGGGTGACCTCACTTGGGCCGAGCTTCATGGGGAAAACGGAAGTAGGAGTGGAATTCATCAAGCCGTCTCCGCAATTTTGGGACGTATCGCCAGTATCTAGCCACTAAGCCCGCGCCGCCCTTTCCGCATTCCGAATCATTCAAAGACAATCCAGTTTTTAGAGTCGGGATGCTCAGACGTAGGGCGATGGATGTCGATTACGTGTATTCGCGGAGGCTGGGGCCTCCGGGCTCTGACTCTATTTTAACGTTCGACCGGACATCGTTAGTGTCCGAATCGGCTCACTTTAAGTCCGAATCGGAGTCCAACATCGAAGCGTCTAATGTGGAGTTTGGAGTTGAAGTGTCCTAAGATGTTCGGTCTGTCCTTCAGGAGAATTTTCGCCCTGTATGTGTGTTACACCACGTAAACGCTCGGAGTTGCACGTGCGTCCCGCGGATCGCAAGAAGCGAGCGAGGTTGGCGGATGTCCGCGCGCTGAGCGTTGCGGTTGTGCTCCTCATCATTGTCTTAGGGGGCTGCGCCGGTTGCGCGAAGAAGGACGCTTCGGCGGAAGGACCGCCGCCTGCTGTCGCAGTGAAAACGATCGTCGCGCAGAACGCCACGATCCCGGATGAATCGGAGTATCTTGCGACGCTGAAGTCGCGGCACTCGGCCACGATCAATCCGCAGGTCGAAGGGTCCATCACGAAAATCTTCGTCAAATCGGGTGACCGCGTTGCGGCGGGCAAATCGCTGATGGAAATTGATCCGATCAAACAGCAGGCGACGTTGCAGAGCCAGACGGCGGCACGGTCTGCGCAAGAGGCAACTCTCTCCTACGCGAAAGTGCAACTCGATCGAGAAAAGAAACTTTACGATGCGGGCATCGTCGCGAAGCAGGAACTCGACCAGGCACAAACCACATACGACGCCGCCGAAAAACAACTCGAATCACTGCAAGCGCAGGAAAACGAACAGCAGGTCGAGCTGCATTATTACAGCGTCGTCGCGCCGTCGAGCGGAATTATCGGCGACGTGCCGGTGCGCGTGGGGGATCGCGTCACGACGACGACGATGCTGACGACAGTGGATGAACCAGGGAGCCTCGAAGCGTACATTTCTGTTCCTGTCGAAAACGCAAGAAATCTGAAGATGGGGCTGCCTGTGGAGTTGCTCAATCCTGCTGGGGCAGTGACCGATGAGACGCGGATTGATTTCATTTCGCCGCAAACCGATTCCTCGACGCAGTCCGTGCTGGCGAAAGCCACGGTCAGCAATCCGAAAGACATCTTGCGCACGGCCCAATTCGCGCGAGCGCGGATAATCTGGGGAACACATCAGGGAACGCTGATTCCGGTGCTCGCAGTTTCGCGGATCAACGGCCAATATTTCGCATTCGTCGCCGAGAGGTCCGGCGCCGCAACAGTCGCGAAACAGCGTTTGCTGCACGTCGGCGATCTCATCGGTAATAGCTACGCTGTGCTCGACGGAATCAAGCCGGGCGATCACATCATCGTCGAGGGAACGCAAATTCTTGGCGATGGCTCTCCAATCGTCGAGTCTCCGGCCGAAGCTTCACCCGGGCCTGCCGCCGGAGCACCGCAATCCTGAGACGAGTCTAAAACGAATTCATGCTCGTTGACTTCTTCATCAAGCGGCCAATCTTTGCGACGGTTTGCGCGCTGCTGATTATTCTCGCAGGAGCCGTTTCGATTCCGACGCTGCCCGTTGCGCAGTTCCCCAATCTCGCCCCTCCGCAAGTCACCGTATCGGCTTCCTACAACGGCGCGAGCGCGCAGGCGGTGGAGACTTCCGTCACGATTCCGCTCGAGCAGCAAATCAACGGCGTCGAAGGCATGAAGTATATGACTTCGACAAGCGGAAACGATGGCTCGTGTGGAATTACGGTGACGTTCGACGTGTCGCGCAACGTGGACCTTGCGGCGGTGGACGTGCAGAATCGCGTCAATACCGCGCTCGGGCGCATGCCGAACGAGGTTAAGACCACTGGCATCACGATCACGAAAGCGGCGAGCGGCTTCGTTCTCGGCGCGGGCGTTTATGCCGAGAACGGCGAGTACGACAGCCTATTTATCAGCAACTACGTGGACATTTACGTTCGCGACGCTCTAAAGCGCGTGAAGGGGGTCGCCGACGTATTTAATTTTTCGCCGCGCGAATACTCGATGCGCCTATGGCTGGACCCGACGCGGCTCGCGAGCCGCGGGCTGACGGCCACGGATGTCGTCAGCGCGCTCACGGAACAAAATGTTCAGGTGGCGGCCGGCCAGGTCGGGCAGCCGCCGTCCATTCCCGGCCAGATGTATCAGATCAGCGTTCGCGCCGTCGGGCGGCTCACCGAACCTTCCGAGTTCGACAACATTATTTTGAAGACGGGAAATGACGGGACGCTGATTCGCTTGAAGGATGTTGGGCGAGCGGAGCTTGGCGCCGAAAGCTACGCGTCGAATCTGCGATATAACGGCCACGACGCCATTGGGTTCGGCGTCACGCAGCTTCCTGGCGCCAATGCGCTCGATGTGGATCGCGAAGTGAAAGCCGAATTGTTGCGCCTTTCGAAGCGATTCCCGCCGGGATTGAAGGCCGCGGTTGCGTTTGATTCGACGACGGTGATCGGCGAATCCATCCGCGACGTTCTTTACACGCTGCTCGAGGCTATTCTTCTGGTCATCGCGGTCATTTACATTTTCCTGCAGGATTGGCGCACGACGATTATTCCGGCAGTGACGATTCCCGTTTCGCTCGTTGGAACGTTTGTGTTCGTGAAGATGCTGGGATTTTCGATCAACACGCTGACACTCTTCGGAATTACGCTGGCCACCGGACTCGTCGTTGACGACGCCATCGTGGTGATCGAAAACGTCGAACGGCATATCGCCGAAGGCGTTGCAGACGCGCACGACGCTGCGTCGGTCGCGATGGATGAAGTTGCCGGCGCCGTGGTGGCGACATCGCTCGTGCTCGTGGCCGTGTTCGTTCCCGTCGCATTTTTTCCCGGAACTACGGGCATTCTTTTCCGCCAGTTTGCGCTGACGATCGCGTTCTCCGTCACGATCTCGGCGTTCAACGCATTGACGTTGACTCCCGCGCTTGCCGCGCTATTGCTCGGCCACGCGCGCGGGGAGACGGGCGCAATTTGGAGGGCGTTTAATCGCGGCGTGGCGGGAATGACGCAGGCTTATCGAACAACGCTCCATCACATCCTGCGATGGCAAGTTGCCGCGCTCATCGTGTTTCTCTGCGGGCTCGGACTCACTTATTTCCTTTACCAAAAAGTTCCGCGCGGCTTCATTCCTGACGAGGACGCCGGCTATTTCATCATCGCGGTGCAAGCGCCGCAGGGCGCGTCGCTCGGCTATACCACGAATATTCTTGGACAGGTAGAAGCGGCGCTCGGCAAGATTCCGGAAATAGATGGCGCCTTCAGCATCGCGGGATTCAGTTTCAACGGCGGCGCGCCGAATCTCGGCATTGCGTTCGGGAGCCTCAAGCCCTTCGATCAGCGGCCGGGCGAGGAACACTCGGTGGCATCGGTCATCAACCGGCTTCGTGAACCGTTGAGCCACATTTCCGGAGCGATCGTGGTCCCCTTCTCTCCACCAGCCGTGCAGGGACTCGGAAATTTCGGCGGCTTCCAATTCATTGTGGAAGATTTGGGCGGGAATACGGTGCAAGCGCTCTCGCAAGCAACAAACGCGCTGGCGGCCCAGGGAAATGCGAGCAGCGATTTGCGGGGTCTCTTTACGAGCTTCACGGCAAACGATCCGCAGTTTGTCGTGACGTTCGATCGCGAAAAAGCGAAGGGCCTCGGCGTGCCGTTGAATCAGATCACCGATGCGCTGCAAGTCTACATGGGGTCAATTTACGTGAATGATTTTGACTTCAACAATCGGTCGTATCGTGTCTACATCCAGGCGGATAAACAATTCCGGTCGTCGCCGCAAGACTTGCAGCAATATTACGTGCGCGCGGCGTCGGGCGCGATGGTGCCGTTGCAAAGCGTGATTCGCGTCGAGACGGTGGCCTCGCCGCAAGTGATCAGCCACTACAATTTATTCCGCTCCGCTGAAATTGATGGCTCGGCAGCGCCCGGGCGCAGTTCGGGCGATGCCATCGCGGCGATGGATTCGCTGGCGACTCGCGTGCTCCCGCGAGGATTTGCATATGAATGGACGGGGCTGTCTCTCGAAGAATTGCAATCCGGCAGCACGACCGTGGTTTTATTCAGTCTCGGCTTGCTCGTGGTGTATCTGACGCTTGCCGCGCAATATGAAAGCTTTTCTCTGCCGTTGATCGTTCTCTTTGCGGTGCCGATGGCGCTGCTTGGAGCGCTCGCCGCTCAATCGCTGCGCGGTCTGGAAAATGATGTGTACTGCCAAATCGGCCTGGTCATGCTGATCGGACTTTCAAGCAAGAACGCGATTCTGATTGTCGAATTCGCGGAGCAGTTGCGCGGCAAGTACGGACTCAGCATCGTGGAGGCGTCGATCGAAGCGGCGCGAATCCGGCTGCGGCCGATTCTGATGACTTCGCTCGCGTTTATTTTCGGCGTTCTTCCGCTCGTGCTGGCGCGAGGCGCGGGACGAGTAGGGCGGCAATCAGTGGGAACGACCGTGTTCGGCGGAATGATCGCGGCGACGTCGCTCAATCTTCTATTTATTCCCGTGCTGTACGTGATCGTGAAGGGTTTGCAGGAACGCTTGATGCCGGAACGCCATGCCGCTACGCCCGCTACACATCCGGAAACCGGCGACTGATACTCGCGCGCTTTCGTCGTCGTTTAGTGCTGTTCCGTTTATTAAACGGTGCGAGCATCAAGCGGCGTGGTAGAATGCGCGGACGCTTTTCTCATTTCGACTCGAGGGATTGCATGCCGAAACTCTCACTGAGACTCGAAACACGCCTGCACGCTGCCCAGGACGTGTTTCATCGCGCGATCGGAACCATTTCAAGATGTTTTTTGGTGGCTGCTGTGGCTTTCGGGGCTGTGACCCTATGGGCAGGTCCTGCCGCCGCGCAAACCTTTAAGACCCCGACTCTTGCACTCAAATCAGATTGGAAAGTTCAATCTTCGGCGCGAATCTTCGGCGGAGGCGGCACCGCAATTTCTCAACCGGGCTTCCCTGCTCCAGATTGGTATCCGGCGACGGTGCCGAATACCGTGGTGGCTGCGCTCGTCGACGACAAAATATACCCGGACCCAAACTACGGCATGAATCTTCGCACGTATCCGGGAATGAGCTACAAGATCGGCGAAAATTTTTCGTGGGAGGAAATGCGTAAGGACAGTCCATTCCGCGTGTCATGGTGGTATCGGACGGAATTTCAAGTTCCGGCGGACTGGCGCGGCAAGAGCATGTGGCTGAACTTTCGCGGGATTAATTACCGTGCGAACATCTGGTTGAACGGGCGGCAAATCGCCAACTCGAACGATGTGGCTGGCGCATTTCGCCGTTACGAATTCGAAGTCAGCTCGGCGCTGGCGATCGGCAAAGCGAACGCGCTCGCCGTGGAAATCTTTCCGCCAACTTCGCACGATCTCGCGATTACGTTCGTCGATTGGAATCCGCTGCCGCCGGACAAGGACATGGGCCTCTGGGGCGATGTGTTTCTGGTGGCCAGCGGCCCTGTGGCCGTCCGCAACGCGCAGGTGGAAACCAAGCTCGATCTGCCGAGTCTCGACGACGCGCACTTGACGGTTCGCGCGGAGGCCCACAATTCGACGCCACAGCCCGTCGAAGGAGTTCTGCGCGGAACATTGGGCGATGTGAAATTCGAGCAGAGCGTTTCGCTTGCCGCCAACGAAACAAAAGAGATTACCTTTACGCCCGAGCAATTCGCGCAATTGAATCTCGCCGCGCCGCACATTTGGTGGCCGTACGGCATGGGCAAGCAGGAAATGTATTACCTTCAACTGGAATTCAATGTCGGCAAGAGAACTTCGGATCGCATCGGGCTCAGGTTCGGCATCGATCAAATCACGTCGAGGCTTACTTCGAAAGGCGGCACTCAATTCAGCGTGAATGGAAAAGACGTCCTGATTCGCGGCGGCGGCTGGACGCCGGACATGTTTCTTCACCAGGATCCCACGCGCTGGGAAGACGATTTGCGCTACGTTCGCGGGATGAACTTGAACACGGTACGGCTCGAAGGCAAGTTGATGTCCGACGATTTTTTTGATCTGGCTGACCGGTACGGAATTTTAGTGATGCCGGGCTGGTGCTGCTGCGATCACTGGGAAAAGTGGGCCAAGTGGAAACCGGAAGATCGCAAAGTGGCCACGGCATCGTTGCACGATCAGATCGCGCGGCTGCGGAATCATCCGAGCGTTTTTGTGTGGCTCAACGGCAGCGACAATCCGCCGCCCGCTGAGATCGAAAAAGCCTATCTCGAAGTGCTGAAGCAGGAACACTGGCCGAAGCCGGTGCTTTCTTCGGCGTCGGAGAAACGAACTTCGGTGACAGGCCCGTCCGGTGCGAAGATGACGGGACCGTACGACTACGTTCCGCCGAATTATTGGCTCGAAGACCACGAGCATGGCGGAGCCTTTGGATTCAACACCGAGACGAGCCCTGGCCCCGCGATTCCGACGGTGGACAGCTTGAAACGCATGCTGCCGGAAAAAGAACTATGGCCGATCAATGATGTCTGGGATTATCACGCGGGCGGCGGGCAATTTAAAAACCTCGGCTTATATAATCTAGCTCTCGACAAGCGCTACGGCCCTCCGAAAAATCTGGCGGATTACGAATGGAAATCGCAAGCGACGGCGTACGAGGGCGAACGCGCGATGTTCGAGGCGTTCGGGAGAAACAAAGGCACGGCAACCGGCGTTATCCAATGGATGCTGAACAACGCTTGGCCTTCGACCATCTGGCACCTGTACGATTTTTACATGCGGCCTGGCGGCGGATACTTCGGAACGAAGAAAGCTTGCGAGCCGCTGCACGTTCAGTATTCCTACGACAATCAGTCCGTTGTCGTGGTGAACGATGAACTGACTTCTTTCACCGGATTGAAAGTGACCGCGAAAGTTTACGACATCAACGCAACAGAGAAATTTACGCACAGCGAGACCATTGATTCGCCCGCCGGCAGCGTGACCACAGCTCTGAAAGTGCCCGACGTGCGCGGGATTACGACGACCTATTTCCTCAATCTGACGCTAGAAGACTCCACGGGCGCGGCCGTGAGCTCGAATTTCTATTGGCTCTCGACCAAGCCCGACGTCCTCGCATCGGACGCCTATACCTGGTACACGACGCCGCAGAGATCGTTTGCCGATTTGCGCGATCTCGCACGGCTTACGCCCGTGACGCTGAAATATTCGATTGATACTCAGAACGAAAAGGACGAGGGCACGACGACGGTTCACGTTTCCAATCCGAGCGAGCATCTGGCGTTCCTCGTTCACTTGCGCCTCACCCGTGGAGCCGGCGGCCACGAAATATTGCCGGTTTTGTGGGATGACAATTATTTCGAGCTGCTGCCTGGGGAATCGCGCTACGTCAAAGCGAGCTACTGGTTGCGAGATCTTGGCAAGGACGAACCCGAGCTTGAAGTGAGCGGATGGAACGTAACGAGCGCCGCGCCGAATTGAGTCGATCTCGACCGTTGCGTTGAGCTTGGTGTTATTCCGCGGTGACGGTGCGGAATGGCCACGTTTCCGAAAGCTTGGCGCGAATCAGAAACACCACCACGCCTACGGCCAGCGTCAGTATCCCCACGCCGACATAGCCCCATCCTGACGTAGTAAACACGAACGCCCATCCGAAAAACGCAATTACGGCCGGCAGCGGATAGAGCCACATCTTGAAGGGCCGAGCCGAGTCCGGGAATTTCTTGCGCAACAGCGGTATTGCAAACACCTGTCCAAGAAACTGCACGAGAATTCGCGTGGTGATAAGCGCGCTGATCACCTGATCGAGTTTGAAAAATGCAGCGCCGATGGAAACGGCGCCAAGAACGAGCAGCGACACATACGGATAATTCTTCGTAGGGTGAAGCTTTCCGAAAACGCGAAAGAAATAGCCGTCGTTCGCCGCCGCGTAGGGGATCCGCGAATATCCGAGAAGAAGCGCGAAGACCGAGCCGAACGCCGTCCAGAGAATCATCACTGTGATGACGATGGCGGCGCCGCGGCCGTACAGCCGCTGCATAAAGTCCGAGACGAGGAACGTCGAATTCATCGCTTCGCGCCACGGCACGACCCCTATCAACGCGAGGTGGATGAGGATATATCCGACGGCGCAAACGGCAATCGAATACAGGATCGAGCGCGGAATCACCCGGCCGGGATCGCGGACTTCGTCGCCGATGTAGCATACGTCGTAATAGCCCATGTAGTTGTACACCGCGACGAGCGTCGCGCCGCCGAGACCCAGGAAAAATCCGCGCTGGAATGCGAATGCTCCGGGCGGAAAATCAAACGCGAGTTTGGCGTTGAAATGGGGAAAGCCAACGATAAGTACGGCCGCCATGGTCGCAAGAGTTCCGATCCAGAGCGTCACCGTGACTTTGCCGAGGAAATTGATTCGCCTGCTCAACAGAATGACGGCGACGACGCCGATTCCCGCCGCCACAAACTGCTGGCCGCGCATGGTGAGCCCGGGCCAAAGATACGCCGTGTAATTTCCGAAGCCGATCATTCCCGACGCAATTTCGAGCGGCCCGCTGATCACGAATTGCCAAATGAAGAGGAAAGCCATCAGGCGGCCCCACGTCTGACGCCCGTAGGCTTCGCGTAAGAAATGGTAGGTGCCGCCTGAACCGGGCAAAGCAGCGCCGAGTTCGCTCCAGATCATGCCGTCTGCCACCACGATTAGCGCGCCGGTGAGCCAGCCGAGCATCGCCTGCGGGCCGTTCATGGTCGCCATCAGGAGAGGAATGGTGATGAACGGGCCGACGCCAACCATATTTGTGATGTTGAGCGCTGTGGCTTGGAGCAGACCGAAGCCGCGAGTCAGGTGCGGGTTGGAGACGGTGGCCATTTCTTAAACTGAGGCGCGCCATTGTACCCGCGAGATAGGAACGAAGCAATGGAAGAGATGGTCGCGGCGTTTAATAAACGCGGAAGGGTGTGGCTCTTTTTCGAAATTGTGGACGAGCCAGAGGCGCGAAGCTCATCACCAGAACCCGGAGGCGGGGGCCGCCGGGCTCTGAAGTTATCGTGTCGATGCGAGTGGATCACCGGCGGGGATTCGCCGGCCACGATGCGTTGGCCGCAACCTGCTCAGTCAGTCCGCGTCGCGATTCGGCGGGATCTCAACCCCAGGCTGCTTTCGAACGAGACGCAACGGCCTCAATAGAGACTGCATGGCCGCCGACCAGACGCTTCCATGCGCGGCGGTCCATTCGTCTTCAGCAGGTTGCGTCGCGACGCGCCAAACGTATTTCATTCCTTCGAAGGGCTGTGGAACCAATCGCACGCGGAACCAGGCGCGTTGCAACAGATTCCATCCTTCAAGGCGCGCGGAGAGAAGCTTTCGCTCTACGTGCTGCGTGAGGGAGCCTACCGTGCGGTCGGCCTGTATTCTCTCAGATACGGGCACTGGAAGCCGCGTGTCGAGCATATCGTGCGCCAGTGAAAGCCCGAGAAGCAGCATTCGCTCGGCGTTCAGCGATTCAGCCGTATCGAAAACAAGGTCCCAATTCACACGGCCCGCTGAACTGATTAATTCGGATAGATCCGCGACCCAGGCCAGCTTGCTCCAAAAATCCTTGGCGCCATGCACGCAGAGCACAACGAGAGCGTCCTCAGGGCAGAAGGTGCGGACATTCGTGCCCCCGACGGAAACATTAACGAGCCTCTCCCCAAAAGTGTCGAGATTGGGGCGCGCCGGAAAATGCCGCATGGTGAACTCGGTATGCAGCTCGAGCAGGCACTCGCTATCTTCACCGCGGTAGGTGTACTCGCCCGGAATGCGCACGACCGGCATGCCCGCTTCGTGAGGCCACGGGAAACGCGCGCGAAAGCCGGAGGATAGAAGCGCTGAGTTTGCCTCGGCCATGCTCTGCTGGGGCACGATGATGTCGATGTCGTGGAATTGCCGGTACGCGAGATCGCCGTAGGCCTGAGCCGCGAGGACGGGGCCTTTGTACGGAATGGCATTAATATCGCGGGAATCGAAAAGTTCCAGAACTCGAAGCAATTCGGTGGTGAGGTAGAGCGAGCGAGTGGCGTTCGTTCGATAAGATTTTTCGAGACGCCCGAGCCATAGCGGCGGGACGCGAGTCCCGAATTTTCTAAGGTGCTCGAAAACGAGCGGAGTCAGCCCCATCCGATCCGCAGCGGCAATTACAGCAGCCCAGTTCAGATCCGGCCGCACCAGGAGGCGAATGCGGTCAATGTAAGCCGCGCTCAATCGCGTCCGGGCGCAGCAGAGCACGAGTTGAATTTCAGGACGTAGTTCGTCTCGGCGCCCTGGAGTCACGTGGAGCCCGCTCGCTCCGGAAGTCTCGCGTTTCGGCACGACGAAGAGCTTCCGCTGGTCCGGCGATATCTGAGGGACAAATCCACACTTGCATATTAAATCAAGGGCAGGCCAGGAGACCACTGCTGTGCTCGCCACGTGATATCAAGCAATAATATGCAATCTTTGGCGCGTTTCCGGGAGGGGACCGTTTCGAAGCCGCATTAGTTTCGATCTCAGTGTCGAGGGTTCGAGGCCTGCGCCTTGGCAGACGGTCTCAAAATCCTTGCCGCCTTCAAATAGAAATACTTCAGCGTCGCGATGGGCTCTCATGTTGTTTGACCGCCATTCGTCCACGGCCAGAAGCAGCACCGCGGCCCAGAGCCTGCGCTCGGGATCGGGACCTTCCTCGCGTTCCGAAATTTGATTTTCTATTTGATCGTTCGGTTCAATTACTGCTGTTGTGCCCGCCATCGCTCCCCCGCAAACGCGCCCGCTGACAACGAATACTTTTGCGCGAGGCGGAGAGGTGCACGATGGAAGCCAATCATGGAGATATCTTGGAACAGTCATGTACTGTCCCAAGTTGAACATCTGCCTACACTTCGGGAACTTAGCGGCCTCGCGAGTGCGGCCTGTGGAATTGCCAACTTGGGAAACTATTCCATTCCGGAACAATCGGGTGCTGGCTGCGTGCTTCGGAGGGCTCTGGCCGTGGCTAAGATTTTATGCGCTTCGCGGAGAGCGCCTCGCGCAACTTGTGCGCGAGCGTGCTCATCGTGAATGGTTTTTGCAGGAGCAGGACGTCTGAGGAAAGAATGCCGTGATGGATAATAGCCTGATCGGTGTAGCCGGACATATACACGACGCGGATATCCGGCCGCAGGGACTGTACCTTCTTAGCGAGGTCGCTGCCGCTGAGGCCCGGCATGACGATGTCCGTCATGATGAGATCGATCGGGCCGGAATGCTTTGATACGAGATCGATAGCGGCCTGGCCGTTTTGGGCGACCAGTACTTTGTAGCCGCAACTTTCCAGATATTCCTTGGCAAGTTCGCGGACGCCTTCTTCGTCCTCGACGAGGAGCACCGTTTCTGTGCCGCGCGGAAGCGAAGCCACTGCCTGCCGTATTTCTCGTGGGGCGACTTCCTCTTCCACGGACGGGAGATAAATCTTGAACGTCGTGCCTCTTCCGATTTCGCTGTAAACCCAGACGTAGCCGCCGCTCTGTTTCACGATGCCATAGACGGTCGCGAGTCCGAGTCCCGTTCCCTTCCCCTTTTCCTTGGTGGTGTAGAACGGCTCGAAAATGTGCGCCTGCGTGTCAGCATCCATGCCGCAGCCGTTGTCAGTGACCGCGAGCATGACGTACCGGCCGGGCATAAGGACCACGGGCGCCCGCGAATAGCTATCGTCAAACTCGACGTTCGTGGTTTCGATGGTGAGCTTGCCGCCGCGCGGCATGGCGTCGCGCGCATTGACCGCCAAATTCATGATCACCTGCTCGATCTGGCTTCGATCGGCTTTGACGCGCTTGAGATCGGGTGCGTTCACGGTGACGAGTTCGACGTCTTCGCCGATTAAGCGGCGGAGAATCTTGCCCATGTCGGACACGACCGCCTGAACATTCAAGACCACCGGCGCGAGCATCTGCTTGCGGCTGAAGGCCAGAAGCTGGCGCGTGAGCGAAGTTGCGCGCTGCGAGGCTTCCTGAATCTGTTCCGCGTTGCGGCGCAGGGACTCGCCCGGCTTCATGCGATCGGTAAGCAATTCCGCATGGCCCTGGATCACCATGAGGAGATTGTTGAAATCGTGCGCGATTCCGCCAGCCAGGCGCCCCACCGCTTCCATTTTCTGAGCCTGACGCAGCTGCTCCTCGAGCTTCTTGCGGTCGCTGACATCTAGCGCCATGCAAATCGCGCCTTCGCAGCGGCCGTTTTCGTTGCGGAGCGGTTCAGCGTGACACGCATAGGAACCGTTGCGCCATTCCATGTGAAATGTGTTGGGCTCGCCCATCACGGCGCGGCGGTGCGAGGTGATCGGCAGGAAATTAGCGTCGCTGGTTTCGAAGAATTCCGACAACGTCTTACCGACGATTTCATTGGCATGCAGGCCCACACGCGTGAGTCCCGCGCCCATAGCGGATGTAAACCGGAGATTCTTGTCAATCGTCCACAGTATGGCGGGCAGCTGTTCGATGAGAACGCGGAGACGCGCTTCACTCTCGCGCAACGCCACTTCGTGGCGTTTCCGCTCAATCGCCAGCGCTATCTGGCCCCCAACCGACGAGAGAAACTCAAGGTCGCGCTGTGTATATGCGCCCGGATCCTGATAATGCTGGACCACCAAAACACCAATCGTTGCCGATGGAGACCGCAACGGGACCCCGAGCCACGAGGGCGAAGGCGTGCCTACAAGTTCAACTTTTCCCTGTTCCACAAGCCTATCGAACACAGACTGTGGAATCAGCATCGCCTTGCCGGTTCGAAAAACGTAAGCCGTGCAACTTTGGCCGACCTTCTGCGGCGGCGGCGCCGCATCGAACTGGTCCGCGAGAAACGGAAAATGGAACATGTCCGTGGCAGGTTCGTGCAGCGCTACGAAACAGTTCTCGGCGTACAGAACTTTTTTGAGCGCAACGTGGATACCGCGCAGCAAGTCATCCAGATTGTCCGTCATGTTGACGCTGCGAATGATTTCCATCGAGGCCTGACGTTCGGCCTCGGCGCGCTTTCGTTCGGTGATGTCCTCCACCGTTCCTTCGTAATACAGCAGCTTTCCCTGTTCGTCGCGAACGGCGTGCGCATTTTCGTTGATCCAGACGCGCTTGCCATCGCGACGGATCAATTCATATTCGAACCCTTCGACGTGATCCTGCTCCTCCATGATTCGCTTGAATTCTTCACGGCGCCACGGGTCGGCATATAGCTGGTTTCCGATATTTTCAATCGACGCCATCATTTCCGCGGGCGAGCTGTAACCGAAGAGACGCGCGAGCGCAGGGTTGGCGCTGAGGTAGCGGCCTTCCGCGGTGGTCTGAAAGATTCCTTCGATGGCGTTCTCGAAGAGAGTGCGGAGACGTTCCTCGGCCACGCGCTGTGCGCGCTCGGCGCTCTTTCGCTCGGTGATGTCCTCGTACATGCCGATGGTGCCGATTTGCCGCCCGTGCATGACGAGCGGGACGCCAATGATTTGAACGTCGAGAAAGACTCCATCGCGGCGGCGGCGGCGCGTCGTGGCGCGTACCGTCGATCCGGTGCCAACGCGTCGCGTCAGATCGTTCGCCTCATTCGCCAGATTTTCCGGCGCGATCAAGTGGTCCAAGCCCTCGCCTTTCAATTCGCGCTGGGTATGCTGGAACAACCGCTCAAATGCGGGATTGCACATCTGGACGCAGTCGTTGGCGCCCAGAACGACGATGGCGATTGGATTATTTTCGGTAAGGGACTGCAGGTAAGCGGTCTGAAGATCCTGCGCACTGTCGGAGGCGCGCACTGAGGGGCTCGCGTCCGTCTGCGGACGCGGACGCTCCATCGAATCAATCACTCGAGTCGTATCCGCCATGCGAGCGGTCAAGCCGGCCAGGGACGAAAAAAATGTCCTGGGATGGGCCCCAGTTGCTCATCATGGACACAGACGATAAAAGTGACAATGGTACGTTCGTACCAACGGCGAAGAAAACACAGGGGTTATTAACGCGGAACAGGCGCTAATTTATTACCAAATTCGTCTTGAACGCGTATTGAAAACGCGCACACGACTACGGCTTTGCCGGCGGAGGCTCGGGGATCGCCTCGCCATCTTTTCGCGGATCGGAGGCGCCAAAATTGATTTTGTTCTTGAAATCGCGAAGCACTGCCTGGCCCCCGCCAAAGTGCGAAGAAAAACCAAGCCACGCCGTGATCATGTGCCCGCGCGAGGTTAAGTCATCGCGAACTGCCTGTGGAACGCGGTCTTCCATGTCCACGTCGCAGCCCGAGAATGTGTACTTCGTGAAACGCGGGGCCTCGAGGGCGGCTTGTATGTTCATTCCGCCGTCGGCGATGTCAGACACGAATTGCGCGTGAGCTTGCGCTTGATTGAAACCGCCCATGATGCCGAAGGCGATTCGCTCGTCTCCGCGGGTCATGAAGCCCGGAATGATCGTGTGGAGCGGGCGCTTGTGGCCGGCAAGAGCGTTCGGCGACGCCGGGTCGAGGCTGAAGAGGCCGCCTCGATTCTGGAGCACGAAGCCCGCGCCGCCAGCGACAATGCCGGAGCCGAATCCGCTGTAATTGCTCTGAATCAGGGACACCATGTTACCTTCGGAATCAACGACGGTGAGATACGTTGTGTCTCCGCCTGCGGGCAGCGTTCCCGGCGTGACATCGCAGTTGGCGCGCTTCACGTCAATTTGCGTGGCGCGATTTTTGGCGTACTCCTTCGACAACATTTGCGCGACGGGAATCGAGCTGTATTTCGGGTCGCCGACGTATCGCAGAAGGTCCGCGTAGGCCAGCTTCTTGGACTCGATCATCACGTGCAACGCTTCTGCCGACAGCGAGCCAAACTGCGCCATCGGAAACTGCTCCATCAAATTCAACATCTCAAGCGTGGCGATTCCCTGCCCGTTCGGCGGAATTTCGTATACGGTCCAGTTGCGATAGGTTGTTGAGATCGGCTCAACCCACTCGCTGGAGTACGCTGCGAGATCGTCAAGCGTCATCGTGCCGCCCACGCGGCGCGATGTTTCAACGATGGCGCGCCCGATCGGGCCTTTGTAATACGCGTCTCGGCCTCCCGAGGCGATTTTTTCGAGGGAATCCGCGAGCTCCGTATTGCGAAACACGTCGCCTAATCTCGGAGCTTGGCCGCCAGGAGTGTAAGTTTTCGAGAAGTTCGCGTCCGCCGCGAAACTGGCCGAATCTACCACCCAATCTTCAGCGGCTCGCTCTGGAACGGGAAAACCTTCGCGCGCATAGTGAATCGCCGGCGCAAGGACCTCGGCGAATTTCTTTCGTCCAAAGCGATCGAGCAATTTCGCCCAGCCATCCACTGCGCCGGGAACTGTGACGGAATTGATTCTCGATTGAGGCATCGCAGTAATTCCATGCGATTTCAGAAAATCAATCGTCAACCCTGCGGGCGACCAGCCGCTCGCGTTGATCCCGTACAGTTTCCCCGTCTTCGCATCGTAAACAATCGCGAAGAGGTCGCCGCCGATGCCATTCATCATCGGCGCGACCACGCCCATCACGGCATTCGTGGCCACTGCCGCGTCAATTGCATTTCCGCCATGCGCGAGAATAGTAGCGCCGGCTTGAGCCGCGAGCGGGCTTTCAGCGGACACAATCCCGCCGCGGCTCACAACCATCGAACGCCCTTGCGTCCGATCTTGCGCGTGCATTCCGAGCAAGAGACTCATCCCCGCGAGCAAAACGAACAACAGGCTGGCTGTTGCGTTTTTCATTCGTTCGACTCGCTTTGCATTGCTGAACTGCAGCTACGATGCCTTCTTGCGCGATGCCGGAGGCACCACGCCATTGTTGCGGTAGTACACGACGAGCTGCCCGTAATGCTCGCCCATGTGCTCGATGTAACCGGTCCAATAATCGAGATGCTTCAGAATTTCGGCGTCGCCGCTTTGCTGAATCGCAGTCGCGCCATCGGCAACCGACTTCTTGAGGTAGTCGACGATCTGCGCTTTGGTCTTAAACTGGTCTGCCGGCGGATTGTCGCCCTCCACTCCCAATTTTTTCTTCACCGCCAGGTTGACCATCTCATAGTTCGATCCCGCGAGGTGGCGCATCACGTCGGCAAAGCTCCGGACGTCGGGGTTCGGACGATAGCCGTACTTGTCTTCCGGCCAATCTTCAGCCATGGCCACGAGCCGATTGCCGATGTCGTTCCAGTTATCCAGGATCGCCGACGTCGGCGTCACCGGCTTTTTCTGTGCGCTGTCCTGAGCGCGTGCCGCGGTCCCTGCGATCAAGAATGCGAGAGCGGCCAAGATACTCCCTGCAAGCAATCGTCTCTTCATAAATTTTCTCCTTCGGATATTTACCCCGCCGCGCGCCCCAGGGCGGGCCTAAGACTATCCATGTTGCCCCGCCAAGTCCACATGTTACGACCAGCGCAGCGAAAAACTGCGTCCCTTTTCTTCGGCGCGCACCAGGCCCATTTGCGCCGCAGAAGGAACCGCACAAACCAGGAGATAACTTTGTAGACGGCGCAACCTTCGCTAGAATGTGGAGCGCTGTTCGTCGCGTGGCGCGTAGGCGCGCCGATTCACTTGCCCGATAAACGACAATCCGATGGCGGCGCGCAAGCGGCGCCCGCTCACGACCTGCTTTCGATCGAGCTGACTGCCCTCGCACGCGGCGAGCATTCGGATCCGTTCCATATCCTGGGACCGCACTACGAAGAAGTTGGCGGCAAAACTTCCGTCATCGTGCGCGTATTCCGGCCCGGCGCCGAATCGGTCGCCGTGATTTGGAGCGGCCGCACTTCGCCGATCGCAGCGGTGCGGACTGCGGTTGACGATATTTTCGTTGCCACCATTCCCGTACAAGTGCCGGAGCTGGCTGTCGGCCAGAAATTAAAACCAATCAATCCGACGACGTATCGCCTCCGGGTCACCTACTCCGACGGCCGCGTCGAAGAAGGCTACGATGCATACGCCTTCCCGCCGGTACTGACGGAATTCGATCTGCACCTGATCGGCGAAGGCACGCACTATTTCAATTACGAAAAGCTGGGAGCGCACGTCCGCGAGCAGGAAGGCGTGCGTGGCGTTCACTTCGGCGTGTGGGCGCCGAACGCACGGCGCGTGAGCGTCGTCGGCGATTTCAATCACTGGGACGGCCGGATCCATCCGATGCTGAGCCGCGGCTTCTCTGGAATCTGGGAGCTTTTTGTCCCCGGCCTCGATCACGGCGATCTCTACAAATTTGAGATCCTCTCGCAGGTAGAACATCAGCTAGCGCTGAAGGCCGATCCATACGGCTTCTACGCCGAGCTTCGGCCGAAGACGAGCTCCATCGTCTACGACGTGGATCGCTACCACTGGAACGATGCCGAGTGGCTGGAGCAGCGCTCCAAGCGCGACCTATTGCGCGCGCCGCTTTCCATTTACGAAGTGCACCTCGGCTCGTGGCGGAAGCGCGACTCCGAAGGCGGGCGCTGGCTCACCTATCGTGAGCTCGTCGACGAATTAATTCCCTACGTCAAAGAAATGGGCTACACGCATCTTGAGCTGATGCCCGTGATGGAGTATCCGTACGACGGATCGTGGGGCTACCAGACGGTCGAATATTTTGCCCCGACCAGCCGCTATGGCGAGCCGGATGATTTCAAGTTCTTCGTGGATCGCTGCCATCAGGCGGGACTCGGCGTCATTCTCGATTGGACGCCCGCACATTTCCCGCGCGACGCGCACGGCTTGGCATACTTCGACGGCACGCATCTCTACGAGCACGCCGACCCTCGCAAGGGCACGCACCCGGACTGGGGCACGCTGGTTTTCAATTATGGCCGCAACGAAGTGCAAAACTTCCTCGTTTCCAACGCGCTGTTCTGGCTCGAGAAATATCACGCCGACGGCCTTCGCGTGGACGCCGTCGCCTCCATGCTCTATCTCGACTACTCGCGCAAAGAGGGCGAGTGGATTCCGAATCAGTATGGCGGGCGAGAAAATCTCGAGGCCATCGCATTCATCAAGAAGCTGAATGAGGTCGCGCACACGCGCAACTCCGGCATCCTGATGATTGCCGAGGAATCCACTTCATGGCCGGCGGTTTCGCGGCCGACATATGTCGGAGGGCTTGGCTTCGATCTGAAATGGAACATGGGCTGGATGAACGACACGTTGAAATATTTCTCCGAGAATCCGATCCATCGGAAGTACCACCACAATCAGCTCACCTTCTCGATGATGTACGCTTTCACCGAGAACTTCGTGCTTCCGCTGTCGCATGACGAAGTGGTCCACGGCAAGCAATCGCTGCTCTCGAAGATGCCCGGCGACGATTGGCAGCAATTCGCAAATTTGCGGCTGCTTTTCTCTTATCTCAACGCGCATCCGGGCAAGAAGCTGCTGTTCATGGGCTGCGAACTCGCGGAGCGCCACGAATGGGGGGAAACCCGAAGCATCGAGTGGTCGCTCGAAGAATCGCCGCCGCACAGAGGAATGCAGCGCTTGGTCGCCGACCTGAACCGTCTGCATACTTCGAACCCGGCGTTTCACGAAGTGGATTTCGAGTGGAAAGGATTCGAGTGGCTCGAAGTCAACGACCTCGATCGCAGCACGTTGGCATTCATCCGGCGCGCGGCTGATCCCAATCAGTTCGTGCTCGTGGTCTGCAATTTCACGCCGGTTGTGCGGGCCGACTATCGCGTGGGCGCGCCTGTGGCCGGCTCTTATCAAGAATTCTTCAATTCCGATTCTTCGTATTACGGCGGCGGCGATGTTGGCAATCTCGGCAGCGTCACCGCTGAACCGGTACCGTGGAATGGCCAGCAATTCTCCCTGAAAATCACTCTGCCTCCCCTGGCAGTCGTCTATTTCGCCGTCAAATCCTGATGAAACGCTGAATATTCCATCAGAGCCCGGAGGCCCCCGCCTCCGGGACCAATCGCAATTGCCGGCAATCCCCGCCCGAGAGATAGAATTTCCAATCTCACCGGAACTTTTCGTAACCCACCTCCGTATATCCCTGCAGCAGTTCGATAGAAAGGAATATGAAATGAATAAAAATTCGCAGTTGGGTGCTGTCCTCTGCCTATTAGCCGCTGTCGTGGTCATGGGCGCAGTAGCTGTCAAGAAAACGGCCGCCGCGGCCACGCCCGAAAAGTTCATTCACGTTCGAGTCAACGATGTTTCGAAAGGCGAGATGGTCAGCGTCAATGTTCCGCTATCTCTCGCCGAGAAAGTCATCCCCACAATTCACAACGGCAACCTCCACAACGGAAAAGTCACCATTGGAAATATGGATATGCAAGACGTCGACGTTCGCGCGCTCCTTGCCGCGGTAGCCAGTTCCCCCGACAACGAGTTCGTAACCGTGAAGGAAAAAGACCAGGAAGTGCGCGTCGCGAAGTCAAAAGGCAACTTCATCATCCACGTGACCGACCTGAACTCGGATTCAGACGAATCGAACAAATCAGACAAGTCGGACAAGTCGGACAAGAAGTACGAAAAGCGCGGCCAGAAAGTGGATATCACCATTCCGATATCGGTCGTCAACGCGCTCGTCCCGAACGAAAAGCAGGAGCTCGACCTCGTGGCCGCAATTCACGCATTGAGCAACGCCAGTGAAGCGCTCCTCGTAACCGTGCACGACGGAACCCAGGACGTTAGAATTTGGATCGATTCCCAGAACGACGGCTCGAAGTAGCCGCATCGCGGCGCTGGAAAGTGAGGACACGATGATACTGCTTGCCAAACTCGCTCTCGGAGCTCTGGGAACGGTAGTCGCTGCGGGCGGAGTGATTTCAAGCGAAGGCTTCGTCAGCGTGCGCGTGCACGAGAAGAAGCCGGGAGGAACGCACATCTCGCTGATCGTTCCGGCGATGGTTCTCGATACCGGTCTGCATTTCGTTCCCAAGGAGAATCTGCAGGACGCGTCAGAACAAGTCAGGCCGTGGCTCCCGACGATTCACGCGGCGATTGACGCCATGAGATCGGAGGGCGACACGACATTTGTAGAAGTCAAAGAAGAGAATCAGCACGTCACAGTCGCAACGCGCAACGGGGCCATTGTAGTGGACGTTGACGACGACGGTGAAACGGTGCACGTCTCGACGCCGCTTCGAGCCATCGACAACGCCATCGACCAGATCGCAGCCGCGGGCCCAAAAAATTAGCCCCACCACGCGGCGCGTTCCAATCCACCGGGCGCCTTCGGGCGCCCGGGTGGATCGGCTCTACTTCGCCGGCACCCAGTACACTTCTTGCTTCAGCGATGCGTTTGCAAATCCGCGCCGCTTCAAAATTCCCAATCCCAGCTCAATCATCCCAGGATGGCCGCACAAGTATCCGGTCGTATCAGCGCCGGTTAATTTCCAGTGATCCGAGTATTTCCGAATCAAGTCCTCGACGCGCCCAACTTCGCCGGCCCACGAGGGATCGTCCCATGGCCGGCTGATCGTCGCGACATACTTCAGCCACGGAACCTCGGCCGCAATGCGGTCGATCTCCTCACGATATCCAAATTCCCACGAACGGCTGGCGCCATTGATCAGGTAGAAGCGATGATCGCCCGGCGTCTCGCCATTCTTCCAGTCTCGATAAAAGGTTCGCAAGTAACTGACGAACGGGGCAACGCCGGTCACAGTGGAAATCATCAGGTGATTGGTATGCCCGCTTCGCAGATCAAGCGTGAAGCGGCCCTTGGCAATCTTGCGAATCTTCAACTCCGCACCCGGCTGCAGACGGAACAGCAGGGGCGTCAAATCGCCTTGGGGCACGAGTTCGAAGAAAATTTCGAGGGTTTCTTCGTATGGCGAAGAAACGACGGAGTAAGCGCGTTCGACCAGCTTCTCAGGCGTCTGGACGCCAAGAGTCGCGTACTGTCCGGCGACGAAGTTGAACGGGCCACCCGGGTCAACGCGCAACTTCCACAAATCATTTGAGACGTCGATGCGCTCAAGAACACGGGCACGGTAAAACTTGTCCTCCGTAGAAGCCACCAAGGGTCTCCTCGAAGAGATCGGTGAATCCTACTGGTACTCCGCCCTGCCTCCAAGCAGAAAATAAAAGAGGCGCCCGAACGGAGCGCCTCTCGTTACGTCGCCGTAGATGGTAGCGGAATTTGCAGCAGGTCTACTGTGGCGGCCTTCCCTGCTGCATCGTGCGCATCGGATCGAACGGCACAGGCGTACCCGTAATTCGATCTTTCGCGTCGCTGAGGACATGAACGAGGACGATCGTCGACCCTTCCTTGTTCGTGGATTTGACAAGGCCGAATGGAGGCACTTTGGGCGAGATCCAGACATCGGCTCCGTTATCCGAGCGCCAGTGCTCGCAGGCAAATGTCCCAGCCGGCACCGTGATCGTCTCGCTTCCAACTTTCTGTCCCAGAATGCGAACGTCGCTAAATTTGCTTGCTTGCCGCCCGCCCATCATCTGTTCGGACAATTCCATCGGCGGCTGGCCCTGAATCTGAATAATCATCCGGCTGCTCTGAACCGAGCTTCCGTCAAAGACGGCCAAACTTTTGATGATTGTCGTTCCGGGCCGCTGGCCGCCTTCCACCGCTATCTCCATCCAGTAAGCGTCCTTCCCTCCGACGCTTTCCTTGCCGGCAATGAATATATCCATATGATGAGACTTACCGTCCGCCGGCAGCGTGTCATACGATCCGCCCGCGCCGACAACTGGATTCCAGATCCCCGCCATATCCGGCGTTCGCATCACGCCCATCTGGGCGATTCCCGCGGGCGAGATGCAAACGAACAGCAGCACGGCAACTGTAATTCGACAAGCAGCCTTCATGAGTTTCTCCTGTGGACGCGGGGTGCCAAATCTATCGAGGATTCGATCTCGATTCCCTTCCCGGCAGCAATCAGAGATTCCAGATTGTAAGGCAATTCTGCGGTTACGACGTACGCGCCGCGGCCACGCGATCCGATCCAACGATGCGCTCGACGCGGTAGATCGGCTTGTCGCGCCCTTCAAAATGCGTCCGCATCAGCAATTCGCCAATCAGGCCAACGGCAAGCACCTGTAACCCAAACAAGAAAAGCATCATGCCCAGAACCAGCAGCGGACCGTGCTCCTGAAATAAATGCGTCCCGAACAGAATTTTCTCGAAAAACAGAAAAGTCAGAATCCCACCGCCGCCAAAGACGGCCAGGATTCCCGGAGGCCCAAAGAAGTGCAATGGCCGGGTCATAAAGCGCAGAAGAAAACGAATTGTCAGCAGATCGAAGAACACGCGGATCGTCCGCGAAATGCCGTAATGCGATTGCCCGCTCGGCCGAACGATATTCTTGATCGGGACTTCCGTGACCTTGGCGCCGTTCCACGCGGCCAGCGCCGGAATGAACCGGTGCAGCTCGCCGTAAAGACGAATGTCTTTAATGGTTTCGCGGCGATATACCTTGAAGGTCGTTCCGAAGTCGTGGATGTCCACGCCCGAGAACTTCGCCATCATCCAATTCGCCACGCGCGAAGGCAGCCTCCGCAGCAGGTAATTGTCCACGCGCTTCTCGCGCCAGCCGCTGACGATGTCGCTGTCAGTCGCCTCGAATGCATCGAGCATCGCTGGAATATCGGCGGGATCGTGTTGCAAGTCGCCATCCATCGAAATGATGATTTCACCCGCGGCGTAGTCGAACCCGGCGGAAAGCGCTACGGTCTGGCCGTAGTTCCGCTTCAGCCGCAGCGCCACCACGCGCCGATCGAGCCCGGCAAGCTCGGCTAAAATCAATGCGGTGCCGTCGTCACTGTGATCGTCCACAAACACAAATTCAACCGGCTCGTAGCGGCCGGTCATGACATCGGTCAGCCGCGCATAGAGCTCGCGGATGCTCGACTCCTCGTTATGGAGTGGCACGACGACTGAGTATTTCGGGGGCATTCGTTCCGATTCTCTCATTGGATCAGCCCAAGTGGCTCATTTTCTCTCAGTTGAGGTCCCGGTAGGGCATAAGCCGCACGCCGGACTCGCGAATCGCGCCTCTGACATCCGCATCAACCAGCGCATTCAGCTCGATCTGCCGCTGCTGTTTGAGCCTCGTCGAACTTTTTTCGAGCTCCGCATCGCAAATCCCAGGATGGCACATGATTTCGCTCGTGCCCTCCGGCAATTGCTCGATCAGCCGGCGCAGTGCGCTGCCGCACAATTGACCCGTCAACATTACACCGAAAAAATGGTCTGGAGCGCGCAAGTCATACGCCTTCAACCCCCTGCGAAAAGCCGGAGCGGTGATGCTGGCAACCGAAATCAAGAAGCGTTGCGTCACCGCACCATTGGCTTCAGGCAATTTTGCCGTAATCTGCGTTTCCTCGAATGGCTTGCGCACCCGCTTGATGCCAAACTCCCGGGCCACGCGGAAAAGCGCTTCCATAACAATAGGATGCGCATGTGTGTGCTTGTGGCTATCGAGATGCGACGGCGTAATACCGGCCGCAATCACTCGATCGATCTGCGCTCTGAATTCGCGCTCGACATCCTCGCTCACGATCAGGCCGCTCGTAAGTCGCCCGACCAGCTCCAATAAAGTGCGCGGCAGCTCGCCATTCTTCTTTGCCAGGGACGGAATTTCGCCAGCCGGAGCCATGCAGTCCCCACCGACAAGCACGAGGTGGCAGCCAACGTCCATCTCCGGATTTTCACGGACGCGGGCGACGGCATCTTCGAACGCATCACCCGTCGCCATCAACGTGGTGCTAGTGAGGATTCCATCCCGAAACGCCTGAACGATTCCAGCATTAACTCCGGCCGTCAACCCAAAGTCATCCGCATTCACGATCAGCGATTTCATCAAGGTCAGGGCATCATGGAGCAAAAATGAATAATATCACGCGAAGGCACGCACGCTATCGTAGCGTTGGCATCTTGCCGGCGTTTTTCCGCGCGCCCATTCCATCTGTCGCGACAAAGATCCAGCCCGCCATCAAAGATTCTCTCGCCTACAAGTGAGGAGACATCGCCAAAAAACTCCGCACTGCAATTTCACCGCCGCAATTTCCAAATTCGCTCCGCACAAAATAATTTCTCGCAAAAGTTTTCAACAGTTGTGTTGAAAAGCTTGTGGAAAAGCCGCCACTCGCGCACAAAACAGCCCAAAAAACCAATCGTTTATACGTTTTGCACCACGACAGGGCAAATGCGGCCGTTCCCCGCGAAACATTCGGAAGAACGATGCATTCAAAGACGCGTGAAGAAACCGTGGGCAGTTAGAAAAACGCTTCAGACGAAAAATTCCCATCAGCTACGAAGCTAGTACCAACGCGGAGGCTTATCGAGCCTAATATTTATTTCTTCTTCTTCCTTCTCGATGTCATACCACTTCCCGTAAGTGTGCCAGCCCGGCGCAACTATCTGGACCAAAATTTTCCCGCGCGGCACGCTCGGGACCTTCACGCTGCCATCCTGATTCGTTTTGAAATTCATCTCGGCTTCTTTGTCTTTGTGCGTGAAGAAAGTTTTGCCTTCGGGAAAGCGGATATACACGCTGGCATTCGCGACGGGCTTACCGGTGTCGGCTGCGACTACGCTCACCCTAAGCTTCGATTCGTCCGCATCGTCCGGCTTGGTCTCTTTCTTCGGTTGCGGATCGGCCGGTTTCGGGGTAGGCACGGGCTTCGCTGGCTGTGCCGGCTCAGCGGGCTGCTCGGAATGGCCGGTCTGGGCAGCCGGCGACGATGACTGTGGAGGCGGATTGTCACTCGGTTGTTGCGCCGCAACGCTCGAGCAGGCAGCGAAGACCGCCAGAAGGGTTCCCAGTGAAATTCGATAGAGGGTGAAGCCATTCAGATGAGTGCCTTGAACCATTGGCCCGCTTCCATTCGCCGATCGCCGTAACAATTCTAACCGCCGCGTCACACGGGCTAGCACGCAATTTGACTGCCCGCATCGCCTGGGCTAACTTCGAGAGGTCAGCTTCGGCGCAAGCACCTTGCCGGTCACGATCTCTCAGAAATCCGAAGAGTGCATCGCTGCCGGACGCGCGATCGCGCTCGCCAGCCATTGTGCGCAATCTGGGCATGTTTCGCAAGCCGCGTCGCTCGCGGTCTACAACGAGAAAAACTCGAGGAGAAAGCTTAATGGGATTTTCGACCGACGCGATCCATGTGGGCCAGGAGCCCGATCCCGCCACGGGATCAATTGTTGCGCCGATCTACCAGACTTCCACCTACCTCCAGGACGCGCTCGGGCAGAATAAGGGATACGACTATGCCAGAACGAATCATCCGAATCGCAAGGCGCTCGAACGTTGCCTCGCGAAGCTCGAAGGGGCGCCTTCCGCGTATGTCTTCACCACCGGAATGGCCGCCATCGACGCCGTTTTCCGTCTTTTGCGCCCTGGCGAACATTGCGTCCTCTCGGAATCGGTCTACGGCGGGGTTTTCCGGCTGACGACCCAGCTTCTGGTCCAATTCGGGCTCGAATTCAGCTACGTGGATACGTCTTCTGTCGAGAAAATCCAAGCGGCGTTGCGCCCGAACACGAAAATGCTCTACGTCGAGACCCCGACCAATCCGACGATGATCGTCTCCGACCTCGCCGCGTGCGGCCGGATCGCCAAGGATCGCCACCTGACGCTGACAGTAGACAACACGTTCCTCAGCCCTTATCTGCAACAACCGATTGCGCTAGGTGCGCACATCGTCGTGCATTCGATGACCAAGTATCTGAACGGGCACAGCGATTGCACCGGCGGCGTCGCCGTCCTAACGCGCGCCGAAGACGCGGAAAAAATCTATTTCATCCAGCGCTCGGCAGGCGCAGGTCTTGCCCCCATGGATTGCTTCCTCGTCTCGCGTGGCGTGAAGACGCTGGCGGTCCGCATGGAGCGCCACGATGCCAACGGGATGGCGATCGCGAAGTTTCTGCACGGCCATCCAAAGGTTGATCGCGTCGTCTACCCAGGGTTGCCGTCGCATCCGCAGCACGAAGTCGCCAAGCGCCAGCAACGCGGCTTTGGAGCGATGATTTCGTTCGATCTCGGCACGCTCGAGGCAGCGCGCAAACTTTTGAATCACGTAAAACTTTGCTCGCTCGCCGAGAGTCTGGGCGGTGTCGAGACGCTGATTTCGCATCCCGCCACGATGACCCACGCATCGATCCCGCCGGACATCCGCCAAAGAATCGGAATCACTGACGGGCTGGTGCGGATATCGGTCGGCATCGAGGACATCGAAGACTTGATCGCCGACCTCGAGCAGGCTCTCGATAAAATCTAGCTCGCGAGCGAAAGTACTATAGAAAGCTACCGGCGGTTTCGCTTCGGCTGAACAGATTCGCCAAGCCAGCGTAGATAGCCGGTCGCTCCATCGACGATTGGCAACGCGATGATCTCCGGCATATCGTAGCTGTGCAGACGTTCGATTTCGCGGCGCAGCGCGGGGAATCTTTTTCGCGTTGACTTGACGAGAAGCAGGAATTCCTTGGCGCGTTCGATGCGGCCCTTCCAGCGATAGACAGATTCCATCGGCGCAGAAAAAATATTGGCGCAGGCCACAAGCCTTGCTTCGACCAGCGCGCCTGCCAGCCCCTTCGCTTCCTTCATCGAACCGCATGTGACGAGCACAATGATCTTGTCCGTCATTTCCAAACGCGGCCTCGCTCCTCCGTTACCACATCGAAACACACAAAAGTTTTGCCATCTCTCCTTGCGCGCCAAGATACAATAGCGCCGCATGGCGAGCAACGCGATCCACTTCGGCACCTCCGGCTGGCGCGGCATCATGGCCGAGGATTTCACGTTTGCCGGCGTACGTCGCGCCGCCGCCGCCATCGCCGACCACTGCAAAAGCATCAATCGATCTCCGAAACTAGTCGTCGGATACGACACTCGATTTTTTTCCGAAGAATTTGCGCGCGCTGCCGCCGGAATTTTGCGATCGCGCGGCTGCTCCGTCCTCCTATGCGACGGCCCCGCGCCCACGCCTGCTATTGCCTACGAACTCGTTCGCCGAGAATTTGATGGCGCGGTCAACATCACCGCCAGCCACAACCCGGCGGAGTACAACGGCCTGAAATTTTCCGGCGCCAACGGCGGCCCCGCTCTTCCCGAGATCACCCACGATATCGAAGCCCGCGCGGCGAAATATCCGGCCGAAGAATTCTCTGCGCCCGATGACGAACCTACGAACGATTTCGAGAAAATTGATATTCGCGGGCCTTATCTCGCGCGCCTCGCGGAACTTGTACGCTTCAAGACTCTCGCGGCTGTGAAAGGTGCGTACGTTTGCGACGCGGTCCACGGCTGCGGCGCGGGATGGCTCGATCGCGTTCTCGCCGATCACGGAATTTCCGTGACCGCAATCCGAGGCAGCCGCGATGTTCTATTCGAAGGCCACGGCCCCGATCCGTCCGACGAAAATCTCGCGCCGCTGCGGAAAGCGGTGAGCGAAAAGAAAGCCGTCGCCGGACTTGCCACCGACGGCGATGCCGATCGCTACGGTATCGTTGACCGCGACGGCGCATTCATTTCGCCCAATCATATTCTTGCGATGCTCTTCGACTACTTGATTGAGTCGCGCGGCTGGAAGCTCGGAGCCTCCCGCAGCGTCGCCACATCGCACTTCGTCGACGCCGTCGCAAAGTTGCACGGCGTGCCGCTCTACGAAACCCCGGTTGGCTTCAAGTACGTTGGCGAGTTTCTGGCGAAGGACGAAATCGTAATCGGCGGCGAAGAAAGCGCGGGCCTAACGATACGCGGTCACGTACCCGAAAAAGATGGCGTCCTCGCGTGCCTGCTCGTCGCCGAAATGATTGCGGCGCGAGGCGCGTCCATCGCCGAGCAGCGCGCTAATCTCTTTCGCCGGGTCGGCCGCGAATATTGGCCAATCCGCATGAATTTGCATCTCGAAGCAGACGTTCAGCGCCGGCTGATGAACAAATTGAAGTCGGAGCCCAAGGAACTCGCCGGCAAACGCATCACAAAAATTGACCGCACCGACGGCCTCAAGGTTATTCTCGATGGTGGCGATTGGGTGTTGATGCGTCCGTCGGGAACCGAGCCGCTCGTGCGAATCTATTCCGAATCCACATCCGATCGTGCCGCGCAACAATTGGCGGAGGAGGCTCGCAAGTGGATCAATCAGTAGGCTATTTCGCGCGGCTTCGCGAATTCGCCAAAGCCAACGCGCGCACAATTTTTATTCTCGGCTTCGTTTTGCTTCTGCTCCAGGATGTTTTCGGCACTCACGGCGTGGTGGCCATGCGCCGCTCCCAACAGGAAGCAGCGCAGATTGGCAAAGAGATCAAGCAGCTTGACGACGAAAATAAGCAACTCGACCAACGCGTGAAGGAATTGAAGTCAGACCCGCACGCCATCGAGGAAATCGCCCGCAAAGACGTGGGACTTGCCCGGCCGGGCGACATCATATTCAAAGTAACGCCACAGTCCGGCGATACTTCGCGGAACCTGAACCCGCCGGATTCGTCCTCGGCTCCAGCAAAACAATCACCCTAATCTAATATCAAATATCGAGTGTTATTAGGCGGGCTGTAGTTTCCTGCGCAGCGCTGCCAATATTTCGGCGCCGCGGCCCTTCGTCGTGGTTCTGAAGATGGACAGCAGAACCATCGCCGTGAAAATGATGGCGAGCCCCAGCGTCGCCATCGGAATTGTCTGCGCGTGCTTCTTGAGAATCGAAAAGCGACCGTAGACAAACTCGATGTGCACCCAGTACACCAGCAGCGAAGTCTGACCAAGCTGTGCGATCGGGCTGAAAATCCAGCGCGGCAGTCCCCACCGGCACCACGCATAACTGACCGCGATAATCACAAATAGAACGCCCACGCGCGCGAGAAAAAAGTTCGGACTGGTATGCCAAAAATCGTAAACGGAATAGAGCTGCAGCGGCCAGGCGTCAAGCCACAGCGCCAATTTGTACAGCACCACGCCGCCCACGCCAAAGGCCGCCGCTGCGAGGCCTAAATTCTTCCGCGACCATTCGCTGAATAGCAGAAATCCCGCTGCGAGTCCCGCAAACGCGAACGCCGTCCACGAAAATATCGGGAAGAGCCACGGCTGCGGCTTGTCGAATGTATGCACGCCGTTGATGTAGGACCCGAGATACCACGGCAGCCAATGCGGCCGCCACGTCGTCCACAGCGGTGGAGTTGCAAGCGCGATAGCGGCGGAAGTCGCTGCAGCGAGTACGATATTCGCCGCGCGCGTTCGGGTGAACCAGCAACCGATCCCCATCAACATGATCGAAACGCCGATCGTATTGAGGACGTCCACGCGCAGCAAATCGGTCCACGGCGCCCAGGGCTGGCCGAGGACGAACTCCTGCACGCGGAAAAGCATGCCGAGCCCGAAAATCTCGGCCCCGCGGCGAATCGTCATTATCGCAATTTCGTTCGCCGGCACATTTTTTTGCCGCATGCGATCCGTGATTAGGGCAAATGAAACTCCAGCGAGGAAAAGAAACAGCGGCGCCGGCAGCGTCCCGCCAAGCTGCGAAAGCTGAATGAATTTTGATTGCCGTGCCGCGCCTCCAAGCCACGAATCGTAGCAATGCGTCTGAAACATCAGCACGCACGCGAGGCCGCGCATCCAATCAATGTAGGCGAGGCGATTTTTTGTCGCGTCAGGCATCGGCCAAAACGCACCAAGCATCGCCGAGCCATGCCGCCAAATCAACTTTTTTAAAGCTCGTGAGTCGCCTGCGATAATATTCTGGCGATGTATGCGCAATCGCAAACTCGAGAGATGCCGCCGATTGCCGCCGCAATCATTTGGGCGGCGCTCGTCGTGCTCGGCGTCGCGTTAGGTATCCATCTGGGTTTCGGCGGAATTCGATTCGCCGCCGCGATGGCTGTTTGCGGCGTGCTTCTGGCCGGACACATTTTTCCAGCGGCGCCGCGCCTTCGAAATCAGTTACTCAGCTGGTTCGCGAAGCGCGGCGGCGTCTTTGCTGTACTCATTCCGCTCGGGGCATTCATCGTCTACTCGACGGCTGTCGCAGGCAATTGGAAAACGGCGCTGGCCAGTGCCGCCTACGTTCTCCTGCCCACGCTCGTTCTCGTCGGTGTAGCGCGAAAAGAAAACGCAACCTTCGTGGACTACGTCGCCGTCCTCCTGATCTGGCTGCCGGTCGAATTTCGCTGGATGTACAAGCTGCTACCCTATCCGCCGCCGCTGACGCACACTCTCACCATCCTTCTCGCCGTGAACACCGCCCTCGCGGCGTTCCTATTTTCGCGCCAGCTTTCTGGCATTGGCTACGCGGTGGAATGGCGCCGCGGATTCTCAATGGCCGTCGCATTCAATTTCCTCGCATTCATCGCCATCGCAATTCCGCTCGGTGAGGCGCTTGGCTTCTTGCACTTTGCTCCAAGTCTCACTCGATTGCGTTCGGTACCGCTCGCCGCCATCGGCATCCTCTTCTTCACCGCATGGCCGGAAGAATTATTGTTCCGCGGCTTGCTCCAGAACTTGCTGGCGAAATCGCTGAAGAACGAATGGGCAGGTTTAATCGCGGCGGCTCTCGTTTTCGGCGCGTCGCATCTCAACAACGGCGGGTTCCCGAACTGGCGCTACGGCATTCTCGCCACAATTGCAGGAATTTTTTATGGACGGGCGTGGATAAAGACAGGCTCGCTGCTTCCCGGCGCGATCGTTCACGCTCTAGTAGATGTTCTGTGGCACATCCTGTTTCGCTGAAGCAATTCAGAACAACAAACGGAGATTGCTACCGCACAACTCCGCTGAGCGGGCTAGATGCCGTCGCGTAAAGCTTCTTCTCAATGCGCCCAGCGAGAAACGCTTTCCGTCCCGCGGAAACAGCCTCTCTCATCGCCTCAGCCATCAGCACCGCATCCTGCGCCCCCGCGATCGCCGTATTCATCAGCACGCCATCCGCGCCCAACTCCATCGCCACGGCCGCGTCCGAAGCGGTTCCAACTCCCGCGTCCACGATCAGCGGAACTTCCGTAATTCGCTCGCGCAAAATCCGAAGATTCGCGAGATTCTGAATTCCCATTCCCGATCCAATGGGCGCGCCAAGCGGCATCACAGCCGCGGCTCCGGCATCAATCAGCTTTCTCGCCACCACGAGATCGTCATTCGTATACGGCAGCACGACGAAACCGTCCTTCACTAGTTCCTTCGTCGCCCGGATGAGATCCTCGGTGTCCGGAAAAAGCGTCTGCTCGTCGCCGATCACTTCGAGCTTCACCCATTCCGACAATCCCACTTCCCGTCCCAATCGCGCCGTGCGAATTGCCTCGTCAGCGGAACAGCAGCCGGCTGTGTTCGGCAAAATAAAAATCTTCGAGCGGTCAATGTAGTCGAGCAGCGATTCTTTCGTGCGATCCGTCAGGTTCACGCGCCGTACCGCAACCGTGACCATATCCGCGCCCGACGCCTCGTGCGCCCGCGCCATTTCCTGAAAACTGCGATATTTCCCCGTGCCAACAATCAGGCGCGATCGAAACGCGCGCCCGGCAATAACGAGTTCACCCGGCATGAAAGATCTCCCAATTCAATTCTACTCTGTGCGAGAAATTGTTTGTAGCGCCGCGCCGGTGATTCCTGCGGGCCGTTCAGGTGAGCCGCTGAGGACGCGGCTCTTCGACATCCGCGTACAAGCCTTCGATCACATCCTTGTAGCGCTGTTCGATCGCGCGCCGCTTCAATTTCAGCGTGTAGGTAAGCTGCCCATTCGCGGCCGTGAAATCTTCGGATATCAGCGCGAAACGCTTTGGCCGCTCGTACTGCGCAAACGAAGCCGTCAGCCGCTCCATTTCATCATTCACGAATTGGCGCACCCACGGATTCGCCACAGCTTCATCGTGAGTCCCGATGTCATGTCCTGTGTCGCGCCCTTTCGCCTCGAGCCCCGCAAAATTCGGTACCAGCAACACGCTGATAAACTTGCGCCGGTCTCCCACCACAATCGCATTGGCGATATACGGGCTGCTCTTCAGCCGGTTCTCAATCGGTTGCGGCGCCACAAATTTTCCCGCGGAAGTTTTGAGCAATTCTTTTTTTCTGTCCGTGACGACGAGATATCCGTCCGCGTCGAGATGTCCTATGTCGCCGGTTCGCAGCCATCCGTCCGGCGTAAACGCGTCGCGGGTCTGGTCGGGCTTCCGGTAGTAGCCCTGCATCACGCAATTCCCTTTCACGAGAATCTCGCCATCTTCCGCAATCCGCACTTCGACATTCGGAATGGGACGCCCGACAGTCCCAACCTTATTCGCGCCCGGAGCATTCGCCGCAACGATGGGCGAAGTTTCCGTCTGCCCGTACCCCTGAAAGATCGGAACGTCTATCGAAGCGAAAAACTCGCCCAACTCCACGGCCAGTGGCGCGCCGCCGGAACAAAACGTCCGCACGCGCCCGCCTAGCCCGGCGCGAATTTTCGAATAGACGAGCTTGTCGGCTATCTTCCATTTCAACCGCGTCCAGCCCGACGCCTCGCGCCCATACGCGCGCCACGGCATCGCTTCTTGCGCCACTCGCAACGCCCATTCGAAGATTTTCCGCTTGAGCCCCTTCGTCTGGCGCCCCTTTTCGAGAATGCTGGCATACATCTTCTCGAAGAAACGCGGAACCGCAGCGACGATCGTCGGCTGCACTTCCATCAGCGCCTGAACGATGGTGTCGATTTGCTCGACGTACGCCACCGGCACGCCGCGGAAAAAATAGCCGTAGTCGATCGTGCGTTCGTAAACATGCGCCAGAGGCAGCACGGAAAGCGCCAGATCGGTGGTGAGGAATTCGTGGCACGCGAGAGCGTCGAGCGCGTTGGAAGTGAGATTCGCGTGCGAAAGCATCACGCCCTTCGGCTCGCCCGTCGTTCCCGATGTGTAAATGATCGTCGCGAGTTGGTCCGAAGTGACAGCGGCGGAATTGCGGCGATACTCAACGATGTCAGCTTCACCTGCCCCCACGATTAAAGTTTCATAACGCAGAGCTTCGCCGCCGAGATCGGCAGGCCCGCCCACCGCGATCACGTGCTCGAGCCCCGGCAAATGATCGCGGCAGGCGAACAGTGTTCGCGCCTGCTTTTCTCCCGCCGAAATTGCGATCTTCGCACCCGAATCGTTCAGGATGTACGTGATGCGATCGGGAGACTCGTTGAAATAAAGCGGGACGTTCACACCGCCGATTCCCTGAATCGCAAAATCCGCGACGTGCCACTCGGGACAATTCGGCGCCAGCAGCCCCACGCGGTCGCCCGGCTTCACGCCGAGCTCTTGCAACGCCTTGGCGAGGCCCGCCACGCGCCGCAGCATCTCGCTAGCCGGAATGCTCTCCCAGCCGGCGTCCGTCTTCCAAATCTGCGCGCGCGGGCACGCGTACTGATCCACCGCGTCAAGAAAACATTTCGTAGTCGAGGGAAAGGCCATCGCTAAAATCACTCTAACCCACCCCGCTCCCGGCACGCAACGCGCCCCGCACCCGCGATATCCATCAGTTCCCGATTGACGTTGCGAGCTCAACTGGTCGGCGTCTACGCCAAGGAAGAAAAGATGGAGTATAGTCGAGAAATTTACTCCACGGGAATCTCAACTTAGGAGAAGAAAACATGGCGCGACGCATATTCCTAGCTCAACTCGCGGTGTTACCTTTTCTAGCGTTGGGGATGAAACAGCAGGACTCCAAAAAGCCTCTGAATATCATGATGAAGGGCGCGTGGGGACCCGATGACCCGACAAGGGCGTCATTTCCATTTCTCCACGGACTCGCCCTCGCGGAAGCCGGCCACAACGTGCAAATCTATTTACTCTCGGACGCCGCGTCTTTGATGCGAAGGTCCACGTTGAACGCGATTTTTCCAGTTGGCTGGCCTCCATTGAGCGAGACACTCGCAAAAGTTGTCGCAAAACATATTCCGATTTATTCCTGCGGAGCGTGCTCCCGTGCCCGCGACGTCACGGAAGCGGACTTGAATCAATGGCGAGCAAAATTCGGCAGTCCGCCAATCTTTGTCTCGATGGTGGAGTGGGCGGACCGAATTATCGTCGAGTGAAAATATCGTTAAGGAGCGGGCGAGCGTAGGTATTCGCCTGTCCCCGCGTAAGCTAGAGTAATGCAAATTGATGCAGAGTCGGCCCAAGTCCTGGTTAGTCGGGGTAATCGGAAACTAGACCGTCCGCGCACGTGAGGCACACGTTGCGCGACGTGAATTCGCAAGCCGCCTAGCTAAGATGGCCGTGCCGGGAGTTGGGGACGGGAGTTCGATTGATGGGTAATTTGGCTACTGAAGACAAGACGCGCGCGCCCGTCGTGCGCGGACCGCGCGGCACTTCGCTCACCTGCAAAGGCTGGCAGCAAGAAGCCGCGATGCGCATGTTGATGAATAATCTCGATCCCGACGTCGCCGAAAAGCCCGCCGAGTTGATCGTCTACGGCGGCCGCGGCAAGGCCGCCCGCGATTGGAATTGCTATCACGCCATCGTGAAGTCGCTGCAGTCTCTAGCCGCCGACGAAACTCTTCTCGTCCAATCCGGAAAGCCCGTCGCAATTTTTCGCACGCATGACTACGCGCCGCGCGTCTTAATCGCCAATTCAAATCTCGTCGGCCACTGGAGCAACTGGGAGCAGTTCGACGCGCTCGATCGCGCGGGCCTGATGATGTACGGCCAAATGACCGCCGGAAGCTGGATCTACATCGGCTCGCAAGGAATTCTCCAGGGAACATACGAAACCATCGCCGCGGCGGGACGAAAACATTTCGGGAGCGATCTCGCGGGCAAGCTCGTCGCCAGCGGCGGCATGGGCGGCATGGGCGGCGCGCAACCTCTCGCAGCCACGCTGAATGGCGCCGCATACCTCGGTATCGACGTCGACCCCGAGCGAATCAAACGCCGCGTCAAGACCGGCTACTGCGACATGATGGTGAACGATCTCGACGAAGCGCTGCGAATTCTCAAGAACGCCGTCCGCAAGCGCGAGGCTGTTTCCGTCGGCCTAATCGGAAATTGCGCCGACGTGATTCCGGAACTGGAGAAGCGCGGCGTCGTTCCAGACATTCTCACCGATCAAACCAGCGCGCACGATCCGCTCTACGGCTACATCCCCCAAGGCCTCAGCGTCGAAGAAGCCTCCGAACTCCGCCAGAAAAATCCCGACGACTACAAAAAGCGCTCGCTCGCTTCCATCGCGCGCCACGTGGAAGGCATGCTGGCTCTGCAAAAACTCGGCTCGATCACATTCGACTACGGCAACAACATCCGTACCTTCGCATTCCAGCAAGGCGTGAAAAACGCCTACGACTTCCCCGGCTTCGTGCCCGCCTACATCCGCCCTCTTTTCTGCGAAGGCCGCGGGCCATTCCGCTGGGCCGCGCTTTCCGGCGAACCATCCGACATTCGCCGCACCGATCAGCTCGTGCTCGAAATGTTTCCGCACGACGAAGTTCTAACGCGCTGGATTCGCCTGGCGCAGAAGCGCGTTCAATTTCAAGGCTATCCGGCGCGAATCTGCTGGCTCGGCTACGGCGAGCGCGACAAATTCGGCCTCGCGCTGAACGATCTCGTCGCGCGCGGCGAACTCAAAGCGCCGATCGTCATCGGCCGCGATCATCTCGACTGCGGCTCGGTCGCCTCGCCCTATCGCGAAACCGAATCAATGAAGGACGGCTCGGATGCCGTCGCCGATTGGCCGCTGCTCAACGCTCTCTTGAACACGGCAAGCGGCGCGAGTTGGGTCTCGATTCACAATGGCGGCGGAGTCGGAATCGGCTACTCGCTCCACGCGGGCCAAGTGACCGTCGCGGATGGCACCAAAGAGATGGCGACGCGCATCGAGCGCGTCCTCACCAACGATCCCGGAATCGGCGTGGCTCGCCACGTGGATGCTGGCTATCCCGAAGCCATCGAGTTCGCGCGCAAATCCGATATCAAAATTCCGATGCTATGAATCACGCGGATGCCCTCGCGCATCCAAAAGCCTAGCTCGAACGAATTCAACGGAGGCGCACTATGTTTGTAATCACGGGAGCGACCGGCAACACGGGCCACGTAATCGCGGAAAAACTTCTCGCCAAGGGCCAGCCAGTGCGAGTGATTGGCCGCAGCAAAGAACGTCTCGACGCTCTCGCCCAAAAGGGCGCGGAGGCCTTTGTCGCGGACGTTAACGATCCGGAAACCATGACTCGCGCATTCACCGGCGCAAAGGCCGTCTACGCCATGCTTCCTCCGGACCACACCGCAAAGAGCATGCGTGAGTCGCAGGATCGCGCGAGCAATTCCCTCGCAGCAGCGCTCGAGCGCTCCGGCGTGTCACACGCAGTCTGCCTCAGCAGCATGGGAGCCGATAAACCCGAGCGCGTCGGCCCCGTGAATGGATTGCATTATTTCGAACAGAAGATAAATGCAATTTCGAAACTCAACGCCCTCATCCTGCGGCCGACCTATTTCATGGAAAATAATTTCGCGCAGATCAAGCCGATTCAATCCATGGGCACAATGGGAGGCATCCTAAAGCCTGATCTTCCGCTGGCACAGATCGCATCGCGCGACATCGGCGCATACGCCGCCGACGCTCTCCTGAAATTGAATTTCACCGGCCAAACCACGCGCGAGCTCCTCGGCCAGCGCGATGTCTCCATGAAAGAAACGGCTGCTGTCTTAGGCAAGGCCATCGGAAAACCGAATCTGGGATATTCGCAGTTCCCCGCGTTCGCCGTGGAAATGGCGATGAAGCAGATGGGTATGCCAGCGGACTACGTGAAGCTATTGATCGAAATGCTCGAGTCCATCAATTCAGGATGGATGAAGCCGCTCGAAGCGCGTTCCGCCGAAAATACCACGCCGACATCAATAGAAGTTTTCGCCACGGAGGAATTCGCGCCACACTTCAAAAGTCAAGCCGCGGGAGCATAACGCTTCTCTTCGCGCGGCCTCAAAGAATTACTTGGCGCGATCATATCCCGGCCCCAGCAAAACTTTGCCGGGCCGCGCGCCCGTCATCTTGCCATCGTCAATCACCGGCAGTCCATTCACCAGCACGTAGTCCATCCCCACTGAAAATTGATTCGGATTTTCATACGTCGCCACATCGTGCACCGTTTCCGGATCGAACACGACCACGTCCGCCCACATTCCCACCTTCAACACGCCGCGATCCGTCAGCCCCATCTTCTGCGCAGGCAGCGAACTGAATTTCCGAATCGCATCCGGCAATGTCAGCAATTTCTCTTCGCGCACATATTTACGAAGAATTCGCGGGAATGTCCCATACGCGCGAGGGTGCGGATGTTCCTGTCCCAGAATTCCCTCCGGTGAAGTTCCCTCGGAGTCGTTATCAATCGAAACCCACGGCTGCTTCAGCGCCAGCGCGACATCTGACTCCTGCATGCCGAAGACAGACACATACGTATACGCATCATCCTGAATGAGGAAATCGAAAAGCGCGTCCTTGGGATCTTTCCCCCACATCTTCGCGATCTCAGCCAAGTTTTTCCCTTGCAGCGGCCGCAATTTCGGATTGTGCACGGCGCTGATCAAAATCGCCTCAGGCCCGGGAATTTCGTTCCATTCGTTGTCCCAGTCCTTCGATGGCTCGTCCATTTCCTTCTTGATTCCCTCGCGCATCGCCGGATCTTTCAATCGCTCAACAAGTTTTTCGTCGCCGCCGTCATGCGCCCACGGCGGTATGAAAGCGGAAAATGTGTTCGACCACGCCGTATACGCATAAGTGTTCGCCGAAATGTCGAGGCCCGAAGCGCGCGCCCGCTCGATAAACTTGACCACGTCGGGCATCCGTCCCCAATTCGCCTTGCCAGCAACTTTCAGGTGCCAAATTTCGACTGGAATCTTCGCTTCCCGCCCAATTCGCGAAGTCTCTTCCAGCGCATCCATGATGCCATCGCCCTCGCTGCGCATATGCGTTGCGTAAATGCCGCCATATTTGGCCGCTTCGCTCGCCAGCGCTATGAGCTCGTCCGTCTTCGCATACGGCGCCGGCGCATATTCGAGCGCAGTCGAGACGCCCATAGCACCCTCGTCCATCGCCTCGCGCACAAGCGCGCGCATCTGGTCGAGTTCAACGCCTGTCGGCGCGCGATCTTCCTCGCCAATCACATACCGCCGCACCTGCGTGGCGCCAACGTAGCTCGCGAAATTAATTCCGATTCCCTGCTTATCAAGCCGCGCAAAATATTCGCGAAAAGTCTTCCAGTCGGGAGTAATGCCGAAATGCTCGTAGGTCAGATGATCGGCTTGCAGAAGGCCAGCAGTTTCCGGCGCCCCCGAGTTGCCTTCGCCGGTAATTTCCGTCGTAATCCCCTGATATATTTTCGAAGGCACGCGCGGATCAACAAGTATCGTCAAATCGGACTGCCCGAGCATGTCAATGAACCCCGGCGCAATCACGCGTTGGTGCGCGTCGATAATCCGCTTCGCGGAAATTTTGCCAAGACGCCCAATTGCCACGACGCGCCCATCGCGGATCGCCACATCGCCCGAATACCACGGCGAGCCGGTGCCATCGAGAATTCTGCCATCGCGAATCAAAATATCGAAAGGCGCGGAATTCGCATCAACAGGACCTCGGTGCGCCGCATTCAATGCCAGCAAGGCGGTCAGCGCCGCAAAGATTCCCAGAAACGTTCGCTTCATCGTCACACCTCGTCATAACACCCTAACCGAACCCGCGCGAAATAATAGGCCACATTCGCCCTCGCTCCAAGAAACTGCGCTTCGCAGTGGCAGTTCGCGCGCCAACACGCTAAACTCATCACCCGCATCGTGCCCGACTTGCTCATCACTGGCTGCTCTCAGCTTCTCACCTTGCGCGGGCCCGCTCCTCGACGCGGCCGCGAATTGCGTGATTTCGAAATCATCCGCGACGGCGCGCTCCTGGTTCGCGAGGGCGAAATTCACGCCGTGGGAACGCGCAAAAACGTCGAACGCCTTCGCCAGGCGCGTCGCGCCAAGAAACTCGATCTCGGCGGACGCGTCGTTCTCCCCGGGTTCGTCGATTCGCATACGCACCTTATTTTTGCCGAGAGCCGCGCCGCCGAGTACGAAAAAGGAATCGCCGGCGTCAGCTACGAAAAAATCGCGAAAACCGGCGGCGGCATCCTCTCGAGCGTTCGCAAACTCCGCCGCATGAGTCCCGATGAGTTGAAAGTTCGCGCTCACGTTCATCTGCGGCAAATGGCCGAGCACGGCACGACGACCCTCGAAGCAAAAACCGGCTACGGCCTCGATTTCTCAAGCGAGGTCAAAACCCTCGAGGTCGTCCGCGAGTTGCGTCTCGAGCAGCGCCTCGACATCGCCACCACGTTTCTCGGAGCGCACGTCGTTCCGCCCGAATACAAGGGCCGCACGGAAGATTTCGTGGACCTCGTCGCGCGCATTTGGATTCCCTACATCGCTCAGACCGGCCTCGCGCAATTTTGCGATGTCTTCTGCGATCGCGGCGCGTTTACGGTTCATCAGGCCGCGCGCATTCTCATGGCCGGCCTCGTCTGCGGCCTCACGCCGCGGCTTCACGCCGATCAACTCGCTCGCACGGGCGCCGCGCGCCTTGCCGTCCGCCTTCAGGCCGCGAGCGCCGACCATCTCGATAAAGTGAACGCCGGCGACATTCGCACGCTCGCCGATTCCAAAGTCGCGTGCACGTTGCTCCCCGGATGTTCCTTTCACCTCGGGCTTGAGCGCTACGCACCAGCGCGTGCGCTCATTGATGCCGGCGCCGCCGTAGCGCTCGCCACAGATTTCAATCCCGGAACATGCCCCACGCCGAACATGCAAATGATTCTTTCGATCGCCTGCTCCGCGCTGAGAATGACGCCGGCCGAGGCAATCGCCGCTGCCACAATCAACGGCGCCTACGCTCTCCGGCGACATTCGCGCGTCGGTTCCCTCGAAGTTGGCAAATTCGCCGACATCGCGGCCTTCGATGTGGATGACTATCGCGAAATCCCTTACTATTTCGGCGTGAATCATTGCAGCCTGGTGATGAAACGCGGCTCGGTGATCTTTGAAACAGCCGAGAATTGAAAATTTTCCCGAACAGCCGGCGCAACATGCGTCTCCCCGCTACAAATGAAAACTCTGATTGAGTGCGTTCCAAACTTCTCTGAAGGCCGGGATCTCGCAAAAGTCGACGCTATCGTCGCCGTTATGCGCGAGGTTGAGGGCGTGTATCTCCTCGATCGCGAAAGCGACGCCGATCACAACCGCAGCGTCATCACTCTCGTAGGCGAAGCCGAGCCCGTTGCCGAAGCTGCGCTTCGCGGCGTTGGCAAAGCTCTCGAGCTGATCGATCTCACAAAGCATTCCGGTGCCCATCCGCGCATGGGCGCCACTGATGTGGTGCCATTCATTCCCATCGAAGGCGTCACCATCGAAGATTGCATCGCCCTCGCGAGGAAAGTCGGCCGCGCCATTTGGGAGCGCTATCAAGTTCCGGTTTATCTCTATGAGGCCGCGGCGCAACGCCCCGAACGCGCGAACCTCGAAAATATTCGCAAGGGCCAGTTCGAAGGCTTGCTCGAAGAAGTCCCGCGCAATCCGGCCCGTGCACCCGATTTCGGCGAGCAGCGGCTTCACCCAACCGCGGGCGCGGTGGTCGTCGGGGCGCGAAAATTCCTGATCGCTTACAACATCAATCTCAATACGTCCGACATCGAAATCGCCAAGCGCATCGCGAAAAATATTCGTTTCTCGAACGGCGGCCTGCGTTACGTGAAAGCGATGCCCGTAGATTTGAAGGCGCGTAAACTCGCGCAGGTTTCCATCAACATGACCGATTTCGAGCAGACCCCGCTGCACCGCGTCTTTGAAATGGTCAAGCGTGAAGCCGAACGCTACGGCGTCTCGATCGTTGGAAGTGAAATCGTCGGCCTCATCCCCAAGCGCGCCATCGAGATGACCTCAGACTTCTATCTTCAACTCGAAAACTTTTCGCCCGCGCAAGTTCTCGAAAATCGTTTGGCCGCATCCCTGGCAGGCGCGCCAATCGAAACGGTCGGAAAATTCGCGACGCTAGCCACGCCGTTTCTCGAAGCCGTCGCGCAACCTACGGCGACTCCGGGTGGCGGCTCCGTTGCAGCTCTCGCAGCAGCGCTGGCCGCCAGCCTCGGTCAAATGGTCGCGGGCCTATCGCGCAAGAAAAAATCCCAAGCTGCCTTCGCGGACCAATTAAGCGAGGCCCTCGCCGAATTTCGCACGGCCTCAAAAGAGTTTGCCCAGGCCATCGACCGCGACGCCGCATCCTTCGATGCCGTCATGGCCGCGCACAAGCTGCCCAATACGACGCCGGACGAATTGACGCGCCGCCAAACCGAAATCCGCCAAGCTCTGTTCGTCGCCGCCGAGGTTCCCCTGCACGTCGCGCGCAAAGCTGTTGTGACATACGAACGTCTCGGGCAACTGGAAGGCCTATCAAGCGCTTCTATGTTGTCAGATGTTCATGTGGCCCGATTGATGGCCATCGCGGCGGTTCGCGGCGCGCTCGAAAATGTCGCCATTAATCTCGAGTCCATGATGGAGGCAGGCGCGGACGCGAACATTGTCGCCAAGCTTCGCTCCGACGCAGCAGCGCTTGAAGCGCGCGTCTCAGAAAGCAATGGCAATATTGTCGCGGGCAAGCCTAAGTCTTAAAGATGTGGCGCCGCTGATGAAATTCTAGGGGGACGGGAAAATGAGAAAGTCATTCGGGCGGCTCGTCGCTGTTTTCGCCGCCATGAGCATTTGCATTCTCGCGGCATCGGCGATTCTCACGCGCCCGGCCGCCGCTGGAAGCCTCAGCACGGATATCATCGGCATGTTCCCCAGGGATATCGGCGAGTTCGCCTATGCCGATCTCAAGGCAGCGCGCCAGCATCCGTGGTTCGCGCAATTGCGCGACCAGCTTCTCCCCGTGAATTTCCGCCAGTTCGAACAATTTCTCACCACTGCAGGAATCGATCCGACCACGCAAGTGGACGAAATGGCCTGGGCCGCTTTCGCCCCGAGTAAGGATCAGGGCGAACAGATTGTTGGCGTGGCTCTCGGAGGCTTCACTCCCAGCGCAACCGAAGAGCGCTTCAAGCAGCAAAAGTTGGCCTCAGTCGAAGTGCACGGCTACAAGCTCTGGGCTTTCGGCAGCGGCGTGGGTGGAAACGACATTCTTTTCTTCTTCCTTGATTCGAACACGGCGGCTTTCGGAAATCGCTCCGCGCTCGAAAAGTTGATCGACGTGCATTTCGGCGGCTCGGAAAGCCTGCTCACCAACACGGAACTTTTTCCGCTCATCAAAGACGCCAACGGAAACGGAACCGTCTGGGCCGTCCTGAACAAGTCCTACACGCACATCGCGATGATGCAGCTATTGCCGCAAGCGAGCCAGTTCCCGCAGGCCTCTGCGATCATCGATCGCCTGAAGGCCATGGAAATTCACGTCCAGACTGGCAACGGCCTCGACACGCAATTCCAGGCCGTCTGCAACACCGTGGATGATGCGAACACGCTAGCCGCGGCGCTACAGGCAGGCGTCATGATGCGCCGTTACCAGGAAGCGCAATCGCATCCCGACGTAGCCAAGGCGCTCGATTCCGTCAGCGTCTCGCCCACCGGCGACCACATCAAAATCGACATCCCCATCACCGAGGATCAGCTCCAAGGCCTAATCAAGAATCACGCCTTCGCCGCAGCGCAACTGTAAGCGCTCATCGACGCAAGTGTCGGCAACTAGGCCGCTCAGCTCTTGTACCGCTGGCGCCCCGCCGGCTCTTAGCCGCTCAAAGTCACTCGCCCTATTCATCGGCAAGCGTGCCGTCAGGCACTTGTAGCGCCCGGCTTCCGCGATTTGTGCGTCCCGGCCTGGCCGGGAAGCCGGGCATCTTCGCCTTTCACTCCGCGGCGATGACGCAAACGGATATTCCACCAAATTGTTCTGGGAATGAATTTCTAACTGCGAATGTTCTTACTGCCGTGCGCTAATAAATTCAACAAGCGTAATCTGAAATGACCCCTGCCCCATCTCGCTCGTAGCCTTGTCAACGCGCTTCTGCAACTCTTTAATCTTCGCTTCCGTTCCCGGCTCCGGCGCGCACGGAAATTGAATCGTCACTTCGATCCGGTCGCCCAATTCATCGCAGATGATTCGTACCATAGGCTCGCGTCCATTCGACGCCGGCCAGGTATCGCGGCATGTCTGCTCGGCGGCACGGATCAGCGCCTGCCGTCGCGCGTCGCTCATCCCCACGCGCCCCGCGGCGTGCTCGATAATCGCGGCCAGCGCCTTAAACAATCGAGGATCTTCCTCGAGCCGCGCTTCCGTCCGAACGAAATCATTCTCCACGGGCATCCACCGCGCGCACATCGCAGGCTTCCCGGCAATCCGGGCAGTAGTAAAGCCCGTCAATACAAAGCCGAACTCCCTGCTGCGACTGGCAATAACAACAATACTTCTCGCAACTGCACTTCTCTTCCGGCTGATCGCACTGCGAACATAGGACCGGTCCGCTCACCGAGACCCATCCGTGCGTATTGGCAAAGCCATCTGCAGTGAATTTTAGGCCAACCCCGCCAAGCCCACAAGACGCATTCTGCGCCGCGGTTATAAGCCAGCAAGTCGAAGGACCTGCACGTCGAAGTGATTGTGGATCGGCTCGACGGCTCGTTATTCCATCCCGATTCAGCCGGTAGAGATTGCAGGAGTATAATCAGCCGGTGGGAGGTGTCGGGCCATGCCTTCACTTTCAGCTGTACTTTTCTCGGCAACCGTTGCGCTGTACCTTGCACTTGCGATAGTTTTGGCGCGCAAATACTTGCGAACGCGCGATATTGGCTTTCTCTGGTTGGGCGCCGCTGTTGTCATTTGGCCTCTTGTATCTCGGCTGCTTGACCTAGGCGAGCACCATCTCCTTGACCGAATTTTGAGCCGCAAGTCTGCGGGGTTTTACCCGTTCAATTTAGTTGCACAAGGCCAAATGACGATTGGCAATTTCACGTCATCACTCGCCCTCTTTCACGCACTCATCGGAGCCGGTCTTCTATTGATTGCTGCACTTTATCTCTACGGAACGAAAAGCCACAACAAACTACAGAGTGCAGCGTAGCCACTCAAGTCATCTGGCAGTCTCAACCCACCGCCCCGAGCGGTTTTCTTGACACTCCAAAATTCGCATGCTACGGTGAATTGCGAGCCATAAATTTGAGATTTTATTCGTGAGCACGCCTGCCCCCACACAACTTCGCAAAACTGCCTTAAACGCCGCCCATCGCAGCTTGGGCGCCAAGATGGTCAATTTTGGCGGCTGGGATATGCCGCTCGAATACTCCGGCATTCTTGCCGAGCACGAAGCCGTCCGCACCCGCGCTGGAATTTTCGACGTCAGCCACATGGGAGAGATCGAGATTCTCGGCGCCCAATCGCTCGATCTCGTGCAGCATGTCACCTGCAACGACGCAAGACATCTCGCCGATCGTCAAATCCAATATTCCGGCTTGATGACGCCCGCGGGAACTTTCGTGGACGATCTTCTCGTCCATCGCATATCGCCGACGCACTATTTTCTCTGCGTAAACGCCTCGAATCAGGATGGCGATTTCGATCACATCGCTGCGCATAACAATTTCGACGCGCGCGTCCAAAATAACGGCGACGACTATTCGCTGCTAGCCATCCAAGGTCCAAAGGCCGAAGCGCTCCTCCAGGGCTTCACGGACATCGCCCTCTCAGGCATTCGCTACTATCACCTCGCATTCGGAAAAGTAGATGGCGTCTCCGCGATGATCGCGCGAACCGGCTACACCGGCGAGGACGGCTTCGAAATTTATTTCGATCCCGAATACTCCGAACAAATCTGGACGAACTTGCTCCGGGCGGGCGCGCCTGAAGGAATCATTCCCTGCGGCCTCGGCGCGCGAAACACTCTTCGCCTCGAAGCTGGCATGTGCTTGTACGGCCACGAAATTGACGAAACCACGACGCCCTGGGAAGCCGGTCTCGGCTGGATCTGCAAAGTGGACAAAGGCGATTTTCTCGGCCGCGAAATTCTGGTGAAGCAGAAAGCCGAAGGCCTCGCGCGCAAACTCGTCGGCTTCGAAATGCTCGACAAGCGCATCGGCCGCGACGGCTACCCCGTCGCCATCGCCGGCGCCGAAATCGGCCGCGTCACCAGCGGCGGCCCGGCGCCATTCTTGAAGAAAAATATCGGCATGGCTTACGTTCCCTTGAATCAGTCAGCCCTCGACACTGAAATCGAAATCATCATTCGGGAAACGCCAGTCCCGGCGCGCATCGTCGCCATGCCGTTTTATAAGCGCCCCAAATAGCGCGCATCATTCGCACGTTCGCGAAATGCGCGCTTTCTCGAGAGGCGCCCTGACTCGTCAAGGAGAAGAAATGTATCCAGCGGATTTCCGCTACTCGAAGGATCATGAGTGGATCAAGACCGAAGGCGATACGGGCACAATCGGCATCACCGACTATGCGCAGAATGAACTCGGCGACGTCGTATTCGTCGAGTTGCCGAAAATCGGAGCGCAATTGAAGGCCGGCCAAACACTCGGCAGCATCGAATCGGTAAAAGCAGTGAGCGAAGTTTTCAGTCCCGCGACAGGAGAGGTCGTCGCCACCAATGAAGCTCTCGCGAATTCCCCGGAAAAAATAAATCAAGAGCCGCACACCAGCGGCTGGCTCATCCGCTTGAAACTTGCCGATAAGAACGAAACCTCCGCGCTCATGGATTCCGCCGCCTACGAAACTTACGTCGCCGAAAAAGCCAAGGAACATTCGGCCTGATGCGCTACCTCCCCAATAGTCCCGCCGAGCGCCAGGCCATGCTCGACGCCATCGGCGCACGCTCGATCGACGAACTTTTTCGCACCGTCCCCGAAAAATTTCGCCTGCACGAACCGTTGAATTTGCCCGGGCCCATGTCGGAACCTGAAATCATTCAGTACTTCAAAGCTCGATCCGATGAAAATTCACGCGGCTACACGTCATTCCTCGGCGCCGGTGTCTACAATCACTTTCGCTCCGTCGTCACCGATTCGCTGATTCAGCGCGGCGAATTCCTCACCTCCTACACGCCCTATCAAGCCGAAATTTCTCAAGGCACGCTCGAGGCCATCTTCGAATTTCAGACTCTCATCTGCCAACTCACCGGCCAGGAAGTCGCCAACGCGTCCATGTACGACGGCTCGACCGCGCTCACCGAAGCCGTGCTGATGGCCGAACGCCTCACCGGCCGCCACTCGGTGCTCATCGCGCGCACCGTTCACCCCGAATATCGCCAGGTGCTACAAACCTACGCCAAGCACCTCGGAATCAAAATTCAAGAAGTCGAATTCACGCCGTCAGGCGAGATCAATCGAGACGCGCTAGCCAAAGCGGACGTCACGGATCTCGCCGCTATCGTCGTCCAGTCGCCAAATTTCTTCGGCGTGATTGAAGACGTCGCCGCGCTCGCGGAAATTGCGCACGCATCCGGCGCTCTTCTCGTCGTCGGAATCACCGAAGCTGTCTCGCTCGGCATCGTGCGCCCGCCCGCCGAAGCCGATATCGTCGCGATGGAATGCCAAAGTTTCGGCGTCGCGCCGAGCTACGGCGGCCCGCACGTCGGCGTAATCGCCACGCGCGATAAATTCGTGCGCCAACTTCCCGGCCGCCTCGCCGGCCAAACTTCCGACGCAGAAGGCCATCGCGGCTTCGTTCTCACACTCGCCACACGCGAACAACACATCCGCCGCGAAAAAGCCACTTCCAACATCTGCACGAACGAAGCGCTCTTCGCTCTCGCGGCAACAATCCATCTAACGCTGCTAGGCAAACAAGGCCTCCGCGAAGTCGCACTGCAAAATCTCGCGAAAGCGAAATTCGCGCAAACCGAACTCACCAAAATTCCCGGCGTCCGCCGCGCATTCTCCGGCCCCACATTCAACGAGTTCGTCCTCGAATTTCCGAAATCGGTAAAAATGATCAATTCGTTCCTTCTGCGCGACAACATTATCGGCCCATTCGCCATCGGCACCGCATATCCCGATCTAACGAAACGCGGCCTCATCTGCGTAACCGAAACAATGCCGCGCGCAGAAATCGAGCGCCTCGCTGCATCCATAAAAAGAATTCTTGAACCGCCCGCGTCAGGAGCAGTGATTTCTTGAGCGATTCACTAAAAACCGAAAACTCAGTCGCGAGCGACGAGTCCGCAAAAATCACCAAGGCTCGCCGCCACCCCACGCAAAACGAAGGCCTAATCTTCGAAAAATCCGCGCCCGGAAAACGCGGAATCGAATTGCCGCCCCTCGATGTCCCCGCGATTGACGCCGCAAGCGAACTCGGCCCCCTCGCGCGCGCCGAGATTGCCGGCTTCCCCGAAGTCAGCGAAATCGAAGTCATTCGCCATTTCACGCGCCTCTCCACCTGGAATTACGCGATCGATCTCGGCATGTATCCGCTCGGCTCCTGCACCATGAAATACAATCCGCGCGTCAACGAATTCGTCGCGCGCCTCGACGGCCTCGGCGCCGAACATCCCTATCAGCCCATAGAACTCTCTCAAGGTTGCCTGCGCATCCTCTACGATCTCCAAAAATGCCTGCTCGAAATCACCGGCATGGACGCGGCCACCCTCGAGCCCGTCGCCGGCGCGCAAGGCGAACTCACCGGCCTGCTCATGATTCGCGCCTACCTCGAATCGCAGGGAAATCCGCGCAAAAAAGTTCTCATTCCCGATTCCGCGCACGGCACGAATCCCGCTTCCGTCGTCATCGCCGGCTGCGACGTTCAAAACATCAAGTCCAACGCGCGCGGCCAGCTCGACACCGATCATTTGCGCGAATACGCGACCGAAGATGTAGCGGCACTGATGCTCACGAATCCAACCACACTCGGCGTTTTTGAAGAGCGCATCGGCGAAATCGCGGAGATTCTTCATCAGCGCGGCGCTCTGCTCTATATGGACGGCGCCAACATGAACGCGCTAGCAGGCGTAACGCGCCCCGGCGATTTCGGCGTGGACGTCATGCATCTAAACCTGCATAAAACATTTTCAACGCCGCACGGTGGCGGCGGTCCCGGCGCCGGCCCAGTAGTCGTAAAAAAATTCCTCGAGCCTTACTTGCCCGTGCCGGTAGTCATCGAAAAAGAACCCGGCCGCTACGCGCTGGATTCAAATCGCCCAAAATCAATCGGCCGCGTCCGCGCCTACTGCGGCAATTTCGGAGTCCTGCTGCGCGCGCTCGCCTACACCCTCGCGTACGGCCCCGGAATGCGCCAGGCCACCGAAGACGCCGTCCTTAACGCAAATTACATTCGCAAGCATCTCGAAGATGCCTACGATCTTCCCTACGATTTGCCGTCAATGCACGAAGTCGTCTTCAGCGACTCGCGCCAAAAGAAACACGGCGTCAATACGATGGACATCGCCAAGCGCCTGATCGACTACGGCTTCCATCCCTACACCACAGCGTTTCCGTTAATCGTTCCCGGCGCTCTGATGATCGAGCCGACAGAATCCGAATCACGCGAAGAATGCGATCTATTCATCCAAGCCATGCACGCCATCGCCGAAGAAGCCGAAAAAAATCCCGAACTCGTCAAGACCGCCCCCCACTCCACGCGCGTCGGCCGCCTCGACGAAGTCGCCGCCGCTCGCAAGCCCATCCTCCGCTGGAAGCCCTGACACAACGCTGGCCGCGAACTGCACCCGCAGATCCCGGCGCCGGCCCAGAGTCTCCGATGACAAGAAAAGCAACCACTGCAACACGTGTCGCGTGACAAGAAGCCGCACCTGATATTCTGGATTTAACTTTTAGCCCAGGCGGCTAATCGCATGTCGGCACTCGCCGAAAAACCAAATATCAGATTCCAGAGGTCCCAATGAGCCAAAGGTCGAATGGAATTCTCAGCAGCGCGATTCGTTGGGCGCTGGTTATCGTCGCAGCCATAATTATTGGCGGCATCATCACCGGGGCGATTTCATCGCACCTGATTTCCACGAGATTCGGCTCCCCCGGCAAACCCATCCACACTCAGGCGCCGCCGATTCAGCAGAAATGGCGATTCGCAACATCCGGATCCGTCAGCGCCGCTCTCGCCCTCGGCGATGACGGCACTCTCTACGCCGCCAGCGAGGACGGCTTCGTCTACGCCCTCGACTCCACCGGAAAATTGAAATGGAAATTTAACGCTGGGCGCGTGCAGATAGCGCCCGTCCTCGGAACGGACGACACTGTCTACGTCACCAACCAGGACCAAATCATCACCGCCATCAATCGCGACGGCACCCAGCGATGGTCGAACGGCGGCGGTCCCTATGCGGATAAAGCAATGGGCTCGATCGCCCCCGCCATCGACCAAAATCATCTTTACACTCCCTGGCGCGCCCAGCTTCGCGCCGTTCGATTGAGCGATGGGCTGTTCGATTGGCCCACAGGCTACGGCTTCGAACGAAATGGTTCCGTGATCGTTCTTTCCAATGGACTCGTCGTGTATGACGGGCGTGGAAGGCTGGATGCCTCTGATTCCACCGGAAGAACGCAATGGGAATATCCGGCCATGAATCCTCCGGTGACCGTGGACATGATCACCCGAAACCACGGATTCATTCCGGACGGAAATTTCTGGCTCGAATCGCCGATGGCCGTTGGAGACGACGGAACAATCTACGCCTGTGTCCCCGATTCCCGCTTCGTTGCAATTTCATCGGAAGGGCGCTTCAAGTGGGAATTCAAGACCCAAATCCATACCGTGAACTCCGCCTCTCCAGTGATTGCTACCGATGGAACGATTTATTTCGGCAGCCACGACGGGATCCTCTACGCTCTGCATCCAGACGGATCGCTAAAATGGACGTTTGATGCCGCGGGCGGCCCGATTTCCTCAGCGCCCGTCCTTGCCGCAGACGAAACGATTTACTTTGTGAATGACACCGCACTCATGGCCATGTCTCCCGACGGCAAATTACTCGCGCAATATCCCGTCGACGCGCGCGCTTTCTCTTCTCCCACGCTCGCCCCCGACGGAACACTTTACGTTGCTTGGCAGGACGGCAGAATTATCGCCTTCGCCGGAACACACGGCGGCCTGCTCAACAGCGCCTGGCCAAAATTCCAGGCCGGCCCCGCCAACAGCGGCCGCGCGCGCCAATTTTGAACGGAACTGCTGCGCCAAATGTCGCAGCTCAAAGTTTTCGCGCCGAGCGCTCTCTTGTACCGCCGGCGTCCCGCCGGCTCTTCGCCTTCATTCAAGGCGAATCCCAAAAAACTCACATGAATCGCCCCGGAAGACTCCATGAAATTCTTCGCGGCTACCTGCTCGACGCCGCGCTAACGCATAGACTCGCATTGGGGCTTCATGTAGCATCCGCCAATGAAAAAAGCGAAATCTGGCCGTCGCAGCTCTGCCGCGAAGGCCAAAGGCAACGCCGCTCCGAAGAACGTTGATGAATATATCGCCGGCGCCCGCGAACCAGCCCGCAGCACCTTAAATAAAATGCGCGCGGCGATTCGTTCCGCTGTGCCGCCGGAAGCGACCGAGACCATCAGCTACGGAATTCCTGCACTCAAGCACAAAAAAGTGCTGGTGTGGTTCGCCGCGTTTTCGAATCACTGCAGTTTGTTCCCCACCGCGGCAGTGATCGAAAAGTTTAAGAACGAACTGAAAGGCTACTCCACATCCAAAGGCACCATTCACTTCCCCTCAAACAAGCCACTCCCGATTGCACTAATAAGGAAACTGGTAAAAGCTCGAGCCGCGCAAATCGCAAGCAAGAAACAGCGCTAGACGGGTTGCTGTGGGAACTACTTCTTTCTGTCGGATTCGATTTTTTCGGGGGAATTTACGCGCGAAGCTGAAGCTTGCGGAGGTGCAGCTGCATCGGCCGGCGCTGCAGTCACGGGAACATTGACAGCGCGGCCGTCGGAGCTGGCGCGCGCGGCTTCGGCAGCCTTCGGCGCTTCGGTTGCCGGCATCGGGACCAGCGCGCCCTCTGCTTCCTTCAGGAAGACAAGCCGGTGATCGTCCGCATCCCAGTCAATCGCGAGAACGTCGCCGAGCGCAATCTGTTCCGTGGCCAGCAGGCTCGCCATCGGATAAACAAGATGGCGTTCGATCGCGCGCTTCAAATGGCGCGCGCCATATTTCAAGTCCGTTCCCTCTTTTAGCAGAAACTCGCGCGCTGTAGGAGTCACGCGGAATAGAAATCTTCCGCGCGCAGTTTCGAGCACTCGCTGCTGCACCATTCCAAGCTCGATCTCGAGAATCTGTTCGAGCTGCTCGGAGCGCAACGGATGGAACACGATCACCTTGTCAATCCGGTTCATGAACTCGGGTGCAAATTTCCTCTTCGCCGCCTCAGAGGCCGTCTTCTCCACTTTTTCATCCAGCCGGTTTTGGGTGTCGGCGCGCTGCTGCGGACCAAATCCCATGCTCCCGTTCATCAGTTCTGTGATCTCGACGCCTCCAAGGTTTGACGTCATGAAAATCATCGTCTGCGAAAGATCAACGCGGCGATTGTCGCCGAGCGTCAGCGTGGCCTTGTCGAGAATTCCCAGCAGCAGTTGCCACAGCGAGTCGGACGCTTTCTCGATTTCGTCGAAGAGCAAGAAACTGATTTTCAATTTGTCGGTGTGAAACTGCGCCAGCGCTTCCTGCGTAATCAGCGGATGAGTCTCGCGATGGCCGAGGTAGCCGGGAGGCGAACCAATCAGCTTTGCAATTTCGTGGGAGTGTTGGAATTCGGCGCAATCCACCTTGATCACCGCGCGCGGATCGCCGAAAAGATTTTCCGCCGTCGCTTCCACCACGCGCGTCTTTCCCGCTCCGGTGGGTCCGAGAAAAAGCAGATTGCCGACAGGCCGGCCCGGCGAATTCAAACCAGCGCGAAAAACCTGGTACATATCGACCACAGCCTGGACGGCTTCGACCTGGCCCACGATTTTCCGCCGCAGTCCCGCCTCAAAATCGCGAGATTCATGGCTGCGTTGCGTCGGATCGAGATGTTGTGCCCGCGTTGCCACCACCATGCTCCCTACCGGAATTTACGGCTTGGGCCAATGGCCCTCGGCCGCGTCCGTTCAAGCTGGTCGAGCTTTGTGTCGAGAGTCGAACGGAGAAGCCTTAATTGTGTTGCCAGTTCCCGGCTCAATTCTTCATGCCCCACAGACAACAACGGCGGAGATAAGTCCGCCAGGTCGAAATTCATGATTCGCAATGCTTGAATCAAAGTCTGTACGTAGGGTGAACGGATGTCAAACAGTTCCACACGGGCATTTATCCTTTCACGCAATGCCGCCCAATCCAGTTCCAGCGAGGGATAATCGCGCGAAACGCTTCGCATCACGTCGTCCGTGATGCGCGGACGTTCGCCGAGCGTCGCCAGGTGAATCTGCTCGATTTTTCCCCGCCGGCGCACGTTGTGCACCAGGTAGTAGACATTTCCTTTGCGCCGCACAAACGCCACAGCCGTCTCCGTTCCACTTCAATGCGCCGTAGTGTATGCAGCGTGCACTACACCGTCAATGGTACGATGCGCGGAGTTATTACTAGTTGTC
>Ga0302324_100001012_pt1 | contig 69719 bp, 55 predicted proteins | sample Palsa_T0_1_FD_201949 | JGI IMG/M metagenome (GOLD analysis project Ga0302324, IMG submission 201949) | Peat permafrost microbial communities from Stordalen Mire near Abisko, Sweden - Palsa_T0_1 | ecosystem: Environmental > Terrestrial > Soil > Palsa > Peat permafrost | place: Sweden: Abisko...
TTCCCCCCAACCCCATTCGTACAGCTCGGATCGCCTGCGCGCCGAGCCTTGAGCATCATCATCTCACGAAATTCGGGGGGCCAGCGCCCCCCGGTATCTGATGGATACATCGACGCCGATGGCGCCAGCGTCAGAACTTATACTGGAAATCCACGCCGATGGTACGCGGCTGATTGGTCGAGATACGGGTGATCGCGAAGGTCTGCCACGCAAACACCGTGTTGTTGATCGTCTCCTCCGCCACCTTGTTGGTGAGGTTGGTGCCGAACACGTAGGCCGCCCATGGGCCGCTCGATACCCCCGCGCGCGCGTCGACCAGATTGTAAGACGGCAGCGTTTGACGAACCGCTGCCTGGTCCACGTTCGGCCCGACCAGCGAGCTGCCCACGTGCAGAATGCCGTTCATGCGTTCATTGATCGCGTCCGTATAGGTCAGTCCGGCGGCGACCGTGTACTTCGGCACATTGAGGATGCGCGACCCGGGAGTCAGACCCGACTCGAGGGCATTTTGCGACGGAGCGCTGATGTAGGCCTGGGTGTAAGCGCTGGATAGATCAAATGTGAGCCCGTCAGTGATCAGCGCCGAAAATTCGAGCTCAGGTCCGTAGGATTTTGCGTTGCCGGCATTCGTATTGTAGGGATAGCCGCAGGTCAGCGACAGCACCTGCTGGATGTCGATCCACTTGATGTAGTAGACGTCGGCGTTGAGCATGAAGCGGCGATCGTCGAAACGCGCCTTCTCGCCGAGCTCAATACTCCATACCGAGTCCGGCGTGTAGCTCGGTTGCGACGCTACCGAGACGGCGCCGACACCACAGTTATACGCACTCGGATTGATCGCGCGCACCGCCGGAGTCGGCAACGGTATCGGCAAATTGAAGCCGCCCGGACGCGAGCCCTTGGCGACCGTGCCGTACAAGGTCAGATCCGGCGTCGGCGTGTAGGAAAGGTTCACCTTGGGCAGAACCGCGTTGCCGTTGGCGCTTTGCGAAAGTATGGTGGCATCTTGGTTCGCGGATGCCGTTCCCAGGCCCGCCTGGTCGGCAAAATTGCTGATGGCGAAGTGATAGAAGCGTATTCCGGTGGTCAATTTCAAATCATCACGTATCTTGTAAGTCGTCTCGCCGAAGATGGCGCTCTGTTTCAGAGTGTCGGGGTTATTGTCATTGAATACGACGCCGTTCGGGTTGGCCGCCTGCGAGCTGGGATACGGCGGCAGCGCGGGGTTGGGGTAGCGCAAGGTGCTATTGACGGGAAACGGCTGGCCCACGGGGCAGTAACCGGCGACGGGGTTGGCCGCCGACGGGAACCCGCAGGTCAGAGCGGTGGCGAATCCGGGGGCCTGGTTGTAGGTGATGTAGCCGGAGTCCAGCTTCGAAAAATACAGACCTGCAACCCATTCCAACCGGCCCGTGCCCGTCGAGGTCAGCCGTAATTCCTCCGCGAACTGAGTCGTCGGATCGTCCTCTTGATAGAGATTTTGGATGAAATTTGGAACGTAGACGCCATTGACCAGATGGGTGAGGTTGTTGATGTTCTGCAGCGCCTCGGTCGAGTCTGTAGATTGCAGCACGTTGCGCGCCCAGTAGCTGGTGGCCGAGGTCAGCGTCGCGAAATCGAATTGGTACTCGATCTTTAGGCTGGCCAGCTTGAAGTAATCATGGTAGGGCTCTTCCTCGTCGTAGGGTTGAGAGATCACGAGGCCGCCCGGGTTTTGCTGAAACGCGTTGTAACCGTCCGCGCGGATGTCCTGGTACATCAAAGAGCCGGTGATGGACAATTGATCGGAGGGCTTCACCAGCAGCGCCGTTCGCGCCGAGTAGAAGCGCTCCTCGTTCGAGCCATGGACTACGCCTTCGACGGGTGCCGCCGCCACATTACCGCGGTCGCAATAATAGGCGCCGCAATTGGCCGGCGCGGAGGCCGTGTAGCTCGGCGCCGTCGGTGCCGGAAATTGTCCGGGCTGAATGAAGACGCGGTCGATCCAGCCGCTGATGTATTTGGCGGTCAAGACCGTGCGCAGTGCCGCGATTTCTCCGATCGGCACATTCAGCATCAGGCTGCCGTTGCCGTTCGCGCTGCCATGGGAAGTATCGGAAGCGCTCGCATCCGTCGCCCCCTCGAACTCACCCAGCTTGGGCTGATTGGTGACGAGCTTGATGGTGCCTCCCATCGAGCCCGACCCGTACAGCGTGCCCTGCGGGCCGCGCAGCGTTTCCACGTGGTTCAGATCGAAAAGGTCCGCGTCGATGACGGTGCGGCCGTTGAGCGCAACCGCCGACGCAGACAGCGGCGTCTCGTCGAGGTAAAAGCCAACCGTAGCCGCGCTGCCGCCGCCTGCCGAGAGACCGCGCATCTCATATTCGGTCTGGCCGGGACCCGCCGTGCGCATGGAAACGCCGGGTACCTTGCCGACCAAGTCCTCCACGTTAGCCACGTCTTGAACCGCAAGATCGGCGCCGCTGAGCGCCGTCATGCTGATTGCGGTGGCCTGCACCGTCGATTCGCGCTTCTCGGCGGTGACGACGATCTCGTCCAGTTCACCTCCACCCTTGGCCGGGGTGGATGCGCCGCTTGTTGCGGGCGCGCCGGCTGCCGGGTCCGGGGCGGCCATTGCAGGTCCACTCAGGGCCATGGCGCATACCAGCGCCGAGATCATCGACGCTCGGAATTTCTCGCGTGCGTCTGCTGCACACAACACCTGTTTCATGTACGTATCTCCCTGAGGTAGGCAAAAGCGGCTGCGCGGCGCTCAATTGCGGTGGAAAATGTCGCTAAATTTTCATCCCTTGCTGTTGGTCGCGATCCCCTGGCGATCGGTAGACTCAATTCGTAACATAGGGTTTACTGACACGCAAGTTTATTGCACAACAAGCACGTGATAGGCAGGTACCCATGTTGCCGAAATCTGGCTGGCGCACCGCGGCGATGCGCCCCGATCCGTCCGCGCTCCGGATATGAGCGTGGCAGCGCCGTCGCGCCGTCTGATTCTTGCGGCGGTCTTCTCCAGCTGTCTCGGGGCAGGATTGATTTTCGGCTTTCAGCCGCCGCTGATCGCGCTCACGCTCAGCCGGTTGGGCTATTCGAGCTTCGACATTGGCGCCGTGATCGCCATCAGCACGATCGCGGTCGTCCTGTGCGGCCCCTTTTATCCTCGCGTGATAGTGCGCCTCGGCCTGAAGCGCTGCATCGTCGGCGGAATTGTGTTTGCCGCGGGCATATTGCTGCTCATGCCGCTCTGGCCCGGTGTCGCGCCGTGGTTGGCATTGAGATTTGCGGCCGGGTGCGCGCTCGGGCTGATGTGGATCGCGAGCGAGATCTGGATGAACAATGTCAGCGGTACGGAGTCTCGAGGCACCGTCATGGCCATTTACGGCACCGTTTTTTCGATAGGCATCGTCGCGGGCCCCTTGCTGCTCGAACTCACCGGAACCCGGGGCGCGAGACCCTTCGAAATCGGTGCCGCCTGTCTGATCCTGACTCTGCTGCCGCTGGCGCTATTGCGCCGGGTCAACGGCACAGCGCAGGAGTTCACGCCGCTGCGGGGACTAACGGGCGCACTGCTGACCGCTCCGATCGTGATGCTGGCCGCTCTCGTCGCCGGGCTGGTCGAATCCGCGGACCTGACGCTGTTGCCCCTGTTTGGCATTCACGCGGGGCTCGATGAGGGAGCGGCATTGCTATTGGTCACCGTCTTCATGGCCGGCAATGTGATATTGCAGCTGCCAATCGGTTTGCTCGCCGACCGCTTTGGGCGCAGGTTCATGCTGGGAATCTGTGCCGCGACCAGTTGCATCGGGCCTTTGCTGCTGCCGCGCTGCCTGGGCGTGCCTCTGCTGCTTTGGCCCCTGCTGTTCGTTTGGGGCGGCACGCTGTACGCGTTCTACAGCCAGGGAGTCGCGCTGCTCGGCGAAGAATTCGCGGTCGAGAATCTACCCAGCGCCAACACCTTATTCGTCATGGTGTACTGCCTGGGTGCCGTGATCGGGCCCAGTACAGGCGGCATCGCGATGGATCTCTGGCCTGGTTGGGGATTGCCCGTCCTGCTCAGCGGTGCGGCGGCGCTGATGCTGGGCGGCTTGGCGGCCGGTGTCGCACGGGGAGTGCGCCGGCGCTGAGGCAACGCGCGGCAGACATCCGCGCGACACTCAGAGCCGGTGCAGGCATGGCAACGCGCCCCTGTCAGCCGACTGCCGTCCGTTTCTTCTTGTCGGCATCGTCGAAGGGCAGGGTATGCGCCGTCGCGGGACCTTTGATATTTTTGCCGCGAATCGTCAGCGGCGTCCCATGGACCGCGACGGGAACATCGAGGCGTGCGATGGCCATGGACTTGCCCGTCAAGGTGGACACCATGGCGCAGGTGATCACGCCCACCTTCTTGTCGCCGGAATACACCAGGTCGCCCATGTCCGCGGGAGCCTTGCCGTCCACCAACAGGCCAAAGATCTTGAAGCGTTCCTTGCCCTTCAAGCGGGCATGAGCCTCCGCGCCGTTGAAGTCGTTCTTTCCCGGGCTGACGGTGAAGTCGAGCCCGAGTTCCCAGAGACTATCGCCGGGCGGGTCCCTGTCGAAGGGATACATCTGGGACATGTCGTAGGGATAAAACAGCAACGAGCTCTCGACCCTGAGGTAATCGAGAGTCGTGAAACAAGTGGGGATGATGCCGAACGACTTGCCCTCGCCGAGGATGGTGTCCCAGATGGCGCCGGCGTCCTCGCTCTTGCAGAAGATCTCGTAGCCGCGCTCGCCGGTGTAGCCGGTGCGTGAAATCGTGACGGGACGGCCGAACAAAGTTGCCGGCATATGATGGAAATACTTGAGGTCGCGAATCCCGGGGACATGCTTGGCGAGAAAATCGACGGCCACCGGGCCCTGCAGCGAGAGATCGTGCAGATCGTCGTCCACTATCATGGCCGCGTTGCGCCCGACCACGTACTTCGTCAGGGTCTCATGGCCGGCACCGCTGCCGTGCACCACCATCCAGGAATTGGGCCCCACGCGATACAAGATGCAGTCTTCGATGAAATGGCCGGCTTCATTCAACATGCAGGCGTAGGCCGATTTTCCCGGATAGATCTTGGTCACGTCGCGAGTCGTCGCATAGTTCAGCACGGCGGAGGCATGCGGCCCGACCAGGTGCAGCTTCTTCAGGCCCGATACATCCATCAAGCCCGCCTTGGTGCGGATGGCCACATGATCCTGGGCCACGTCCTTCGCGTACGTCCACGCGGTCCCCATGCCGTTCCAATCCTCGAGCTTCGATCCGAGTGCCCGATGCCGGTCGGCGAGGACCGAAGTACGCCAGCTAAGTGCCATAAATGTCTCCAGGGTTGATCAGTGTTGGTATTTGCGCCATCGCCCGGCGGCTATTCAGGGGCGGTCCCCGGCGTGGTAGGCGAGCCATCGTCGAAAGGTGCCAGCCACGCCACCGCGGCGTCCCTATATCGCGTCAGTCCCTTGTAGTCGACCAGCGCCGGATGCAAATCCTTCAGCACGCGGTGCACCCGGCGCGCCCATTTCGGCACGGTCGCGAGTTCCCGAAGGCTGATCAGGTAGCAGCGAATACCAAACACGATGGCATTGCTGCGCGGCAGCCTCCATAGCCCCTGCAACTCCACGCGCAGATGCACCAGGTCGCCGGCGTTGCGGGCCGTCACCGTGGCACGATCCGGTCCCCATTGCGGATAGTTTTCGGGCGAGGTATCGAGACGAGGATTGATGGTCATGGTCCAGTTCAGCCGCCGCACGGGCTGGCCAAGCCGCAGATTGAGCAGGAATTTCAGCGCGCGATCGAAGACCTGCAGCTCATGGGCGAGAGGAACGGGCCCATGCCATTCCTTGAAGGTCATCCCCAAATCGAAGTCCAGGGACCAGTCGGCCTGGGTCGTCACCATGCCGGCCTCGCACCACAAATCTCCTTCGCGCTGGTCCATCACCACGAAGTCGCCCTGTGCCTGCCGGGTGATGTAGTCCAAGGGCTCCCGCGGCAGGGTGGCCGCATCGCCAAAAGTGAAACGCTGATTGATTTGCAGCGGCCGATTCACCCAGTGCCAGCGGTTGCCCTGCTTGGAAAGCGAAAAGTGTGCGGGGTAATCCCGCGCCAGCGACTCCATGATCAGTTCCAGGCAATCCCACTGCGAACTCATCATGTGGGGCAGGGCCTGGTAGCGCAGGGGTTCCGCGGCCAGCACGGTGGCGCGCTCGCGGCATTCCGCCACGTAGTGCTCATCGGCGTCGAAGGCGAACTCCGTGACCGAACCAGGCGCTCCCGGCAGATGCGGTTCGATGTTCACCGAATACATGTAGGAGTCTTCGGCAAACGGCAGGGGGAATCGGCGAATCGCGGACGGACTGTTGCTGTAGCTGAAGTCGCCGCGGAATGTTTCGTCACGTTTGAATATTGCGCTCACGTTACGCTCTCCTAGAGGTCGAGCACCAGGCGCTTGCACTGCGCCCGCGACACACAGGGCATGATGCTCTTACCCTTGGCCTTGTCGGCATCCGACAGAAAATGATCGTTGTGCACCAGCGTGCCGTCGAGTTCGAGCACCCGCGTATGGCAGAAGCCGCAGACGCCGCCGCGGCAGAGATAGGGTACTTCCACTCCGGCCGCCTCGATGCTCTCGAGCAGGCTCTGGTCGGGCGGGACGTGTACGCTGATCTTCGAGCGGGCGAGAAACACTTCGAAGGCGTCGCCGACCGGCGGTGCGCTGAATTGCTCCCAATGAATGTGGCTGTCGGGCCAACCGCAGAATTGTGCGGTGGCGATGACGTGCGTGATCATTCCGGCGGGGCCGCAGACGTACACGTGGGTGCCCAGCGGCTGGGACGCCAGCAGCGACTCGAAGCGGATGGTCTGCCCTTCGCTGTCGTAGTACATGTGAATTCTGTCGCCTTCTCGCTGCCGCAGGCGCTGCAAAAACGCGGCGTGTTCGGTCGAACGGACGGAATAGTGCAGCTCGTAAGGCACGCCGCCGCCGTGCAAGTCCTCGAGCTGCGCAAGGAAGGGGGTGATGCCGATGCCTCCGGCGATCAGCACGTGCTTGCGGGCGATCTTGTCGAGGCCGAACAGATTCACCGGATGCGCGATTTCCAGGCGGCTGCCGACCTTGACCGCATCGTGCATGAAGTGCGAGCCGCCGCGGCTTTCCTCCATGCGCCGGACGCCGATTTCATAGGTGTCGAGCTGCTGCGGTGAGCCGAGCAAGGAATACGGATTCTTATGGAGGCGCTCCGTGCCCTGCATGACGACGATGATATGCGAGCCGCCGGAGAACACCGGCAAACTGCCGCCGCCGACCGGTGCCAGTTTGAAGTGCTTGATCAGCGGCGTCACCTGCTCGATGCCGACGACTTGGACGGCGATGGTCTGTGCGTCGCTCACAAAAACACTTCCTTGAGCGGCGGCACCTCACCCGGCGCTTCGGCGTCCACCATGACCCCCATGTAGGCAGCCAAGCGCCGCGAATAGTGGTCGCGCACGAGCAGCCAGCGAGCGCATCCGGCGCAGGCCACGATATTGGTGCGTACGTTTTCGCTGGTGGCCCGGCAGTGAATACAGTAGACGCGCCGCGCCGACGTGCCGCATTCCTCGGCGCGGATCTCATCTTTGTTGAGATTGAACTCGAGCGCGATTTTCATGACCAGACCGATGAAGCTCTCGGGACCTGCGACATACAGCCGGGTGCCCATCAGGGATTCTCCGAGCAGCACCCGGAAGGCCTCGAGCAATGCCGCCGCGCCGTGGAACGATCGGACCTCGGCGACTTGGGCGACCGTGAATGGCGCCGCCCCGTTCGCCGCCTCGGCATCGGGCACGTACAGCACTCGCGTGGCCTTCACTGCGTGGGGGGCGACGGTGCGCATCTCGGCGAGTGTGCGCAGCAGCGGGCCGGCGCCGACCCCCGACCCGACCATCAAGTGATAGTGCCCGCGAATATCGGGTTGCAATGGCGCGTAGACGGGCTTGCTCTTGATTCCCGTAACCAGCATGGTTAGTACACCGCGAGCCTGTGCGTGATGGCAACCACGGCGATGCCGGCCACCAATACCGCATAGGGCCATATGCCGGCATGCTTGGTGACGGTTTGGCCCGGGCCATGGCCCAGGTCTTCGGCCATATCGGGCGGGAATGATCCCTTGTCCTGAATATAGTGCCGGAAAATAAAGACTGGAATGATCAACGAACAAAATGCCAGACCGCTGCTCAAGGTGCCCACTCCATAGACATCGGCGCCGAAGCCCATGAAGGCGAGATTCACGAATGACAGCGCCGCTCCCACGCCAAGAACCCAATTCGGCGCGCGCCACGGCCGCTCTTGGTTCGGGCGATCGAGCCGATGAATCCAACCCGCATTCAAGTTCAGGAAATTGAAGATCATGTAGCCGACATTGGCGGCTCCGATCACGAACACCGAATCGGACATCAGCAACAAGAACAAATTGAAGCACAGGTCCGTCATCATCGCGTTGGACGGTGCATGATGAGAGTTGACCTTGGAGAGGTATTTGGGCAGCCAGCCATCCACGGAAGCTTGATACAAGGTGCGCGACGACCCCGCCATGGAGGTGATCAGCGACAGCACCAGAGCCAGCACCAACATCACCACCACCACCGTGCCGATGAGCCGGCCCGCATGGACCATTTTGGCCATGACGGCCGCGACCCCCATGCCGCTGTAGATATCCGGAGCGAGCATGCCGCCGTACACGGGCGCGGCCGTTACGCTGCCGGCGCCGTCCACTACCGCCGGCTGCACCACGGTCCCCAGGCCCAGGAACCCCTGGAATGCGAATGGAACCAGCGTGTACACAACGACGCACAGCAATCCGGAATAGAAAATGGCTTTGAACGTATCGGTCTTCGGATTTTTCAATTCCGAGGTGTAGCAAACAGCCGTCTCGAAACCGTAGGTCGACCAGGCCGCCAAAAACATGCCTCCCGCGAGCACAGTAATGCCGGTCATATTCCAAGTGCCGTCGATCACTCTTCCCACCGTGTCGTGCGCAAGAGGCAGCAGCGGGAAGAAATTGGCCCTGACGATATCGCCGGTGACGATGGGCACCACGCCGATGAGAATCAGCGGGATCATCGCTGAAATACCGAGAATCTTGGTGGTGTTGGCCGAACGCAGGATGCCGCCGTCCTGGATGGCTTTCACCGTGAACATCAGCACCGCACCGAGCAAGAACACGGCATTGATGCGCAGGCTCAGCCCCGTTTTGACCCATCCCAAGTCGAGGAGGGTGACATGCCAGGTATTGATCAGCGAATCCGGCATGAATAGCGCGTTCAAGATGTAGCCCGCGGCCAGCGCCGAGCCGGTCGCCTGTACCGGCGACCAGGCGAACCAATTGCACCACACCGAAATGGGCGCGATCACCTTGCTGTATCGAACCCACGCGATCGCGCCGTATACCGAGGTGCCGCCGGATTTGTTCGGAAACAATCCGGCGATTTCCGCGTAGGTAAACGATTGAATGAAACCCAAGGCGATCGACGCGGTCCAGATGACCCACGACAGCTTGCCGACGGTCGCTGCCACGGCGCCGATGGAAAACAGCACCAGAGGCGGCACGCCGCTGGCTACCCAGAAAGCTCCGGTCCAATCGATGCCGCGCTCCAATCCGCCGGCGGCGCCGATGCCCTCTGCGGCAACTTCAGCTGTAACACTCATAATTATGCGCTCCGCGCGGGGTTCAACGGGACATCGGCGCCGTTATCAATGCGCTGCGCGCAGGATTTAACGGGGTCGAAGCGACCCCGTCCGTGAATGTTCAAGGCAAGACGCTTAAAACAATTTGCGTAGTTCATCGGCGATTTCAAAGATGTCTCCCACGATGCCGTACTTGGCCACGCTGAAAATCGATGCTTCGGCGTCGGTGTTGACGGCAACGATGGTGGCGACATGCTTCATGCCCGCCAGATGCTGGATCGCGCCGGATACGCCCATGGCAATGTAGAGCTTGCAGGCGCTGGCGGTTTTGCCGGACTGGCCGACCTGGCGGCTTTTCGGCAGCCAGCCCGCGTCCGCGATGGGGCGCGAACAGCCCAGCGTCGCTCCGACGGCATCCGCCAGCTCGCGAAATTGCGGCACCTTGGCCTCTTCACCGATGCCGCGGCCAATGGTCAGGATGAACTCCGCGGCCGTCATGTCCACGTCGTCGCCGGCGCTCAATTCGATGAATTCCCGGCCTTTGGCACGGTTATCCGCCGGGGGCGCGTCGAAAGTCGTTACCCGCGGGGTGGCGGCTTGATCCGGGGCTTTGTACACATTGCCGCGAATCGCCAGCAGCACCGTGCTGCGGCCGGGAAAGTCCACTTCGACATTGACCTTCTGGCCGTAGCCGCCGCGTGTCGCGACCAGTTCGCCGTCGATGCGTTCCGCGTTGAATACATCCGTCGCAAATCCGAGTCCGAGGCGCGCCGCGAGCGCCGCCGCGTAACCGAACGAATCGACGCTGTGCCCAACCAGTACCAGGTCCGGATTTCGCTTGGCAATCAACGCTCCCACCGCAGACTCGAAGGTGTCCGGGTCGAACTCGGGGGCGGCGACCTTGACGGTCACGATCTCGTCGGCTCCGCCCACGCTCAACGATTTGACGAAGCGCTCGGGCGAGTCGCTGAGGATGGCCACCGCCACCTCGTCGCCGTCGCGCCGCAGGCTTGCGGCCGCGCCCAGCAGTTCCAACGATATGGGACGCAGTTCCCCGCGCCGCTGTTCCGCGATGACGAGAATGCCGCTCATGCTCGAGCCCCCTTGAACTCGCGAATGATCTCAGCGAGCCGCGCCGCCTGCTGCGCGGCGTCTCCTTCGATGAGCTGCGCCCGGCCCTTGTCCGGGACATACATGCGGCGAACGCGCGACAGGGATCCTGCCTCGCCCACGTCGGCTTCGCTCAAGGCCACGTCCGCCAGCGACAGCACTTCGATGGGTTTTGAGGCGGCCTGCTTGATGCTGCGCAGCGACGCGTAGCGCGGCGTATTGATGCCGAGCTGGATGGTCAGCACCGCCGGGCATTGAATCTCCACTTCCTGCAATAAACCGCCCTCGAGTTCGCGCCGGAAAACGGCCGAGCTGGCCCCCGGCGCGTAGGTCAGTTTGCTCACCACCGCGGCATGCGGCCAACCAAGCAGCGCGGCGGCCGCGATGCCGGTCGATGCAAACGACTGATCGGAGGACTGCACGCCGGCGAACAGCATGTCCGGCGCTTCGCGTTGCGCCACCGCCGCCAACACTCGCGCGATGGCGATGGAATCCGAGCCTTCGACGGCTGCATCCCACACTCGAATGGCGCGGTCCGCGCCCTTGGCCAGGCACTTGCGCAGCGATTCGTCCACTTCGTCGGTCCCCACGGAGACCACCATCACTTCCACCGGTTCCGCCGCGGCCTCCTTGATCTTGACGGCTTCTTCCAAGGAGAAGTCATCCCATTCGTTCAGATCGCGGATGAGAAAGTCCGGGTCGACATCGCGCCCGTCGCCGCGGATTTCGAAGTCCTCATCGAGTGCCGCGACCTGTTTGACGGCGACCAGAATCTTCATGCGGGCAGCTCCTCGGCGCGCCGCGCGGGAATGGCTTCGCGAATGAGTTCTATGAGTTCCTTGACCACGAATTTGCCCTCGTTGCCGGTGGTTTTGAGCGCGTCTTCGAACATGGTGAGATCCTTCGGGCAGCTGACTACGTAGACCTCGAGGCCCGGAATCGCCGCCGCTTCCTTCATCCGATTCTGCGCCGGCTTTTCAGAGCCCACCGGGTCCGGGACCCAGATTCTGCCGCCGCCGGCGCCGCAGCAGAAAGAGTTCGCCTTGCAACGCCCCATCTCGACCAGCTCGCAGCCCAGCAAGGCCAATAATTCCCGCGGGGCATCGTAGCCCCGGTTGAAGCGGCCCAAGTGGCAGGGGTCGTGAAAGGTCACTCGGTACTTCAGCGGGCGTGTGATCTGCAAGCATCCCTCGGCGAACAGCCGCTTCACCAGCGTCGTGTAATGCTCGATCTCGAATTTGCCGCCGAAGTCGGGATACTCGTTGCGAATGGTGTTGAAGGAATGAGGATCGGTGGTGACGACGCTCTTGAACGACGCGCTCTTGAGCGCAGTGATATTGGCGCCAGCCAACACTTCGTAGAGTCCTTCCTCGCCCACCCGGCGCACATCGTTTCCGGCATTCGATTCGCCGTCGTAGAGAATCCCGAAATCGACGCCCGCTTCCTGCAACAGGGAGGCGAAAACTTGCGAAACCTTCTGATTGCGCGGATCGAAAGAGGCATAGTCGCCGACGAACCACAGCACATCCACGGGCGCTTTGCGCGCGTCCTTGACCGGGAAGGGCAGGGACTTGCTCCAGGCGCCGCGCTTGCGTTTCGATTCGCCGAATGAATTGCCGGTCTTGTGGATCGTCTGCAGAGTCTTGGTCAACAACGGATCCATGGCGCCGTCCTCGACCAGCTTGCGGCGCATCTGCACGATAATGGGCACGTGTTCCACGGCAACCGGGCAGATTTCCACGCAAGCCATGCAGGTGCGGCAGGACCACAGGGTTTCCATGGCGACTTGACCGGGCGCCTTGCCGTGTATGTCGAGCTCGGCGGCGGCGGGCACCGCGCCGGATTCGAGCGTGGCGTGCGCAAATTCACGCAAGCTCAGAATCACATCGCGCGGCGACAACGGGGCGCCCACGGCGCGGGCGGGGCAGGCTTCATGGCAGCGGCCGCACTTGGTGCACGCATCGAGATTCAGCAGCTGCTTCCAATTGAAGTCCGTGATCTTCGCTGCGCCCACTTGTTCCTGCGACTCGGGAACCCGCGGCAGCCTTTGCGCAGCCAGCGGGTCGCGAACCATCAGGGAGGCCGCCGCCGTGAAGATGTGCTTGACCTTGGTGAAGGGGATCAGCGCGATGAGCAGCAGCGCAATCAGACCGTGAAACCACCACAGCCCATGCCGAAGCAGGCCGCCTCCCTGCTCGCCCAGGCCGATCGTACGCATGCCCTCCGCCAGCAGCGCGCCCACCGGTGACCACCAGCGCGTATCCCAAACGTCCGCGCGCTCCTGCAGCCAGACCAGCCTGGCCGCTTCCAGTACATAGCCGGTGCAGGCGATGATCAATAGCAGCCAGAGGAAGGCCCAGTCTTCCCGGCGGTATTGGGGACGATTGAAGTCCGGATCGCCGGGTACCCGGTCCGGCCTTGCATAATCGAGTTTGGGCAGATGCATCCAGCCGCGCCGATACATCATGAACACCAGCCCTGCGATCAAGGCGACGCCCGCGATGTCCAGGATCAGCGAAAACACCAGGTAGAACTCGCCGTGCCAGAAACGAATGCCGAACAGCGGTTCGAGAATGTCGTATTCCAGCGTGATCGTTGCGGTGCCGGCGAACAACAGCATGAATCCGTAGAAAATCAGCCGATGCGCGCCGCCGGCCGCCCGGTCGCGGCGATCTATGGTGCGGTGACTGAGCACTGCTGAGAGCATCGCGCCCAACCGCCTTCCGAGGCTGCCCTCGAGCCGCAACTCCGCCCCTCGGCGATACTTGCGGATCTGCACATACACGCCGTAGCAGAATACCGCTATCGCCGCGTAACCCAGCAAGTAGAAGAGCCGCACCTCGGTCGCTGAGAACGCCTCGAAAAGGATCCGAGTGACAGCGTCGGTGCGGCTCACGGTCAGGTCTTGTACTCGAGTTCGAACTTGCCGCCCGGCATGTGCGGGGTGCCCCACACGGCGACCTCGCGCTTGTACGGCAGCGGCAATTGCGCCTTGGCCTCCTCTATTTCGCGGGCCAGCCGCTGCCCGGTGAAGGTAGCGTCGGCGATGAGCCGCGGCGCCTCCGCGTCGCCGATCAAGTACACGTCCTTGACCCCGTTCTTTTCCCACTCTGCATGGCGAGCCTTGAGCTCGGAATGCAGGCCATTGTTCGAATGCCGGCCGGTGACCAATACCAGGGAATCGAATTCCACCCAGCGCTGGCTCTTGTTGATCTCACGCGGCAAATGACCGCGGCCGCGGTAGCTGCGCTTGGAGCCGTCGCCGAAAATATCGTACACCTCCAGGCGCCCCTTCTCGATGCGCGAACCGAAGGCGTTGTGAATCTCCTTGATGTGCAGCTCATGCATGCGCCGCATCATGTTCGGATATTCGAGGGTGAAATGCATGTAGTTGGCCAGGTGCACTCCCGTGACCACCGTGACTTCGTGCCCCGCGACGGCCAGCTTTTCCGCCAGGCTCGGCGCCATGAAATACGTGTCGGCATTCAGGATCACGACGCGCTTGCCGATGGCTTTCTTGCCTTCGAGCACCTGTTCCGGCGTGAGCTGATCCGGTTGAGAGGCGTCCGCTCCCGGAATCGGGTCATGGCTCAGGCAATTGGTGCCGTCCGTATTCCAAGAAGAGCCCGTGGCAATGACGATTTTTTCGGCACCATAGGCCAGTGCCGCCTCGGCCGTCATGGGCTTCTGGCCCAGCGCCACCTGGCTCTGCTTGTTCTTCTTCACGAGCTTGTTGATCTGCAGTTCCCTATAGTCGCGGTGGTAGCCCCACTCGCCGAGTCCGGGCAGCGTGACGACCGAATTCAAATGTCCGCCGATCTTCGCCGCGGTGTCGTACAGATGAACGGTGTAGCCGCGTTCCATCAGCACGCGCGCGCACTCGGAGCCGGAAGGGCCGGCACCGACCACCAATATGGAGTCGTCGGAACCGCGCTTGGGAAATTTCTCCGGATGCCAGCCGCGCCGATATTCTTCGCCCGCAGTGGCGTTCTGGGTGCAAATCATCGGCGGGCCGCCGATTTCCCAGCGCGAAATGCACACATTGCAGCCTATGCAGACGCGGATGTCGTCGTAGCGGCCTTCCTCGATTTTCTTCGGCAGCCAGGGGTCGGAGATGGACGGCCGCGCCGCGCCGATGATGTCGGCGATGCCCTTGGTGACGATCTCGGTCATTTTTTCCGGATCGGTGAAACGCCCCACGCCGAGAACCGGCTTCTTGGCCACTTGCTTGACGAAACGGGTCCAAGGCACCTGGTGGCCCTGTTGGTAGAACCTCGATGGGCCGGCGTCTTCGCCCCACTCGGCGATGTCGCCGACGTCCACGTCCCACAGATCGACGAGGGGGTCGGCCAGCGCGATGAATTTCATGCCGTCGTTTTCGATCTCGACTCCCGCATCGCCGTACAGGGTGTCGACGGCGAAGCGCGTCGCAATGGCGGTGTCGTTGCCGACGGCGCGCCGTACTTTCTCCAGGGTTTCGAGCCAGAAGCGCGCGCGATTCTCCAGAGAACCGCCGTATTCGTCCTTGCGCTTGTTGTAATAGGGCGAGAGAAACTGCAGCGGGAGGTAGGAGTGCGCACCGTAGACGTACACGATATCGAAGCCGGCATCGCGGGAACGCAGTGCGGCGTCGACATAGTACTGCTGCACGGTGGCGATGTCGTCCAGGTCCATTTCCTTGCAGTAGGTCAGGGTTTCGAATTCCGAGGCGTACTGGCTCGGGCCCCGCGGTGTCGAGCGCGACTCCATGCAAGGCGCATGTGAGGCGCCGTACCAAAGCTCGACCCCCGCGAGGGAGCCGAAGTGATGGATGTGATCGGTCATGGCGCGCAGATTGCGCACATCCCCGGCATCCCAGATCCGCGCCGACAAGCGATGCGTGTCGTCCGACTCAGGGTGAATGGAGCAGTACTCCGTATTGATCCCCGCCCAGCCGCCTTCGGCCTTCAGCGAGCGATGCGCTGCCTGGAAACCCGGCTTATCCGATCCCGCGCCGATGCAATGCGGCACCTGATAGAAACGGTTGCGCAGAGTCTTCGGACCGATTTTGATCGGCTGAAATAAGATGTCGTGTTTCGGATCGCGCGCCATACTCTTCATCCTCAGGCTTCGCCGGCCTTCAGTTTATTTGGGAAGGACTCGCCCCCCGAGGCGAGGAACTCGTATCATATTCTCGGTCGATCGGCGCTTGCCAGGTAACCCCTGCGCCCTTCGCGAGTAATCGGCGTCACGAGGGGAATGTGCGAGCATCCGAAATAAATAACATGCTAGTTACTGTAGTGCAAATTAATTGCGTCCAGTGTAAGTTGGCCGGCATGCGCAGGGAAGCCGCAGTCCATGCGTGAGAATGGATCCAATGAGGCCTCGCGTGGCGCGTTCACCTAAAAATCCAAAATCGGGTCCCTCTTTCGCGGCCGACCCGGGCAATGTCGGCCGTCAGCTCGGCGCGGTCGCGCGCCGCGTGCGCGAAAGCCAGGATTTGACGCTGACGGATGTGGCGGTTTCCGCGGGCATCAGCGCCGGGATGCTCAGCCGTCTGGAAACCGGCCGTGTAACCCCCAGTTTGGAAACCCTGGTCGCCCTGGCGGGTGCACTCGGTGTAAGGCCGGCGCTGCTGCTGCAGCAATTGGGCGGGGATGATGAGGGGGCACAACGGGTTCCTGCGGGCCAGGGACTCGAAGTGGTCCGCCGCGGTACCCGCCGCGGCCATACCTATCATCTATTGGCGGCGCAGCGCGGGCCGAGAAAGTCATTCGAGCCCTTTCTGGTGACGCTGACCGATAAGAGCGAGGTGTTTCCCGGCTTTCAGCACCCCGGCACCGAATTCATCTACCTCCTCGCCGGTTCCCTGACCTACCGGCACGGCAGCCATAGCTACCCGCTCGGGCCGGGTGATTCGTTGAGTTTCCGCGGCGACGTGCCGCACGGCCCCGAAACACTGGACAAGGTACCGATTCGGATGCTGTCGATCATCATCTATGACGAGGAGCACTGAGCTTTCCTGTCATAGGGGCACAGTCTGGACCGGGGCATCAGGCTGGGATTCCCAGGCGGAGCGCAGCATGGCGACGGCCGCATACGCGATGACACACGTGACGGCCCACCGCATCAGTGTGAGGTGAGCGCCCAGCATCTTCACGAGCGGGAACGCCGCGACCGTGCCGACGATTCCGCCGAGAGTGAGCCCGACCGCGACCGCGGGTGCGAAGCGGCCGGAGCGCAGGAAGCCGAGACTCGCCACCGGGATCAACACGCCATCGCTCGCAATCATGATCGGGTAGGCGGCGATCGGATGCATTCCGAGGAACGCCAACAGCGCCATCGAAGGCGCATAGTTACCGATGCCAACACACATGAGCGCGCCGAGAACGAAATTCGCCGCGATCGCCACCGCGAACCGCCAGCCCGCGAGCCCCATTGCCGTGCCGGTCGGCGGGATGATGCCGAGGTTGGTCATCGCGAAGAACCCGGCGGCGAGCAGCAGGGCGACGCCCATGAACACCTGGATCACGCGGCGACGCATCCGGCTGACGATGCCGGCGCCGATCCAGGCGCCGGCCCCCGCACTGATGACCATCGACATCAGAAGGATGGGCTCAACCTGGACCGTCGTGATGAAGAGCGCCGAACTGAAGATAATTCCCACGGCATTGCCGACGTTCAGCGTCCCCGGTATCAGTTCATCGGGCGGATGCCCGCGGAGCTTGAACAACGCCGTAATCTGCGCGTAATTGCCGATGCCAAGCGTATCGAGGAAGCTGGTCACGCCGCCGATCACGACGTCGGCGCTCGATGGACGGACTGGCCAGCGGCGCCTGCGCGTTGCCGTCACCCAGGCGACGACGACGGCGATCTCGACGGCCGTCAGGCAGACATAGACGATCACGAGTGCCGCCGACATAGTTCCCCCGCGACTCATGTCCAACAGTACCAAAATACCTACGGTTCAGGGTGCGTCGATGTCAGCTTCGCTTCCATTTCGGCACCGAAGTAGGCCTGCGGGTTCGAGGGAGTGACGTGTTCCAGGCGTTCGCGCGCCGCGATGGCGGCCTTGGCCGTATCGAAGGCTTCGCGCAATGTGCGAGCATTGGGCAAGGCGTCCCGATAAAATGCTTCGCCGAAGTAGGTCAGATCGCGATCGTTCGAACAGCCGAACGAGGTTCGGTCGGCGGCAGCGGCGGTGATGACGATGGTTTGCGGGTCGCGCAGGGCTTCGATGAAGCCCCCCGCGTAACACGCCGAAATGATGATCACCCGCCACTTGATTCCGGATTCGCGCAGCGCATCGGCGAGATCCTCGTCGGTGAGGTCATTCAGCGGAAGCTGTGAATTGGAGACTGCGATGGCGGGATCCTCTGCACCGTGCGAGGAGATCGACAGGAACAGTACGTCCCGGTCGCGATTCATGCGCGCGCCGAGACCGAGCAGCGCGTATTTCAGTCCGGATAAGGTCGCAAGCGGGTCGCGCTCCAGATCGCGCTCATCGTTGATCAGAGACAGGCTTCGGCCATCGATGGCATAGCGTTCGCCGAGCACGCGCGACGCCAAACCGATTTCCTGCGCGAACACTTTCTCATCGCCGACGCCGGCAAAGCCGAGAAAGAATGCCCTCGGGCTCGGCGACGTGTCATGGCCCATGGCTGCCAGCGATTGGTCGATGCGGGCCGCCTGCCCGAACAACAGGGCCTCGCTGTCGGCGGGCGAGTCATCTTGCCGGGCGGTTTGAGACTCGGTCGGATTCCAAACATCGGGAATGGTGTCCAGGGTATCGGTGGCCCAGGCAAACGCGGCGATGAACAGCAGGCCGGCGCAGGCGGCGGCGCGCTGAGTTTCCCCCGTCACGGCGCGCAGCCCGCGCGCCATGTACAGCAACACGTAAACACCCGCGATGAGGGCCAGGACCGCAAACCAAGAGGGATCCAGCAAAACCGCGGCCACACTGGTGAGCAGCAGCGGCACGGGCACCACTCCCATCGCCAGTGCGAGCGCGGGTCCAAACGCGGGGGTTGGGCGCGCCCGCCATTGCAGTGTGGCGGCCAATCCGAGGACCGCCAGGACGTACCAGGCGAGCAGCGGAATGCCGCCGGCGAAAAACTGCGGGTCCGGCTGCGATTGCCAATGGTCGATCGCAACCCAGGCCGCAAGCCAAGCGATACCCATGATCAGAATCGCCCGTAGGGGATTCCCGGAGGGTACCGACACAAGCGGCCGCAGCAGCCACAGACGCGCCAAGGTTTTCAGCCATCCTTGCGGAGGCGTATCGTTGCCCGTTGGAATCTCACTCATGGTGAACCGATAATAGCAGCAGACGGCTAGGGCGCCCCCGCGGTGTAGCAGCTCTGCCGGCAACGAATTGCTTTGGGATGTTGGAGAGTTTATGGCTTTGTATAAGTTGGGCGATGTTTCCCCGGTGGTGGCGCTCAGCGCATACGTTGCTCCGAGCGCCTCGGTCATCGGCAACGCGGTACTCGCCGAGCACAGCAGCGTGTGGTTTGGCGCGACCCTGCGCGGGGATAACGAGACCATCAGCATCGGCGCCGGCAGCAATGTGCAGGATGGAGCCGTCATGCATACGGATCCCGGCTTTCCGCTGACCATCGGACCCCATGTCTCCGTCGGCCACCAGGCCATGCTGCATGGCTGCACCGTGGGCGAAGGCTCGCTCATCGGTATTCAGGCGGTCGTGCTGAATGCGGCCGTCATCGGCAGGGGCTGTCTGGTGGGTGCCGGTGCCGTCATTACCGAGCGCAAGGTCTTCGCCGACGGCACCCTCATCCTGGGAGCGCCCGCCAAGGTGGTGCGTGAGCTGACCGCCGAGGAGCGGGAGAATCTTTTGAAAGTCGCGGCAAACTACGCCGCACGCGGCGCGTACTATCGAGATCACTTGCAGCTGATAACTGAACGCAGATAACTGAACACCAACACGCGAGTTACGAGGAGAAGCGAATGTCGGACGACCAGGCTCGGGACTTGAGCAGGCGGGAATTCGTGCAAGGGACGGTCTCAGGTTTGGCACTGGCGGCGGCTCCGGCCGCGGTGCTTGCTGCCGCTTCCGCCAAGGATGCCGACAAGGCCGCGGTATTGGCGCAGATACCCAGGATGCACGCCGAGAACGTGATGCGGCTGCAGGAGTGGATCGCGCTGCCGTCGATTGCGGCAGAGAACCGCAATTATCCGCAAGGTCCCGAGTACATGGCCAAGCTTGCACGCGACGCCGGCTTTACGGGCGTGAAGCTCATCCCCACCTCGGGCAAGCCCGGAGTGTTCGGCAAGATCGACGCCGGCGCGCGCACGACGATGGCGATCTACTTTATGTACGATGTGAAACAGTTCGTGCCGGAGGAGTGGAGTTCACCGCCGCTCGAGGCCCGCTTGGTGCAAAAGGCCGGTCTCGGCACCGTTTGCATGGGCCGCGGCGCGGTCAACCAAAAGGGACCCGAGAACTCATTCCTGAGCGCATTGATGGCGTTCAAGGCGGCGGGGAAGAAATTGCCGGTGAACCTGGTGCTGGTGTGCGAGGGCGAGGAGGAGATTGCCTCACCGCATTTTCACGAGGTGATAGCGCACCCCGACGTGCTGCCAGACATCCAGAAGTGCGTCGGCGTATTCATGCCCGAGGCGGGGCAGGATCGCGACGGCGGGGTGGAGGTATCCTTGGGCGCAAAGGGCGTCGTGGAACTCGAGTTGGTATCGAGCGGGGAAGCGTGGGGCCGGGGGCCGGCGCACGATGTGCATTCGAGCCTCGAGGCGCAAGTGGATTCGCCGACCTGGCACCTGGTGCAGGCATTGAACACCTTGATTGAGCAGGACGGGCACACCCCGGCCGTCGCGGGATTCTTCGATAAGGTGAAACCCTTGACCGCGGCACAGGAACAGATGATCCGCGAGCATGCGGCAAAGACCGCCGAGGCCGGCGTGAAGCAGGCGCTGGGAGTGCAGCACTGGATCCGCGACAAGAATTGGCTGGACTCTCTGATGCTGCTCGAGTCGCAGCCGACGATCAACATCGAGGGGCTGGTGGCGGGCTATACCGGACCTGGCGGGAAGACGGTGCTGCCGCACAGGGCGGTGGCCAAGATCGACATGCGGTTGGTGCCTGACATGACCGCGTCCGATACTCTCGCCAAGCTGAAGGCGCATCTGGCCAAACACGGATTCGCCGACATTGAAGTCAATATGAGCGGCGGCTACGACCCCACGCAAACCGATGTCGGTAGCAAGCTGATTCAGGCGCAGCTGTCGACCTACCGCAAGCTGGCGTTGGATCCGCAGCTGTGGCCGCGCTCCGCGGGATCATGGCCGGGTTACGTTTTCACCGACGCGCCCTTGAGGCTGCCGGCCGGACATTACGGACTGGGTCATGGCACCGGCGCTCACGCTCCGGATGAGTACTACTTGATCGAGTCCACCAATCCCAAGGTGCAGGGACTGGACGGGGCAATCGCATCGTTCGTGGAGTATCTGTATGCGCTGGCGTAACGTGCCGCACGCCGACGTTGTAGGTCTACGGTCGTCAACCTACGACCGTAGACCACGTGGGCTCAACGGCACTATAGCTGCGCGACATCCGCCGCCCGCTCGTCGATGCCGTCGCGGCAGGTGATTGCGTCGACACTGACTTTGACCACATCGGTCGTGTGGCGGCCTTCGGCAGTATCGAAATACTGACGGTCCACGGCAATCGTGCGATGGGCGAGCGGCGACACGCTGTAGCCGACGTGCTTGATCTCCGAGCGGGTCGTGCCATCGGCTGTCTTCCAGTCCACCCGGTAGCGGATCATGCCGCTGCAGCCGTTTGTGCCGCATCGCTCGGCATTGATGCCGAAAGCAATGCGGAACTCGTCCTTGTTCAGACGCATGATCAGAGGATCTTGGGTCAGAGAGACCGAGCGCTGCGAGGGAGGGGCGGCGCCAGCGGCGGCGCTCATCGTCAAAACGGCCAAGAGGGCCAGCGGGATCATCTTCATGGTTACTTCCTGTTTACTGCGCATGGAGAAGATTGCGCTCGTCGAGAATATAGCGGCGACACCTTGCAGCGACAAACGACGAAATCTCGCGCAATGCTGGAATTTGCTCATGTGTCGCGCTCAGCCGACCGCGGAGGCGCGAAGCGGCGGGCGCGGGGCGTCGGCGGCCTCAGCGGGGCGGCTTTTCGTCCGATTTGTCTATCGGCTTATCATGCGATTTGTTCGACTTATCAGACTTCATCGCATCGGACACGTTCTTGGCGCTCTCCTTGGATGCGGCAGCGACTTTTTTCGCTCCTTCCTTCGATGCGGCCGCCACCTTGTGTGCGACTTCTTTCGCCGCTCCGGCCACTTGGTGTGCGGCGTCCTTGGCCGCCTTCGCCACGGCCCTGGCGTCGCGCTTGACTGCCGCGCCGACGGCTTTGGTATCGGCCGACACCGTCGCGGACGCGTCGGCCGGCGGGTCGTCCGCCGCCCAAGCGGCAAATGCGGGTGCTGCCGCCAGCACGGCACTCAGGGATACGGACGCGAAGCCGAGCACGCCAGCCCCTGCAAAAAATTTTGTCATGATTTTCGCCGCCGCTTCCCGCTAATCGAAGACGTTGCCGTATTGCTCCCGAAGAACCGTTTTCTGTACTTTGCCCGTCCCTCCCACCGGCAGCGAGTCCAGAAATATGACCTCATCCGGCACGCATAAGCGGGCTAGCTGCTTCGACAGGAACTCCAAAATCTCCACCCGCTCCAGCGCACGGCCCTGCTTGCGCACGACGAACAGCAGCGGTCGCTCCTGCCATTTTGGATGCTTCACGCCAATGACGGCCGCGGCAGCCACCGCCGGATGACCCATGGCGGCGTTTTCCAAATCGATCGAACTGATCCATTCGCCGCCGGTCTTGATCAGGTCCTTGGTGCGGTCTCTGATCTGCATCACGCCGTGCGCATCGATGGTGGCAATGTCCCCGGTTGGGAACCACCCCGCCACGAGAGGCGAGGATTCGCTCTTGTAGTAACGGCTCACGATCCACTGGCCGCGCACCATGAGTTCGCCCTGCGACACACCGTCGCGCGGCAATTCATCTCCCTGCGCGTCCACGACTTTGATTTCCACGCCGAACACCGATTTTCCCTGTTTCGCGATGACGGAATGTCTTTCCGCGGGCGGCAACTTCATCTGCCCGCAATCGAGGCTGCTCAGCGTCGCCACTGCCACGGTCTCTGTCATTCCCCAGCCCTGCCGAACCTCGATGCCGTAGCGGTCGCTCAGCGCGGCGATCAAGGGGCGCGGCAGGGCGGAACCGCCTCCGATCACCCGCTGCAGAGTCGAGAAGCGCAAATCGTTTTGTTCCAGGTGTTGCAGCACGCCCAGCCACACCGTGGGAACGCCGGCGCTGACGGTGACTCTTTCGGCTTCGATCATGCGGTACAGGGCGGCGCAGTCCGGGCGCGGACCCGGCAGCACCAGTTTCGCGCCGGCGATCAAGGCGGCATAGGGAATGCACCAGCCGTTGATGTGGAACATCGGCACGATGGGTAGAACGGTTTCCCGCGCAGACAGGCCCAATATTCCGGGCATGCATATCGTGATGGCGTTGAGCATCACGGCGCGATGCGAATACAGGGCGCCCTTGGGATTTCCAGTCGTTCCGGAGGTATAGCAGAGCACCGCGCCGGCACGCTCGTCGAACTCCGGCCACTCGAATCGCGCGTCCTGCGCACCGATCAATTCCTCATAGCAGCGAAGATTGGCGATGCCCTCGACGACGGGCATGTTCGCCGCGTCGCTGAGACAGATCCACGTCTCGACATTCGGACACCGGGGCGCGATTTCCCCGATCAGTGCGGCGAAGGTTGTGTCGAACAGTATTACCCGGTCTTCGGCATGGTTGATGATGTAGGTCAATTGCTCGGGATGCAGGCGGGGGTTGCAGGTGTGCATCACCATGCCGCTGCCGGAGACCGCGTAGTAGGCTTCCAGATGACGATGGGTGTTCCAGGCAACGGACCCGACCGCGCAACCCGCATCCAAACCCAGGTGCCGCAATGCGTTTGCCAGTCGCCGGACCCGCACCGCGCATTCGGCAAAGGTGTAGCGAAAGGCCAGATCATGACCCTCGTGAGAGACGATCTGCGTATCGCCGAATTGCGCCGCGGCATGCTCGATGATCCCGGAAATGAGCAAAGGCCGGTCCATCATCAGTCCAGGCTGCAGCATCGCTAATGTCTCCCGGGAGGCCTCAAGGGTGCGCGGCCGCGCCCTCCTGCTCTCGATACGCCATCCAACTCTGGTCGATCAGGTACGCATGGATATTGTCGACATCCTGCACGCTGAGTATGTCGTCGAAGCGTTCCATGCCCGCGGGCGCCAGCACCCCCTTCAGCACGATGTCCTTGAAGGCCGCATGCAGCCCGTCATTGAGTCTGCGCAGATCGGGCGTGCTGCTCGGTCCGAGCACGTGGCAGCGCGAGCACTCTTGGACGAACATGACCTCGCCGGCGTCGATTTGGGCTTTGCTTGCAGTCGCGACCGGCGGCTTCGGAAACGGATCTTCCACGCGCGCAGGCGGCAGGGGAACCGTCCCTCCGCCGAGCCTGAAAGCGATGATGCGGTTGATGTTCTGGTACTTCAGCGCGGCGCTGCTCGGAGGGATCGGGCCTACGGTGATTGCCGTGCCCCCGTATCCTGCCTGAACGGCGACGAACTGTTCGCCGTTGATGGCATAGGTCATCGGAGCCGCCATGAGATGGCTGCCGGTCTTGATGACTTTCAGCACCTGCCCGGTATCGGCGGCGTACACCCAAAGCTCGCCGCTGCCGCGGCCTTGGAATACCAAATTCCCGGCCGTCGACATCACGCCGCCGTCATAACCTCGAATCCCGGAGGAGGTTTCATGCTCCCAGACAGTCTTTTGCGCCACGGGGTCCCAGGCACGCAGTAGCTCGCGCACCAGGTTCACCTTGCGTGTCGCCTTGAGCGATTGCAGGTCCGGCAACGGTCCATACAGGCTTTTCAACGCGGCCGCATCGTAGGTGTCGTCGGGATAGACTCCCTGGACCGTGAAGAAACCGTCGAGGAATTTCATCCTTCCGCCGTTATGCAGCATGTCCACCCAGACCGCAGACTGATCGATCACCGGGATGTAGACCAGATGCGTTTGCGCACTATAGGACATGGGATTCCAGGTGTGGCCGCCCGACCAGGACGGGTACACGTTCTTCGGCGAGGAATACCAATCGGCGGCCCGTGTTACCACGGGCCGGCCGGTCTGCATGTCGATATGTGACGCCCAGTTCACGTAGGTAAAATTCCGGGCGGACAGCAGCTTGCCGCTCTTGCGGTCGAGAACGTAGAAAAAACCGTTCTTGTTTGCCTGCATGATGACCGGCCGCGACACGCCGTCGACGGTCAGGTCCGCCAGTATCAGTTTCTGCACGGAATCGTAGTCCCAGCTGTCACGCGGCGTGGTCTGGTAGTACCAGGCCATGCGCCCGGTCGTGGCATCCAGAGCGAGGAGGGATGCGGTGAACAAGCTGTCGAGCTTCGCCGGTCCGAGCTGGCGCAGATCGTACGGCGCCGCATTGGCCGTGCCGAAGTAGACCAGATTCAAGGCTGGATCATAGGCGAACCCATCCCACGCAGTACCGCCGCCGTTGAACTCGGGCTTGCGGTGGGAATCCCAGGTCTTGTCGGCCTGCGCCAGCTCGGGATTCTCATAGGGCTTTCCGACGGCCGGCGGTACGGTGTAGAAACGCCATTTGAACTCGCCGGTTTCCAGGTCGTAGGCTGAAACGTAGCCGCGCACCGCCGTATGGCCCATGTCGGCGCCGCTGTTGCCGATCACGATCACGGAACCCGCGATTTGCGGCGCACCGGTGCTGGAGTAGGGCAGCGTGTGGTCGGTGATGGTGTCGGCTACCCAAATTTTCTTGCCCGTCGCGGCATTGAGCGCATGCAGGCGGCCATCGACCGAGGCCACATAGACCTTGCCCTTCCAAACGGCCACTCCGCGATTGACCAGATCGCAGCAGGGGTGCCGGCCTCTGAAATAGTCGGGTTTCGGATCATAGCGCCACAGTTCCTTGCCCGTGGCGGCATCCACCGCGTACACATAGCCCCAGGTTCCCGAGGTGTACATGATCCCGTCGATGACGATGGGAGTCGCTTCCTGGCCGCGCATAGGTTCGCCCAGGTCGTACTGCCACGCGAAACCCAGCTGCTTGACGTTCTTCGCGTCGATGTTCGCCAGAGGCGAGTAGTAGCTGCCGTCCTTATCGCGACCGCCGGTGAACCAGTTCTGCGGCTCTTTGTCCGCCGCTACCAGTCGCGCAGCGTCGAGGTTGCCCGGCGCCTGGGGCGAGGGTGCGGCCGTCGCCGGCACGATGGTCAACGCCAGCATCAGTAACAGCGCCGAGCGCGTCAGTTGGGTGCCGGCGCGGGCCGAGCAGAGACCGGCGAGCGTTGGGTATCGGAGCAAGATCTATTCTCCCAGGTGATGTCGATTTATTGTTGGCGCAGTCTAATACGGACAGGCCGATGAGCGCATCCACGCCACCCCGCCAAGGGCACTCGATTTGCCCCCGTCTAGACGGTGATGTACATCCTGCGCGGTGATGTACGTCGGCCAGTGCGCACGGTCAGGGGGGATAAGCAGTGGGAAGCCAACTGATCCGGCCCGTTGGCTTCCCACTGCTTATCCCCCCTGACCTTGTGAACCGGTCAACATTACCGTGCCGCAAGCTCGAGCAATATCTATAGAATAGGCGCCAACGATGAGACGACGGATTTGAAACCAGTGACATTGAGGACGCCGGCGCAGCTGGCGGCGGCGGGGCTGATTGGCGCCGATGACCTCAAGAAAATATCCGACGTCGCCTCGACATTCGACATCGCGATCTCTCCTCAAATGCAAACCTTGATCGATACGGATGATCCTGCGGATCCCATCGCGGCGCAGTTCGTGCCAAGGGACGCGGAATTGTCCTGCTTGCCTGAGGAACTCGAGGATCCCATAGGCGATCATGCCCATACTCCGACGCCGGGTATCGTGCATCGTTATCCGGATCGAGTGCTGCTCAAACCCGTGCATGCCTGTGCCGTCTATTGCCGCTTCTGTTTCCGCCGGGAAATGCTCGGGACCGGCGCGGAGGCGCTCGATGAGGACTCTCTGGAGCGCGCGCTCGACTATATTGAATCCCAGACCGCCATCTGGGAGGTCATCCTCACGGGAGGAGATCCGCTCATCATGTCACCGCGGCGCATCGGTCGGATTACGCGCCGCCTGGAGAGCATCGGACATGTGGGTGTGGTGCGATTTCACACGCGAATTCCGGTCGTCGCCCCCCATCTCGTCGATGACTCTCTCATCGGCGCGCTGTGCACAAAAAAGGCGACGTTCGTCGTGTTACACACCAACCATGTTCAGGAGTTGTCCGACGACGCCCGGCAGGCGTGCGCCAAGCTGATTGATGCCGGCATCCCCATGTTGAGTCAAACGGTGCTGCTGAACGGGGTCAATGCCGACGCACAGTCGCTGCAGGCGCTGTTCCGGGCGTTGGTGGAAATCCGCATCAAGCCGTATTACTTGCACCACGGTGATTTGGCCAGAGGAACGGGGCACTTTAGAACGTCCATCGCCGCGGGCCAGGAACTCATGCGTTCGCTCCGAGGCCATGTCTCCGGTCTATGCCAGCCGCAGTATGTTTTGGACATTCCCGGCGGCCACGGCAAAGTACCCATTGGGCCGCAATATCTGATGGAACTAGGTCAGGCGAACTACGCCGTTTGCGATTACCGTGGAAACTCTCACCATTACCGGGACTCCATTCCTCCGTAGTTTTGCCTGTCGCGCCGCTCAATCCTCTTCCAAACGCTGATCTGACGGTTTCATCGAAAATCCTTCAATGGCCTGGTGTGCAGGCAAAACGCATGCTCGGGGCCAAAGGGCCCCGAGCATCATCTAAGCGCTATCGCTCGAGCCGGTCGATCTTCGATCCCTCGACCGACGCATCGCCGATCAAACCGTTCTCGCCGAACACGAAAGCAAGGATGGGTTTTTGCAATGTTTGGGTGTCGTAGCTGCCCCCGCCGCCGTCCGTGAGCACGGCAACGCCAGTATCGGCGCCGATAGACCAGCCATGACTGTTCGTGAATTTATCCAATGCTTCCTGATTCATGAACAAAATGACTTCCTTGTGCGTAGCCAGGCCAAGCGTCAAGCCGACGGAGCCAGAAGTCACGCTGTAATAGGCCACATTCTTGCCATCGACGCGCAGCGCGCCTTCACCGTATTGGCCGCCGACGCCGATGCCGCCCTTGGTAATGCGTGGAAATACCAGTACGCCCTTGGCCCTTGCCACCAGGTCCTTATGCTTTGGATTGAGCTGATAAAACTGATGCATCGTGACGTGCACGCGCTGATCGATCTCAGCCTTGGTGGCAGCGAGTGATACGGAACTCAAGAGCAGAGCGGCAATCGCGAAGCTCGATGCTGCGTATAGATTACGAAGTTTCATAACTGCTTTCCCTAAATGTTATTGGTAACGAACCCCTGTGATTCTATTTCAAAGCGGACGCACAGAGCGCGCGTCGTACTGTAGGCGTTTGCTTACGGCCCGAGCGCAATCATGGCTTGGCATACTGTATTTCTCGACTGAGCCGCCCGAATTGTGGGGCTCAGGGACGGGTAGGTTTGTGCACAGCCGCAGCGACCGCGCCCTTGGCCTGTTCCAACGTCTGCTGCAGTTGGGCAATCAACGCGCGAGCGCGCTCAGGGGTCAAGCCGGAGTAAGCGCCTCGGGCGGCTTCAGGCACGTGTGCCATCGGATCGCCCTGCGACTGAAATACATACAAATCGAACAGCGAGCGCCACCCCTCCCGCACAGCCGGCGGTAGATCCCGGATGGTCAACAGAGCATGCAGCATCGTCAGGTAAGGTGACATCAGCTGTGCCGGCCAGGACTGCCACCAGAAGTTCATCATCAAACCGAAGGCGTCCAGAGATTCCGCGTGATGCACCCAGAGACTGGGCATGTACAGGGCATCGCCCGGCCCGAGTTCCGTCCATTCGGCATGCGCCAGCGCCTCACGGAAGCGCGGATAACGCTCAAAATCGGGGTTTTGAAAATCCACCAGGCTGATGGGCGCGCCCGCCGGCGTGCGGTCCAGCGGACCGATGTAAAGATTTTTGATTTGCTCGGTCGAAAATAGCGTGTAACGACGCCGGCCGCTGATGACGCAGGCAACATTGTGCGGCTGATCCCAATGGGCGGCGACCCGCGTCCGATTGCCGATCCAAATCGATGTCTGGCGCGGCGTGTCCGGGGACAGCAAATCCAGCCGGTGCTCGGCCAACAAGCCCGGCAAGTATTCGCCGACCGGGACCGCTCCCGCATACAACGCCGGCGCCTGCGCATTGCCGAACTCATGCAACAAGAAGGCCAAAATTTTCCTCAGAGGCACCCGTTGCTGCGAAAAATTCAGCCCCAATAAATCGTCAGTATAGAAAAAGCGGCCCTGAATTTTGGAGTCCGCCATGAAGGTGGGCACGGGTTTGTCGTTGCAATAGCGATATAGGTAACCGGCAAGGGCGCGCGGCGATTCACGCGAGCATTTGACCGCAGGCCAATGATCGACCAAGCCGCGCAGCACCGCCGGCCGGTTGAGCGGCTCGATCTCGGCATGAAACAAACGCGCGTCGACGCCATGCCATTCCGGCACAGTCTTCATGGCCGACCAAATCGAGGAGTCCGCGGATTCAGCGGATGTCTGTCCCATCGCTACATTTTGACAGAATGTTTGGATGAGAATCGACCTGCCATCCGCAACCATCACTACCGATACTGTAAGATCTCGCTGAATTCCCGTCCGTATTAGAGGATGAACCGCATGAAATTGACCATCAGTATGGCGATGATGCTTCTGAGCGCGACGGCGGTCCTGGCGGATCCGCCCGCCAAGCCTCTCGTCACCTCGAAACCCGTCAAGGTCACTTCCGCGGACGCCGCCGGCCCGGTGTTTTCGAGCAAGACGGCCGTCAAAGAAAGCGGGCCGGACGGCCCGGCCACCGACGTGCTGCTGCTCAGGTCCAAGGACAGTAAAGTCGAGATGGGACTCTACGACGCCGGCCCCTCCGAGCAGGACATCGATTCCTACGAGGACGATGAATTCATGTTCTTTCTCTCCGGGGGCGTGACGCTGACCTCGGCAGACGGTACGGTGCTCGAGGCCCATGCAGGCGAGGGCGTTGCCATGCCCAAGGGTTGGAAGGGCCACTGGTCGACCAAGGGCTACAAGAAGTACTACGTGACGTACACAGGCGGCGCGAAGCCGAAGTAGGTCGCCAAGGCGCAGTGCACGCCCGGCGTGGCGTCATTGAGGACCGATGCGGTACTCGCTCTGTACCAATCCGCTCGGGTAGTGCCGTGTCGCGACGTGACGCAGCGGCACATCCTGCGCCAGGGCGCCGAAGAGCGGAATGCCTTCTCCGATCAGCACGGGCACGCGCGTCACCACGAGATGTTGGATGAGCCCGGCGCGCAGAAATCCTTGGATGGTGATGCCGCCGTCTACATACAGATGCCGGGCACCGCTCGCTGCCAGTCTCGCCACGATCCTCGGGCAGAAAATCCAGATCGCCGTTGAGTCGCGCAATGAAGCCGTCGACACTGGTGCCTACGAATACGGACGCGATCATATTGACCTCCCGGCTGGAACTCGCGCATTGAGGCGTTGCACAATGCGCAAATCATTTGCGCCACAGTTAAAATTTCGTTTATATTCTCCCATGGTAACTCCCCTGCCAAACCGGTGTCGCGCCAGCGAATTTCGTTAAGTCCGCATGCCCTACCGCCTACTTCGTTTCGGTCTGTCGCGCAAGCACCCTGAGCCTCGCATGTTTACGCGCCATGAGTCGTTGAAGGCGGGTTATGACGTGGTGATCATCGGGGCGGGCGGCCATGGCTTGGCGGCGGCGTACTACCTGGCGAAGGATCACGGCATTCGCAATGTGGCCGTGCTCGAGAAGGGCTATCTCGGCGGCGGCAATACCGGCCGCAACACTACCATCATCCGCTCGAACTACCTCACTCCCGAAGGAGTGAAATTCTACGATGAGAGCCTGCGGCTGTGGCAGGACCTCGCCACGGACTTCGATTTGAATTTGTTCTATTCCGCCCGCGGACACTACACCCTCGCGCACACGGACTCGGCGATGCGCACCATGCGTTGGCGGGCGGAGGTCAACAAGCACTACGGTGTGCGCTCGGAAGCCGTCGACGCGGCCTTCGTGAAACGCGGCATTCCGTCCATTGATATGACCTGCGGCGGCCATGCGCCGATTCTCGGCGCCCTGTATCACGAGCCCGGCGCCATAGCGCGCCATGACGCGGTGGCGTGGGGGTATGGCCGCGGCGCCGACCGCCGCGGCGTCGAGATTCATCAACAAACCGAAGTTACCGGGATTCGATTGCAGGGCGGCCGCGTGGCGGGGGTGGAGACCACTCGCGGGTTCATCGCCACCCCGAAGGTGCTGTGCGCCGTGGCCGGGTTCACGCCGCGAATTCTCGATATGGTGGACCTGCACACGCCGATCTACGTGCATCCCCTTCAGGCCATGGTGTCCGAGCCCGTGAAACCTTGGCTCGATCCCATCATCGTGTCGGGCTCGCTGCATGTCTACGTTTCGCAGACGGCGCGGGGCGAACTCGTGATGGGCGCCTCGCTGGACCCTTACGAATTGCATGCCACGCGGCCGACTCTGGATTTCGTCGAAGGTCTGGCCTCGCATATGCTGGATATGTTTCCGTTTCTAAGCGAGGTGAAGGTGAACCGCCAATGGGCAGGGCTCGCCGACATGACACCGGATTTCGCGCCCATCATGGGCGTCACTCCCATCGAGGGATTCTTTCTGGATGCGGGGTGGGGAACCTGGGGCTTCAAAGCGACGCCGGTGTGCGGCAAGACCATGAGCCACACCGTGGCGACGGGGCGCAATCATCCCTTGATCGAGGGCTTCACCTTCGATCGCTTCGCGCGCTACCAGCTCACCGGCGAGAAAGGTGCGGCGTCGGTGGGCCACTGATGAAAATCATGGTGTGTCCCTTGAACGGTCCACGCCCCGTCGCGGAATTCGCCTACGGCGGCGAGATTCGTCGCAGCCCCGATCCGGATACCTGCACCGACGCGGAGTGGAGCAGCTACGTGTTCAATCGCTCCGGTTCCCCGGGCGCGAAGTATGAGTGGTGGTGCCACATTGCCTCGGGCTACTGGTTCGTCGTCTTGCGGGACACCGTGAGCGACGTCGTGATCGCCACTTTTCCGGCGGACGCGGTGCGCCGGGGAGCGTTGCCGCCATGATGCATCGTCTCGACGCGCAAGCGGGTGAGTGGCTGGATCGCTCGGTCCCGCTGCGCTTCACGTTCGAAGGCCGCGAGTATCAGGGGTTTTCGGGAGACACCGTATCGTCGGCGCTCGCCGCCGCCGGCCTGGCGCTGCTGGCGCGCAGCTTCAAGTACCATCGGCCGCGCAGCATCCTCTCGTTCGCCAATCACGACAGCAACACCTTGTTCCAGGTGGACGGGGTGCCGAATGTGCGCGGCGACGTGACCCTGCTGCGCGAGGGCATGCGCGTGTCGGCGGTCAATACCTTCGGCGGCCTGTGGCGCGACAAGGCGCGGGTGCTGGATCGTTTTGCGCGCCTGCTGCCGGTGGGCTTTTACTACAAGGCGTTTCATTCCAGACGGTTGTTCCCGCGGTGGGAGCGCATGTTCCGCGCGCTCACGGGTTTGGGAGAGGTGAATCTCGGCGCTGCTCGTGCGGCGACCCCCAAGCGCTATGGATTTTGCGACGTGCTGGTGATCGGCGCCGGCCCGAGCGGCCTGGCGGCCGCGCTGGCGGCGGCGCAGAGCGGTGCGCAGGTGGTGCTGGTGGATGAATCGTTGCGGCTTGCGGGAAACGGCGCGCCGCCGGCGCTGGTCGGCGAAGCGCATCGATCGCCTGCCATTACTCTGTATCCGGCGACGGTTGCAGCCGGCTACTATGCCGATCACTGGGTCGCATTGGCCTCGCCCACGCACCTGACGAAGATGCGCGCCCGGGCCGTGGTGTTCGCCACAGGGGTGATCGAGCAACCGGCCGTGTTCCGCAACAATGATTTGCCCGGCGTGATGCTGGCATCGGGCGCGGCACGGCTGCTGGCGCGCTACGGCGTCGCTCCCGGCCGCAGGGTGGTGATCGTCGCCGGCAATCTGGATGCATACTCGACTTGCCTCGAGTTGCACCGGCGCGGCGTGCCGGTTGCCGCCATCGTCGAGCTGCGTGCGGCGCCGGAGAGTGATGCAGCCGCGACCTCCTGCGCCGCGCTGGGCATTCCCATCCTGCAAGGGCATGCTCCCCAAGAGGCCATTCGCGGTGCGGACGGCGGTGTCGCGGGAGTGTGGGCCGCGCCGTTGAGCGCGGCCGGCCATATCGATGTGAATGCACGGCGGCGCATCGATTGCGACGCGATATTGATGAGCGTCGGATGGGCGGCTGCATCTCAGCTATTTCTCCAAGCCGGCGGCAGCACGCAATTTTCCGAGGAGCTGCAGCAATTCATCCCGAAGGAGTTGCCGCCGGGGATTTATGCGGCCGGCCGGTTGAACGGCGTCTACGAGATCGAATCGCGGCTGGCCGACGGCCGGCGCGCGGGATCGCAGGCGGCCGCGCATACGGGGTTCGGCACGCCAAGCAACGGCGCCGTTGCTCGCAGCGCCCGTTGTCCCTCGCATCGCTTCCCCATCATCGACCATCCGCAGGGCAAGAATTTCGTCGATTTCGACGAGGACTTGCAGGTTAAGGATCTGGAGAATGCGGCGCAGGAAGGATTCGATTCCAGCGAGCTGCTCAAGCGCTACAGCACGGTGGGCATGGGTCCCTCGCAGGGCAAGCATTCGAGCATGAACGCATTGCGCGTTCTCGCGCGCTATCGCGGCGTCGGAGTGGAGCAGCTCGGCCTGACCACGTCCCGGCCCATGTATCACCCCGTGCCCATGAAGCTGCTGGCCGGCCGCAGTTTCCATCCGGAGCGGCGCACCCCCATCGATGCGCAGCATGCCGCCTCGGGCGCGGTGTGGATGCCGGCGGGCAACTGGCGGAGGCCCGAATACTATGCGGTGTCCGGCGAGAGCCGCGCACAGAGCATCGAGGCCGAGGTCCATGCGGTGCGCAACGGCGTCGGGCTCATCGATGTGGGCACGCTCGGGAAAATAGAGGTTTACGGCCCCGATGCGGCCGAACTGCTGGACCGCGCGTACACCGGCCGGTTTTCCGATTTGAAAATTGGCATGACCCGCTATGGGCTGATGCTGGACGAGGCGGGAGTCATCATCGACGACGGCGTCATCGCGCGTCTGGGCCCGGAACTTTTCTATTTCACGACCACCACCGGCGGTTCCGCGACAGTGTTCCGTGAATTGCTGCGGCTCAACGCGCTGTGGGGGCTGGATTGCGCACTGGTCAATGTCACAGGCCATCGCGCGGCGTTCAATTTTGCCGGGCCTTCGAGCCGCGAGATCTTGCAAGGATTGACGGATATCGATTTGCGGGACGAGGCATTCCCCTATTTGGCGGTGCGGCCGGGCAATGTTGCCGGCTCCCCGGCCCGCCTGATGCGCGTCGGCTTCGTCGGCGAACTGGGTTATGAAATCCACGTACCCGCCGGCCGCGGTCCCGAGGTGTGGCGGGCCTTGTTCACGGCAGGTGTGCCGCGCGGCCTGCGGCCCTTCGGCGTGGAAGCGCAGCGGGTGTTGCGCTTGGAAAAAGGCCATCTCATCGTGGGTCAGGACACCGACGGCTTGACCGACCCCAATGAAGCGAACGCCATGTGGGCGGTGGCCATGAAGAAACCCTTCTTCGTCGGTCAGCGGAGCCTGCGCATCCTGCAGGCGCGGGGGCCTCGGCAAAAGCTGGTGGGCATCGAGCTTGCCGCGACCACACCACTGCCCAAGGAATGCCACTTGATCATCGAGAAGGGCGCGATTGCCGGCCGGGTCACCAGCGTCGCTCATTCGCGAGCGTTGAACAAGTCCATCGGGCTTGCCATGCTGTCTCCTGAACTGGCGCAGGTCGGACGCGATATCGAAATTCGCCTCGACGGCGGCGGGATGCTGGCGGCACGAGTCGCGGCCGCCCCGTTTTATGACCCGAAGAATCTGCGGCAAAAGGCCGGGGCGGCCGCATGAGCGCTCTGGCTCTCGAAGTTCGTGAACACCGTGACCGGGTGGGCCTCAAGGGCCCAAAGGCCGCGGAATGGTTGGCCGCGAACGGGGTTCCTTTGCCGGCGGCACCCAATAGTTGGGCTCACTCGGAACCCTCTCTGTCCGATCCGCTATTGGTGGCGCGTCTCGGCGCGTCCGAGTTCTTTCTCGAGGGCGGTGTGGGCGGAACGGCGCTCGAGCGGATTTCACGGTCCCTGGACCGGCCCCAGCCCGGCGTGTACCCCGTGATACGCGAGGACTGGGCCTTTCTTCTCGGCGGCGAGGGTGTTCACGAGGCGCTCGTGCAGGTTTGCAACGTGAATTTCGCGGCGCTGCCGCTCGACTCGCACCCCGTGATCATGACGTTGATGATCGGCGTTGCGGTATTGGTCGTGCCGCAGAAAGAACGATACCGGATCTGGTGCGATCCGACTTTCGGTCCTTACATGAGCGAGTCGTTGGGCGCGGTGGTCATTGAATGCGGCGGTAGTTACAGGGGGGCATCGGGATGAATCAGCAGCAGGCAAAGAAATTTTTCGAAGAGCACAAGATCCGTTACGTGCTGGCGCAGTTCGTGGATATTCACGGCGCTGCCAAGGCCAAGGCGGTGCCGGTGGAACATTTGGAGATGGTGCTCACCGATGGGGCGGGCTTCGCCGGCTTTGCACTATGGGGCTTCGGCATGGGACCCGAAGGACCCGACTACATGGCGGTCGGCGATCTGTCCACGCTGCAGGATATTCCGTGGATGCCGGGCTATGCGCGCATCATTTGCAATGGCGTGGTCAACAAAAAACCTTACCCCTACTGTTCCCGGGTGGCGCTGCAAAAGCAAACCGCCCGTCTCGCAGAACGCGGACTCACACTGTACACCGGCATCGAGCCTGAGTTCATGCTGCTGTCGCGACAGGCGGACGGCAGCTTGGGGCCCGCGGATCCCACCGACAATCTCGACAAGCCCTGCTACGACTACAAGGGCCTGTACCGGAGCCGTGAGGTGCTCGACGAAATGGTGGCGGGGCTGCGTGCCGTGGGCGTCGATGTGTATCAAATCGATCACGAAGACGGCAACGGCCAGTTCGAAATCAACTTCACCTACGCCGATGCGTTGAAGTCCGCCGACAACTTCACCTTCGTCAAGATGGCGGTGAGCGAGATTGCCCACAAGCACGGCCTGACCGCGACGTTCATGCCGAAGCCGTTTGCCAACCGGGCCGGAAGCGGTGCGCATTTCCACGTTTCAGTGGGTTCGGCGAAGCAAAAAAACGCCTTCTACGACAAGAACGACAAGTCGGGCATGGGTCTGTCGGCCATGGCTTATCACTTCCTTGGGGGCGTGCTGCAGCACGCGCGCGCGCTGTGCGCCGTTGCGGCGCCGACCGTGAATTCGTACAAGCGGCTGGTCGTAGGACGCGCTCTGTCGGGCGCCACCTGGGCTCCCGCGTACATCGCCTACGGCGACAACAACCGCACTGCCTGCGTCCGTGTGCCGCATGGGCGTTTGGAAATTCGGCTGCCGGATTCCGCGTGCAATCCCTATCTCGTATCGGCCGCTCTGATCGCAGCGGGGCTGGACGGCATCGATCGAAAGCTAGATCCGGGCCCGCCGCAGAACATCAATCTGTACCAGCTGTCGCTGGAAGACTTGGCGGCCAAGGGCATCAAGCTCCTGCCGCAGTCGCTCAACGAGGCCGTCGACGCGCTCGAAGCGGATACGGTGATTCGTGATGGTTTGGGGGCGGATCTCGCGCACGAATTCATCCGTCTGAAGCGCATGGAATGGACCGAGTATTCGCGCCACGTGTCGGATTGGGAATCACGCCGCTATCTGGAATTCTTTTAGGAGCTGCAGCATGTGTGGAATCGTCGGTCTTCTGCTCAAAAATCCTGCGCTGCGCGGTCAGCTCGGCGCGCTCATGGTGCCTATGCTGGTGGGCATGACCGAGCGCGGTCCGGATTCGGCGGGGCTGGCCGTGTACTCCGCGCCGGTGTCGGAGCAGCACCACAAACTCAGTTTGTACAGCGGGCAGAATGCGGTCGATTGGGCGGAATTGCTTGCGAAGATAGCGACCGACTTTGCCCACGCGCACGAGATCTCTGCGCGCGGCAATCACGCGGTGCTGACCAGCGCGGCCGATCCGGACCAGCTCGCTGCATGGCTGGCGCGCAATGAGCCGCTGATTGCCGTGCTCTCAGTGGGGCGGTCGATCGATTTGTATAAGGATGTGGGTGCTCCGGCGGATATCGCCGAGCGTTACCATTTCAAATCCCTGCAGGGCTCCCATCTGGTCGGGCACACTCGAATGGCGACCGAATCGGCCGTCACGCCGGCGCATGCGCATCCATTCACGGCCGGCCGCGACTTTTGCCTGGTGCACAACGGCTCGCTGTCCAATCCGCATCTGGTGCGCAAGCGATTGGAGCCGCTCGGTATCGAGTTCGAGACGGACAACGATACCGAGGCCGCCTGCCGTTTCTTCGAGTGGCGGCTGCGCGAAGGCGACGACTTGAAAACGGCGGTGCAGCGCGGCTTCAGCGAACTGGACGGATTTTTCACTTTTCTGATGGGCACCGATACTGAGCTGCTGATCGTGCGCGACGCGTTCGCCTGCAAGCCGGCGGTGGTCGCCGAGACCGACGATTATGTCGCCATCGCCTCGGAGTTTCGTTCGCTGGCTCACCTGCCGCACATTTCGCATGCAACTCTGTTCGAGCCCAAACCGGAGGAGATCTATTCATGGCGAATTTGAAGCCGTTGCCGAAGCTTCGCGAATTCGATCTCGCCAGGGACAGCTTGCGGGACTTGAATTTCTTTCTGCACAAGCAGGCGGCCGGCGAAGGTGTGTCGCAGATTCAGGTGAAGAATCCCGACGGCGCCCATTCCATTGCCTGCGGGCTCGATGCCGATCTCGACGTGCAGATTCACGGCCATGTCGGCTACTACGTGGCGGGCATGAATAAACAGGCCTCGGTCACGGTGCACGGCAATGCCGGTCCGGGCGCTGCGGAGAATATGATGTCAGGCCGCGTGCACGTCCGAGGCTTCGCCTCCATGGCCGCGGGCGCTTCCGCGCATGGAGGCCTTTTGATCATCGACGGCGATGCGTCTCTACGCTGCGGAATTTCGCTCAAGGGCGCGGACATCGTGGTGGGTGGCAGCGTCGGCAGTTTTTCCGCCTTCATGGCGCAGGCGGGGCGCATCGTGATCTGCGGCGACGCTGAGGACGCGCTCGGTGATTCATTGTACGAGGCGGTGATCTATGTGCGCGGCAAGGTGCGCTCGCTCGGTGCCGACGCTCGCTTCGAGCCCATGACCGATACCGATCGGGCCGCCGTCAAGAGCTTGCTCGCGCAATCCGGCGTTACGCACGATCCCGCGGAATTCAAACGCGTGGCTTCCGCGAAGAGTCTCTATCACTGGCATGCCGATGCCAATCAGGAGTATTGACGATGACGGTCCCACAGCTCGAGGAATCGGCCGGCTTCGATCGATCGACCATCGACTACATTCAGCGCGCCGCGGCGAGCGGTCTGTATGAAATCCGGGGACTGGGCGCGAAGCGCCGCGTGCCGAATTTCGACGACTTGCTGTTTCTCGCCGCCTCGCTGTCGCGCTACCCTCTCGAAGGATATCGAGAGCGGTGCGTAACCAAGACTTTGTTGGGCACGCGCTTCGCGACGCGGCCGGTCGAACTCGCCATTCCGATCACCATCGCCGGCATGAGTTTCGGTGCACTGTCGGCACGAGTGAAGGATGCATTGGGACGGGCCGCAACCGAAGTGGGCACATCGACCACCACCGGGGACGGCGGCATGACCGCCGAGGAGCGCACCTCGTCGAAGACTCTGGTTTACCAATGTCTGCCGTCTCGTTATGGCTTCAATCCGGACGACGTGCGGCGCGCGGATGCCATCGAAATCGTCATCGGCCAGGGCGCCAAGCCCGGCGGTGGCGGAATGCTGCTGGGACAGAAGGTCAATCCCCGGGTCGCACGCATGCGTACCCTGCCGGAGGGCGTGGACCAGCGCTCCGCGTCGCGCCATCCGGACTGGACGGGGCCCGACGATCTGGTCATCAAGATCAAAGAACTGCGCGAGATCACCGATTGGGAGAAGCCGATCTACGTGAAAGTCGGCGCCACCCGCGTGTTCAACGATGTGAAACTTGCCGTGCATGCCGGTGCCGATGTCATCGTGGTCGACGGCATGCAAGGCGGCACGGCGGCGACGCAAACCGTATTCATCGAACACGTGGGCATACCTACGCTGGCCGCGCTGCGCCAGGCGGTGGACGCCTTGGACGACCTCAACATGCGCGGCACCGTTCAATTGGTGATTTCAGGCGGCATCCGCAGCGGCGCGGACGTGGCCAAGGCGATCGCCATGGGCGCCGATGCGGTGGCGATAGGGCAGGGGGTGCTCGTGGCCCTGGGTTGCAACAGCGGTTCTTATATCGCGGATGGCCAGCACGTGTCCGCGCTCGAGGACTACGCGCGGCTCGGCACGGCCCCCGGGTTCTGCCATCACTGCCATACCGGGAAGTGCCCGGTAGGGGTGACGACGCAGGACGCGGCGCTGGAATTGCGTTTGGATCCCGCGGTAGGCGCGAAGCGGCTGAAGAATTACCTGAAGACCGTGAACATGGAATTGACCACCATTGCGCGCGCCTGCGGCAAGCAGGATGTGCACCACCTCGAGAAGGAGGACCTGGTGGCCTTGACCGTCGAGGCGGCCGCCATGGCGGGGGTTCCGTTGGCGGGGACGTCGTGGATACCGGGTCGTTCAGAGTGATTTTCAACAATTGACTATCAGTGCTGCTGAAATCTGCACAGACGCAGCAAGCTAAGGCTGGGCTGCCCACCCAGTTTCTCAGTTCTCCGGAGTATCGCCGCACATGGCACAAATCATGCTGATCCCTTGATCGACAGGTTTACCCACTCAAGAGAGCTTTTCCATGACTGCAGCGGTTAACGACATGAGTATCACCCGCAACGCCGAGTTCGCCATTGATCCCATTTTCACCAATCGCTGGTCGCCGCGCGCTTTCACCGGCGAAGCCATCGACGAGAGAATTCTGTTTACCCTGTTCGAAGCCGCACGCTGGGCACCATCGGCCAATAATTCCCAGCCCTGGCGCTTTATCTATTGCTTGAAGGACTCGCCAAAATGGCCGGTTTTTTTGGGCCTCCTCAGCAACACCAACCGGCGCTGGGCGGCGAATGCCTCGGTGCTGGTGGTACTGGTCTCCAAGACCACGCATATTCGCAACGGCGACACCGAACCGACACCCTTACGCAATCATTCATTCGATTCGGGTGCGGCGTGGGCACTTCTCGCATTGCAGGCGCTGCACAGCGGCTGGCGCACCCACGCCATGGGCGGTTTCAATCGAGACCTGGCACGCGAAGTGTTGAGTGTGCCGGAAGGCTATAACGTTGAAGTGGCCATCGCCATCGGTCGGCAGGCCGAGCACAGCAGCCTGCCACCCGACTTGCAAGAGCGCGAACGGCCCAGTCAGCGCAAGCCTCTCGGCAAGTTCGTTGCCGAGGGCCGCTTTGCTTTTGTGGAATGATCCCTCAGGCCGCTGCCACGCCGCGCGTCAGCACCGCCTCGAGCGCGCGTGCATCGATCCAGTCACGCACGTCGACGGCATTCGGAATGAACTTCCAGCGGTGCAGGAAATGGGCGAAATCCTGCAAGGCAGTGATAGATGCCTCGTTCAGATTCGTCCTCAAACGCAGGTGCGCGTCGGTCCCGTAGGCAGCCGTCACCCAGAACTCGCTGGAATTGCTTTCGCGGGCCAGGAATTGTCTGGTCTCCTCCGGATGCGCCCACGCCCACTCCTCCGCGCGAATCACCTGTTCCACGATGCGTACCGCAGCATCGAAATGGTTGTCGGTCAGATTCCGGTCCACGGTCAACGTGCGCGGCGTGCCATTGTTCGCCCGAATCAGCGGCTCCGGATGCGAGCCGGTGTCGATCACGGTGTGCAGGCCGAAGAGATTGGCGAGATGCGCGGCCGAAGCTCCTTTGAGGAATATCGCATCCACTTCACCGCGCAGCAGTCCCACCAACTCACGTGCCTGACCGCCGCTGCGGCGCCCGCCGAAAATCTGCGTGCCGCCAACGCGTTCCGCGGGGGCATCGCTCTGGCCCGCCGTGATGACATAGTCCACCGTTTCTACGTCGGAGACCTCCAATCCGTCGAGACGCAACGCATTTTCCAGGCCGCGCACGGCTTGGGCTCGCGAGAAATCGATCTGCACGTTTTCCCATTTCGGCAGCCCGAAACGGCGGCCCCGCAGATCCTTCGGTGTTTTGATGCCGGAGTCTTGAAGAGTCAGGATCAATTGCACTTCATCCGCCCAGGACAATCCCAACACACGGGTATCGCGGCCGGCGGAGCGCGCCCAGATGGCAGGAATGTTGCCGCCATGGCGCACCGAGTTCTGCAGGGTGTGGTCGAAATGCGATTCGCGCACAGCCTTGTCGTTGGATTCACGCAGAGATTTGACGATGGTATTGTTTGCACGGAAGCTCTCTTCCAGCCAGCCCTTTTGCAGGGCGATGCCAAGGCCGGTGGGCACCGGGCAGCGCGTGTACCACAGGGTATCGAGATTTGAATGACTCATGAGACCACTCTCCTATGTTTGTTGCCTAATCGCCGATGGAGGCTGCGCTTCGCCGTCAAAAGCGCACCGTGAACGAGCCGCCGACGATGCGGCCTTCCGACCAGGACACCGCATCGCCTCCGAGGTAGATGTTCGACGGCGCGGGGGCCGTCGAATTCGTTTCCAGCAGCGTATGCTGCTTGTAAATCTTGTCGGTCACGTTGTTCACGTAGGCCGTGAAGGTGACCTTGCGAATGTCATAGGACAGCCGCACGTCGCCCAGCGTATAGCCCTGTTGAACCACATTGGGGTCGACTTGATCGTTTGAGTAGAAGTAGTAGCGGCTCGTGTATCTCCAGTCGCTCGCCAGCACCAATTCGTTGCCGTTCGGCAGCCGCCAGTGGTAGTCGCCGTCGAGTACGATCGATAAATGCGGCGATCGGACGAAATTGTTGCCGGCATAGCTGATGCCACCCGTGGTGTACTCGGTGAATTTCGTATTGAGCCAGGCCTGATTCAGGCGCAGGTGCAGATCTTCCAGCGGCAGCGCTTCAATCGTGAACTCCACTCCATTGGCCTTGCCGGCGCCGGCGTTCGTCAGCTGCGATATCCCGGCGGTGACCACGTTCACCTGGATATCGTCGTAATGGTAGAGGAAGGCGTCGGCGTTGGCGGTCAGCCGCCCATTCAACCATTCGCTTTTCGCGCCGACCTCGTAGGAAGTGAGGTATTCGGGCTTTACGACATCGATGTTGGCGGCGGAAGTTGCCGAACTGTTGTAGCCGCCGGCGCGGAACCCGTGCGCATACTTGGCATACACCCTCGCGTGGTCCGTGATTTTGTACTCCGGCGTCGCATCGTAGGTCCAAGCTCCCCAGTTATTCCTTGCGTCCTGTGCGGCGATGCTACTGAGCCCGTTGACAGAGCTTGGCAACCACCAGGCCGCGACATTGTTGTACGGCGAAAGAGGATTGGTTTTGACGACGGGAGCGTTCAGAAGATCGAGGTTGTCGCTTTTGATCTCGTCGGTGTAGCGTACGCCGGCGCTGATGTTGAAGGCATCGGTGAAATTGAAGGTGTTGCTGAAGAACCCCGAATAGCTCTTGGTGTTCTGCAGGAAGCTCGAGAACAGATACCTCCCGCTGACTCCGGTGGGTGTATCGCCGGTGGCGGCGTCCGGCAGCGTCGCCGTCACCGTTTGCGAATTGATGTCTTCCTCGAACAGCATGACTCCCGCCAGCCAGTTCCATCGATCGTCGTGGGGCGCCGCCAGGCGCAGCTCCTCGGAAATCTGCTGTGTGTGACCGGCGTTCCAGCCACGCTGGATTTCAAGAGGCGTGTAGTCGGAATCCGTGAAGACCACGGTCTGGAAGCCTTCGTAGCCGGTGATCGACGTGAGCGTATTGCGGCCGATGGGGCCGTTGATGGTGAGTACCGCGCCGTCCTGACGAACCTGCGTCGTGTTGGGCGCATTTGACGACACCACGCTCGGACTGGGATTCGGCGTATACCCGCCGGGGGTCGTCAACGTGTCCTTGTAGTACTGACCGCCGGGACCCGCGCCGATCACGGTCCAGTCGGTGCCGTTCTCGTCATAGTCGCGGTAATGCAGGTTCAGCAAGGCGCTCCAATCGGGAGCGAAATTGGCCAGAAACTGCACGCGTCCGGCATCGTCGTGGAACTGCATTTCCGTATTGCCGGTATAGCTGTTCAGATACGCGCCCGGCGAACTCTCGGAGTGAAAGGACGCCCGGGCCGCGAGGACGTCGTCGATGATGGCACCGCCATAAGCACCCTCATAGAGCTGATCGTCGAACGAACTGTGGTCCACCTTGATGTAGCCGCTGGGGTTGAAACTGGGTTTCGCCGAAATGAAGTCGATGGCGCCGCCGGTGGTGTTCTTGCCCCACAGCGTACCCTGCGGACCTTCCAGGACTTCCACGCGTTCCAGGTCGTACACCGGCTGGCCGGTGGCGTTGACGTTGCTGAAATACACATCGTCGAAATAGACGCCGACCGGACTCTGCACGTCGAAACCCTGGGCCCCGGTGCCGACGCCGCGTATCCACCATCGCGGGCGAGTGGGGGCCGTCTCTCCGGCCGACGTGTCCGCGACCAGGAAGGTGATGTTGGCCGCGGAACTGCCCAGGTCGAGCGCCTGCACTTCGTTGCCGCTGATCGCCGTCACGGTGGTCGGTACCTCCTGAATGGGTTCCGCGCGGCGCTGCGCGGTCACCACCACATCGTCGAGCACTGCGCTGTCATTGGCGCTGGCGAGCACGATATTGGCGCCCGAGGCGGGCGTGACCACAGCGTTATCGGCCGAGGCCACGCGCGCAAATGCGAGCAGAGTGACGCCGCTTACTGTCGCAAGAGCCTGGCGGCGGGTGCCGGGAGCCAAAGACCTGTGGTGAAACAACATGCAATATCCTCACTTCGAAAAAAAAGCTGGCGTGCGTATACGGCGCTCGTTGTGGGTGCCTATTCAGAAAGCGTGCCAAGCGTGAGCGGCGCGTTTTCTCATCGAGGAATAGATATGGAAAACAGCTATTTAAAATTTTCGCTGAGCAGCGGCGGGGAGCGTTTCGAAGGGCGTGCCGACGCGCCCTCGATGGGGGCACTGCCGTTAATCACGCAGCGGAGTGCTGATTTTCGTTCAGTGGCGGCAGTGCATATCGATAGATCGATGCGGCATCAGGGTGCGCCGCCTCGGCCAATACGGCCGGACGGCGCAGCGCTGCAAATAAATTTCGTTTGCAGTCAACGACATTCACTTTGTTTGGATAATTCCGCCCTGACGCCATGGCTCGGAGGGCTGCGTGGCATAAAGCTTGCTGAAATATCCAGCACCCTCGCGCAACATGGAACCTCATCATGACCACCAAAAAGCGACAGCTCGCACTCAATGTATTTTTCATGCGTTTCGGTCATCACCCAGCGGCCTGGCGCAGCCCGGGGATCACGGCCACGGGCCGCCCCGACATCCAGTACTGGGTCGACATGGCGAAGCTGGCCGAGAGAGCCAAATTCGACACCTTCTTCGTCGCAGACTTCATCGGCCGCTCGGGCGACAAGCTGGAGCAAACCAGCCGCGTGGGCGGCTCTTTCCAGTTCGAACCGCTGACACTGCTCAGCGCAGTCGCGGCGCATACGCAGCACATCGGACTGGTAGCCACCGTCAACACCAACTTCAGCGAGCCCTACAACATCGCACGCCAGCTCGCATCGCTTGATCACATCAGCGGCGGCCGCGCCGGCTGGAATGTGGTCTCGTCCTATCGGGAGGAGACGGCCAGGAATTTTGGCATCAAGGAACTGAGGGGTCACGGCGAACGCTATGAACGCGCCGAGGAATTCGTGTCGGTGGTCAAGGCTTACTGGGATAGTTGGGATGACGACGCCTATGACTATCCCGATCGCCCCGCCGCGCGATTTTTCGATCCGCGCGCGGCTCACATTCTGAAGCACGAAGGCGAGCATTTCTCCGCCGACGGTCTTCTCGACATCGCCCGACCCTTGCAGGGTTATCCGGTGCTGGTGCAGGCCGGTAACTCCGATACCGGCCGCGAATTTGCCGCCAAGGTCGGCGAAATGACTTACAGCTCCGCGACTTCGCTCGACGTGGCTCAAGGGTACTACGCCGACGTCAAGGGCCGCCTCGCCAAATACGGCCGTGACCCGGACGACATCAAGATAGCCCCGGGCCTCTCCGTCGTCGTGGCGCAAACCGATCAGGAAGCACAGGACAAATTTCAGGCGCTGCAGGACGCCGTCGATTTCACGCAGGGTCTCATGGGTCTCGACGTGTCGGCCTATCCGCTCGACGGCCCGCTGCCGGACGATATCCCCATGCCGGAGAACGGTCGCGGCCGAATACAGCAACTCATTGAGCTGGGCAAGCGCGAGAATCTGACCATTCGCCAGCTGATACTGAAATTCAGCGTCGCCAAGGGCCATGTACAGGTCGTCGGTTCGACCAAAAAGGTCGCCGACCTCATCGAGCAGTGGTTCACTGAGCGCGGCGCCGACGGTTTCAACGTCGTGCCCCCGCTGCTGCCGGGTGGTTTCGAGGACTTCGTGCGCCTGGTGGTGCCGGAGCTGCAGCGCCGCGGCATCTTCCGCAAGGAGTATGAGGGCCGCAGTTTTCGCGAGAACCTCGGCTTGAAGCGGCCCGCCAATCCGTACTCGGCATCCCTGCGGCCTGAAGACGCCATCCCGGCCAAAGTGTATTCGGTTGCTTCGCGTCGAGGTTAAGGTTGGGTTGGACGCCAGCGCAGGGCGCGCGCCGACAGCCACGACACCAGTTGGCTCATGGCAATGCCCATCGCGGCGATGCTGGCCACGCAGACGACGATCACGTCCATGCGCGCGGCGGTTTCGGCCACCATCATCAGATTGCCGAGACCCGCGCCGACATTGAACAGCAGTTCACCGGCAACGGCGACGATCCAGGCAAAGGGTACCGCCTGCTGCAGACCCGCAAACAGGCTGGGCAATGCCGCCGGCAGCAGCACGCGTCCGAACAATTGGATGCGGCTGAAACCGTAAACCTGGCCCACCTCGCGGTAACGCGTGTCCACATTGCGCAGCCCCTCATAGGTGCTGAGCACCATGGGGTAGAACGCAGCCAGGGCGATGATGAAAATTTTGGCAGGCTCGCCATTGCCCAGCCACAGTCCGATCAAGGGCGTCAGTCCCAGCAGTGGTACCTGCCGGATGGATTGGTAAAGAGGATTGATCAGAGTCAGCGCCACGCGTGAAAACGCCATGAGTACGCCGGTGCCGATGCCGAGCATCACACCGATCGCCAGGCCCAGGCTGGTGCGCGCCAGACTTGCCTCGAGGTTCAGCCACAGATCGCCGTTGCCGATGAGCTCGCGCAGCGCGGCCATCACCTGTTCCAGCGGCACGAAGGCGTAGGCATGCGCCACATCGCGGTGCGAGGCGGATTCCCACGCACCTAACAGCAGCAGCGGCAGAATCCAGCCTCGCAAGGATTTGAGGATGCCAACGGCGGTGTGCTTCACCGGCGCCTCCAAGGCAGCAAACCGCGCTCCAGCAGCCGCAAACCCCGGTCGAAGGCAAAGCCGCAGAGGCCGGTGACGATCACGCCGACCATGACGATGTCGAGGCGCAGCATTTGCCGGCCGATCTCCATCATTTGTCCGATGCCGGTATCGGCGGCCAACAATTCGACGGCCACCAGCACCATCCAGGAGCGGCCCAGCGCGATGCGCACTCCCGTCAGGATCGCAGGCACCGTGGCCGGAAAAATGACGCTGCGAAAGCGTGTCCACGCCCCCAGCCGGTAAGCCCGGCCCACGTCCAGGTACTCGCGCGGAATATTGCGCACGCCCTCCAGCGCGGCGATGGCCACCGGAAAAGTCGTCGACTTGACGATGATGACGATTTTCAATGTTTCGCCGATGCCGAAGAGCAGCACGAACATGGGGATCAGCGACAATGTCGGCACCTGGCGCAGCACGTGAAACGTCGGCCCGAGATAGATCTCGGCCTGCCGCGACGCCGCCAGCAGGACACCGAGAGCCACGCCCGCCGCGCTGCCCAAGGCAAAACCCAGCACCAGCCGGCACAGGCTGATCTTCAGGTCGCCCTCCAGTTCGCCGCTGTCCCATACTTCGCGCAATGCATCCAGAACCGCCTGCGGGGGCACCAGTATCTGGTCCGAGAACCAATGGGCGCGCGTGGCCAGTATCCAGGCCGCTAGCAGCAACAACGGAGATATCAGCGATGCCAGTCCCTGGAGGCGCCGCCAGTCGATCTTGCGCAGCGCCGGCGCGTCGAACACCGGTGTGCCACTGCCTCCCTCCACCAGCTGCGCCGTGCCGGTTCCCGGTGTGCTGGTGCTCATTACTCTCAGACGCCGGCGGCGTCCAGTGACCATGCGCGGTCCGGGGAGCTGTGATTCTGCGAGCTCTCCGGTCTGAGGACGCCGTCCTCCAATAGATCGTGGCGCTTGAGCAGCGTGCGCAGCACATTGCGGGTGATGCCTAGCAGCGCCGCCGACTGCACCTGATTGCGGCCACAGTGCTGATAGGCTTCGGTCACGATCATGCGCTCCAGCGCGTCGTACAGCGACGCACCGGGTTCTGCAAGAGCACGCCGCAGCTGCACGGCAATGGCCTCCAGCGGCGTCTGGTTCTCCGGCGCAGCGCTCGGTGCGCGGCCGCCCGCCGCCCACTTGCCCATGTCCGGGGCGCCCCAGCCACCACTGACCTTCAAATGCTCGGGCCGAATTTCCTCGGCGTTCGATATCAGCAGCGCAAAATGTATGACGTTTTCCAGTTCCCGGATATTCCCGGGCCAGGTGTGACGCAGCAGCGCCTCGAGGGCCGCAGGCGATAGATTGGGCATGGGCAGGTTCATACGCTGGCTGTAGCTGCGCAGAAAGTACTGAGCCAGGGGCAGCACGTCGCCGGTCCGCTCGCGCAGGGGCGGCAGCCGGGCCTGTGCAATATTCAGGCGGTAGAGCAGATCGAGGCGGAAGCGGCCGGCGGAGACTGCATGATCGAGATCGGCGTTGGTGGCTGCCACCAGCCGTACATCCACTGCAACCGGTTTGCGGGACCCGATACGGACCACCTCGCGCTCCTGCAACACCCGCAGCAGCTTCACTTGCATGGGCAGCGGCAAGTCGCCGATTTCATCGAGGAACAGAGTGCCGCCGTTGGCGGCTTCGAACCAGCCCTCGCGCCGGCCGACCGCGCCGGTGAACGAACCTGCTTCATGACCGAACAGCTCGCTTTCCGCCAGATGATCGCTGATGGCACCACAGTTCACGGCGAGAAAGGGGCCGGTGCGGCCACTCAATTGGTGAATATGCCGCGCCACCAGTTCCTTGCCGGTACCGGTTTCGCCGATGATGAGCACCGGCGCCTCGCTCGGCGCCAGCTTCTCGATGTAGCCGAGCAGGCGGCGCGACGCCGGGTCGGCGAAGACCAGAGCCTTTGCCCTGATGGACAGCGGCTGCGCGTCGCCGCCTTCCAGCGCCAGTACGGTCGGCTGCTTTTGCGAATCTATGGTCACTAGATTTCCCTTGCTGCAAAAACGCTTCCGCCATGAATGCGCATGGGCAGTCTATGGCTACAGATTTTCAATCAGAACTAACTTAAAATCAGAGCGATATGCGTTTTTAGAATATGCGCTGCCGGACGCTGCAAAAAGGGCCTGTTTCAAAGCCACCAAGTCGCTGTATGGATTACAGCAGCAGGGATTCTCCGGCGCCCGCGCGGCACCGCCGACGCCCAAGCCGCGCCTACCGCCAAATCATTGAATTGAATTGCATTAGTGCCTTGGCCGCAGATCGCCCCTGCACTTGGCACAGTTTCTGCCAGTGTTCCGTGATGGCAAAAGAACAAGGGAATAGATAATGAATGAACTCTGGCATGCGCGCTGTCCGGTACCGACGCCGCTGAGCGTGGCCATCCAGCTCGGTTGGATCGAGAACGCCCTGCTCCGGAGCGGCGGCATCCAGCTCAGATCGATGCCCGAAACCGGCGATCCCAATGAAGCCGTGCAATATCACGAAAGTCCGCTGCCCAATTCATTCCGCCACGGCGGCAGTGTTCCGGCACTTTGGGCGCGCGCCAAGGGCCAGCAGACTCGCGTCATCGGCCTTAGCTGGACCGACGAATACCAGGCCATCATTGCCTTGCCGCGGACCGGCCCGACGACGATCCAGCAATTGCGCGGGCGGCGCATCGGCATTCCCCAGCATGACACCGCCATCGATCACTGCCGTGCCGCGGCCTTGCGCGCCTTCAGCGTCATCCTCGCCACGGAGGGCTTGAGCTTCGCCGATGTTGAACTCGTCGATCTACCCGACGATCAGGTGCCGAGCGTCATCCGCAACGGCACCGTCGTCGCCACCGGCAACGGTCGGCGCGGCCGCTACCGCTACACCAACGAAGTACACGCGCTGGCGCGCGGCGACGTGGACGCGGTCTATGTGAAAGATGCCGGCGGAGCGCAGGCCACGCATCTGCTGAGCGCCACAGTGATCGGCAATATCGGTTTCCACCCCGATCCCCATGTCCGCATCAACAACTGCACGCCGCGGCCGCTGACGGTAAGCCAGTTTCTGCTGGATCATCATCCGGACGTGGTGCGCGCCCTGTTGACACAGGTGGTGACGGCGGGTGAATGGGCCTGCACGAACCCGCGGGCCATCATCGGGCTGGTGGCGCGCGAGACCGGCTGGACAGAGAACTGGGTCCGCTATGCTTACGGCGAAGATGTGCACCAGAACTTGAGGCTGAGCTTGTCGCCCTCCTGGATTGCCGGACTCGACACGTTCAAGAATTTCCTGGCAGCGCAGGGCTTTCTGGCGGCCAACTTCGATATCAACGCCTGGGTGGATCCGCAACCGCTGCTCGACGTCCTCGATCGCCTGCGGCAACCTCAGGCGGCGACCGACCGACATCAGGCCGCGCTTTACGTCGCGCGGACTCAGCCCAGTTTTTTTCACTGAACCCATGACTCTGCGCAAGAACCAACCGCTGCTGCGCTGCCTGGCTCTCTATCGTTTCATGCCGTGGCGATTCTCGTTGACGGCCCTGCTGTTCACCGTGGTCAATCTCAGTCTCGCCGGGCAGCAATGGCTGATCGGCCGTGCCGTGCACGATGTGGAGCGCGGCGTTGCCGTGGTCGGCCTGCCGGACGGGACTCTGGATTACACCGTCGCCCGAAACTGGCTGGGGTTGCTGCTCGCCGTCGCGCTCGGCCGAGGCGTCCTGCAATACCTTGCCGGCATCCTGTCGCTGATGATCGGCCAGGACCTGCTGTTCATCCTGCGCGAGCGCATCTTGGTCCAAGTGCAGCGGCTCGATCTTGCCTTCCACTGGCGGCACGGCGTCGGCGAACTGGTGACGCGCACCACCCGCGACGCCGACAAGGTGCGCGATGCCCTCATCAATTTCTGGCGGCAAGTGTTCGAGACCGCGCTGGTTGCGTTGGCCGCCATCGGCATACTCATCTGGTACAACCCTTTGCTCGGCCTGGTACCGCTGCTGTTCATCGTCGCCGGGCTGACCATCTTCGTCTACCAGACGGCCGAACTCGTGACGCTGGACCGCGCTGTGGGTGCCGCGTACGACGCTGTCAGCCAGGACCTCAGCGAAGGTGTCAACGGGGTACGTGTGATCAAGGCCTTCGCGCTGGAACCGAGCCGCATCCAGGGCTTCAGCCGCCAGGTGTACGGCTTCACCGTGCACGCCCGCGCCGCGCTGGCGTTTGCCTCCTCGCGAATTCCGCTGCCGCAGATCGTGATCGCTGCCAGCCAGGTCTGGATTCTGGCCTTCGGTGCGCACTTGGTGGGCCAAGGCACGCTGAACGTGGGCGAGCTGGTGGCATCGCTGCTGATTGCAAACACGTTGGTGTTCCGCATCGAGGGCGTGGGCCGCGTCATGCAGATATTTGCCGACGCCCGTTCCTCCGCGGCACGCATTTGGGAACTGCTGGATGCAGAACCCGGCATCGTGGGTGGATCTGCCGCGCTTGCCGATGGCGCGCTCGGCGTGCGCTTCGGCCACGTGCGCGTGTCCACCCCCGGAGGCGGCAATGCCATTCTCGAGGACTGCTCCTTCTGCATACAGCCGGGCGAAATCGTGGCGTTGGTCGGCACCACCGGTTCCGGCAAGAGCAGTTTGGCGGCGCTGTTGCCGCGCCTGCTGGAAGCCGACGCCGGCGAGGTGGCGATCGGTTCGGACGTGCTCGGCTGGCGGAATGTGCGCGACTTCGAGCTCGGGCAGCTGCGCCGCCGTGTCCATGTCGTGACGCAGGAGAGTTTCCTGTTCTCCGATACGGTGGCGGCCAATCTGCGCGTAGCCGCTCCGCATGCCGGCGATGCAGACCTCATCGCCGCCCTCGAGCTGGCGGCGGCAGCTGATGTCCTCGAACGTCTGCCGCAGGGTTTGGAGACCCCGCTGGGAGATCGCGGTATCACCTTGTCCGGCGGTCAGCGGCAACGCCTATGTCTGGCCCGCGCCTTGCTGGCCAAGGCCTCCATACTGGGCCTCGATGACGCCACCAGTGCGCTGGATGCCGCTACCGAGCGCACCGTTCTGCACAATATCCGCGGCTTCAAGCACGCCCCTGGGGGCCGCGCCGTCACGGTGCTGATGGTGTCGAGCAAGCTGTCGACCATTCTCATGGCCGACCGGGTGCTGCTGCTTGCCGACGGCCGTATCGCGGCACAGGGAACCCATCAGGAATTATCTTCGAGCAGCGTCGCCTACCGGGAGCTGATGGGGATAACGCATGGCTAATCCGGTACGGGGCCAAAGCGCCCTATCCGATATCGAACTCGAAGAAGCCCTGGCGCAACAGAGCTTGGATCGCGGCATGTTCGGCCGCCTGCTGCCACTGATACGGCCGGTACGACATCTGGTGCTGGCCGCCATCCTGATCGAGATCGTGCTGGTCGGCTCGGTTTTCCTGCGCCCCTGGCTGATCAAGCTGGTGATCGACAAGGGTCTCGTGCGCCACGGCCATTCGTGGACGGTCGATAACCGCCTGGTCCTGCAGATTGCCGGCGGCATGATGCTGGCCTGGGTGGCGCGCTTCGCGCTTGCCGGCCTCTCGCAGTATCTGTCCGGTGCGGCCGCCATCCGCGTGCTGGCGGATCTGCGCGTCCGGGTGTTTGCACATGTTCAGGCGCTCAGCGTCGGTTATTTCGACCGCACCAAGGCGGGGCGCATCATCTCGCGCGCGGACCGCGATGTGGACACACTGGAGCCCCTGCTGATCCAGGGACCGCCGGAACTGTTGTCGGCCCTGCTGCGCTGTGTGATTGCCGGCATTCTTCTCTGGATCATCTCGCCGGTGTTGCTGCTCAGCGTCGCCGGCACCGTCCCGCTGCTCGGCGGCGCGACCACTCTCTTCAAGCGCATTTCCCAGCGCAACTGGGCCCGAGTGGCGGAAAATCGCAGCCGCTTCACCGCCCATCTGGTGGAAACCGTCTCCGGTGTGCGGGTCCTGCAGCAGAACGTACAGGAAGAAGCGAATCGCGGCCGCTACCGCCGCCTACTGCATGACTTCAACAGCGCGGTGGTTACGGGCAGCATTCGCTCCAATTGGTTCGCGCCTTTCACCGCCGTACTCACCACTGCGGGCATGGCGGTGCTGCTGCTCGCCGGCGCCCGCAGTCTGGCGCAGCACACCATCACACTGGGCCAGATTGCCGAAAGCCTCTTCTATGTGTTTCTGTTCTTGGGTCCCCTGCAGGACCTCAGCGATTTGTTCGAGCGTTACGCCAACGGAACGGCGTGCGCACAGCGCATTTTCCTGTTGCTCGATACGCCTCCCGAAGTGCTCGATGCCGAAAACCCGCGGCGGCTGGAGCGAGTGCGCGGCGATGTCGCCTTCAACGACGTGGTCTTCGCCTACGGCACCCGCAGCAAGATTCCCGTCATCGATCATCTCGATCTCAAGGTGAGCGCCGGCGAGGTGCTGGCGATCGTCGGACCCACCGGTCACGGCAAGAGCACCCTGGTGCAATTGCTGACCCGGTTCTACGATGTCCGCGGCGGCTCGGTGACGCTGGACGGTCACGACGTGCGTCACCTGGCTCAAGCCTGTCTGCGCCGGCACGTCGGCGTGGTTCTGCAGGACAATGTGCTATTCAGCGGCAGCATCATCGACAATCTGCGCCTGGCCGCGCCGGCTGCCGACGACCGGCAATTGATCGCCGCCGCCCGCGATCTCGGCGCCGACGACGTACTGGAAAGTCTGCCGCATGGTTATCACACGAATGTGGGCCCGCTCGGCACCCACTTGAGCCATGGGCAGCGCCAGTTGGTGTGCCTGGTACGAGCCTATGTGGCGAATCCCGCCGTGCTCGTCCTGGACGAAGCCACCTCAGCCGTGGACGTGCAGACCGAACGACGCATCCAGCTCGCCCTGCGGCGTCTGTGCGAAGGCCGCACCGCCATCATCATTGCCCACCGCCTCACCACCATCCGCGATGCCGATCGGATCGCCGTGATCCGCAACGGCAGGCTGATGGAGCTGGGTAGTCACACCGCACTGATCGGGCAGGGCGGCCTCTATGCTTCGTTGTACAAGGCATATGAGGAAAACGCCATTGGCGTCTCGATCGGTGCCGCACCCGACGCGGTGGCCGGCGCCGAGCCGCCGGCCACCGCGATCGAGCTGAGCGCTGCCGTGTAACCTTCAGTTCAATTCGCGCTCACGCCGCCGCGGACACCGAGCCGCGATTCACATGTCCCATGGACCACTGCTGTTCCAAGACCCCGGGGCCGAAGTTCTTGGTGCCCCCCAGCACTTCCGCCAGGCCCTGGAAGTACGCCGCTTCTTCCAAAATCAGAATGTACTTGGAGACATCGATGATGTTCTTGCCCCAAAAAGTGGAGCCGCCATTGGCCTCGAGAATGGCCGGTGTGTCGGCGTTCTGGCGGATAGTGTCGTTGATGAAGGCCGCCTCGCCGCCGCGGCGATCGATATACACCGGGATTTCTCGCGCCAGCGTGTGACGCTGGGCGGGAGCGTACAGCAGCGGCAGCACGCGATGAGCACCGGCCCAAGCGCCGAGATAAGGGCCATGCACGTGAATCACCACGTCCACGCCTGAGTTCGCTTCGAACACTTTGCCATAGCGCAGGCCGGCCCCCCCGGAGTTGGCTCCGCCGCTGTAAACAGTGCCGTCGAAGCCGGCAACGACGGCCTTGATTTCCTGATCGTCGGTCCATGCATCCGGCGCATGTAGGGCCACCACCTTAGGTTCGCCCGGCACACGCACATAGGCCTGAAAGGTATACGTCGCCGACAACGTGCGGGTTTCTTTCAGTACGCGAAACGCCTTGGCGAAGTCGCGCTTCGCCTGAGCCACGACGGCCGCAGTGTCTGCGCTCAGGTTTTGCGAGATAGACATGATTGGTATCCTTTGGTTGGTCGATAACGATGGCGGTGAGCAGCAACGCGGCGCCTCAACTGTCGTCGGCGCCGCATGTCAGTGTTTCTCACTAGCAGGACGCGTGCCAACCCATGGTTTGGAAATAAGCGATTGATTTCAATATCCAATGTCTTTCCGGCCGCGCCTTTGGTGCCGAAATTCCCGGCGGGCACTGATGGGCGCGCATCAGCTGCGGGGAGCGGCTGCTGAATTCACAACAGCTGGTGAGTTAGCGGCATCGCCGTGCTGTGCGGCGCCTTGCAAGTTGTTGCAAATCGAACAGTGCCGCGCGCTCCGACGCGCCTGCCGGCGTTTTTTGGCCGGCCAACACGGGCATGAACTTTGCAGTATCGGCGAGTAGCCACGTATCCCTCGCCCCGGAGTTTGTCATTGCACCACCGATCATTGCACTACCGCGCTGAAGGACCGGGCTTTCGTCAGAGTTACCGCCGGGAGCCCGTGGCGGGCGCCCTTTCCAAACCGCGGTCCGCCTCCCGTGCGACGGGAGACGCCCTGCAGCTTCGTGCGGTGAGCAAAAGCTTCGATCTGACGCAGGGGCGGCTCCAGGTGCTGGACGGGATCTCGCTGGACGTTGCACCGGGCGAATTCGTTTGCATCGTAGGCGGCAGCGGCTGCGGCAAATCGACTCTGCTGCGCTTGATTTCCGGCTTGGACATCGGCTATGCCGGCAGCATCGTCTACGAGGGCAAGGCCGTCACCGGACCCGACCTCTCTCGGGGCATCATCTTTCAGGAACACCGTCTCTTCCCCTGGCTGACGGTAGAGCAGAACATCCAGCTCGCGTTCAGTGCCACCGGTGTGCACCGGCATGAACAGAAGGAACGCGTACGAGAGCAGATCCATCGCGTCGGGTTGGACGGTTTTGAGAAAGCCTGGCCGCACCAGATTTCCGGCGGCATGGCACAACGTGCCGCCATTGCCCGTGCCCTGATCAATCGTCCTAAGTTGCTGCTGCTCGATGAACCCTTGGGCGCGTTGGATGCGCTCACCCGCCTCAAACTGCAGCAGGAACTACAGCGGCTGTGGCTGGACGCCGGCATCACCATGGTCATGGTGACGCATGACATCGAGGAAGCGGTTTTCCTGGCCGACCGCATCGTCGTCATGACTTCCCGTCCCGGACGTATCCACCGGATCGTGCGCGTCCCTCTCCCGCATCCCCGCGAACGCACCGAAGCTTCCTTCAATGCCATCAAACACGATGTGCTGGGGGATTTCGCCGAGGGCGCCCCGTAACCTCATTCATAGGATTCATCATGATCTATGTCAAACAGTGCCTTCTGACTTTAACCCTGACCTTGGCAATACCGGCGCTGCCCGCCGCGGCGGAAGCGGTCAAGACCGTGACCATCGCCACCACGGCGACGGTGCTGAACGGCCAGGCGCATTACACCGGCACCAGCCAGAGGGTCATCGACGAGGGCTGGCTCGCCGCGCAGTTGCACGCGCGTAGCATCGAACTGATCTGGGTTCCGGTGCCGGGCGATACCGGCGCAACCATCAATGAGGCCTTCTCGGCACACCGCATCGATTTTGGCGGCTATGGCGATCTACCTTCCATTATTCTGAACGCCAGCGGCACGCGCACCCAAGTAGTCGTGCCCAACGGGCGAGGGCTGGATACATTCCTGCTGGTACCGGTCAATTCAACCGCGACCTCGCTCGAGGATCTGAAGGGCAAACGCATTGCCGTGCACCGCGGCCGCCCCTGGTATCTGACCTTTCTGCGCCTGGTGCAGCAGCATGGGCTGAAGCCCGGCGATTTCACTCTCGTGAACATCGATCTGCAGCCCAGCGCCGCGGCGCTCGCCAGCGGTAATATCGACGCGCTGTTTGCCATCAATTCCTACAGACTGGCAGATCAGGGATTGGGCAAAATCATCTGGAGCAGCAAGGGCCAGGTCGACATGAAGATCCGCGCGGAACTCTGGGGCGCGAAGACCTTCATCGACCAGCATCCGGATCTGACCCAGCTGGTAGCGACCGCCTATGTTCGCGCGCAGTATTGGGAGTCGCAGGATCAAAATCGGGCAGCCGTCATCCACGACGTGACGCTCGGGGGCACTCCGGAGAAGGCCGCACTCCAGGCGTACGACGACGCTAGTCTTGCCTGGAAGGATTATTTCACCCCCATTTCCGATCGAGCGGTGATCGACCACTATCGCCGGACGGTGGCCTTTGCCGAGCAAGAGCACTTGATCCGAACACCGATCCGCGCCGAAGATCTTCTGCAGGCGAAGTTCGTGACGGCGGCGCTGCAGGAGTTGCAGCTCGATCATTTCTGGATGCAAGTGCCTTTGGCAGCGCAAACTGCGGCCTTGGCCGCGAAATGACCTGATATAGGCCGAAGTCTCAGCGCTTCGCGGGCGGGATCGCCCGCAATCGGGCCGAGAACGGACCGTGCTGTGTCGGATCGACCGGCCGATGGATGATTCGAGAGCTTGGGGGGTTGGCGCCGACGTGGTTCCCCCCCTTCCAGTTATGCGCCGGCCGGATGGGCCGGGGCTCGAAGCCGCCGCCGCAGTTCGGACAGACATTTCCCAGCACATGCGCGACACATTCGGCGCAGAAGGTGCATTCGAAGGAGCAAATGCGCGCATCCTCGCTGTCGGGCGGCAGCGCCCTGCCGCAGTTCTCGCAAACCGGCCTTAATTCGAGCATGGAAGCTATAATATAGCCCATGCCCATCATTCTCAGCATCGATGATTTGCGCGAACTCGCGAAAAAGCGCGTCCCGCGCGCCATATTCGACTATGCCGCGGGCGGTGCATACGACGAGCGGACTCTGTCGCGGAACACCGCCGATCTGGACTCGATGACTTTTCGTCAGCGCGTCATGGTCGACGTGTCGAACGTGACTCTGGCGACGACCCTGGCGGGTACACCCGCTTCCATGCCGCTGGCGATAGGCCCGACCGGGCTCGCCGGCCTGTTCCATGCGGATGGCGAAATTCTCGCAGCCAAAGCCGCGGCGGCTTGCGGGATTCCGTACTGCATGAGCACCATGTCGATCTGCTCGATCGAGGATGTCCGGGCGGCGACTCAGCGGCCGTTCTGGTTTCAGCAATATTTGATGAAGGATCGCGGCTTCAATCAAGAACTCATCGACCGGGCGGCCGCGGCGCAGTGTTCCGCGCTCATGCTCACGCTCGATTTGCAGGTGCTCGGCGAGCGCCGCCGCGATCCGCGCAACGGCCTGACGATTCCGCCGCGGCTCACGTTGCGCAATGCGTGGGATGTGGCCACGAAGCCGTCCTGGGCTCTGAAAGTGCTGTTCGGCAAGCGGCGCACGTTCGGCAATCTGGCCGGCCGAATCGGCGGCTCGAGCGGTATTCGCACGCTGTCGGAGTGGACCGCGACTCAATTCGACGCGTCGGCGAACTGGCGCGACGTGGAATGGGTGAGAAGCCGCTGGCCGGGAAAGCTGATTCTCAAGGGGGTGCTCGATGCCGAGGACGCCCGCTTCGGTCTCGCCGCCGGCGCGGACGCCATCGTGGTTTCGAATCACGGCGGGAGGCAACTCGACGGCGCGCCGTCATCGATCTCGGTGCTGCCTGAGATCGTCGCAGCGGTCGGCGGCCGCTGCGAAGTGCTGTTCGATGGCGGCATCCGCTCCGGCCAGGATATCGCGAAGGCCCTGGCGCTGGGCGCTCGCGGAACGTTGATCGGCCGCTCGTTTCTGTACGCGCTGGCTGCCGCGGGGGAGGCGGGCGTGACCAAGGCCGTCGAAATCATGCGCAAAGAATTGCGCGTGACCTTGGCCTTGACCGGTACCACGAGCGTCGACACCGTGGGCGCGCACATTCTGCGCACGGAGTCCTAAATCATCGGCAGTTCGCGCTGCGCTTTTCCGAGAGGGAATGCGGCGTCGATTCTCGCCGATTCGGTCTCGCTCAAATCGAGGGCGGCGGCACCGGCGTTTTCCTCGACATGGGCCACGCTGGATGCCTTGGGAATCACGAACACTTCCGGGTGGCGCAAAAGAAATCCCAATGCCACCTGGCGTGCCGTCGCGCCGCGGGCTTGGGCGATCTGGTCGAGGACAGCCCCTTGGCGGGTTCGCGGATCGAATGGAGCCGCCGATTGGCCGAAGGGCGTGTATGCGACCAGCGCGGTGCCGTGTCTGCGACACCAGGGCAGCACCGCATGCTCGACCGCACGCTCTTGCAGGTGGTACAGCACCTGATTGCACGACGGGTGCCCCGCACCCGCGATCGCAGAGACCTCTTCGAGATCCGCAACGTCGAAGTTGCTCACGCCCCAGGACAGGATCTTGCCGGCCCGGACCAGTGTGTCGAAGGCCTCGACCGTTTCCTGCAAGGGATGGGCACCGCGCCAGTGAAGCAGGTAGCAATCCAGCCGGTCGGTTCGCAGGCGCGCCAGGGATTTCTCGCATGCCGCGAGAGTGCCCCGCTTCGAGGCATTGCCCGGCAGGACCTTGGAGACGAGGAAGACTTCATCGCGCCGGCCGGCGATCGCCTCTGCGATGATCCTTTCCGCGGCCCCCGAGCCGTACATTTCCGCGGTATCGATATGAGTCAGGCCGAGATCGAGACCGCGGCGCAGGGCAGCGACGGTCGAGGCCGCCGAAGATGCCTCTATCTTCCAGGATCCCTGGCCGACCGGCGCAACACGGCGCTCAGTGCGGCCGAATGCGCGTGCGGCGGCGGTCATGGCTTGCTTCGTGAGCATGGTGTTCCTGTGATTTCATAGGAAATAAGCGCACAATCGTCCATCAGTTGGGCACCGATAGGTGCGGATAGGTTCCCATACGACTACTCTCTGAATTTTACACTGCGCTTGGCGAGGAATGGTTCGGGAAGTAGGGAGGTTTCGACCGTGACGATGACGGCCGCGCCGAGTGGAGACCGTAAATCCGCTCTTGTCTGGGACATCATGCGACTCGGACTTGGGCGGCGCGTGGGTTCCCTCGCGCTCTTCGGTCTGCTGTATGCGATGCTGATGCTGCTCGGCTTGGATCTGGGCGCGAGTCCCCAGCAGCTGACGTTCTTCTGGCCCGCCGCCGGCCTGCTGTTCACCGCACTCTGGTTTTCGCCGCGGCGCGACTGGATCTGGGTCCTCGGCGTACAAATCGCCGTGGAAATTGTGCTCGACGGCGCTCGATTCGGCTCCTTTGTCCGGCCCTGGTATGTGCCATACGTCGTGGCCAATTCCCTCGATGGCATCGTAGGCGCACTCGTGGCCAAGCGACTCATGACCAGCCCGGAAATTCCGAGGATCGGGAATGTATTGCGGTTCTTCGCCGCGGTCGCGCTGGGCTCCGCGGTCAGCGCTACGGCGGGCGCCTATGCTGTTACGGAGGTGCTGGGCGGTGCTCGTTATTGGCGCGAATGGCAGTTGTGGTGGGCGGGAAATTGGCTGGGATCCTTGTGCATCGCGCCGGTCGTGATGACGTGGGGCGTTCGCTGGCAGAGGCCGGAACTTACCTCTCCGTCGGTGTCAGTGTTCGAAACGGCGCTGGCCGGATGCGCGGTGCTCGGCATGACGTTTTGGGTGTTTTCAGCGACGCCCGGCAGCATCACGACGGTCCTCGATCTGCCCTTCCTTCTGCTGGGGCTGGTTATCATTGCGGCGTTTCGCCTGCCGCCGCGTTGGTGTTCGTCGTTCGTGGCCGCGGCCGCGCTCCTGGCGTCCTACTGTGGAAGCCGCGGCTTTGGGCCCTTCGCGGGCAACCCCAATCTCTTCATGCGCGTCGACGCGCTGCAATTGTATCTGGCGACTCTGGCCATCGTCAGCTTGATGCTGACCATCGGGCTTCTCGAGATGCGAAACACCGTGCAGCTGCTGCGAACCAGCGGCGAGCGGTACCATAATTTCATCGAACAGAGTTCCGAAGCCGTGTGGCGCATCGAATTGGACGTTCCGATGGCTCCCGGGCTTCCGGCAGCCGAGCAAGTAGCGTGGCTGCGCGAGCACGCGTATGTCGCTGAATGCAACTTGGTCTATCTGCGCTTGAACCGGTTGTTTGGATTGCCCGAGACCGATGCGCGCCTGTGGCGCGCCGACGTGCCTTGGTCCGCGGTTTACCTCGACCATATTGGAACGGCGGCGCAACAGGACTACTCGGCGGACGGCCTGCAGTTCACCCTGTCGAGCGGGCCCCGGCAATTCACGTTCATCACCGGCTTCCGCGGCGTCGTTGAGAACGAGAAGCTGGCGCGCGTCTGGTGCGTTGCGCGCGATATCACCGAACTGGTCGAACTCAACCAACGGCTGCGTGAAAAACAGGAGCGGCTGCAGGTGTATGCGCGCCAATTGGTCGGAGCGGAGGAGCGCGCCCGGCGCGCGACAGCTGTGGATTTGCACGACGGCATGGGTCAGCACCTGGTCAGCCTCGCCATGACTCTCAATGCGGCGGCCTCGCGCTCGCCACCCGAAGTGCGGCTGCTGCTGGGCGAGGCGACTCACACGGTGCGCGAGGTACAGTCGATCACTCAAAAGGTAATCGCCGACCTCAGCCCGCCGGGACTGTATGAATTAGGACTGGAGCCCGCGCTCCAGTGGCTGAGCGTCTACATGCGTGGCAAGGATAACCTGCAGGTCGAGCTGCGGGTGGACGCGGACGCAGCCGCTTATAACCTGGAGCTGCGGGTTCTGGTGTTCAAGCTGATTCGAGAACTGTTGCGCAACGTCGTCAAGCATTCAGGGGTTCAAGCTGCGGCCGTGACGGTCACGCAGACAGCGAAGGAACTAAGCGTCGTCGTGGAAGATCGCGGCGTGGGGTTTGAATGGCAGCTCAGCCTGTTCGAGGCCCGGTCGGGCGGCTTCGGATTGTGGAGCGTAGCGGATCGCGTGCATGCAGCCTCCGGCGAGATAACGGTCGATACCGCCCCGGGCCGAGGGTGCCGGGTTTCGGTGGTGTTTCCGCACGATGACGTTCATCCGCTGCTCCGGCAACCCGATGCGGGAAACAGCGCCGCGATTCAGGGTTGATTCTTCGCCAGGCGGCTCGACATGCGCAGCGCCGCCTCGCGACCCTGGTAGTAACCTTGCACGACCCCGAGCTGCTCGAAACCCAAGCGTTCGTAGAAGATCCGCGCCGGCTCATTGCGCAGGCGCAGCTCGAGGTTGATGCGAAACACGCCGGCTTCGATCGCCGTTTCGGTCAGCCAGCCGACGAGCTGGCGTCCAAGCCCCTGGCGACGGTGTTCCGGGGCGACTGCGAGCAAATTCAGATGCGCGACATCGTCCCCGAAATGCATGATGGCGAACGCGGCAATTTGCCGCTCGCGCCGTGCGACCACCACCGACGACTCGGGTCCCGTAATGAAGTGCTGCACGCGTGCCGGTGTCCAAGACCATGTCAGTCCCTGCTCGATGAGGTCGCGCGACATTTCTGCAATTTCATGGGCGTCCGACACCCGGGCCAATCCCAGTGTCGCAAGCTCCGACATCTCAGTGCACCTCGGTTTTCACAGGCGGCGCGGCCCGATGCGGCAAACCGGCCGGAGCGGCGGGCAAGAGTTTCATGAGTTCCTGAACCCCGCGCTCCAACTGAGGGTCGCGGCCCCCCATGACTTCCACCGGGTCCTGTTCGACGACGATATCAGGATCCACTCCGTGCCCCTCGATGATCCACCGGCCGTTTTCATCCGCCGTGCCGAACTCTGGCACAAATACGGCGCCGCCGTCGAGCAGCGGCCCGTGGTCGGTGATGCCGACCGCACCGCCCCAGGTGCGCTTCCCGACCAGCGCCCCGATTTTCCATTGACGGAAGGCATAGGCGAAAATATCGCCGTCGGAGGAAGTGTCCTCGTTGATCAAGGCTACCTTGGGGCCCGGCTGCACGACGCGTGGATAGGTATCCGCCGCGGCGTGATTGCGCGCAAAATTGGTGCCGTGAAGGGTGCGGGACAACCTTTCTATCAGCAATTCGGAAATATTCCCGCCGCCGTTGTCGCGCACATCCACCACCAAGCCTTCCTTGCGCGCCTGCGGGTACCACCATTTGATGAATTCCCGAATGCCGGCTTCTCCCATGTCCGGAATATGGATGTAGCCCAAGCGCCCTTGGCTCATACGATCCACCCGGGCGCGGTTATCGGTGACCCAGGCAAAATACAGAAGATCGTTTTCACTGTTGAGCGGCCGATAGCGGATGGTGCGCGCTGCTTTGCCGTCGGCAGTCGCCGATACGCGCCATTCGACGGGCTGATTGGGCACAGCCTGCAATAATTCGTAGGGATCGGTCCCGGCTTTGAGATCGCGGCCGTTGATTGCGAGCACGTAGTCGCCCATGTGAGCGTCCACGCCCACTTCCATCAGAGGCGAGCGGTAGCGCTCCTCTTCGTTCTGGCCGGCGAATATTTTGGCGATCCGGTAGCGGCCGGATTTGGTGTCGAGTTCGAAGCGCGCCCCGGGCAGCGCCACATAGGGGCGCTTCGGCAAGCCTAGATCGCCGCCCTCGATATAGGCGTGCTGCACGGTGAGTTCGGAGATCATTTCTGCGATGACATAGTTGAGATCCGCCCTCGACCCGACGAAGTCCAGCAGCGGTTGGTACTTCTCGCGCAGCTGCTTCCAGTCGTAGCCATGCATGTTCTCGACGTAGAAATAGTCGCGGTAGCGGCGCCATACTTCAGCGAAGATCTCACGCCACTCGGCCACCGGAACATGCGTGGTCACGAGGCCTGCCAGCGACACGGTCTTGGCGTTGTCGTCGTCGTCATCGCTCGCGCCGACCTTGAAATATTTGATTTCCTTGGATGAGAGCTGCGCGAGCACATGCTTGCCGTCGGCCGTCGCCGACCATTCCGTCACATCTTCCACCACGTTCTTGGCTTCGCGATCCTTGATCGAGAAGGACATCACGGTGGGTTTGACATTCGACTCGCGACCGTAATACGTGGGTCCGCTGCGCTGGTACAGCAGATTCTCCTCACCGACCTCGAGGTTGGACAGATTGTCCGCTTCGAGCGGCACGCGGATCGCGCGTTCCTCGATGCCTTCGAAGTCGATTTTCATCGCGGCTTTGGGACTCGCGCCGCTGCCGCCTTTCTTGCTCTGCTTGGCAGAGGTCTTACCGCCCTCGGTGGCACTGTCCTCCGCATCCTGGTCCGCGTCTTTCCGGGCGTCTCCCGGCTCATCGTCGCGTATGCCGAACGGATTCTTGACATCCTTGCGCAAGGTCACGGCGAAAATGCCCGTTTGCCTGTCCGTGGCGAAGTCGAATTCAATGGTGCTGAGCAACGGCTGGTATTCCCTTTCGCTCAGGTAGTACAGCAATTCGCCGTTGGGCGCCCATGCTGGCGAATGAGCGTTGAAGAGCCGTGGGGTGACCCGCCTCGACTTTCCGTCGGCCGCCGACCAGACGTAAACCGAAGAGAAGCCGTTGGGGTCGTTGAGCGAGTAGGCGAGGAATTGCCCATCGGGCGACCAGCGATAATCCTGCGACAAATCGGCAGGGTCGCGTGCCACGGTGCTGCGCCGCCGGGTCGCCGTCTCGATCACGTCGAGGCGGCCGGTATTGTCCGAGAACGCGATGCGCTTGTCGTCGCCCGACCATTGCGGCGCGTAATAACGCTGCGCCGAACCCGATGTCAGCTGCGCGGCGGGATCGTTGCCGTCCTGCGACTGTACATAGATTTCTTCTTCGCCGCCGCGGTCCGACACATACGCCAGCCGCTTGCCGTCGCTCGACCAGGCTATTTCCCGCTCGTGCGCCGACGACGATTGGGTGAGATTGCGGGTGACGCCATGTTCCACGGGAACGGAGAACACATCGCCGCGCGCCACGATGCCCACCCGTTCGCCGCCGGGGCTGAGGCTCAGACTCTCGATGTTGTCTGCGGCGTTGACCGTTTGGGGACGAGTCGTGGTGGCGTCCGCCGGCACGACGATGGCCAGCGCGCGGTCCCGGCCATCGCGCGTATCGTAGATATGCAGTTCGCCGTCCGACTCGTACACGATCTGGCCTTCGGCATCGGCGCTGGGCCAGCGCACATCCCAGTCCTGGTAGTGGGTCAGTTGCTCGGTCCGGCGCGTCGCGATGTCGTAGCGGTATAGATTGAATACGCCCGTGCGGTCGGAATTGAAATAGATGGCGTCTCCGATCCACATGGGATCACGATCGGTGCGCGGGTCGTTCGTGACTTGCAGCAGTGAAGGGTGCGTCAAATCGAAAATATACAGGTCATTTGCCCAGCCGCCCTGGTAGCGCTTTTCGCTGCGAAAGTCGCGCCACAGGGGCGAGTACACGATCTTCTTGCCGTCGGGTGAAAAATCGCCCGCACCCGAGACCGGCATGGGCAGCGCCGTCGCAGCGCCTCCGCTCGCCGGTACCGTATAGAGCTTGGAGTCCGTCAGCATGAATCCGTCGCGCGCGGATCGGAACAATACGGCCGTCCCGTCCGGAGTCCAGCCGTAGACTTGATTGTCGTAACCCCAACGCTCGGCGAGCGGTCCTGCGGCGGGATAGTAGGTGAGCTGCTTCGGTGTGCCGCCGCCCGAGGGAATCACATACACCTGTTCGTCGCCACCGTACTGGCCCGTGAAGGCTATGAAACGGCCGTCGGGAGAGAATTTCGCGAATAGCTCGAGGCCGGGATTCGAAGTGAGGCGCACGGCGGTGCCGCCCTGCGTGCCGACGGTCCACAAATCGCCCGCGTAGCTGAACACGACGCGGTCGTGCCACACGTTCGGAAAACGCAACAGCTTGGTGGCGGACGCATGCGGCGCGAAACACAGCAACAAAAGAGCTGCCGTGAGCAGCACGGCCGATTGGCTGGAGCGCATTTGCCCGGGGTTCCTCTAGCGGCTTCGATACCGGTCGGTCGCGAGCACGAGTTCGTGCGTATTGCCTGCCTCGAACGCCGAATGTCCGGCGTCCGGCACGATGCGCAGGTCCGCTTCGGGCCATACACGATGCAAATCCCAGGCGCTGGTTGCTGGGCACACGACATCGTAGCGTCCCTGGACAATGGTGGCTGGGATATGGCGGATGCGCGGCACATCGTCCAGTAACTGGCTTTCGTTGCGCAGGAAGCCGCGGTTCACGAAGTAATGGCATTCGATTCGCGCAACCGCCAGCGCGAACTGATCCTCACCCCATTTCTTGATGCTGTCGCCGTTGCTGTAAAGGAAGCTGGCCGACGCTTCCCAGACCGACCAGGCACGCGCGGCCGCCAATGCGGTGCGCTGATCGTCGCTCACCAGGCGCTTGTGGTAGGCGCCAAGGAAATCGTCGCGTTCGCCGACCGGGATCGCGTCACGGTATGCCTCCCATGCATCGGGAAATATTTCGCAGGCACCATGCTGATAAAACCAGCGGATCTCGGCGTAGCGCAGCAGGAAAATTCCACGCAGCACGATTTCACTGACGCGGTCGGGATGTGCCTCCGCGTAAGCCAGCGCCAGCGTGCTGCCCCATGATCCGCCGAATACGAGCCAGCGCTCGATTCCAAGATGTTTGCGCAATCTTTCGATGTCGGCGACCAGGTGCCAGGTCGTATTCTCGACGAGGCTTGCGCTCGGGCGGCTGCGCCCGCAACCGCGCTGATCGAACACCACAATGCGGTAGTGCTGAGGGTCGAAGAATTGCCGGGCGCGCTTGTCGGAGCCGGCGCCCGGACCGCCGTGCAGGAATACTGCCGGCTTGCCGGCCGGATTACCGCATTCTTCATAGTAGATCTCATGGACATCCGAGACACGCAGATACCCATGCCGAAAGGGTTCGATCGCCGGGTATAACTCACGGCGCGGAGCGTTGCGCTGATTGCTGCGGGTTGTTTCGCGCGCCTTGGCGGGGCGTGGAGCGATTTTCGCAGCGCTGCCTGAGGGTCGCTTTTTGGCCGCCGTGCGTTTCGGGGTGGTGGACCGCTGCGTCGTGGCGCGTGATTTGGCCGGCGTGCCCTTTTTCTTTTTCATCGGCTGTCCTCTTTTTCCTAAATACGGGTAACCAAAGGTCCGAGCGGCCGCCCGCCAAGCAAGTGGACGTGCAGGTGATATACCTCCTGGCCGCCGTCCGCATTGCAGTTGATGATCAGCCGATAACCGCTCTCGGCGATGCCTTGCTGCCGCGCCAGATCGCGCGCCACGATGAACATGTGTCCAATCAACGACTCATCCTCATCGGCAACATCGTTGGCGGTGGGAATGGGTTTGTTCGGAACTATCAGTATGTGCACGGGGGCCGCCGGCCTGATGTCCAAAAAGGCGATGACGCGGGAATCGCGGTAGAGCACGTTGGCCGGCAGCTCGCCGGCGATGATTTTTTCGAAAAGTGTAGGCATTTCAATGCCTCCGAGGCTTTAGGAGCCTCAAGATTAGCAGGAACGGCGCCACTGCTCGGATTTGCGATGCAGTAATGTCACCTCCTAATAGTAATGGGAACGATTCTCATATAGCATTGCGTTCATGTTAACCACCGGACAAACCAGTCTTCCACCCGGCGCAGCTGCGGCCATACGGCTTACCGAACTGGCTCCCGGCACGCGCGCACGGGTGGTATCCGTCGCGGCGGACGATGCCTCGACCCCGGTCGAATTGGGACGGCGCCTGGCTGAATTGGGCTTTTTGCCCGGCGAAGCAGTGCGCATAGTCGCGAAAGGCCTGATGTCGAAGGCGCCGATAGCCGTGCGAATTGGCACAGGCACATTCGCGTTGCGACTATTCGAGGCCGCCTGTATCCGCGTATGTCCGGAGCAGCCGCAGCCCGCGTGAGTCCATGGAGGCTCTGCCCAGCGCACCGACCCCCCTCATCGCCTTGGTTGGAAACCCCAACTGCGGCAAGACGGCGCTTTTCAACATTCTCACCGGCAGCCGGCAAAAGGTCGCCAACTACGCCGGCGTAACGGTCGAGCGCAAAGAGGGTTCGTTGCTCACCCCGTCCGGACTGCGGGTGCGCATACTGGATTTGCCGGGTGCCTACAGTCTCGATCCGCTGACCCCGGACGAACAAGTCACCGCCGATGTGCTGCTCGGCCGCCGCGCGGGCGAGACACAGCCCGACTTCGTCGTCTGCGTCACCGATGCAACCAATCTGCGCCAGAATCTGCGTTTGGTGCTGAGCTTGAAGCGCTTGGGGCTGCCCATGGTGGTCGCACTCAATATGAGCGATATCGCGCGCCGCAAGGGGATCAAGATCGATGCCGCACGGCTAGCCGATGAATTAGGAGTGCCGGTGGTCGAAACCGTCGGCGTCAAGGCAGCCGGCGTGCGAGACCTGATCAAAGTGCTCGATGGCGTGGATGTGCCGGCGCGCGCTCGGCAACCCGCCGTATGGCGGACCCCGAGCGCGGCGGATATCGAATACGGTCAATCCGAGGTGCGCAGAATTCTAGGCTTGGTGGGCGGCGACCGCCTGGATGGCGTGACAGTCAGCGATCGGCTCGATGCCGTGGTGTTGCATCCGGTGTTTGGACCTCTGATCCTTGCGGTCATTCTGTTCCTGGTATTTCAGGCCGTGTTTGCCTGGGCGCAAGCGCCCATGGACGAAATCAAGCTCGGCGTGGGTGCCTTCGGCGATTGGCTGGGAGCGGCGCTGCCGGCCAGCCTGCTGAAAGATTTGCTCATCAACGGCGTGCTCGCCGGTGTCGGCAGTGTCTTGGTGTTTCTGCCGCAAATCATCATCCTGTTCTTCTTCATCTTGGTGCTCGAAGACTCGGGTTATTTGCCGCGAGCCGCGTTCCTGCTCGACCGGGTGATGGGCAGCGTCGGACTGTCGGGCCGGGCATTCATTCCCCTGCTATCGAGCTTCGCCTGCGCAATCCCCGGAATCATGGCGACGCGCACCATACAAAATCCGCGCGACCGGCTGGCGACGATCATGATCGCGCCGCTGATGACTTGTTCCGCGCGACTGCCCGTGTACGCGCTGATCATCGGGGCCTTCATCCCCCGGCGAGTGCTCTGGGGCGGTCTGGAATTGCAGGGAGTGGTGTTGTTCGCCCTTTATATCGTGGGCGTTGCCAGCGCCATGGCGGTGGCCTTCGTGCTCAAGCGTACCGGCGCCAGTGCGGGCTTGCAGTCGCTGATGCTCGAACTGCCTGCTTATCACTGGCCGAATTTGCGCAATTTAGGCATAGGGCTGTGGCAGCGCGTCGAAATATTCATGAGCCGTGTCGGCACGATCATTCTGGCGCTGATGGTGATTCTCTGGGCTCTGAGTTCGTTTCCCGCGCCGCCTCCGGGGGCTACCGGTCCGCCGATCCAGTACAGCATCGCCGGGCATTTGGGCGCATGGCTTGCCGTGCTGTTCGCGCCCATCGGCTTCAATTGGCAGATATCGATTGCATTGGTGCCAGGGCTTGCAGCGCGCGAGGTCGCCGTCGGCGCGCTCGGCACGGTATACGCCCTGTCCGCGACGGGCAACGACGTGAGCGGTGCATTGACGCCGTTGATCTCCCAGTCCTGGAGTTTACCGACGGCCCTGTCGCTGCTGGCATGGTATGTATTTGCGCCCCAGTGCTTGTCGACCCTCGCCACAGTCAAGCGAGAAACGAATTCGTGGCGTTATCCGCTCATTATGGCGGGGTATATGTTCGCCCTGGCATATGCCGGTTCGTGGATTACCTATCGCGTCGCCACGGCGCTGACCGGCTGAGGGAGCGATCCGCATGAACAGCATTCTCGACAACTCCCTGGTTGGCCTGGCGCTCCTGGCCAGCGCGGTCTACGCCATTGCCTCTCTAGGCCCACGCAGCCTGCGGCGGCGCATCCTCGGTGTTCTGAGCCGCGCAGCAGCGCGAGCGCCGGCATTCCTCGGCTTGGGGCGCGCGGCGCAGCGGCTCGCGGTCGCGTCCGCGGCCAAGGCGCAGGGCGCTTGCGGGGGTTGCGATACTTGCGGCTCGGAGCCGGCGACGCCTCAGCCGTCGAAGGCGGAGGTCAGAGTGCCGGTAGCCAAAATCGGCAGGCGCACTCGTCGCTCGGCACCGCAAGCCTGAGCTATGTTGCGCGTCCATGACCCAGAGCTCTCCGAAGATATTACTATTCTATTACGTTAGTATAGCACCATGATAGAATAGAGGATCGAAGCACTTGGGTGGCGATCCGTGGCCCTGATCATCAATAGAGACAACGAGCAACAGGAGCTGCGTGAACTCTTACGAGGGACCTCGCCGCAGCTCGCGCTCCTCTATGGACGCCGCCGTGTCGGCAAAACCCATCTGCTGACGCATGTATGGCCGGCTGAACAGACCTTTTATTGGACGGCGGCGGCGACCACTTCGCTGCA